>ERZ835980.4004-NODE-4004-length-10636-cov-2.706077_pt1 | contig 10636 bp, 10 predicted proteins | sample MGYA00519943_ERZ835980 | MGnify/ENA primary metagenome ERZ835980 (study PRJEB31850, sample SAMEA3708791) | human gut metagenome | biome: human gut; feature: human-associated habitat; material: faeces | place: China | collected 2014 ... | reverse complement strand
TCGGTGGGAGCCTTGGTCTCGGTAGTGGTCTTGGAGCCGCAGGCGGCCAGACCCATTACCATGACAACTGCCAGCAGCAATGCAATCAGCTTTTTCATTCGTGTTTCCTCCTATTTTCGTTCCGGCAGAGCCGGATGGTGGTTTGGAAACGATTCCAACGTTTCCATGCCAACATCATAGCTCACTTTATCCAAAAGTGCAACTGAAATTTTTGCTTTTTTGAAAGTTCTGCATATTCAACAATTTTCGGTGCGCTGTTTTGGTGATTATTTCGGCTATCCCGGGATTTGCGGCCGTTTTTACCGATTTGCAGGCGGCGCCGCCACTTTTTGGGTGACGGCGCCGCGGATGTTACTTCTTATATAAGATGCGAATGGAATTCAGGACGCACAGCAGTGCCACGCCGGAATCGGCGATCACCGCCAGCCACATGGAGGCATAGCCGCACAGGCCGAGGATCATGACCGCCAGCTTCACTGCCAGAGCGAACACCACATTCTGCCACGCAATCCGGGCGGTCTGTCTGGAAATGCGGAGCGCCTGCGGCACCGCCGCCACGTCGGAGGTCATGAACACCACGTCCGCCGCCTCGATGGCCGCGTCTGCGCCGCTGCCCATGGCCGCGCCTACGTCCGCACCGGCAAGCACGGGGGCGTCGTTGATGCCGTCGCCGACGAACATGGCCGCGCCCTTGGTCTCCCGGATGGATTGCAGCCGCGCAAGCTTCTGCTGGGGCAGCAGTCCCGCGTGGACTTCCCGGATACCTACGGCTCCGGCAACGGCCTTGGCCGATTCCTCGGCGTCACCGGTAAGCATCACCGTCTCGATGCCGCTGTCCCGCAGGGCACGGACGGCGTTCTCCGCGCCAGTCTTGATGGTGTCGGCGATGAGCAGGTAGCCCTGATAAACGCCGTTCACCGCCACCAGCACCTTGGTGCCATATTCCCTGGACTTGGGGAAGGACACGCCCTTCTCCGTCAGCAGCCGCTCGTTGCCGCAGAGAATTTCCTTGCCGTCCAGCTTCGCCCGGATGCCCCGTCCGGCCAGCTCCTCCAGCTCCTCGGGACGGCGCAGCTCCATGTTCCGCGCCTTGGCCGCCGCGACGATGCTCTCGGCGATGGGGTGGGTGGACTGCTGCTCGCAGTCGGCACAGAGTTCCAGCAGCTCGTCGCCGCCTACGATCTTCTGCACGGTAAAGTCGCCCTTGGTGATGGTGCCGGTCTTATCCATGATGACGGCCTTGATCTTGCTCATGGCCTCCATGGACTGGCCGCCCTTAAACAGGATGCCCCGCTTGCTGCCCGCGCCGATACCGGCGAAGAAGGCCAGCGGCACGCTGAGAACCAGCGCGCAGGGGCAGCTCATGACCAGAAATGTCAGAGCGGTGTAGACCCATTTGCCCCAGTCGCCGGTGATGAGGGAGGGAATGATCGCCGTCAGCACGGCGGCGCCCACTACGATGGGGGTGTAGACCCGTGCAAAACGGGTGATGAAGCGGTCGATCTTGGGCTTGCTGGCAGCGGCGTTTTCCACGCTGTCCAGAATGCGGGTGACCATGGATTCGGACAGGGACTTTTCCACCCGGACGGTGAGCTGACCTGTGGTATTGACGCAGCCGGAGACCACGCTGTCTCCCTCGGCTACGGAAACCGGCACCGGCTCGCCGGTGATGGGGGCGGTGTCAACGCGGCTGCTGCCGCTGACCACGATGCCGTCCAGCGGGATACGGTCGCCGGGACGAACCAGCACGATATCGCCGATTTTGGCTTCTCCTGCGGGAATTTCCCGCACCGTCTCCCCGTCCACCAGCTGCACCACCTCGGGGCGGAGGTCAACGGCTTCCATGATCTGGCTGCGGCTGCGGGCGACGGCTCTGTCTTCGAAGTATTCGCCGACGCGGTAGAACAGCATGACGCCCACGGCCTCGGGCAGTTGGCCGATGGCCGCAGCCGCGATGGTTGCGCCGCCCATCAAGGTGTATTCATTGAAAAAGTCGAACTTGAGCAGGCTTTGCAAGCCCTTCTTGAGGACGGACAGGCCGCAGAGCAGGTAGGGGATGCCGAAGAATACCGCCTTGGCGACGAACGGGGTCAGCAAGGCGTCGAGGCGTTCCTCGAAGATCATGCCGACGGCGAACAGGGCTGCGGCGATCCAGAGCTTGTATTCGGAACGGAACAGGGAGGGCTGCGGTTCGCTGCTTTCCGGAAGCGGTTCGTTTTCGTCCATCTCGGAGAACAGGGTGCCCGGTTCGATGGCGTCCGCAAGGCGGATCATCGCCGCGAGTTCGGGCTGTTCGCCTTCGACGCGCAGCCGGGCGCTGTCGAGGTTGATGGCGGCGGATTTCACGCCGGGGAGGCCCGCAATGGCGTCTTCGATCCGGGCGGCGCACCCGGCGCAACGGAGATTGTGTACGGCGTAGCGCTTAGTCATGGTTTTCCTCTTCTTGCGGCGCGTTTTCGAAGCGCTGGGCGAGCGAATGCACTTCAAGGGAATGGAAGCAATCGGATTCTCCGTGCCCGAAGCCGCAGGCTTCTTCGGCGCGCAGGATTTCCGCGATGCGGGCTTCATCCTCGATGATGGTCGGATCGTTGGCGAGGGAATCCTTCATCCATGCCAAGGCTTCCCGGATATTGGGGCGCGGGGAGTCGTCCGCAAGCCGGTAGTAGACCCAGCGGCCCTGTTTGTTGCTTTCGATGAGGCGGGCCTGCCGCAGGATCGACAGGTGCTTCGAGGTTGTGGACGGGGCCAGATCCAGAAAGGCTGTGACTTGGCATACGCAGAGCTGGCGGCCTCTCAGGGCCATGAGGATGCGTATGCGGTTTTCGTCGGCAAGCGCGCGGCAGGTGGTCAGGAAGTCGAACATGGCGTTTTCCTTTTTTGGGGGAGAGATGGGAGGAGTGGTGAGCCGGGGGAGGGGAGAAGGGACCCTTTGGAAAGGGTCTCCTTCTCCCCTCCCCCGGACCCCCTCCCCACATCCCCCTAAACTTTTTGGCTGGTGGGGAGGCGGCGCGGAAGGAGTTCCGTTGTACGCCACTCTTAATTCGTTGATTAACGAAATATGATGTATGATGAATCTTGTCAATAAGAGGAAAGGTCAGAGGGGAGGAGAAAAATGGGATGTGAGGGTATCTTTTTGAAAAGACAAAGAAAAACGGGTTAATCCTTTTTAAGGGATCAACCCGTGGCAAGTCTGGAAAGGGAAGGTGTTTGTGGATCGGATAGGCTGTTCCCGGCTTTGGGGCAAGGCCTTCTTCATATTTCAGAGCCGGTCAAAGGCGTTACGCTCGGGAAAAACTCTGAGCGGGGATTCGATATATGGAAAAGTCTTTTGGGGAAGGGAGGGATGGAGGGAAGGGGGGGAAGCATGGGTGCTCTCCCCCCTTCCCTCAGAAGCGTTTCCCTTCCCCAAGAGTTTCATGAGTTCAGCTTGTCCCGTTCCCTTCGCCCCAGAACAGGCGGATAACCTCCTCCGAAGCCGGGCGGCCGAACTTCGCGCCGATAACGAACGCCGCGAAGGCGACGATGGACGTGGGCACGATGGCGTGGATGCCGCCCATGCCGGGCTTGAGGATGCTGAGGGCGAAGAAGCAGGCGACTCCCGCCACGATGGAGGCGACCGCGCCGGAGGCGTTGGCTTCCTTCCAGTAGAGGCCGAGGATGATCGGCCAAAGGAAAACGGCCTCAAGCCCGCCGAACGCGAAGAGGTTGATCCAGACCAGCAGATCCGGCGGTTCGATGGCGGCGGCAAAAACGATGAGTCCGATGACGGCGGTACAGACGAGGCTCATGGTTTGCAGGCGTGCGGGCGTCATGCGCGACGCGTCGCCTTTCAGCCCGTAATGGATGTACAGATCCTTGATGATCGCGGCGGAGGCGAGCAGGAGCATGGAGTCCACCGTGGACATGATTGCCGCCAGCGGCCCGGCGATGAACACGCCAGCCCAGAAGGGTGAAAGCAGCTTCATGATCAGCGTGGGCATGGCCAGATCCCCTGCGGGCAGATCGGGGATGACGGCGCGGCCGAGCGTCCCGGCAAGGTGCACGCACAGGAGGAGGAACCCGATGATGAGCGTACCCATGATCATGGCGTCGTGCATGGACCGCGAATCTTTGTAGCCCATGCATTTTTGCGAGGTCTGCGGCAGGCCGAGGATGCCGAGGCCCACGAGTACCCAGAAGGACAGGATCATGGGCTGCGGGACCGCATCGCCGGGGCCGGTGGGCGTGATCAGGCCGGGATCGATGGCTTTGAGGGTGGCGACGCACCGTTCCATGCCGCCGCCCGCGTTGACCACGGCGACGAGCACCACGACGGAGGCGAAAACCATGACCATGCCCTGGATGGCGTCCGTGAGCACCACGGCCCGGAAGCCGCCCACGGCGGTGTACAGGATGACCGTGAGCCCGAACAGCGCCAACCCGACGATGTAGGGATAGCCGGTCACGGCCTGAAAGAGCCGCGCCCCTCCGATGAACTGGGCCAGCATGGCCGCCATGAAGAAGACCAGCAGGGCCAGCGAGCAGAGGACGACCACGGCGTCGCTGCGGTAGCGGGCGCGCAGGAAGTCGGTCAGGGTCACGGATCGGGTTTTGCGGGCCATAATGGCGAAGCGCTTGCCGAGCACGCCGAGCGTGAGGAAGGTCGTGGGGACCTGGATCATGGCCAACAGGACCCAGCTCAGGCCGAGCTTGTAGGCCACCCCGGGGCCGCCCACGAAGCTGCTCGCGCTGGTGTAGCTGGCGATGATGGACATGGAGCACGAAGCCGCCCATGGAGCGGCCGCCGATGAAATATTCCTCGATGAACCCGTGGGAGTCCGAGGTCTTTTGGGACTGTTTCCGGGCCCACAGCGCGGCGAGGAAGGACAAGGACAGGTAGATGACGACCGGGACGATGGTGTTGAGCTCGGCCATCAGAATGCCTCCGGGTGGCGTTCGTCGGTGACTTCAAGGCCTTCCCGCTTGGGCGCGCCGCCTTCCTCATCAAGGGGGATGTCCTTGAAGAACCGGCGGACCATGAACCACAGGAGCGCCGACAGCAGCGGATAGCCCGCGATGCAGCTCAGGAAGAACCATGCGGGGAGTCCGAAGATGTAGTCATACCCTTCCGGGTCGCCGCCGCCGAGCCCGTAGGCGCACGCGTACCACCAGACGAAGTACAGGCCGTAGGCCCCCAGCGTCAGCAGGGCTTCGCGGTTGGCCTGCGCGTAGCGCCAATCCTGCTTGAAAGGTTTGTTCATGACGTTTCAGTGGGTTAGAGTGGAGAACTGGATAGGGAGGCAGGCCGCACGGCGGAAAAACGGTTCGCGCTTGCGAGCGCGCTCACCATTCCCGCGTGTGACATGGGAATGGTGAGCGAGTGAACTGCCGGAAAGAGTTGTAACTTTTGAGGGGCGGCGGCGCAACCGCCTTTCGGTGGGGCAGGGACGCTAGGGCAGGATGCTGAGCCGTTCGAGCGCCGCTTCGGCGATGCCCCGGGCCCGCACGCCGGAGGCGTCCGGCCCTTGGATGTTCACGGCGAATGGCCAGCGGTTGTGCGGGGTTTCCACGCCGCCGACGAACCAGCCTATGATGCCCCTGTCGGCGTCGTCCGAGCCTGAGCCTGTCTTGCCCATGAAGCGCACGCTGTTCCCGGAGGACAGCGTGATGTCCCGCTTGACGACGGCGATGTCCTCGGCGGCGAAGGGCAGGGAGCCGTTGAAGAGGGCGCGCAGGAGGCCGACCTGTTCGCGCGGGGAAATCTTGAGCGAGGACTGAAGCCAGAACCGGGTCAGCCCCCCGGAAATGTCGCGGTTGCCGTAGCCGATACGGTCCAGCCCCCGCTGCATCCGTTCCTCTCCGATGCCCGTTGCGACGCGCTGGAAATACCAGACCACCGAATGGCGCATGGCCGAGGCCAGCGTCTGGTCATGGTTCCACGCGGCGATGGAAGAGGGCTTGCCGTTCCATTTCATGAGGGTGCGGGCGTCGTCGCGGTCCAGAACTCCGCTGTCCAGCCCGATGAGCGCATGGAAAACCTTGAAGGTGGAGCAGGGAGGAAGGCGGGTTTCGCTCAGGGCTTTGTTGAAGACCGTATAGCGGTCGGCCCCTTCGTCATACATGATGAATGTGCCGTCAAAGCCTTGGAAGATATCCGCCAAATCGGTTCGCTCGACGGTTTCCGAAGCCCGCGCCACGGAGGCGAGCAGGACAAGCGCGAAGAGGGTGCCTATGATGTGTTTTTTCATGTCGCCTTCATAAAAAGGAATCCCTCCGCCGAAGGTTTCGGTGGAGGGGAAAGGGCCTTCAGGACAACGAGGCCCCGGCTGTTTTGGTGATCACGGCTTGATGTAGGCGAAGTCTTCGCGTTGGAGGCGGACGATTTCCACGACGCCGGCGGGCACGACTTCGACGCAGGGGAGCAGGTCTTCCTTGGTGATGGGGACCTTCTTCATGGCGTTGGCGCATACGCGGAAGGAAACCCCGGCCTGAGCCAGTTTCTCGATGGCTTCGGTTTGCGCGTTGTCTTTCCGGGCGAGGAAGCTGGCCGCCCCGCCGTTGGCGAGCAGGACGACGGTGCAGGGTTCGCCGTTCAGCGCGGCGAGATAGTTGTTGATATTGCCGAGAGCCATGACGAAGCGGGATTCATCAGGCAGATCCACATGCACGAGCAGGTCGTAAAACATGATAGTCTCCTTTGACAGGGTGGCCTGTCCTGTTTTTAATGATGCCTGTAGGCAGAAGTACGGAATATTCACCTATAAGGCAATATGGAATAAATAGTATCAAACGAAAGCAGGTTGTCTCATCATAAAGATTCGTTCCTCCGGCGTGCGGGGGGCGGGAACAAGGAGCATGTTTCATGTCCAATCCGATTCATTCCACATCCGCAAAGTCCGTCCTGCCCATGCTGGCCATGCGCGGCCTGGCGACGGGGCTTTGCGCCGGGTGCGTGGTCGGGCTTCTCCGGTTGTCCCACGATCGGGCCGCGGCGCGTGTGGCGCTTTGGCTGGAAGAGTGGCGCGAGGTATGGTGGACGGTACCGATCTGGTTCGGCGTACTGGTTGCGCTGGCCGTGATCCTCAGGCGCATCGTCAGGGAGGAGCCGTTCATCAGCGGCTCGGGTATTCCGCAGACGGAGTTGGCGCTGGCCGGGCGTCTTTCCTTTACATGGTGGCGTGTATTGCTCGCAAAATTTTTAGGGAGCTGGCTGGCGTTGTTCGGCGGGCTTGCCCTTGGCCGGGAAGGCCCGAGCATCCAGATGGGCGGGGCCGTGGGCGCGGGGTTTCATGCGCTTTGGAGGCCGGCGGCTCCCCATGCCCTGACCGGAAGCCCCTATGTTGTGGCCGGGGCCGTGGCGGGCCTTGCCGCCGCCTTTGGGGCACCCGCCGCCGGGGTGCTGTTCGCCTTCGAGGAAATGAAGTCCCGGCGGGATACCTCGCTGATTGTGGCGGCGTGTGCGTCGGCCATCGGCGCGCACCTCATGATCCGCATTGTCTTCGGCATGGGGCGCATCCTTCCGTTTGCGGGGTTCGAAGCTCCTCCGCTGTCCTCTTTCTGGATCGTGGCGCTGGAAGGCGCCGTCTTTGGGGTGCTCGGCGTGGGATACAACAAGACCCTGCTGTGGCTTCACGATAGGGAAGCCGGACAGACGCTGATCCCGGATCGCTGGAGGGCCTTGCCGCCGCTGCTGCTCGCCGGATGCCTCGCGCTGTTCGCGCCTCTGCTGATCGGCGGGGGCGAGAGCCTGATCATCTTTGTGGGCGAGCACGATGTGGCCCTGAAGACGCTTATCCTTTTGCTCGCGTTCAAGTACCTGTTCGCCCAGTACAGCACCGTCGCGTCCATCCCGGGCGGCCTCCTTATGCCTATTCTGTGCCTCGGCGCGCTGTGGGGGAGGCTCTGGGCGGAACTGCCCGTCTCGGCGTTGGCCGCGCACGGGCTGGCGTCCGGTTCGGTGCAGCCGTATGTGCTGTTCGGCATGGTGAGCTATTTTGCGGCAACGGTGCGCGCGCCGCTGACGGGCATTGTCCTCGTTACGGAGATGTCGGGCACGTACACCTGCCTTCCGGGCAGTTTGCTCGCGGGGCTGATCGCCTGTAAGGTAGCCAACCTCCTGCACTGTCCCCCTGTTTATGATTCCCTCAAGGAACGTATCCGGCTATAAGGGACACCCCTTTGCTCTTTTCGTTATTCCGCTTATGGTGCCCTTTCCCTGTTTTTAAGGAGTGTTCCGTGCGGTTCTCTTGCTTTGCCCAGAAATCATCCGAAGGCCCGGAGGAAGGTGTCGAACACCTTCTCTGGAACGGCCAATCCATCGCTTTTACCATCCGTCGCGGATCGCTCCGGCGCAAGCGCACGCTTATCCGGGTGACCCGCGCGGGGAAGGTGGAAGTCATCCTTCCCCCGTTCCTGCTTCGAAAAGAGGCTTTCGCCGCCATTCAGTCGCGAGGGGGGTGGATTTTAGATCGTTTACGTGAAATACAGAGTTGTCCACAGCCGTCTCCGTTGTATTACACAGATGGTGAGGAGCATCTTTTTTTAGGGACCTACTGCCGGCTTCAACTCGTTGTATGCGGCGTCAAAAAAAATTTTTTGTCCTCCGATGAAAAAATTGGACAGTCCGTTGTTACTGGAAGATCACAACTTATTCAGTTAAGAGTGGATTCGGACGATCCCGAGACGGTACACAAACAGCTTTTCTTGTGGTATAAGACACAAATACAAAAGCATATAGCGTATAGGTTAGCAGCGTTATGCCCCCGTATCCCTTGGCTTACGGCGGTTCCCACGTGGCGTGTGCGCACGATGCGGCGTCGCTGGGGGAGCTGCACGGGAAGCGGGGTGATTACGCTCAATACGCATCTCATCAAAGCGCCCCCGCAGTGCCTCGATTATGTTTTACTTCATGAAATAGCTCACTTGCAGGAACATAACCACAGCCAGCGGTATTACGCCGTCCTTGAGCGGCTGTTGCCCAACTGGAAGGCCGTCCGGAGGGAGCTTGAAGCTTGGTCGCCGCTCGTGCTCAACTGATGCCGGGCTCCCTAGGAAAGCCGGCTGGAGCGGTCACATCTGGGAAAGGAGCTCGGGGTAATCGAGGATGACCTTTTCCGGGACGAGGCCGTGTTGTTGGACGGGGACGAAACGGACACGTTCTTCCACCGTACAGGCTTTTCCGGTCTGGAAGAGCAGTTCGCCGCATTCGGGAAAACGCCGTTTCAGGCGGGCCCTGATGACGGGAGAGGCTTCCGAGCCCTGTGTGGCGTAGACCACGAAGCGATAGGTGGCAAGCCACTCCTTCCCTTGCTTGTGCAGGCCGGAAAGGTGCATGTCGTCGCAATGGATTTCGGGAAGCGTCCAGGTCATGAGCAGTTCGAAGCGCTTCTGGAGCAAAGGAAGATCGGGCCGCCGATCCGGCCTGAGGAAAAGCCCGGCAAGCCCGGCGAGCAGGAAACACACGGAGAGCGGGAGCAGGATTTTCCAGCGCGTGCTGGCATTTCGGGCACAGCGTCGGAGCCCTTCAGGCCCGGAAGGGCCAAGTTGCGACAGGAGGGGGCTGATTTCGGCAGGGGTATTGGAAGGCACGGTTTTCCTCGGCGGCTACAGTGGCGATCGGTTCTTTGTTGCAGAATCCTTGGTAGGCGTCCATTACTTGAAGAGGGGAAAATTGTTAAATAGTATATTAGATATAGTTTTTCTGTTGATCTTTGTCAGCGCATGTGCTTTTGTGGGCACATTCGCATAGGGACGCAACTTCGGGAACACGTTCCGGGACATACGGAATGGGTGCTGTTTCCGTAATCGGCTGGATGCCGGAGGGGCAACACGCTGGATGGGCTTCGGCGTAGGACAGCGCCGGGCCATGAGGGGAGTGTGGGAATACCGCGCTCGGGGGACCCTCTACACCAAAGATGGATATTGACATGAGACATCAGGAACGCAATGTTTCCGAGTTTGATGAAATCATAACCTATCCGCCGTCTGCCGCTCCTTCCGGGGAGAAACAGGTAATGAGCTGCGTTCAAGCTTTCACGGCGGCACTCGGTTTCGCTATGTCCGCGGGATGGGACTGGCTTCCGTCGATGCACACATTGTGGCTTCGCGATTACATTGAGGCGGTCAGTATGCCGACGCCGTTCGGTTTCTTCGGCACGCTGTCGGGAAGTATTTTCTTTAAAATGGTCATGCTGCTCGCGCTTTGTCCCGTCATGGAGCGTCTCTTTCTGGCGTTTCCGCTGGATCGAGTGGCCTTTCGCCGGAAGCCCTTTCCCAACGCCGGCTATGCGTTGCTCCCTCCGGCCTTAAGAGAGCGCATTTATTTAAGTACGCCTCTCATCCTCGCTCAACTCTGCGCCATCCTGCTGCTGTTGGTATTGACGTTTTCCTTGCCGCCTTGTCTGGATGGCCTCATGCCGTGGCTGCTCGGAACGGTTTCGGCTTTGTTCGGCCTGATCTGGTTTGTGCTTGTGACCCTGCTGCCCGGAGTTTGGAGCGGCATCTCCTATGGCCTGGCAATCACGTTCAGCATCCTTATTTCCCTGCTTTTGGATACGGCCCCGGCAGAGTCGCTGGCCCGTTTCAGGATGCTGTTTCCCATTCTGGCGATCCCGTTGATATTCTTCGCCATGCCGCCTTCAGACGACATCCGGAGGCG
>ERZ835980.4003-NODE-4003-length-10640-cov-4.077185_pt1 | contig 10640 bp, 9 predicted proteins | sample MGYA00519943_ERZ835980 | MGnify/ENA primary metagenome ERZ835980 (study PRJEB31850, sample SAMEA3708791) | human gut metagenome | biome: human gut; feature: human-associated habitat; material: faeces | place: China | collected 2014 ... | reverse complement strand
GCGCCGCACGACGGGCCAGCACCCCGGCGGCTTGGTCGTCGTGCCGGACGATCTGGAGATCGAGGATTTCTGCCCCGTGCAGCACCCGGCCGACGCGGAGGACAGCGACACCATAACCACGCACTTTGAATATCACTGCATGGAGGATAACCTCCTCAAGCTCGATATGCTCGGACACGATGACCCGACGATGATCCGTATGCTCGAGGATCTCACCGGCGTGAACGCCCGCACGATCCCGCTCGACGATCCGGATACGATGAGCATTTTCACCTCGTCGAAGGTGCTGGGCTTTGAGAACGACGACCTGCTCGGCCCGACCGGCGCGGTCGCCATTCCCGAGTTCAACACGCGCTTCACGCGCCAGATGCTCATTGACACGCAGCCGAAGGACTTCAACACCCTCGTGCGTCTTTCCGGCTTCTCGCACGGCACGGACGTGTGGCTCGGCAACGCGCGCGAGCTGATCGTCAGCGGCACAGCAAGCGTTCTGGAGACGGTCGGCTGCCGCGACGACATCATGCTCTACCTCATTTCCATGGGGCTTGACCCGAAGATGAGCTTCAAGATCATGGAGGCCGTGCGGAAGGGCAAGGTCAAAAAGGGTGGCTTTCAGGACGGCTGGGTAGAGGCGATGCAGGAGCACGATGTGCCGGAATGGTACATCGAGTCGCTCGCCAAGATCGGCTATCTGTTTCCGAAGGCGCACGCGGTCGCATATGTTATGATGGCGTTCCGCATCGCGTGGTTCAAGGTGCATGAGCCGCTGGCGTTCTACGCGACCTTCTTCACCGTGCGCGCGAAGGCGTTCGACGCGGAATACTGCTGCGCGGGACTGGACGCGGTCAAGCGGAAGATCCGCGAGATCGAGAACAACAAGGACGCGTCGGCGGTCGAGCAGGATCTGATGACCACGCTCGAGGTCTGCTACGAGTTCTATCGTCGCGGCTTTCACTTTGACACCATCGACATCTACCGCTCCGACGCGACAAAGTTCACCGTCACCGAAGGCGGCCTCCTGCCGCCGTTCATCTCCGTCCACGGACTCGGCGAGGCCGCGGCGCTGGACACGGTGGAAAAGCGCAGGGGCAAGGAGTTCATCTCGGTCGAGGAGTTCTCCATGTGCTGCAATAAGCTCTCCAAGACGCACATCGAGCAGCTGCGCGCCCTCGGCGCGTTTGCCGGCATGGCGGACACCAGCCAGCTCACGCTGTTCGGATAAATAGGGGGAGGGGAAGATGGAGAAGTATCCCTGCCCATGCTGCGGATATTTGACCTATCCGGTGCCGCGGGAGGATGCGATTGCCTATATCTGCCCTGTCTGCTTTTGGGAGAACGATGTGTTTGTTACATCGGACGATGAACCGAGCGACGAAAATCACGGCATCTCACTCCGCACGGCGCAGGAAAATTACCGCAGCTTCGGCGCCTGTGCGCGCACGATGCTCCGCTATGTCAGAGAGCCGAAGCCGGAGGAAATTCCACAATAGAAAAACGCAGGACCTGCACTTGGCAGGCCCTGCGTTTTTTCATGCAGCAATGCAAAAGATGTGTTACAGCCCCAGCTCTACGGCGCGGCGCAGGCGCACCTTGCCGTCCAGCGCGGCGTCGATGGTCTGAATCAGCGCCTCGCGGTCACGGTTGAGCGTACCGCCGAGGGGAAGGTAGTTTGAGGCGTGGTTCGAACGGAACACGCTGCCCTCGGAGTCGATGTGTTCCAGGAAGAGCCGCGTCTCGCGCATCAGATCGACGGGCCCCATCATCTGAAACTCGCCCGCCTCGATCCAATCGTGCAGGGGAGTGCCGGAGTAGACGCGCAGCGTCAGAAAAGCGATAAACTCCGGCTTCATGGCGCTCACGGCCTTCGCCGTGTCGATGGCATGAGCCTGCCAGTCGCCGTTGAGCCCAGCCATGCCGTTGATGGCGGTGACGGAGATGGCGATGCCCGCCGCCTTGCAGCGCAGCGCATTTTTCACGGTCTCCGCCGCGGTGACGCCCTTGTTGAATTTCAAGAGCAGTTCCTCATTGCCGCTTTCCAGACCGATGTAGACGAGCGCCAGCCCGTGCTCACGCAGCTTGCGCAGCTCCTCGTCCGTTTTGCGTTCGACGGCCTTGGTGGTGGCATAGGCGGCAACGCGCGTACACTCGGGGAAGTATTCGCGGATGAAGTCCAGCACCTGCAGCAGATAGTCCATCGGCAGGATCAGCGCGTCGCCGTCGGCGAGAAAGATGCGCTCGATGCGCCGCTCGTAGCTGCGCGCCTCGGCGAGGTCACGCAGGACCTCCTCCACCGGACGGATGGAGAACTTCTTATCCTTGTACATATTGCAGAACGCACATTTGTTGTGGCTGCACCCAAGTGTGCATTGCACGATCAGGCTGTACGCCTCGCTCGGCGGACGGTAAACGGCTCCGTAATAGTGCATGGGCTTCCTCCTTGCCTGTTCAGTCTTCCAGCTTGGCCAGGCACTTCTTCATGAAGCGCTCGCAGTCGATGATGGCGCGCTCGTGCGTGCCCTCGCCGATGAGGCCCTTGTTATCGTATGCCTCGACCTTGAAGGTATACATCTTGCCGTTCTCGGAAATGGCGATCAGCTCGGCCTTGGCGGTGATCTCCGCGCCGATGGGGGAGGGGGAAACGTGGCGGACGTTGACCATCGTGCCGACGCTGCTCTTGCCCTCGGGAAACTGCTCCTTCATGTAGTAGTAGGCCGCGGCCTCCATCCAGCAAATGAGGAAGGGCGTGGCGAAGATGTCCAGTCCGCCCGAGCCGAGCGCGCCGGCGGTGATCTCCTTGGTGACGACATTTTTGTATTCGTAAGTGTCTCCGATCTGCATGGGTTTGATTCCTTTCTTTCGTGCGATGTTTTTACTTGGCTGCCTTGACCTTGATCCAGAGCTTGCTCAGCTCGCGCATGAGCGTCTGGTTGTCGTGGAACATCTCGTCCTTCTCGTAGCCGGAACGGGGAAGGTAGGCGGCGTTCTCGGCGTAAAGGTCCTCGGAGGAGGTCATCTCCTCAAAGACCTCTGCGTTGGGAGAAGTATACCCCACCGTCTCCGTATTGTCAAATGCGGCCTCATAGGTGAGCATATAGTTGATGAACTCGTGGGCGAGCAGGGGATTTTCCGCGTTCGCGGGAATGACCATCGCGTCGCACCAGATGTTCGTGCCCTGCTCCGGCATATAGAAGCTCATGTCCTCGTTCTCGTCGAGAATGACGGTGGCGTCGCCGGAGTAGACGACCGCGAGATCCTTGTAGCCATTCATCATGCCGTCGATGACCTCGTCGGTGACGTAGACGGGCGACATGGTGTCGTTCATCTGCAGCAGCCATTCGTAGGCGGCGTTGATCTCGTCGGGGTCGGAGGTGTTCATCGAGTAGCCGAGCGCCTTGAACGCCATCATGAACGAGTCGCGCTCGGAGTCGTAGATGTAGATGTGACCGGCGTAGTCGGTGTTGCGCAGCACCTCCCAGCCCTGTTCCTCCACCACGGAGGGATCGACGTTCTCGTGGTTGTAGACGATGCCGACGCTGCCCCAGAAGTAGGGAACGGACCACTCGTTATCGGGGTCGTAGCTCATGCCGCGCACCGCGTCGTCCATGTTCTCAAGGTTTGGAAGCAGGCTGTGATCGAGCGGCTGGAGATAATTCTCCTTCATCAGGCGTTCGATCATGTAGTCCGAGGGAATGACCACGTCGTACTTGTCGCCCGCCATGAGCTTGGTGTACATCATCTCATTGGAGTCGAAATTCTCCACGATGACGCGCACGCCGAACTGCTTTTCAAAGTCGCCGATGACGTTCTCACCGAGGTACTCGCCGGGGAGATAAAGCTTGAGGACGTTGCTGCCGTACTTTTCGACGGCGGCAGCGTTCTTGTGCTGCTGAGAAAGGCTGACGCCGACCGTTCCGCCGAGAATGGCGAGCACCAGCACGCCGGCGACAGCGGCCATCAGCTTGCGGCTTTGTGCAAAGGATTTTCCCTTTTCACTTCCTTCTTTTTCACGCTTTTCGTGCAGGATCGGGACAAGGTTGACGATGCCGAGCACCAGCGTGATGGCGACAATGACGAGCGTGGAGAGTGCGTTGATGGAGGGATTGACGCGCTTGGACATGGTGTAGACCAGAATGGAAATGTTGTTCACGCCGTTGCCCGTGGTGAAGTAGGAGATCACGAAGTCGTCAAAGCTCATGGTGAACGCGATGAGCGCGCCGGAGACGATGCCCGGACGGATCTGCGGCACGATGACGCGGGTGAGCGCCTGGAACGGCGTAGCGCCGAGGTCCATCGCCGCGTCGATGAGATTCGGGTCGAGCGAGCGCAGCTTCGGCGTGACGGAGAGCATGACGTAGGGGATGCAGAACATGATGTGCGCGAGCAGCAGCGTCAGAAAGCCCTTCTTCACCGCCAGCACGCTGAAGAACATCAGCAGGCTGATGCCGGTGACAATATCGGGATTCATCACGGGCAGGTCATTCACGCGCTCGACCATTGCCTGAAGGACCTTCTTCGACTTTGACAGACCGATGGCGGTGACGGTGCCGACGATGGTGGAAACGACGGTAGCAAGAATGGCGATGACGACCGTATAGAGCACGGCCTCCATCATCGTGGAGTCCGCGAACATCTTTTCATACCAGCGCAGAGAGAAGCCGCCGAACTTCGTGAGCGAGCGGGAATCGTTGAACGAAAAGACGATGATATAGAGAATGGGGAGGTAGAAGAACAGCAGCGTCAGCGTGAGAATGACCTTGGAGGCGGCAGAGGTTTTCTTTTTCATCGTCCGTCACTCCTTTCCGCGGCTGGCGGGCTGCACGTCGACCTTGCGCGTGAGCCACATCGAAAGCATGATGATGATCGCCATGATGAGGGAAATAGCGCTGCCGAAGTTCCAGTCGCCGGAGGTGAGGAACTGCGATTCGATGATGTTGCCGACGAGCACGAACTGGCCGCCGCCGAGGAGCTTTGGAATAAAGAAGCTGGAAACGGCGGGCAGGAACACGAGCGTGATGCCGGAAATGACGCCGGGGAGGGAGAGCGGCAGCGTCACGCGCAGAAACGCCTGCACGGGTGTGGCGCCGAGGTCGTTGGCGGCCTCCAGCAGGCTCTTGTCCATCTTGGCGAGCGAGGTGTGGATCTGCAGGATCATAAAGGGAATGAAGTTATACACCATGCCGAGAATGACGGCGAAGCTCGTGTGGATCATCGAGACCGGCCCAATGCCGAAAAAGCCGAGAATGGTGTTGAGGATACCCTCGTCCTGCAAAATGCCCATCCACGCATAGGTGCGCACGAGCATATTGACCCATGTCGGCATCGTGATGAGCAGGATCATGATGGTGTTCGAGCGGCTGTTCATCTGCGCGATGGCATAGGCGATGGGGTAGCCGAGCGCGATGCAGATGAGAGTCGTGAGCACGGCGATGTAGAGCGAGCGGCCAAGCACCTCCATGAACACGGTGTCGGTGACAAAGCGCTTGAAGTTATCAAAGGTGAACTGAAAGGTCAGCACCTCATTGCCGGAAACGGTGAAGGCGTAGAGCACGATGAGCAGCATCGGCAGCACGATCATCACGCTGATCCAGGCGACGTAGGGGTACGTCATGGAACGGAACTGCTTCACCACTGCCCCTCCTTCTTCATGACATGAATGTCCTCGGGGCGGAAGATGAGGCCGACCTCCGCGCCCTCCTCGCAGGCGCGCGTGGTGGAGACCTTGTACTCATAGCCCTCGGTGGAGAAGGTTACGTCGTAGACGCCCGGCTCGATGGTCTCGGGGTCGAAATCGTACTTGACATCGGAGATCTCGACCTGCTCGCCGTCCTCGAGGGACCACGCGGACGCGCTCGCCCACGTTTCCAGATCGGTGTCGAGCGCGATGCTCTCCTGAATGTCCTCGACCTTCTTGAAGAAGTTCATCGCGTAGATCTCTTCCTGATAGACCTTGCTCTCCACGCGGTTCTCCGCCATGACCGCGGCCTTGACCGTGATGGACGTTCCGGCGGCGGTGGTGAAGGTGACAGAGTAGCTGCCGACCTCGGGCTTGATGTCGTATTCGACGTTCTTGATGGAGATGGGCTCCTCGGTCTCCACGTCCCACGCCTCGGCAGAGGCGAGGGCGACGACCTTGGCGTCGTCCAGCTCGCCGACGTCCTCGACGTCGATGAGGAAGGCGCTGGCGCTGATCTTCTCACCGGCGTCGGCATTGAGCACGGGACGGTCCTGCGAGACCTGCATCTTGACGGTGATGGTCGTGCCGACACGGGTCTCGACCACGGTATCGTAGTGCATCCCCTTGAAAAGCTGGGACTTCACCACGCCCTTGAGCATACCCTCGGAGCGGGGGACAATGTCAAGATGCTCGGGACGGATGACGACGTCCACCTTTTCATTTTTGTTGAAGCCGCGGGCACGGCAGGGGAACTTTTTATCCTCGAAGACCACAAGGTCATCGCCCTGCATCACGCCGTCAATGATGTTCGTCTCGCCGATGAAGTTGGCGACGAACTCGTTGACGGGGTAGCGGTAGATCTCGGTCGGTGTACCGATCTGCTGGATCTCGCCCGCGTTCATGACCACGATCTTATCGGACATGGTCAGCGCTTCCTCCTGGTCGTGGGTGACGAAGATGAAGGTGATGCCGACCTCCTGCTGAATGTACTTGAGCTCCTGCTGCATCTCCTTGCGCAGCTTCAGGTCGAGCGCGCCGAGCGGCTCGTCGAGCAGCAGCACGCTCGGCTCGTTGACGAGCGCGCGGGCGATGGCGATGCGCTGCTGCTGACCGCCGGAGAGCTCGGTCACGTTGCGGTCGGCGTAGTCCTCAAGGCTTACCAGACGCAGCATACGCATGACCTTCTGCGCGATAACGTCCTTCGGCTCCTTCTTGATGGTCAGGCCGAAGGCGATGTTGTCGTAGACGTTCATGTGCGGGAAGAGCGCGTATTTCTGGAATACGGTGTTGATCTCGCGCTTGTAGGGCGGGACGTTCACGATGTCCTCGCCGTCGAAGAGGACCTTGCCCTCGGTGGGCTGCAGGAAGCCGCCGAGGATACGCAGCAGCGTCGTCTTGCCGCAGCCGGAGGGACCGAGCAGGGTGACGAACTCGTTTTCGTAAATATCCAGGCTGACGCCCTTGAGGACGACCTGCCCGTCCTCAAAGCTCTTGACGATATTCTTGAACTGGATCAGTTTTTTCTGTTCAGGCATGGTTCCAATATCCTTTCCTTATATCGATAGAAGTCAGAACAGGGGAGGGGTCGAGACCCACAGCACGCGCGCAGTGGTCTTGCGCACGTTTTTGAGCAGATGGAAGCTGCGTCCGTGGAGGTAGAAGGTCTCTCCGCGGCGCAGGGGATGCTCCTCGCCGTCGCAGACCAGCACGACGCTGCCTTCGACGACATAGCCGAATTCCTCGCCGTCATGCGGCTCGACCGTGAAGCTCTCGCCGCCCTCGGGCAGCTCGAGCAATATCGGCTCCATCTGATTCTTCTGCGTGTTGGGAACGATCCAGTTGACCGTGCAGTCCTCGCGCTCGTCAACGAAGAAATCGTCGGCGTGGAAGATGAACTGGTCGTTTTTATCCTCCTGAAAGAACTCGGCAAGATTCGTGCCGAGCGCCTCCAGAATGTCGCTCAGAGAGTCGATGGACGGGGAGGTAAGGTCGCGCTCTAACTGGGACAAAAACCCCTTTGTCAGCTCGCTTCGGCTGGCGAGCTCCTCCAGAGTCAGTCCCTTGCGCGTTCGCAGCTCTCGGATCTTATTTCCAATGTCCATACAATGACCTCCCGATTCCTAAGCGTTCGATTTGCTAAACTTTCAGTTTATTTTTATAAAACCAAGCTTATTATACACAAAGAGAAAAAGATTGCAAGCATAAAATAAACAAAAAGTTTAATATTTTGAACGCTGACAGTTTCGAAGGCAAAAAAAGGAAGGGCTCTGTGCAATCGGTACAGAGTCCTTCGCTGTTTTCGGCTTATTGATAGTCGCTCACAAGGAACAGAGGCTTGATGACCACGACCTCGTCGTGCTCCTCCTGCTCGACCTGCACGTCGGCGGTGAGCGCCTTGAGGTCGGCTTTGAGCACGTCGAGCGCTTCCTCCTTGCTCTGCGCGCGGCCCTCGCGCAGAATGCGGATCATGCGGTCGAGCACGATCGGATGCGCGTAGCGGGCGGGGAGGGGAAAGTCCTCGGGCAGAACATTCGCCATGGCGGCCTGCGCCTCGTCCCAGGCACGCTCGACCGCCCTGCGGTTATTCTTTGCCGTGGGCAGAACGTGCGCTCCCGAGAAGAAGAACACGGCGGCAAAGCCGAAGAGCGCGAAGTAGACGCCGAAATCGCTGCCGCCGCGCCACGAGATGATGCCGTACACCAATGCCGCCGCGCCCGCGAGGACGATCGCCAGCGCGACCCAGCGGTAGGCGGGATTTGTGTGCTCGTTGATGCGCTTGGCCTTGGCGGCTGCGGCAAGCTGAGCGGTCAGCTCGGGATAGCCGGAGAGAAATTTACGCGCGCGCTCCAGCTCCTCGCGCGCGCTCTGCGCCTGCGGTGTGAGCTCCTTGAGGTAGCGGGATGCCTCCTGCTGCGCCTTTTTCGCCAGCCGCTGCTCGCCGCCGACGCTCAGGCGCGGAATCTCGGGATGGACCTGCCCCAGATAGGCAAGCAGCTCGTCCACGTCCTCCTCACGCTTGAAGGTGCATTGCTTCTCCTGCCCGTCGTCGTATTGCACGACGAGGTAGGGGATGGAGCCAAACGCACCCTTGCCGCTGAAGCCGCCCTGGCTCATCGCCACGCGCTTGAAAACGCGCCGCACGGAGCCGAAGCCGACGTAAAAGTGCCGGTCGATGAGAAGATCATTGAGATATAGTGCCTTTTCTCCCACACCGCAGGGGCCGAAGCGGCGGCAGGACTTTCGGTCCGCGGCCGCGGTCTCCGCTTCCAAGACGGTGTTTCCAAGGCGTACAGGTGCAAAGCTCATAATCGCTCCTCCAGAGTGAGCAAAGCGGCGGGAGGGACGCTCTCGCCGCTTTGCGGAATAGGGTTTACTTGTGCAGGGTCTCGTAGTGCGGCTGGGTGTGGCGCTTCTTGATGGTGTACAGGAAGATACCGAGGAACAGAGCCGCGACCAGGATACCGATGGGATAGGCGACCGCCGTGTTGTAAACGGTAGCACCCTCCGCGGTCTTGGTGTTGATCAGCTTGCCGAGGCACTCGTTGCCCAGCAGGAAATAGGTGGCGGAGACCGCGCTCATGAAGGTAGCGGGGACGGCGGTGATCCAGTAGTTCTTCTTTTCGTAGAAGAGGTACATGGAGGCAGCCCACAGAACGATCATAGCGAGGGTCTGATTGGTCCAGCTGAAATAACGCCAGATGATGGTGTAGTCGATCTTGCCGAGGGCATTGCCGATGCCGAGGAAGGCGCCGACGCCCAGCACGGGGATGCAGAGGATCAGACGGTTCTTCATGCTCTTCTGATCAAGCTTGAGCCAGTCGGCCAGTACCAGACGCGCGGAACGGAACGCGGTGTCGCCGGAGGTGATGGGGCAGGCGATGACGCCGATCATGGCCAGCACGCCGCCCACGGGGCCGAGCAGGGTGGTGGAGATCTGGTACACCACGTCGCCCGCGCCGCCGGCGGCGATGGCGTTGGTCAGGCCGGTCATGCCGTCCAGCAGGGAGCCGTGGTTGGTGTAGAAGGTGACGCCTGCGGCGGCCCAGATCAGGGCGATGACGCCCTCGGCCACCATGGCACCGTAGAAGATGGTGCGGCCCTGCTTCTCGCTGGTGATGCAGCGGGCCATCATGGGGGACTGGGTGGCGTGGAAGCCGGAGATGGCGCCGCAGGCCACGGTAACGAACATCATGGACCACTTGGGCAGGCTGTCGGGGTGCACCACGGTGAAGGCCGCGGCGGTCAGCTCCGGCATGTCGGAGCCGCGGGTGAGCACGATGGCCCCGCCGATGCCCAGGGCCATGATGATGAGGCAGATGCCGAACACGGGGTAGAGCTTGCCGATGATTTTATCGATGGGCAGGAAGGTGGCGATCAGGTAGTAGACCATGATGACCACCAGCCAGAACATGGTGCCCAGCATGTCGGGGGTCAGCTTGGCCAGCAGGCCGGCGGGGCCCACGGAGAAGTTGACGCCCACCATCACCAGCAGTACCACGGAGAACACCCGCATGATAAAGGTGATGACCTTGCCCATGTAGAGTCCAACAATCTCGGAGATAGACTTGCCGTCGTTTCTCTCAGACATCATGCCGGAGAGGAAGTCGTGGACGCCGCCGCCCAGGATGGTGCCGAAGACGATCCACAAATACACCACCGGGCCCCAGCAGGCGCCGGACAGGGCGCCGTAGATGGGGCCCAGGCCGGCGATGTTCAGAAGCTGTACCAGGAAGATGCGCCAGGTTTTCATGGGTACATAGTCCACACCGTCGGGGTGAGCCACAGCAGGGGTGGGGCGGTCGTCGATGCGGAAGATCTTCTCGACGAGCTTGCTGTAGGTGAAGAAGCCGACGATGAGGAGCACCAGGCAGACAAAAAATGTAACCATCAGTGATTCCTCCTCAGACTGTTTGGCTCCGTGCCGCCTCTCAGTTCTGCACGGAACCGGCGGGAGCTGCGGCAGCAT
>ERZ835980.3986-NODE-3986-length-10703-cov-2.402141_pt1 | contig 10703 bp, 12 predicted proteins | sample MGYA00519943_ERZ835980 | MGnify/ENA primary metagenome ERZ835980 (study PRJEB31850, sample SAMEA3708791) | human gut metagenome | biome: human gut; feature: human-associated habitat; material: faeces | place: China | collected 2014 ... | reverse complement strand
GATTCGTTTAAAACACTATGTTTTGTTACGTTTGTATAAACCAGTGTGTAAACCGGAAAACCGAATGAGCGAAACAATTTGGAAAATATGTGCTTCTTTTTGATGATGTAATAACTAAGGGAGATTCCATGTTAAGATTTAAGCGTAAAATGGAGGAACTTGGGGCTATTGTAGTTGGTGGATTTTCAATCGGTAAAACTACTCATATGAGATAATAGAGAGTCGATTATAATCTGGTTGTTTTGGGAGCGTCAGATGAACTGTGTCATGGTTAATTTTCCGTCTTAAACTCTTCGGTCGGGAATCGGCCAGCGTCAAGGGGCGGGACCACCCGTCCCGACGAGCGTCAAAGCTACAACAATTTGAACCGTTCTCCAATTTTTTGGAAAAAACAACTTAGTGATGTCTCAGGTTTCTAATAAGAACAGCCGCCAACAGCAATCTCGAACTATCCTCACACTATTGGATAAGATCATAATTGGGATTTGACATAATCCCAATATTCATTACTTTCGACAATTGCACTATAAGTCAATTTGGCGATAAAGTCATCAACATTCGAAGACATTGTGCGTATAACGCCTCGTTTTGCCCCTATATAATCATCCTTACCAGCATAACGAGTATTCTGTTGTTCGTACTCCGTCTTGAATTCTATAGTTTTGCTTCGTAGAATTTTATTAGAATCTGTTGTATATAGAGGAAGGAGCTTCAGGCGTGTGATTGTATTCACCACTCTCTGGCAGACTTCATTCTCATATCCTGATATTTTTAATCGTATTTCTGAAATAGCTATTCCTGTTGATATATCACGTGAAATCTTACATTCTAGTATCTCAATTTCATCCAGACGATCGAAATAGGCATTGAAGAATATTTGGTGCCCATTTTCTTTCCAATCATCACCTTTCGCAAGATTACAATTGTGGCAAAGTGGGATGAGATTGGTGTAGTGGGTGGAATATTCCGGGAATAGTTTCTCCTTTCCTCTGGGTATGAAATGATCCATCTCTACGGCATCCGTTAATCCGCAGAATGGGCATACGATTGCAGTATTTCCGTTTTTTTTCTGCAATTCTGCCCAATGATTTCTAATTATTGGGCGATTCGAGCTGTAGAGGTTATACGCAATCTCTCGTTCGTCCATTTGATCCTCTGTCCATTTAGGGGTTAGAGAATTTAAAGTTCCATTCGATGCTTTATTATCATAGTCTACATGGTCATCTTTAAGATTTTGATTGTCAATGAAATCTTTCTTTTCTTGTGAAAGCCCTTTTTTCGTATGCTTTATACCATGATCCACGTCATGGGAAGATTTATTTAGGTTATGCATCTGTATGGCTACGATTAAATATTTCGATGATGCGCATTCGGGCGTTGAGGCCGATATCGCCCATATTATTTTCTACAAAATTAATCAGTTTGTCGGCTGATTTATATTTCCAAGCCCGCTGTGAAATTAATCTGGTAAAGATTGAATCATCTTCATCATAATGGAATATTCGGGCATAAAGTAAGGCGATATCTTCTCCAAATGTATTGAAAGACACTTTGGCGATTGATGAGTTATTTAAGTCATGTCTTATCATCCGGTAAACATTGGATGTTATTATTTCGCGAACTATCAGAGGAGAATGGGTCGCGATAATGGCAAAACTATCAAATAGCACCATAGTTTTTTGCAATGCATCCATAAATTCAATCAGAGCCTTAGGATGCAGATGTACTTCCGGCTCATCAATCACAACAAGAGAAGACATATGAATATGAGAAAAAAGGCTAGTCATCATATGGAGGATATGCCTTTGGCCCGAACTCAGAAGACAATATGCATCGGAAAGTCTGCTTGTGTCAATATATGGCTGATGGTATAACATACCATTAACTAATTCCTCATCTCTATAGGAGAAAAGACAGTCGATTTGCTCACCGATGCAATTTTTAAGCAAATCATGAAAAACTTCGACATATGCTTTCGAATAAAAAGTCTTTTTTCTATTGCTTATACCCTTTAAGTCTTCTATAAGCTCATTGGAAGTCGTACTGTCAAGACTGGTTAGATGAAATGTCTCGTTGTATTTCATGTCTCCGGCCTCTGATTCATACCGATCATATTTGGAAGAACTTATTACGAATAGATTATCGAAAAGAGGTAGTTTACCTTGAAATTTATTGGCTTCCTTATGATATAGAGCCTTTACCAGATTTCTAAGAAGAAAGGTTTTTCCAACCCCGTTGTTACCAATTACTCCGATTAGACGCGACCAGTCGTTAGCCTCGAACGGAAGATCTACATTCCATACGATATTAGAGTCGACACCCTCAATCTCAGATAGATTGAATGTAAATGAGTAAGCTTCCTCTGGTGGACGTTTAGAAAGAATGAACTTAGCGTGATTCATGGCTTGTTTTGAAGCGATATCGCGAAGAAGCGAAGATTCTAGTTTAGGATCTTCTGCGAAATCTTCATATATTCTTGACCGTAAACCGATATCGCGCAAACATAATATTAATTTTGCACAATCCGATGGTTGAAGCTTACGAAGATTTTTATAGTAGTCGATGTTCATTCCAAGCGAGCAAAAATTGTCCGGAAGTATTGAGTCGAAATTTTGTGGAATAGAATCAAAAGTATTATCATGCTCCCTATCTATAATTTTCACTTCCCCTAAATGCAAGGGAGTGGTTTCTGAGTTAAAGAAATACCATAATGAAAACCAAGAAAATACATTATAATCGTTCCATCCGTCGTTGAATACTAGTTCAAAACACGGATATTGCAAGGGTTTGGTAGTCCCAGCTAATCTGTCGGATCTTTGTCCTCTATTTTTTCTATATACTTCGAAATGCATTGCAAAAAAAAATTTAGAGAGCAGGCTCAGTTTGCAAAATTAGCAAAAAATCGAAAACCAACGCGGTCTATTGGGATAAAAAAACAAATTCAAGTTACCATTCTATGTTCTATGTTTTTAGAGCAGCAACAGTATGTTACTCAAAAAAAATAATATTACCTTTGCAGTAAACAAAAGCCAAAGAGCGGCACGCAAAACGCGGAAAGTATCACACTGCGAAATCGGTGGAGATGATTTGAAAGATTTAAAATCACAACTGAATATCAGAGATTTATAAGATATTGGTGAGCCCCAGGCGGATCACCAAGAAAGGTCTTCAGAAATGAAGACCTTTTCTGTTTTCATAGAATAAGCACACTGAACCATAGCCGAGCCAACGTAAATAGAAGCATAACAAAGGGCAAAGAAACGGATTTAGTCTCCAAAATTTTTCTACGACAACTCAAAAAGCAGATACAAAGTAGAATCATCAACAGCAGCAGTAGTAAAAAACGATAAGAACTTCTTGGAAATTATACATTGGTTAAAAAATAAAGTATGAAAACCGGATTCAAGTACTTTATATTTGATTGTTCCACCATTTGTTTCCTATTTTTGCAACCAAAAAAGATGGAACAAAAACGAATCGTATTTTTAGATTATCTGCGAGCTGCAGCATGTTTTCTAGTCGTGATGGTTCATGCCAATGAAACCTTCTATGGTACCGACGGCATTCTCGTCCGAAGTGAAGAACAACGTTTATGGATGGCCATTTGGGATGGCGTCAGTCGAATATCTGTTCCACTGTTTATCATCACCTCCTCCTATCTTCTTGTACCCATGAAAGAAAACATGGGATGGGGAGAATTCTTCAAGCGCAGATTCCTGCGTATTATCCCTCCTATGATTGTTTTCATGGTGATATACAGCCTCTTTCCGGCCATTACCGGCACACAGTCTTGGGAGCAAGCTCTCGACACCCTATATCGCATTCCCCTCAACTTCCCCGAAAACGCCTTCCAGTTGTGGTTTATGTATCCCCTCATCGGACTTTACCTCCTCATACCTATCCTCTCCCCATGGCTTCGCACTGCCACTGCGCGTCAAGAGCAGTTCTTCATAGCCCTGTGGCTCATCACCACTTGCCTGCCTTTTGTCAACCAGTATTATGGCGATGTGCTGGGTCAATGTTGGTGGAATCAATACTATATGCTATATGATTTCAGCGGCTATCCCGGTTATCTCGTACTGGGTCACTATATCAAGCGCCATTTGAATTGGTCCAAACCCCAACGCCTTATGATAGGGTCGCTGTCACTTTTGGCAGGATGGGCATTTACCGTGCTATACTTCTATCAAACCGTCATACCCGGTACGCATCAAGAGCTAGAAGTGATCGAATTTGCCTGGAGCTTCTGCATTATCAACTGCGTAGTAGCCACTTTTGGCGCCTTCCTGCTCTTTACCACCATCGAGTGTCCAGGTATGCTATTCGGCTTGGTGCAGAACATTTCGCTCAACAGCTATGGACTCTACTTGATGCATCTGTTATGGCTCACGCTTTGGGCACCACTGCTCCAGCCCGCATTACCTGTAGGCATAGCCATTCCGGCCATAGCCATCGCCACATGGGTGAGTAGCTACCTCACCACATGGCTCATCTCCTTCTTGCCCGGCAAAAGATGGATCGTAGGTTAAGGAAGATGCTCATACTTTAGCCCTTATCCTGCTTAGGTTTACTTGTGTGGTGCCTAAGTATGAAGCAATGATACCCATAGGCACACGAAGAATGATGTCGGGATGGTGAGTGAGCAAGTCTCTATATCGTTCCAGCGTGGTCTTGAATTGCTTGTCAATGAATAGCGTTTCAGCAGTCATACAAGCTAATTCCGCATACCTACGTCCCCAATTGGCTATATGAACATCTGTTTGGTACAACTCAAGCAGATGTTCTATCTTTATTTCGTAGATAACCGAAGTCTCCAGTAAGTCGATACTGGCATACTCTTCAGAACCATTAAACACACTTTTTATGGGAAAAGCGAGTTCCCCGTCTCTTCCAAACCAAAAAGTGATGAGCTTCGTACCCCGACAAGCATAAGCCCTTACAAGTCCCTGCCTTACTATGTAAATCTTAGATGCTTTTTCATTCTGCTTATAAAGAATATGCCCTTTGGGATAAACATGTTCCTCCACAAGGTTCACAAATTTCATCATCGAATCATCGGGAAGATTATAGACCTTGCCAATGATTGAAGCTATACCGTCATTTTTTTCCATATACGAACTGTATTCCCGTCACAGTCCTACAAAGACACCATGTATTTTTGAGAATCAAGCATATCACGCCTTTTTGCCCCCAATATTAGGTTTTCACAAATAAGATCAAAAAAACAGCTTGTTCTGTTTTACTTTCATTCCTTTACCGGGTCTTATATATAGAACGTCCATTCAGAAGAGCTCATCACGAAGAGGTACGTGAAAACATGAATGTATAATGAAATAATATAAACTGGTATGTGTATAACAAAAAAATGATAGCGTATGAAACCGATTTGGAAATTATTAGCTTTAGGAGCAACTGTTATATTCCTGATGCAATCGTGCGTAACAGTGCGTCCCCCCCGCCATCGTCACCACCATCACAAGCGTCGCCCTGTCGTTGTGCAGTTGATAAGCGGCACGACCTTGTTTAACCGTCCTTCGGTCGAATGTCCGGTGGCATCAGAACCTGTCGTTTATGGAAATAAAGGATGACCGGGAACTGGTGGCAATAATGCTCAAAGAGCCGGAAAAAGGATTCCGGAGTCTGATGGCGAAGTACAAAGAAGCATTGTATTGGCACATTCGGCGATTGGTAGTGGCTCACGAAGATGCACAAGATGCCACACAAGAGGCTTTCGTGCGGATATTCCGGTCGCTGTCCAATTTCAAAGGCGAATACTCTTTCCGGTCATGGGTTTACAAGATTGCTACTAACGAGGCCTTGCGTATTTTGGACCAGCGGCGGGATGGCAGGATATCATTGGACGATTCTCCGACTGAATTGAACAGTATGTCGGCTGATGAATATGTCGATTACAGCGATTTGGAAACGGGCAAGTTGCAACAGGCTATCTTGACTCTGTCCACCAAGCAACAACTGGCTTTCAACTTACGATATTACAATGAGTTGGGATATGATGAAATCGCTGCAATTATCGACTCTACAACAGATAGTGCTAAATCAAACTATCATATTGCAAAAGAAAAGATTATCAAGTATATGAATTTAAACAGTTAGTCGTATGAGTGAAGATTTTGATTTTAACCGTATAGGTAAACGAATGCCCTATACCGCACCCAAAGGCTTTTTAGACGACATTGAAACGAATGTATGGGAGACTATAAAAGACGAGGTAATGCCGTCCAAGCCTAAGCGGAGCTATCGCCTTTGGTATTCTATATCCGGAGGACTTGTGGCGGCAAGCGTAGCATTGCTACTGGTTTTCAACGCTCTGCCGGAGCGTCATAAAACAACTGATCTTGAGTCATTCGAGCAAGCATTTTCTCAATTGAGCAGTGCCGACCAGAATTATCTATTTACCGTCTATCAAGACGACTTATTTATAAACGAATAAAAGTAATCAATCATGAAAAGTGTTTTTAAAATTCTTCTGTTTGCTATGGCAATGACCACTTTTTGCGTAAGTGCTTACGCTCAAAAAGATAACAGGCAACGTATGACAAGGGAACAATTAGCCGAAACACAGGCTAAATACATTGTGCAGGAGATGGCAATGAACGATACGACCGCAAAGAAGTTTGTTGCATCCAGAGAGGTGGAAGGTGCTCATTTAAAAGAAGATCTTCTTGGCAAGCTGGATTATATGACAGGACTTGTAGACTTTATTGAGGAACGTTCTCCTGTTATCTTAAAGGAATACAGACAGAAATTAGAAGATAAGGTCAAAGAACTGTTAAACGGTACCGCCATTGATGAGGGCAGGATCGCTGCAGAGGTTGTGATCTATGCAGATAAGATCTGTGTAGATGAAGAAACGGTTCGTTTAAGAAGCCATATTGAAAATACAAGACAGGAACTTTTATCTGGTGAAAGTGTAGGTCGCAAACTGGATTTCATTGCCCAGGAGATGAACCGGGAAGCAAATACCATTCTTTCCAAGTCCAGTGACCTTGCAATTTCAGACAAAGCCATTGCCTTAAAGACAGAAATTGAAAAAGTAAGAGAACAGATCCAGAATATTGAATAATACCAGGAGGCCTTTTATGAACCATCAGGGAATTTTAGTCGTTGTATCCGGTTTCTCCGGTGCAGGCAAAGGAACTTTGATGAAAGAACTGTTAAAGCGGTATGATAATTACGCATTATCCATATCTGCAACCACCAGAGCTCCAAGAGAGGGAGAAACAGACGGAAAAGAATACTTTTTCGTTACAAAAGAGCAGTTTGAAAAAATGCGTGATGAGCGGAAGCTGGTCGAGTATGCCCAGTATGTGAATAACTACTACGGCACACCAAAGGAATATGTAGAACAGAAAATGGCAGAAGGCAAGGATGTGATCCTTGAAATCGAGATCCAGGGAGCTTTAAAAGTAAAGAAACGTTTCCCGGATGCGCTGCTGTTATTTGTAACTCCTCCAAGTGCAGAAGAACTTCGCAGGCGCCTGGTAGGAAGAGGTACAGAAACTTTGGAAGTGATCAATGCCAGACTGGCCAGAGCAGCAGAAGAGGCCTCCGGTATGGAAGCCTATGATTACCTGCTGATCAACGATGATCTGGACCGCTGCGTAGAGGAGATGCATCAGCTGATCCAGCTGCAGCACAGAAAAACTTCCTATCATCTGGACTTTTTAAGCAAGATGAGAGAAGACCTGTATCACTTAGATGATAAGGGTTTTGCAAAAAAATGATCAAGAAATAAAAAATAGGATCACACTATAAAATAAATACATTGAAAGGGGAATGTAATATGTTACATCCATCATACACAGATCTGATCAACGTTGTAAACAAAGATATTGAACCAGGCGAGCAGCCGGTAGTACAGAGCCGTTATTCCATCGTCATTGCAGCTTCCAAGCGTGCAAGACAGCTGATCGCCGGTGATGAGGCACTGGTCATTGAGAATGGAAGAAAACCGCTTTCGATCGCGATCGACGAGCTGTACCATTCTAAGGTTAAAATTGTAGCAGAGAACGATTCCCCGGAGGAAGAGGTCTAAAAGGTGACAGAAGACCGTCCCGTGTTCATTATGTACATGGAGATGGTCTTTTCTTAGATATAGAGTAACTGTTCAGTAGGTCTGCGCATTTACTGCGCTGACCGTACGAAAACATGGGCCAGCAGGCAAAAATCCCATTGCCGTAGGCAATTTTTAATGGATTTTTGCGCGTGACTGTGAAGGTACTGAACAGTTACGATATAGAATTTTTGTGACGGTTCAAATCGATTATGGTTACAGAAATTTTTTAAATATGGTATTAGGAGAGAGTTGAATGAAATTACTTTGTATATCCCTTGGCTGCGATAAAAACCTGGTTGATGCAGAGCGTATGCTGGGTTCGCTGAGCCAGGACGGGTACACGTTTACCGATGACGAGCAGGAGGCAGATGTCATTCTGGTCAATACCTGCTGCTTTATCAACGATGCCAAGGAGGAGAGTGTCAACACCATCTTAGAGATGGCAGAGTACAAAAAGAGCGGAACCTGCAAGGCGCTCTTAGTCAGCGGCTGTATGGCACAGCGTTACAAGGAAGAGATCCTGCAGGAGGTGCCGGAGGTGGACGGTATTCTCGGTACGACCAGCTATGATGAGGTCAGCAAGGTGCTGGCGAAGGCGCTGAAGGGTGAGAGGGTATCTGATTTCCACGATTTGTCCGAACTTCCGGAGACGAAGATGCGGAGCAAACGTCTGGTGACGACCGGCGGACATTATGCTTTTTTAAAGATTTCCGAGGGCTGTAACAAACGGTGTACCTATTGTATTATCCCGTCCCTGCGTGGACCGTACCGCAGTGTGCCGATGGAGCAGCTTCTCGCAGAGGCAAAGGAGCTTGCGGATCAGGGTGTGAAGGAACTGATTCTTGTCGCACAGGAGACGACGCTTTACGGCGTGGATTTGTATGGAGAGAAGACCCTGCCGAAACTTTTACATGAACTGGCACAGATCGATGGAATCGAATGGATCCGTATCCAGTACTGTTATCCGGAGGAGATCACGGAGGAGTTGATTCAGGCGATCAAGACGGAGGAAAAAGTCTGTCACTACCTGGATATTCCGATCCAGCACGCGAGCGATGCCGTTCTCAAGCGGATGGGGCGCCGCACGAATCAGGCGGAGCTTCGGGAGCGGATCGCGCATCTGCGGGAAGAGATCCCAGATATTGCACTCCGCACGACCTTAATTTCCGGTTTCCCGGGTGAGACACAGGAGGATCATGAGGAACTGATGCGGTTCGTCGATGAGATGGAATTTGATCGCCTGGGCGTGTTTGCATACTCTGCAGAAGAGGACACACCGGCAGCCGGATATCCGGATCAGGTGCCGCAGGAGGTCAAGGAAGACCGCCGCGACGAGATCATGGAGCTGCAGCAGGAGATTGCCTTTGAGAAAGCCGAGGATATGAAAGACCGTGTGCTTGAGGTTATGATCGAGGGAAAAGTGGCAGACGAGAATGCTTTCGTGGGACGTACCTATAAGGACGCGCCGAACGTAGATGGTTTGATTTTTGTCAATGCGGATGTTCCGCTGATGTCCGGCGATTTCTGCCGTGTCCGCGTAACGGGAGCACTCGAATATGATTTGATAGGAGAGTTGGCTGATGAATTTACCGAATAAGCTTACGACGCTTCGCGTCATCATGATTCCGTTTTTTGTGTTTTTCCTTCTCTGGCAGAATGGTGAAAACCGTACCTTCCGTATGATTGCACTGGCACTGTTTATCATAGCCAGCCTGACCGATCTTCTGGATGGAAAGATTGCCAGAAAGTACAATCTGGTTACGAACTTTGGAAAATTTATGGATCCGCTCGCGGACAAGCTTCTAGTGTGCTCGGCGCTCATCTGTCTGATCGAGCTGAACGCGCTTCCAGCCTGGATGGTTATCGTCATCATCAGCCGGGAGTTTATCATCAGCGGATTCCGTCTGATCGCCTCGGACAACGGAGTTGTCATCGCCGCCAGCTATTGGGGCAAATTTAAGACGACGTTTCAGATGGTATCGGTGGTGTTATTGATTCTGGATATTCAGGCGCTTGCGTTTGTTACGACGATCTGTGTCTGGATCGCGTTGCTGCTGACGATTGTGTCACTTGTTGATTATATTTACAAGAATCATAAAATACTGACAGAAGGGAGTATCTGATATGATAGTCGAACTGATCTCGGTAGGAACAGAGCTGCTGCTTGGCAATATCGTCAATACCAATGCGCAGTATTTATCGGAAACGTGTGCAAAGCTGGGGCTTAACGTCTATTACCAGACGACGGTAGGGGACAACCGGGAGCGTATGACAGAAGTCTTCCGGACGGCGCTCTCAAGAGCCGATCTCGTTATCATCGGCGGCGGTCTGGGACCGACGGAGGATGATATCACGAAGGATGTCTGCGCGGAGCTGATGGGAATGCCGTTAGTCGAGGATCCGGAGGTGCGGGCACATCTGGAGGACTGGTACCGGCAGCGCAAGCGCACCGATATTCCGGATAGCAACTGGCGTCAGGCGCTGGTGCCGGAGGGCGCGGTGGTATTTTCCAACACAAACGGCACAGCTCCGGGACTTGCCCTGGAGAAAAACGGTAAGACCGCGATTCTTCTTCCGGGACCGCCGAACGAACTGTATCCGATGGTGGAAGATCAGGTTTGTGCTT
>ERZ835980.3979-NODE-3979-length-10728-cov-2.922796_pt1 | contig 10728 bp, 6 predicted proteins | sample MGYA00519943_ERZ835980 | MGnify/ENA primary metagenome ERZ835980 (study PRJEB31850, sample SAMEA3708791) | human gut metagenome | biome: human gut; feature: human-associated habitat; material: faeces | place: China | collected 2014 ... | reverse complement strand
TATTGCAATGACTAGAAAAATATTTAGGAGAAGATAGATATAAACAGTAAGTCAATGCCGATTATTAAGACGTTATAAAAATAGATTACGAAGGAAGAAGATATTATGAAGAAAACAGGAATCATGACAGACAGCCACAGTGGAATTTTGAGTGAAGAAGCGCAGAGACTCGGAATTAAGGTACTACCGATGCCTTTTTATATCGGAGAGAAAGTGTATCGTGAAGGAGTAGATCTTTCCAGAGATGAATTTTATGATATGCTTCGAAAGGGCGTAGATGTATCTACATCTCAGCCGTCACCAACAGAAGTTATGGATATGTGGAAAGAGATGCTGAAAGAATATGAGGAGATTGTTTATATTCCTCTTAGCAGTGCTTTAAGCGGGTCCTGTATGACAGCAGAAGCCATGGCAAATGAAGATGAATTTGCCGGTAAGGTGTTTGTCGTAGATAACGGTCGTGTGGCAACCCCGATGCATCGTTCTGTTCTTGATGCAGTAGAAATGGCAGAAGAAGGATACAGTGTAGTCGAAATCAAGAAAATTCTTGAAGAAACCAGAGAAAAAATGACAATTTATATCGGGCTCAGCACACTGAAATATCTCAAAAAAGGAGGAAGAGTCAGCTCTGTGACAGCTTTGGCAGCAGATGTCCTGAATATCAAACCTGTTATGCATTTCAGCACAGGAAAGCTTGATATCTACCAGAAATGCCGTGGTATGAAGAAATCACGTAAAGTTATGATCGATGCAATGAAGCATGAGCTGGAAACGAATTTCCGAGAAGAATATGCTGCGGGTAAAGTGTACCTGATGGCGGCGTCCAGCAGTACCGATGAAGTGACAGAAGAATGGGTAAACCAGATTAAAGAAAGTTTCCCGGGAATGGAAGTCATGTGTGATAAACTTTCCTTCGGTTTGTCCTGTCATATCGGTCCGGATGGACTGGGAATCGGATGCACCTGTAAGCCAGTGTAAAAAACTGCTCCGGAGAAGATAAAATAAAAGATTAGGGTGTCAAAAGGTTTATAGCCTTTGATATAAATTTGTACCTTGAAAACTTAACACGATATGTAAAAACATTGGATTCTTTGGTAAAATGCAGGCAGCATTTTATGAGGTCATCCATATGTCTTTTGTTAAAAATGATAATCAACAGCTTACTGTTTTAGACAGTACTTTTAATCTTACAGAACGCGAAAAACGAATGTTAGAAAAATCATGGGCAAAAACTTTTGCAGACAAAGTTTTTCCTGCTATTGATGAAAATATTTTTTCTGTTCTTTACAGTAAAAAAGCATCCAGACCTAATACTCCGGTCAATGTGATTGTTGGGGCACTGATTCTTAAAGAAGCTCTTAATGTTACTGACGATGAGATCGTTGAAGCTATGGCATTTGATATCCGCTATCAGTATGCACTGCACACAACCAGTTTTGAAGAGCAGCCAATTAGTGACAGAACCCTCAGCAGGTTTAGAGCAAGAGTTCTTTCTTACGAAACAGAGCATGATGTTGATTTTATTCATGAATGTGTTGTAAAAATGGCAAAAGAAATATCTGATTTTATGGATATCACTCCGGATAAACAACGTATGGACAGTTTAATGGTTGCTGCAAATATCAGAAACCTTTCATTGCTTGAATTGTTTTATACTTGTGTTGCTAATCTTTGCAAAATAATGGATGAGCGTGGAACAAAAATTCCGGATGAACAATATCATTATATTAAAAAAGATGATTATAATAAATGCATTTATCACAAGCGGGATATGGATGCAACTGAGAGAACCGTTGTTGTGATGAAAGATGCAGATATCTTGATAAAGATTTGTGATTCAACCGGTGATTTTGATGATACAAGTGAGTATCAGCTTCTTATTCGCCTATTAAAGGAACGCACAATCATTGATGATGGTGGCTCAAGGCGGCTTCGACAAAAAAGAGGAAGTTGAAAATCCTTCAGAAGTATTGCTTAATCCTTCTGATCCAGAAGCCACTTTCCGCTATAAAGCAGGTGGCAGACATCTTGGATACGTTGGAAACGTAGTTGAAGCTGTGGAGAAAAAAGCAGTCTGGTCATTGACTACGATTACCAGCAAAATACCTACGCAGATAATCAGTTTATGAAAGATTATCTTAATGAGAAAAAAGATTTTTCTGATGGTTCTTTTATTGTTGCCGATGGGGCATACAGCGGAGAAGAGAACTCACGTTTAGCATCTGAACATAATCTAAAACTTGTTACAACCAATTTCACAGGACGCAAACCAGATGAAATATATGCGGATTTTGTTTTTATAGATGCTGGTAAGTATCTCATCAAATGTAAGAATAATCGTGTACCTGAAGACTGTATCTATGATCCGGGCAATGAGCGTTCCGTTGCGTATTTTCGGATAAGTGACTGCGAAGGATGTCCTTACAAAGAACGGTGTCAGCCGCGTTTTCTAAAAACACGAGTCCGAAAGGAAGTATCTTGGAAATCCGTTGGTCGTGCAAAACAATTACAGTACATGCAGACGGAAGAATTTTCTGAATATGCAAAATTTAGAAATGGAGTAGAAGTAATTCCCTCTCTTCTTCGTCGAAGATATCATGTGGACAAGATACCTGTGCATGGCAAAAAACGTACCCGGTTATTCTTCGGATTTAAAATAGCAGCATTAGATTTTCAAAAGCTATTAGATTATAAAAAAGCATTATATTTTCCAAAAAGCTGGTCGATAGAATCCAGGAGGCCTGCAAGATGGTAATTGATGCTTCCGCGCCATACAAAAGTATAACGGTTCGCATTTGCCTCTATCTTTGTACCGTCAATAAAAAGTTCTTTTAATGTGACCAGCCCTTCTTTCTGCAGCCGCCGCATAAACTGGTAATTCAGGTCATCCAGGACATCAGATGTCAGCTTCCTGTTTTTAAAGTCATAAAAAGCATCACGTTTCGGTTTTTGTCCGCGCGTCAGCCAGATAAAAGCAAGGTCTCTTTCACACAGATCAACAATACGGTCAACAGAACGTATTCCACGCATATTTGCATAGGTAACTACAGCATACATCATAATTGGGTTGTACCCGGTTCTTCCCTTATCTGAACAATTGGCTAACAAGCCAGAAAAATCTAATTCCTCCATCACTTTTTTCAGGGTATAGACTGGATCGTCGTCAGGTAAACTCAATTCGAAGAAACTAAAGTTAATTTTCTGTTGCCCAAACTCAAAAAAATCGTTATAATAATTAGTTGTTAGCATAGTTACATTATAACATGTAACGGAGAGAAAGATGGTTGTCGTTAGCCATCTTTTTTTCTTTTTATGATAAAAATTTGGGGAGGGTGTGACTTGGTATGAGTCACACCCTCCCTCTCTTAGAACTGTCTATTTCCCGACAGCCCCTTTTTGGCTTATTTTCAAGTTATTTAACAATTGATATGCAACGGATTTTTGTTTAGTTGTACCTACAATTGGAAGTTAACATACCCTCAAAAAAACTGCCGGAATATTCCTCCGAATATCCCGACAGTCTTCTGTCATTCTTAACTTTTCACAGCTCCATATTTCATCACATTCTTTTTCTGAACATCAATCAGGATCAGCTTCTTTTTCTGCGGTACACCAGTGTTGCGATCACTGCTCCGGCTGCTGCCATTGCCATTCCATACAGTGCGAAATTCGTTGTATCTCCTGTCTTGGTTGCCTTTACAGTTCTCTGGTCTGCATTTCCATTATCACCCTTATTCCCACTGTTGTTGTCATTATTTCCGGCATTGCTATTGTTATTGTTATCGTTGTCGCCGTTATTACCGTTATTATCTCCATTATCCGGCTTCTCCGGGTCCGGATTTTCCGGCTCACCACTTCCTTCTACCATAAGCTTGAAGTCTGCATAGGAAACACTTCCATCCGTTCCGGTTACTTTTACTGTCACGATAACTTCTGTATCTGCCTTCGGTGCAGTCACCTCACCATTCAGTGCAATGATTCCTTCCGGATTTACGCTGCTGATCTCAATCTGTGCATTTTCCGGTACTCCCGGTAATGTCAGCTTCTTCGTACCTTTCTTAACAGAAGTTGCGAAAGATTTATCCGCAACGATCTGACGTACGATCTCTTCTGCGGTGATTACCTGCTCCGGCTCCTCATCCTTTTCAAAGACTCCGATCAGTTCAACATTCTCGCTGATCGTAAAGATATACTTCGCATCTGTACTTAAGATGTCTTCTGAATCTTTCAGCTTCCATCCCACGAAATGATATCCTTCTGCTGCTGTTGCAGTTACTGTTACCTCTTCCCCGTCTTCGTAAACACCATCCTCATGGTCCATGCTGACTGTTCCCATAGCTGTATCACTGGATGTTACTGTTACACGATACTGATTCTTTACTACAGGAATCAGACGGAACTCTGCTCTTAAATGGACATCCTCCGTTACTGCAAATGTATACGCAGCCTCTGCACCTTCTACTTTTTCTGAAACTTCTGTTCCATTGTTGTCCGTAATTTTATTCCACTGAACGAACTCATATCCTGCATTCGGAGTTGCTGTTACTGTTACCTCTGTATCTTTTACATATACATTTCCTGATGTCTCCGGTGCAACACTGACTGTTCCCATTACCTCATCAGCAGATTCTGCCTGTACGTGATAAGACTTCTCTTTCTCACGGAAGTTTGCTTTCAGTTTTGTATTTCCTGTGATCTCAAATGTATATTCTGCTTCTGTACTTACTTCTGCATTTGTATCCGGATTCGTCCAGTTTACAAATTCATAATCATCCGATGCCGGAACTGCTGTCACTGTAACACTTGAGTTTTCATCATACTCACTCTGTGAAGGTGTTACTGTAACACCAAATACATATGGATTTGATTCGCTGACTACTGTTCCCTCTGCATTTGTCCAGTTTACAAAATGGTATCCTTCATTTGCTGTTGCAGTTACCGTAGCTGTATCATACTTCTGATACTCATTCTGATCGGCCGCCGCACTGCCCATTGCCGGGTCATTTGCCTGAACTGTCACAGCGAATGACTGTGGTGCTGTAAACGGTTTTGTCAGTTTTGCATTTGCCCAGTCACCATGATCGCTCCAGTTATTTGTACCTTTTTCCATAACCAGCTTCAGCTCTGTTGCACCGGTTATATCGATATCACCTGTAAATCCTTTTGCTGTGTTGGTTCCCATTTCAGCACTTGTGAACTTCAGATTTCCATCCACATACACTTTAAATGTAATACTTGCCTGAGAAGGATTTACTTTTGTCTCACGGTCTACACCATAGTAAGATGAAAAGCTTGTATATCCTTTCCCTGTCAGATCATAAATGATCGTAGAATCCGCATGGCTTCCGATTCCCTTCTCAAAGGTTTCTTCGGCTGAACCATCCCATAAGGTCAGTGTATTATTTCCGCAGCTCTTATCTTTTCGTGTCGGATTTCCTGAATCTCCTGATGTCTGCGACTTCCAGTCAAGATCAGACAACCATACATCTCCCGATGCATGGACTGCGACAGTATAAGTTTTCTCTGCTGATGCGTCAGCTGAGGTTACTTTGACTTTCACAGTATTGTCTCCTTCTGTCAGTCCCAGTTCTGCTGTAACACTTCCGGTTCCTGTCTGGATGACTTTGTCTTTCCAGATCACCCGTACCGTTGCATCAGTCTCTTCTGCTGTTGCATTGATTGTCACAGCAGATTCTGTTGCAGATGCTGTATATTTTAATGTATCTGCATCAAAGTTTTCTTTCAGAGATACATTTCCTCCAAGGCTTAATGCTTCCAAACGTGCATTTGCAGCATTCGGCACTTTCAGTTTCAGTTTATAGTAAACTGGTCCAGCACTCGTCTCCGGTGTCACACGGATCGTGATCTCATTTGTTCCCGGCTCAACCGTCACATCACTCTGAACTGTCTGTACTGCGGATGTAACTTTTGTTCCGTTCACGATAGAAACGCTTGCTCTTGTGCTTTGTGCTGTCGCTGCAACCTGTGCTGTTGTTGTTCCTATTGCAAGTGGAAGGCTATATTCATAAACTCCCTCTGTCAGCTCGATCGCCTGTCCATTTACCTGCAGGCTTTCCAGTAATGCATTGTTCTCTCCCTGACGGCTGATCGTAAAACGGTATCTTTCCACTGTCACCCCATCTTCTGCGGTAACTTTTACCTCGATCAGGTTTCTTCCGTTCGTAAGAACTGCACTGCCGTTCAATTCCTCTGTTTCTGTTCCGTTCACGACCACTTTTACTGTTGCCTTTGCATCTTCTGCTGCAAAGGAATACCGGATCTGCTGAACATCACTTCCTGCTGTTGTCTGATAGAAGCTTGTTCCTTTCACGAACTGGAACAATGCTGTATTTTCCCCTGTGGTAATGTCAGCCGTTGCAAGTTCTGCATTTGCAGATTTCACTGCTGCAGCACCTGACTCTGTACCATTTCCGGTTACATGAACTGCATCAGACCATACAATGTCTCCTGCTGCACCGGTTCCGATCAGCGGTACATAAGCAGCCTTTACATATTTGCCCTTCATTGCTTTAGAAGCGGTCAGGGAAGTTCCCTCTGCTCCGCTGATAATGGAGTAATTTCCATCTTCTTCATCAGCAGCTGCCCATTTGACAATTACATCCTGTCCTGTTGTATCTCCTGCAGCAGTCAGGCTGTTGGCATCTTCGTCATAGGTTACCTCAACATTGGAGGCAGTCGGTTTCACTGCGTCTTCAACCAGTTTTACTTCTTTATCATTGACTGTAACATCAGAGTATGTAATGGATCCTGATGTTGTTCCCTGGCTTGCGATCGCCAGCTTAAAATTATCGCTCAGGAAACCACAGTCAGTTCTTGAACCGATGGTTGTCCACGTACTATTATCTGCACTAAAGTATGCTGTCACTGTAGAATCTTCCTTCACCAGCTTCAGCCAGATTGGATTCGTGCTTACATTGGCCCAGTTATTATATGGTACCTCTACTGCACTTCTGTTCTGCTCTTTTACAAGTGCTACTGCACTGGTAGAGCCATCACGATGCTTCTTTTCCAGTGCTACATAATTGTCCGCATCATCATAGAGATAGATTCCTGCATCTGCCCATGTATTTGCAGGAGTTGCACCTGTCAGCTTGAAAATCAGTGTCAGGCTGGTTCTGTCTGTTCCCTCCGGCAGTGCTTTTACAAGGACATTGCTCGGAGTCTGGTTCTGGTAAAGTCCCTGGCCTGTGAAATCCTGCTCCAGTCCCCCTTCCACGGTTGAACTTGCACGGTATTGGTCGGATGATGTCGGATAATCCACTGTAATATCCGATGCGATCACCTTTCCATCCTGCCAGATCGATACCAGTTTGGATGCTGCATAGCCGTTAACTGTAGATGCTGTCACTACAACACTTCCCGGTTTTGCTGCTGTCAGAAGTCCTTCTGTAGTAATCGTCGCTTTATCTGTCTCTGCACCTGTCTTCGCATCATAGACTTTCCATGTCACTGCATTGGTCTGCTCTGTGCCGGTCTCGCCGTCATTCCATTTCAGACTTGCAGTATACTGGATCGTATCATTTACTTTAATATTTTCTTTATTATCAGCTGCTGTCAGCTCAATTCCACTCGGAAGATTTCCAAGATCACTTCCACTGACTGTAAATGTCACTGCATTCGTCGGGAACTTACGTCCTCCCACAACCATATAGCCTGTTACATTTGCTGTTCCTGCTCCTGCCGCAGTTACTACACCGGTACTGGAAACTTTCACTACTTTTTCATTGTCAGATTCATAGTACACTGTTCCGTTCGCTGCCGTGGTAGAATCTGCATTCACCTTCATTGCGTCATTGGTGACTGTAATATCAGAAGCACTCATGTTGCTGATCGAACTTCCGGCATTCATTCCGCCGTCATACTCATTTCCTTCGATCACTACATTCTTACAACCATTAAAGTTATACAGCTTTCCTGATAAGGTATTCCCACTTCCGCTTACTGTCAGTTCTGCACTGTCGGCTACATTCAGCTCTGTAGAACTTCCGTCTTTTACTGCCAGACTCAGAGATCCATCTCCGTTGATCGGATCCTGTCTGTAAATTTTATTATTTTTAAAGGTAAGGTCTTTTACACTCTTTGCATCAAGTACTCTTTTGTTGTACATAAAGAACGTATTGTTCTCGATCTTAATATTAGAATGTACGGTCTTTTCCGTAGATACGGTCGGATTTGTAGGCTCAATGAAGATTGCCTGTGCATTTCCTCTTGTAAATGTATTATTACGGATGGTCACATCTCTGACCGGACCTGACTCATACCAGCCCTGTGCATCATCAGAAATATAGATGCCTGCCATACTCATTCCGTCAAATGTATTATTTTCAATGACGATCGGCTTTCTTGTCGTTACAAGGATTCCTCTTGTCGGAACTTCCTTAAATTCACAGTTTGTAATATTCACCGTTGGTGTATAAGTGATATTTTCTACCACGTGCTGATTTACCTGAACATCGGAAGGAACTGCCTCATTCAGTGTCAGCTTGATCGTTGTCAGGCTTCCTGAGCCATCGCCCATATTTCCACCCATTCCGTCCGGTCCGTCAACTTTGGTTACTGTACGGACAGAATCTTCAACTGTGATCATATTTCCCTTTGTCATGAACTCGATCTCGTCCCCTTCAAAGAAGTTCGGGAAACCTGCTGTCTCATTATGGTTATACTGTACTGTGATCGTTCTTCTGTCAGAGCTGATCGCTGTAACCGTATTAAATGTTCCGTGAATATTGATCGGGTCATCATGCGGACCTGCAAACGTACAGTTGCTAATATTGATCGTGCCTTTGCATCCCGACATTTGTACAAAATCTGCATATCCGGCTGTCGTTCTTCCACTTTCTTTCGGTGCTTCAAAGTCAACATCATCCATTGTGATATTTTCAGAATGCTGACCTACCATACCGAATCCATGAAGGAAATGAATATCAAGGGAAGTCATCTTAATATCTTTGCTCTTCCAGAAAAATGTTCCTGCATGGTCACGGACAGTCGGTCGTGACTGGAAACACATTCCATTCTGAACTTCACTGGCTTTACTGCTATAGGTAATCTTTACCCGGTGATTTCCAAGATCCTGGATTGAGGATACATTCTTTAATGCTGCGTTTCCGTTTCCTGCACCATATTTAATCCCTTTTACTGTATCTTCCCGCTGAGTATGATAGTTTGACAGATCGGAGATACTCCAGTAACGCTGGCCTGTATAAGGGCTTACATCACTGTACCAGGCGATCGTTGTTCCTGTAACCTCATAGTTATAGCACTCAGGAATGTAAATCGTCGCTGTATTTCCCTCTACACTTTCAACCGTCATATCAATTACTGTCGGCACCTGGAAATCAACCGCAAAATCTTTAAATTCAACATCTTCACAACCGATTGTTGCAAAGGTCGTCATTTTGCCATGGAACATAAACAGGGAGTCATTTCCCTCTACCGTAACATGATCCATATCTTCCAGAAAAATACCGATCTTCTTCATTTTATAATTCTGATCAGCACCTACGGTATTAGAAATATATAATTCTCTTTCCACCGCTTTATCAGGGTAGATATCATAGCGACCTTCCGGGAAATTAATCGTAACTTCCTTTCCCTCATCAGTCGCTTCTTTCGCAGCTGCGATCGCTTTCTGTATTCCGACCGCACTGTCCTTTCCGCTGTCCGGATATACCCCGTAATCCGTGACATCGATCACTTCTGTCTCTTCTGCAGCAGCTTCTGCTTTCTGCACGCCTGCTCCCGGGACAAATCCCGAGATTACAAGACATACTGCAAAGACAAGCGATAAAATTCGCTTTCTTTTCTTCATTTTTTCCTTACCTCTTTCCTTTTATATATAAGTAATTTTATTATCTCATAAAAAAAGGAAAGAGGCTTGCACTTTCCGTGTACCCCCCCCCCTGAATTTTTGTCAGATTTGGAACTTACTGTAAATCTGATCCTGTATTTCCACTTCCGCTTACTGTCAACTACATTTAGCTCTGTAGAGTTTCCGTCTTTCTATGTAAATTATTATTGAAAGTTCCCGTTTCTGATCTCCATCCACATCAGATTTCTATTCCTGCCAGCTCTGTCATTTTTTCTTTCGTAAAATGATTAAAGACTGCGATCGTTCTTCCAACTCCGATCACGGCACAGACCGTTCCGATTCCAATCCCGATCAGATGTCCTCTGCAAAGTAAACTGATACAGATCGTCACTGTCACATTAAAAACATCAAAACAATTCTTTGTAAAACCAACGCTTTTATGAATACAGTCTGCGATCGCCTGCACGATCCCGTCTCCCGGGTTTGGAATGATCCTCATATTCAATGACATAGCCGCTCCGATCCCCGTCAGGATCAATGCAAGGATCAGCACTGCAAACCGGACTGCATACTGCTTTCCGTCTGCCTCTCCTTCTGAAAAATCCGGGATAACTTTTGCAAAAAGATTTAAAAACCGGGTAAATATCATACTCAGCGGGATCTGTAAAACATCCATAAGGAAAACCAGCTTTCGGTTCATCCGGTTCGCATGCTCCAGTACTGCCCCTTCCGTCTTTTCGCTTCTTCTGTCCCTGATAAAATGCAGGATCAGTTCTACCACAACAAAAACGCAGTAAAGCCCCATCGTTGTATTTCCGAAATTCATCCCCATGATCTGTGAAATACTGTAGGACACCGAAATGATCGGAGATACTCCCAGTCCTGCCTTCGTATTT
>ERZ835980.3977-NODE-3977-length-10736-cov-4.113753_pt1 | contig 10736 bp, 10 predicted proteins | sample MGYA00519943_ERZ835980 | MGnify/ENA primary metagenome ERZ835980 (study PRJEB31850, sample SAMEA3708791) | human gut metagenome | biome: human gut; feature: human-associated habitat; material: faeces | place: China | collected 2014 ... | reverse complement strand
GCTTCCAGTTCGGATGGGAAGCTCATGATCCAGCTGTGAGCGTGTGTGCCCTTGACCGGAATATCAAACATCTGTCCTGCCAGGACATTGCTTGTGCCGACACAGCCTGCGATAACAGCGGCTCTTGCACCGTAGATACCAGCATCCGGTCCCTGTGCACGGCGGAGACCGAATTCCATAACGCCATCGCCCTTTGCAGCGTGGACAATACGCTCTGTTTTAGTTGCGATCAGACTCTGGTGGTTGATAATGGTAAGAAGTGCTGTTTCAACCAGCTGCGCCTGCATGATCGGTGCGATTACTTTAATTAAAGACTCTCTTGGGAATACAACGGTACCTTCCGGGATAGCGTAGATATCGCCTGTAAAACGGAAAGTACTAAGATACTCTAAGAAGTCTTCTGCAAATATATTTAAACTTCTTAAATATTCAATATCACTTTCGTCAAAATGGAGTCCTTTGATATATTCAATGGCCTGTTCCAGACCGGCACAAATGGCAAAACCATTTCCATGGGGATTGGTACGGTAGAACATATCGAAGATGACAGTTTCATTTGCGTCTTTTTCCTTAAAATAGCCCTGCATCATCGTCAGTTCATACAGGTCAGTGAGTAGTGTGAGATTTCTGTGATCCATAAGTTGGCTCCCTCCTGGTACACAGTCTTTGGTTTGAAATAAATGGCTGTGTGCGGTTGTTTGTAAAGTTTCCGTAACAATATAGCATATTTATGTAAAAAAAGGAACATATCGTTACAAATTTAACAATATTATATACACATGACAAGACAAGTGTTCTGACAGAGCGAAATAAAATGCCTATTTCCTCCGTCCAAGCTGCCAGAAAGCCACAGCACTGGCTGCTGCCACATTCAAAGAATCCACCCCATGGGACATGGGGATGCGGACCGTGTAATCGCAGGCGTCGATTGTTGCCTGCGCAAGGCCGTCGCCCTCCGTGCCGAGGACGATGGCAAGGCGCTCCTCCGCCAGCAGGCGCGGGTCGTTCAGGGGAACGGAATCGTCGCGCAGCGCCATGGCCACCGTGCGGAAGCCCTGCGCGCGCAGCCAGCCCATTGAGGGCTCCGGCCAGCCGTCCGGGAGATACGTCCACGGGATCTGGAACACCGTTCCCATGCTCACGCGGACGGCGCGGCGGTAGAGGGGATCGCTCCCGGCCTCCGTCAGCAGGACGGCGTCCATATTGAGCGCGGCGGCGGAGCGGAAGATCGCGCCGAGGTTCGTCGGGTTCATCACATTTTCGAGCACGACGACCCGCCGGGCATCCCGGCACAGGGCCGCGGCCTCCGGCAGAGCCGGGCGGCGCATGGCGCACAGCATGCCGCGCGTGAGATGAAAGCCCGTCAGCTGCGTGAGCACCTCGAGCTCGGCCGCGTAGACCGGGATATCGTCCGGGCAGCGCGCGAGGATATCAGACGCCTTCCCTTCTATGTGGCGGCGCTCCATCAGAAACGACACCGGCTCACATCCCGCATCGAGTGCGCGGCCGATCACGAGCGGGCTCTCGGCGATGAAGAGGGCATTTGCCGGGTCGGCGCGGTTGACGAGCTGGTTTTCCGTCAGGCGGGCGTACACGTCCAGCTCCGGCGCGGAGAAGTCCGTGATGTCATAGATCTTTGCCATGGCTGCATCTCTCTTTTCGATAAGTTCAGCTCATTATACCCGATTTTTCACGCGCACGCCACTGTATTTTTCCCGCCGGTGTATGCGCGCACGCGCGCTTGGGCATACTGCCTGTGAGGTGATCGGAATGCAACCAACGCAAAAAGAAGCCGGCCTGCTCAAGGATCTCAAGGATCAGGAGCAGCTGTGCGTGGACAAATACCGCCGCCACGCCGCCAGCGCCAACGACCCGCAGCTCAAAAACCTGTTTGAACAGCTCGCTCAGGTCGAGCAGCAGCATCTCGACGCGATCGCGCAGATGATGCAGGGCACGGTCTGCAAGCCCGCGGACTCCACGACCGTGCCGGGCACGTTCACGGCCGCATACAGCAGCGCAGACTCGCCGCAAAAGCAAAACGACTGCTACCTCTGCTCGGACGTGCTCACGATGGAAAAGCACGCCTCGCACCTGTACGACACGTGCGTGTTCGAATTTCGTGATGCCGACGCACGCAGCGTACTCAACGACATTCAGGCGCAGGAGCAGCACCACGGCAAGGTCATCTATGACTACATGGCTGCAAACGCCATGTACGCCTGACACCATCCACGCAAAAGCGGCGCCCCCGAACCCCGGGGGCGCCGCTTTCTGTCTGCGGAGATCACTTGCAGAGCCCGTAGCTCCCGGCCAGCTTCCGGAACGCCGGGAGCGAGCGCTCGATCTGTGAGCGCGCCACGCAGTAGGCAAGGCGCGCATAGCCCGGGCAGCCGAAATCATCGCCCGGCACGAGCAGGATGTCATAGTCCATCGCGCGGCGGCAAAACGCGCGCGAATCCGGCTCGGGCGACTTGAGGAAGAGGTAAAACGCGCCGTCCGGCCGCGCGCAGCGATAGCCCATGGCCGTGAGCGCACCGTAGATAAGTTCGCGGTTGGCCGCATAGGCCGCAATGTCGGCCGTCTTTCCGAGGCACTCCGCCACGGCAAGCTGGAACAGCGACGACACGCAGATGTACCCCAATGCGCGCCCCGCGCCGAGCACGGCGGCGTGCACGGCGGCGTAGTCGTCCATGGCCGGGTGCAGGGCGAGAAAGCCCACACGCTCACCGGGCAGGGACAGCGTCTTGCTGTAGGAATAGCAGTAGATCGCGTTGGGATAGAGTGTGGGCAGAAACGGCACCTCGACCCCGCCGTAGACCAGCTCGCGGTACGGCTCGTCGGCGATGATGTAGATCGGGTGACCGTAGCGCGCCTGCTTTTCGCGCAGCATGGCGCTCAGGGCCGCGAGCTCCGGACGCGAGATGACGACGCCGGAGGGATTGTTCGGGGAGTTGAGGATGAGCAGCGCGGTCTTTTCCGTCACGGCAGCGGAGAGCGCCTCGAGATCGAGCGCGAAGGTATCCGCCTTACACGGCACAACGCGCACACTGCCGCCCGCCGCCTCGGCATAGACGGCGTACTCCGGGAAATACGGCGCGAGCACGATGGCCTCATCCCCCGGGCAGAGGAGCGCGCGCGTCAGGATCGCCAGCGCACTCGACGCGCCGTCGGTCATGTAGATATCCTGCGCGCGGTACGTCTCGCCGAACGTCTGCGTGAGGTAGGCCGCGACCTTTTCACGTACCGACGCCATGCCCGGCGCGGGCGCATAGGCGTGCAGCTGCGTGGGTGGCACGGTATGCAGCAGGCGCTCGATGGCCGCGTGCACACAGTCCGGCGGGTCGATGCTCGGACTGCCGATGGAAAAGTTATAGACGTTTTCCGCGCCGATCTCGGCCGCGCGGCGCTCGCCGTAGGCCGCGATCTCGCGGATGGAGTTGCCGTTTGCGCCCCAGTCGCGCATTTGTTTCGAGATCATGCGTTTGCCTCCTCCAGATACTGTTTCAGGTACAAGATTGCCTGCCGGTAGCCCTCAAAGCCGAGGCCCATGTACGTTTTTACGCACGCCATGCCGGCGTAGGAGATCTGGCGGAAGGGCTCGCGTGTGCTGACGTCCGACAGGTGCACCTCCACCGCCGGAAGCGCCACGGCCTTGAGCGCATCGAGAATGGCGACGCTTGTGTGCGTGTATGCCGCGGGGTTGATGACGATGCCGTCCACCGTGCCGTAGGCCGCCTGGATCGCATCGACGATCGCGCCCTCGTGGTTGGACTGGAACAGCTCGACCTCTACGCCCGCTTCGCGCGCCGCCGCGCGGATGAAATCCTGCAGCGCGGCAAAGTCCCGGCTGCCGTAGATGGCGGGCTCACGCAGGCCGAGCAGGTTCAGGTTCGGCCCGTTGATGACGAGAAATTTCATGCCAGCACCTCCAGGATCTGCTGCACCGTCTGCTCCGGTGTGCCGTTATTGTCGATGACGGCGTCGGCAAAGCGGACGTACAGCGGCTCACGCTGCGCATAGAGCTCGGCGAGGTCGCTGCGCTGGGAGATGGGGCGCCCGTCCTTCGGCAGCAGCGCAAGGTCGCGCCGCAGCCAGAAGATCGTGCCGTTCTGGTGCAGGAGCGGGTAGTTTTCCGCGCGGCAGACACTGCCGCCGCCCGTTGCAAGGATCGCGCCCGAGCGCTTGCCGAGCTCGGCAAGCGCGGCCGTCTCCAGCGTGCGGAAGGCGTCTTCGCCGTCGGCGGCGAAGATATCCGGGATGGGACGCCCCGCCGTCTCAACGACCTGCGCATCGCTGTCGAGCAGCGGCCGGTGCAGCCGCTCGGCGAGCAGCGCCGCGATCGTGCTCTTGCCGCTGCCGGGCATACCGATGAGGACGATGTTCTCCATCTCCTGCCGCATGCGGCGGTAGATGCGCAGGATCTCACCGTCATCAATGGCCGTGCCGGTGAACACCTCGCAGCTGCGCTTTGCCTGCGCCACGAGCATATACAGTCCGCCCGCACACGGAATGCCGAGCGCCTCCGCCTGCAGCAGCAGCGCCGTACGCGCGGGGTTATACACCACGTCGAGCACGAGCGCGCACTGCGGGAACTGCCGCAGGTCGACGGCGGCCTTGCCGGTGTTCGGATACATACCGACGGGTGTGGTGTTGACGATCACCTGCGCATCGGCGTGGCGCCCGAGATTCGTGTAGTTGTCCTCGCCGCTGCGGGAGATGACCGTCACGCGCGCGCCAAGCTGCGCGAGCACGGCCTGAACGGTCGCGGACGCGCCGCCGTTTCCGAGCACGAGCGCCTTCTTCCCGGCAATGTCCACGCCGCTGTGACGCACGAGGTATTCAAAGCCGAAGGCGTCGGCATTGTCGCCGTAGAGCGTGCCGTCCGGCCGGCGGACGAGCACGTTCACGCTGCCCAGCTTTTGCGCGATCGGTGAGAGCGCGGCACAATACGGGATGACTGCCTTCTTATACGGGATGGTCACGTTGAGCGCGTCAAAATCGCCGCCGGTCAAAAACGCCGGCAGAGCCTCCGGCGCGACCTCATAGAGCCCGTAGGCATAGTCGGCGAGCTGCGCGTGGATGGCCGGCGAATAGCTGTGGCCGAGCTTTTCGCCCAGAAGTCCGCACCGCATCATACCACCTCCTGATAGCTGCCGAGATAGGAAAATTCCTCACACAGGCCCGGCAGTTCGCCCATGAGCTGGCGAAACTGCGGCGAATAGACCGAGGTCTCGAGGTCGAAATAGAACATGAACTCAAAGTCGCGCTCCGGCAGCGGGCGGCTCTCAAGCTTGTTGAGGTTGATGCCGAGCGCATAAAACCGCGAGAGCACCTTGTAGAGCGAACCCGGCTTGTGCGGCAGCACCATCATCAGACTCGTGCGGTCGGCGCCGGGATAGATCTCGAGGTCCTTGGCGATGCAGACAAAGCGCGTGTAGTTGTTGCCCTGATCCTGCACGGAGGCGGCGAGGCTCTCCAGCCCGTAGAGGCCGACACAGGCGCGCGAGGCGAGCGCCGCGACGTCCGTGCGCCCCGACTCGGCCACGCGCTTTGCGGCCGCGGCGGTATTCTCGCAGCGCACGACCGTCACGCCCGGCAGCCCCTGCAAAAAGCGGCTGCACTGGCTGATGGCCTGCTCGTGGGAGTAGATCTCCTTGATATCCGACAGCTGTGCGCCGGGTCTCGCCAGCAGGCAGTGGTCGATCTTCAGGCGCACGCTGCGCACGATGCGGAAGTTGTGGCGCATCATGAGATCGTACACCGCGTTCACCGAGCCCGCCGTGCTGTTTTCCACCGGAATGACACCGTAGCGGCACAGGCCCTTCTCAATGGCGGAGAACACCGCATCAAACGTCGCACAGTAAAACACGTTCGGCAGTGTGAACAGCCGGTCGCACGCGAGCTGCGAGTACGCGCCCTCCACGCCCTGGCAGGCAACGGCGGGGTGCTCCGGAAACAGCGGCGGCGTGTGCGCGATGGCGTGCTCGATCTCGGCCGTCAGCGGGCTCGTGATGCCGAGCAGCCGGTTCTGGCAGCTGCGGCTGAGCTCGAAAATGAGCGAATAGAGCGACACCGTGTAATCGCGCAGTGCCTCCGGCGCGCTGTCGGCGATCTGCTGCAGCTTCGCGCGCTCGCGTCCGGCGTCGAGTGCCGGCAGGTTGTGCGCCTTCTTGTAGCCGCCGATCTGCGCTGCGACCTCCATGCGCTGGTAAAACAGCGCAAGCAGCTGACTGTCAATGTCGTCGATCTGGCGGCGATAGTCACTAAGTTCCATGGTCATGCTCCTCCGTTTGATTTCGTGGCTTCCGCTGCGGGGACGGCGGTCAATGCGGCCAGATCCGCCCAGAAGCGGGGATAGGATTTGTCGGTACAGGCGCGGTCTCGCACCGTGACGGGCGCCGTGCAGCCGCAGGCTGCGGCGGCCGCCGCCATGGCGATGCGGTGGTCATGCTGCGGGTCGACCATGCCGCCGGTGAGCGCCGGACGTCCGCACACGGTCAGGCCGTCTGCGCGCACCGTCACCTGCGCGCCGAGTGCGCGCAGCATGGCGGCCGTACTCTCGAGCCGGTCGGATTCCTTGAGCCGCAGACGGGCAGCGTTGACGATCTGCGTCTCCCCGTCTGCGAGCGCGGCAACGACGCTCAGCACCGGGATAAGATCCGGGATGGGCGCAGCGTCGATCATGATGCCGTGCAGTGTGCCGCGCCGGACGGTGACGGCATCCGGCTGCGCGTGCACGTCCGCGCCGAAGCGGCGCAGGATCTCCAGCGCCGCGCGATCCCCCTGAGACGATGCCGCAGCCAGTCCCGTGACCGTGACGCCCACGGGTGAGAGCGCACCCATGCACAGGAAAAACGCGGCGTTTGACCAATCGCCCTCCACACGGCATTGTGCCGGGAGCTGCGCCGTCTGACCGCCGGGGACGATATACGTCCGCGCATCTTTTTTCAGGCGGATGCCGGACAGGCGCAGCGCATCCTCCGTCATGGCGATGTAGCCCGCGGATTCGAGTCCGCCGGTCACGGTGAGGGTGCTCTCCCCTGCCAGGCGCGGCAGCGCCATGAGCAGGCCGGAGATGTACTGCGAGGACACGTCGCCCGGCAGTGCATAGTCCCCGGGGTGAAGCTGCCCGCCGGCATGCAGCAGCGCACCGTCGCGCCGGAGGGTCATGCCGTGCGCCGTGAGCACCGCGTCGAGTGGGGCCAGCGGGCGCTGCGGCAGCCGCCCCTGCATGTGAAAGGTCACGTCCGCGCCGAGCGCCCCCGCGACCGGCAGCAGAAAGCGCAGCGTCGAGCCGCTCTCACCGCAAAAGAGATCGGCGTGCTGCGGCATTTCCCCGGCAATGGGGACGATGTGCAGCGTGCCCGCGCCGTCGTCCGTGATGTCCGCGCCGAGGGCGCGCAGGCAGCGCACCGTGGCGGCGATATCGGCCGAGATGCCGTCACACCGCAGCGTCACCGGCTGCGCGCCGAGCGCGGCGCAGATGAGCAGGCGGTGCGCCTGCGATTTTGAAGCCGGGATGCGCACGCTGCCCGTGCGCGCCCCGGGACAAACGGTCTGATTCATACGATGCCTCCGTCCGCGAGCCATGCGGGGATGTCCGCCGCCGGGACCGTCTCGATGCGGCAGCAGCCGATGCGCTCCGGCACGATGAGGTGCAGCGCCCCGTCGGCGATCTTTTTATCTGCACGCGCGGCATCCGCGAGCGCATCGCGGCAAAAGTCCGTCTCCGTCGGCAGGCCGTACTGCCGCAGGAGCGCGAGGATCTGCGCGCAAGTATCGTCCGTACAGATGCCGCGTCTGGCGGCGGCGCGCGCGATGATGGCCATGCCGATGGCCACGCCGCAGCCGTGCGGCACGGTGTAGCCGCTGCACGCCTCGACCGCGTGGCCGAACGTGTGGCCGAGATTCAGAAGCTGACGGCTGCCGCGGTCAAATTCGTCCGCCGCGACCAGATCGCGCTTCATGCCGACACAGGTCGCGATGACGTGCCCCACCTGCGCACTGACCGGCTGCGCGCGAAGCTCGTCAAAAAACGGCGCGCTGCGCAGCACGGCGTATTTGATGACCTCGGCACAGCCGTTGCGGTATTCCTCCGGCGGGAGGGTGCGCAGCGTGTCCGGGTCGCAGAGCACAAGGCTCGGCTGGTAGAAGCAGCCGACCTGATTTTTTCCGCTGTCCAGATTCACGGCCGTCTTGCCGCCGACGGAGGAGTCCACCGCGGCCAGCAGCGTCGTCGGCACCTGCACGAACGGGATGCCGCGCTGATACGTCGCGGCGGCAAAGCCCGCGAGGTCGCCGGTCACGCCGCCGCCGAGCACAACGATGAGGTCACTGCGGCTCAGGCGGTGCGCCGCCAGAAAGTCCAGCAGCGCGGCGTAGGTGGCGAGCGTCTTGCAGTGCTCGCCGCCGGGATAGACAAAGGTCACGACCCGAAAGCCCGCGCGCGTGAGCGATGCCTCCAGCCGCGCGGCATACAGCCCCGCCACGGTCTCACCCGCGACGACGGCCGCTGTGCGGCCGGCGCCGAGCGTGTGCGCGATCTGCGCCCCGGCATCGTCGAGCAGTCCCGGCTGCACCAGCACGTCATATTCGCGCGAGGCGGTCACGTGGATGGTCGTCATCGGCCGTCCACCTCCTCCTTGCGCCGCCGGCCCTCGTCAAGCAGGCGCGTGAGCGCGGTCAGATCATCGCGCTGCATCGCGTCGCGGTACTCGCCCAGATGCGCCATAAATATGTCCAGCTCATGGAGCAGGTTATCCTTGTTTTCCAGAAAGAGCTCCGCCCACATCTCCGGGCTCAGCCACGCGACACGGGTCATGTCCTTGTAGCTCCCGGCGGAAAAGCCCTTGTGCTGCGCTGCCGTGGGGCTCTTGATGTAGGCGTTCGAGACCACGTGCGCCATCTGGGACGTGAAGGCGATCATCTCATCGTGCGCCTGCGCCGTCGTGAACGAGAAGCGCGCAAAGCCCGCGGGCTTGAGCAGCTGCTTGACGCGGTCAAAGAGCAGCACATCGTCAAAGTCCGGCGGCACGATGACCATCGGCGCGCCGTGAAACAGATCCGCCTTCGCGTTCTTGAAGCCGGAAAACTGCGTTCCGGCCATCGGGTGGCCGCCGAGGAACGTGACGCCGTATTCCTCCGCGATCGGAAAGCACGCGGCACAGATGGTGCGCTTCGTGCCGCCGCAGTCGACCACCACGGGGTGCGGACCGATGTGCGCCGCCATGCGGCGGAACCAGTCAACAGTCGCCTCAGGATAGAGAGCGATGAGCACGAGGTCGCACGCGGAGACATTGTCCTGCGTGAGCTCGCCGTCGACCGCGCCGCTCATCATGGCAAAATCGAGCACGCTGCGGCTGCGGTTATACGCGAGCACGGTCGCGCCGGCTGCATGATAGGCCTTCGCAAAGGAGCCGCCGATCAGCCCCAGACCAACGATCCCGACTGTCATTTTGCAAGCACCTCACGGATGCTGCGCACCTTGCGCGCAAGGTCGTCGTAAACTTCCGGACGCAGGGACTGCGCCCCGTCGCATAGGGCGTGCATGGGGTCGTTGTGCACCTCGATGATGAGGCCGTCCGCACCGCAGGCGGTCGCGGCGAGCGCCATCGGCTCGACGAGGCGGGCAATGCCGGTCGCGTGGCTCGGGTCGACGATGACCGGCAGGTGCGTCAGCTCCTTGAGCATGGGCACCGCCGCGAGGTCGAGCGTGTTGCGCGTGTAGTCGTCAAACGTGCGGATGCCGCGCTCGCAGAGGATGACCTGCTCGTTGCCGCCGGCCATGATGTACTCGGCGCTCATGAGCAGCTCCTTGAGCGTGCTGGCCAGACCGCGCTTGAGCAGGATGGGCTTGCGCAGCTTGCCGAGCTCACGCAGGAGATCGAAGTTCTGCATATTGCGCGCGCCGACCTGAATGATATCCACATCCTCAAACAGGGGCAGATGCTCCACGCCCATGATCTCGGTCACGATCGGCAGGCCGGTGGCCGCGCGCGCCGTTTTGAGCAGCTCGATGCCGGTGGCCTTGAGTCCCTGAAAATCGTAGGGCGAGGTGCGGGGCTTGAACGCGCCGCCGCGCAGGATGTTCGCGCCGGAGGCCTTGACCGCCTGCGCGACCGCGACGATCTGCTCCTCAGACTCCACGGAGCATGGCCCCGCGATCATGACGAAGTTGCCGCCGCCGATCTTCACGTCGCCGACCTCAACGACGGTGTCCTCCGGGTGGAACTTGCGGTTGCAGCACTTGAAGGGCTCGCTCACGCGCTTGACGCTGTCGACGATGCCGAGACTCGCGATCAGATCCATGTCCACGTTGGTCGTGTCGCCGACGAGACCGAGCACGGTCTGATATTCGCCCTCGGAAATGTGGATGGTCAGCCCCTGAGCCTTGAGCCAGTCGATGAGCTGCGTGCGCTTTGCCGCTTCCACGCCATGTTTGAGTACGACGATCATGATGATTACCTCCGATACAATGTTGCAGATTTCTTGGATATCAAAAAGAAAATGCGGCACAGGCTCAACCTGTGCCGCATGAAACAAACCCGATATCCGAGCTCTTTTTTGCATCACAAATCAGCCTTACTATTGCAGCATAGTAAAGTAATAAGCGTATGCAAAATAGAAGCTGCGGTTCATATTCATAGCTCCGATCTTGTAAAAATAATCTCGATGGTTTGAGTATAAAAACTTCGCGGCGAAATGTCAACTGCAAATTTATACAAATCCGCACTTTT
>ERZ835980.3974-NODE-3974-length-10746-cov-2.666168_pt1 | contig 10746 bp, 8 predicted proteins | sample MGYA00519943_ERZ835980 | MGnify/ENA primary metagenome ERZ835980 (study PRJEB31850, sample SAMEA3708791) | human gut metagenome | biome: human gut; feature: human-associated habitat; material: faeces | place: China | collected 2014 ... | reverse complement strand
AAAACATCACCGCCGTTTCTGCCGGCTATTACCACAGCGTTGGACTGAAAGCGGACGGCACTGTGGTTGCCGTGGGACACAACGAGTACGGTCAGTGCAACGTCGGTGATTGGACGGATATTGTGGCCATCTCTGCCGGCGCCTGGCACACTGTCGGACTGAAAGCGGATGGCTCCGTAGTTGCGACCGGACTGGACAGCAGTGAGCAATGCGACGTACTGGGATGGGATAATCTGCTGGTTCCGTAACGATTGCCTCAGGCCATCACAAATTCATTTCTCCATCAAAAACAATGCCCCCGGAAGCGGTTTGCTTCCGGGGGCTGTGCGTTTATTGAGGATGTGTCAATCAGGCAATCTCATTGACAGTGATGCTCACTTCGGGCATGGCCTCGGTGGAGTTGCTGACCTCGATTTCGCCGGAACGAATCTGCTCCTTCACTGCGTTGTACTCGTCAACGGTGAAGTGCTCCATGCTCCAGGTATCGGTGGGCAGACCCACATACTCGCCTTCCAGCAGGCCGAAGTTAGTCACCTTGCCGCCATAGGTTTCCCATTCGCCCTTGTTCAGGGTGTCCAGCATCAGCTCGGTGACGTTTTGCAGCTGCTTCATGGCAGAGGTCACAATCAGCTTGGAGATATAGCTCTGGTCAACGTCAACGCCGATGACCTTGCCGCCGACCTTGGCAGCAGCTTCCGCTGCGGAGGTGTAGATGCCGCCGCCGCAGGCAAAGACGATCTCGGTGCCGCCCTGATACCAGGTGTCCATTGCAGCGGTGATGTCAGCGTCGCCGGAGAACTGGTTGCCGTAAGCGTACTTCAGATCGACCGTGATGTCGAGTTCCTTTGCAGCAGCGTCAACGCCCTGCACATAGCCGTAGCCGTAACGAACGACTGCCGGGACAGCCATGCCGCCGAGGAAGCCGAGCTTGGTGTAGCCCAGCTTGACAGCTGCGTAACCGGCCATGTAGCCGCAGAGCTCTTCCTGATAGATCGCGCAGTAGACATTGCTCATGTCAACATACTTTTCGAGATCCCAGTTGTCGGGGTTGTAGTCATAGCTTTCGCCAGCCTTGGCAACACCGGCCTCGAGCAGGTCGCCCTTGGCAACGTCGAGCGCGATGAACTTGACATCGGGGAATTCCGGAGCAGCCTCGACGATCGCGCCGCCGAATGCATAGCCCGGCATAACGATGACGTTGTAGCCTTCGTCAACAGCCTTTTCGATCATGGCGACACGGTCAGCGGTGTTGTCGCCGGCGGGCTTGAAGTAGCTGAACTCCACGCCGTTGTCCTCGCAGAACGCCTTGCAGGCTTCATACGTGGTCTGGTTGAAGGACTGGTCGGTGATATCGCCGTAGTCGGTGATCATGGCGACAGCGTACTCGGTGTTGTCAGCCGGCTCTTCGGTCGTCTCTTCTTCCTTGGTCTCCTCAGCGGGAGCAGGCTCTTCGTCCTTGGTCTCTTCTGCGGGAGCGGGTTCCGTGGTGGTTTGTTCGGGCTCGTCGGTGGTCTCTGCGGGCTTGGATGCGCAGGCAGCCAGGCTCAGGACCATGACCAGAACCAGAAGCAGTGCAAGATACTTCTTCATTTGAAAATCTACCTCTTTCATAATATTATTCCGCACCGGACCGCGGCGAACCGTACCCCGGTGTCAGAATTGCCCCCTCACAGGGGGGAGCAATTTTGATTATATCAGCTTTCGCTGCTGATTGCAATGACTTTTCACAGCTTCTTCCATGTTTTTCACAGCTTTTTTGCCTGCAGCATCCATTTCAGGATCCGGATCGCCGCCTTTTCCAGACCAATGCGGTCGGAGCCGGGCGTTTCATCGCCCCAGAGCATCCCGCCGTAGCCGCAGTCGAGCAGCCATGCACGCAGGAGCGGACTGTTCTCCGTGAGCCGCTGGCCGGAGATGGCGCAGTCCGGCAGCTTTGCCGCGCGGCAGCTGTTTGCCGCGATCTCAAACGGAAGGCCGTACACGTCGCGCAGCGCGGACTGGGAAACGGAAACGGCCTCCGGCAGGCTCTGTGCATGCAGCGCAGCCGTTCCATAGGGCCATGCGCCCGCGGCCAGCGCCGAGGTCATAGCGCCGCAGACGACCGGCTCCTCCGACCATTTTTCCGCGAACCGCTTCTCCTGCGGCGAACGCATCACGCCCACATCCGGCCCCAGCCAGAGCTGAACGCCGAGCTCCGCCATTTCAAGGCCCACTGCGCGTCCGACAGCCCGGACGACCTCCTGGTCAAACGAGCAGGCCAGCTGCGCAGGCGCGGGGAAGACGGTCGCGCACTGCCGCCGGACGATCTCGCCGGTTTCCTCATCGGGAATATCGCGCAGCAGGCGCAGTCCCTGCGCGCCGCCCGCGATCTGGACGGCGGGAATACCGTAGCGCTCAATTGCAGCCGACGCGCCGAGCGCGCCGGGGACCGCGGAGGCCTCTTCTCCGAAGCCGCAGACCAGCTTTTCCAGATTCTCCGTGTCCATCCCGGCCACGAGATGGAACACGCTGCACCGGCCCTCGCGCACATCGGCAAGCGTATGATGCGCCCCGTCCGGGCGGCAGCCGGTAAATTCCCGGCCCTTTCTGCGGCTGCGGCGGGGCAGATCGCGGTCGGAGAAGCGGATGGCGTGCTTGTGCGCCTGCTCGATCTCGGCCAGATCCTCGGGGAACTGGAAGCAGACGGCTTCGGGCCGCCTGCGCTCCTGCGCGGCAGGCATGGTGAGCGGCTCCGCCGCCTGCACCACGGCACTGCGCGTCAGACGGATGGAGCCTGCCAGATAGCAGGCACGGCTGCTCGTGCCGATACGGATATCATAATACCCCGCGTCCAGCACGAACGCGTGCGCGCTTTCGCGGTAGACAGAAAGCTCGGTGATGGGGAAGCGCAGCGTAATTGTCTGGCTCTCGCCGGGGGCCAACAGGCGGCTCTTCCGGAAGCAGTTCAAAAAGCTGACGGGCCGCGTCAGGTCGCCCTCGGGCCGCGTCACATAGACCTGTACAAGCTCGCTGGCGGCAAATTCCTCTCCGGTGTTGACCAGCTCGGCGCTCACCGTCACGTCGCAGCCGTCAAGCCCTGCCGAGACACTGCCGAACGCGACCGTTCCGTAGCTCAGACCGTGGCCGAACGGATAGCGCACGGGAACGCCGAAGGAATCAAAATAGCGGTAGCCGGTAAACTGATCCGCTGCGGCGCAGGCGTCCGCAAACGCCTCCGCGCGCTCGGGCCAGCTGAAGGAAAGATGGCCGGACGGCATGACCTTCGCCGTCAGCACGTCGGCCAGCGCCCCGCCCGCCTCCTGCCCGGCAAGGCCGAGGAAGACGATCGCGCCGCAGGAGAGCGCGGCCTCGTTCAGCTCGATAAATCCCGGCGCCGCCAGCACGAGCACCGTCCGGTCGAACACGGACGTGACGCGCGTGAGCATAGCCGTCTCCTCGTCGGTCAGCCGGAGGCCATAGCGCTCCGGCGTCCGGCCGATGACGACGACAGCCGCCGCGCAGTCATGGCGCAGGGCCCCAAAATCGAGCGTTGTCAGCGGCATTTCGCTGCCCTCCGGGTGCTCTACGGCCCAGGTGCGGTATTTGCGGGCCAGAAGCGCATCGGGCCTGACCGTCCCGCTTGCCGCAAGGCCGTCCAGCACGCCGATGAAGCGCCACGGCGTCATGGTTTTGTCAAAGGCGGGGGTTTGCAGCTGTTTGACGCCGAACACGGCGACAGGCAGCGGCGCGCCATCCTCCTGCGGCAGCAGCGGGAGCGTCCGGTTCTTGTTCTGCAGCAGCACAATCCCGGCAGCGGCAGCAGCGCGCGCAGTCAGCGCGTGGTCGCTCATTCTGAGTGTGATATCCATATGTGTTCTCCTATTTTATTATCAATGTATGTGGAGCCTGCTTTGACAGGCGGGGATGCAATTTCTGTAGGGGCCGACGACTTTGTCAGCCCGAAAATGTTTCGAATTTGCCGAAGTTTTCTCGAAAACCCCTGCATTCTGCTGGGCGGACAGAGTCGTCCACCCCTACAAACGAGCAGGGAATATGTTCAAATCTTCCCCAGCTTTCCGGCTACGAAGCCGGACGACCAGGCCCATTGGAGGTTGTAGCCGCCGCAATCGCCGTCGATGTCCAGCACCTCGCCGCAGGCGAACACGCCGGGGGCGAGCCTGCTTTCAAGCGTGTCGGCGCGGAATTCTGCCGTCCGGACGCCGCCCGCCGTCACCTGTGCGCTCTCGAAGCCGGAAACACCTGTAACGGGGAGAGAAAAATATTTAATTGCATTTACCAGTGCGTCCAGCGCCGCGTCGGAAACGGACGCAAGCGGCTGCGCGCCGAGGCCGCAGGCATGGCAGAGCGTCTTGCCGAGGCGCGGATGGAGCATACCGGAAAGCAGCTCCTCGCCCGCCAGCGCCGGGAACGCTTCGCGCCGTGCCTGCAAAAGCGCCCGCACCTGCGGCGCGGGATACTCCCGCAGAAAATCGAGCAGCAGCCCGGCGCCCTGTGCCTGTCCCGCTGCCCGCGAAAGCGTGAACGCAGCCGGGCCGGAAACGCCCGTCTCGGTAAACTGCACCTCGCCCGCGTCCTCCAGCAGCGTTCTGCCGTCTGCGCGCAGACGGATGCGGCAGTCGGCCCGGACGCCCTTCAGGCCCCGGATGGGGGCCGGGTCCGTGCGGATCTGCGTGAGGCTGGGGTGCAGCGCCGTGCGGCTGTGGCCGAGCTGGCCAAGAAGCTCGTAGCCGGACATCGTTCCGCCCAGCGCCTTTCCCGCGCAGCCGCCGCAGGCGACGATCAGCTTATCTCCAAAATACGCGCTGCCGTCCGCGCCTGTGACCTGATAGCCGCGCGCTTTTTTCTTCACGCTCTGCGCGTCGAAGCCGCAGACGAGCTGCACGCCCGCCTGCGCAGCGGCGAACCGCAGCACGTCCACAACGCTGTTGGACTGATCGGACAGGGGATAGACCCGCCCGGACGGCTCTGCCGTGGTCAGAAGGCCCAGCGCGTGGAAAAAGTCCAGCGTCGCCGTCCCGTCAAAGCGCGAAAGCGCGGCGCGGGCAAAGCCCGCGTCCTGTCCGTGATAGTGCACCGGGGACAAGTCAAGGTTCGTCAGGTTGCACCGGCCGTTGCCGGTGGCGAGCAGCTTGCGTCCGACGCGCGACTGCCGTTCGAGAACGGTGACGGTATTCCGTTCATCCTGCGCGGCGGAAAGCGCGGCCATCAGCCCGCTGGCCCCGCCGCCGAGAATCAAAACCTTCATGTGCTGCTCCTTGGGGTGCGTGGTATGGAATATGTACAATTTCTGTGCAGTTTTCCGTAAAAGGCGCTGCCTGCTGCGGGCGGACAGAGTCGTCCGCCCCTACAAGTGCTCCTGGTCCTGTTACTGCATCCGCTGCTCCAGTGCGGCAAGGCGCAGGCTGGTGCAGAAGATCTCCATGGCCTGCTCCAGCTCTTCGACCGGGGGCAGGGACGGAGCGATGCGGATGTTGGAATCCTGCGGGTCGCGGCCATAGGGGAACGTCGCGCCTGCGCTTGTCATGACGACGCCTGCCTCCCTGCACAGCGCCAGCGTGCGCTTGGCAAGGCCCGGAGCCGTGTTGACCGAGACGAAATAGCCGCCCTTGGGCCGCTGCCAGGACGCAATGCCGAGCGGCGCGATCTCGGTGTCCAGATGGCGCAGGACGCACTGGAACTTCGGGTTCAGAATGGCCGCGTGCTGCTTCATCAGCTCCAGCGTGTGGGCCTTGTCCTTCAAAAAGCGCACATGGCGCAGGGAATTGACCTTGTCATAGGAGATGGTCTGGATGCCGATGAGCTTCTGCAGATACGCCTGATTATCCTCGCTCGTGGCCATGACGGAGAAGCCCGCGCCGGGGAGCGTGACCTTGGACGTGGAAGCAAACTCATAGACCATGCCGTCGTTTCCCGCCTCGCGGCAGAGCGTCAGGATGTCCCGGAAGGGGACGAACTCGCCGTCAAACTCGTGGATGCAGTAGGCGTTGTCCCACATGAGGGCAAAGTCGGGCGCCGCGGGCTTCAATGCCGCGATGCGCGCGATCGTCTCGTCGGAATAGATGATGCCGTCGGGGTTGGAGTATTTCGGCACGCACCACATACCCTTGACCGCCGGGTCCTTCACGGCCTGCTCGACCTTGTCCATATCGGGGCCGGTGGGGGTCATGGGAATTGTAATGAGTTCAAAGCCGAACGATTCGGTGATTTTAAAATGGCGGTCATAGCCGGGGGCGGGGCAGAGCCACTTGACGGTATCCAGCCTGCACCACGGCTTTTCCGAGCGTGCAAGGCCGTGCGTATAGCCCTTGCTGACCAGATCGTACATGAGCGTCAGCGACGCGTTGCCGCCGATGAAGCACTCCTCCGGTTTGCAGCCGAGTACGTCCGCCCAGTATTCCTTCGCTTCTTTGAGGCCGGAAAGCTCGCCGTAGTTGCGGGCGTCGACGCCGCCGGAAATGCAGTCCTCCGGGGTTTTGAGGATGCTCAGGATGCCGGAGACGAGGTCAAGCTGCTCCCTGCCGGGCTTGCCTCTTGCCATGTTGAGCTTCAGCTCCTTCGCCTTCAGCGCGTCGAACTGCGCCTTGACTGCTGCGTATTCCTCGCGCAGCTGTGCGGGTGTCAGATTCTGATATGCAGTACTCATGCCGTCGTGATCCTTTCTTCCATCCATTCTTTGCAGCGTCGCTGCCTGATATATTCAGTATATCGCGTCCGCCTGTTAAAAGCAAGCAAAAAGCCCGTTTTCCCAAGGAAAGCGCCGCACAGCGGGTGTTGACGAATCTTCCATTTTCGGGTATGATAGAATAACTCTTGCCGTGGAGGTGTGTGTACGGATTTGGATGAGGCAATGATGCGCGAGGCGCTCCTGCTTGCGCGGGAGGCGGCGGCGGACGGCGAGGTTCCGGTGGGGTGTGTGATCACGCTGGAGGACCGCATTGTCGGCCGCGGACGCAACCGGCGCGAAAAGGGAAAAACGGCGCTGGCCCACGCAGAGCTGGAGGCCATCGGCGAGGCCTGCCGGACGCTCGGCGGCTGGCGGCTGTGGCAGTGTACGCTGTACGTGACGCTCGAGCCGTGCCCCATGTGCGCAGGCGCGATTTTGAACGCGCATCTGCCGCGCGTCGTCTTCGGCGCGAAAGATCCAAAATCCGGCGCGGCGGGAAGTCTTGTCGATCTGCTGCATCTGCCGGGCTGCTTTCAGCCGGAGGTCAGCGGCGGCATACTGGAAGCGGAATGTTCACAGGCGCTGCGCGACTTTTTCCGAACGCTGCGCCAAGCACGCGCATCCTGCAAGGATGCAGATGAAAAAAAGGAAGGGACTCTCTATGCGATATCAGATCACGTCTGACTCTACCTGTGATCTCAGCCCGGAGCAGCTGGAACAGTATAATATCCGCCTGCTGCCCCTCTATGTGAGCATGGACGGCAAGACGCTGCGCGACGGCGTGGACGTCAAGCCCAACGATATCTATGCCCACGTCTCCGCCGGCGGAAGTCTGCCGCAGACGGCGGCGGTCAATCTGGCCGATTATGTCCGCGCGTTCACGGAGCTGTCGAAAAAAAACAACTTTGTCATCCACGTCTGTATTTCTCTGGATTTCTCCTGCTGCTATCAGAACGCGAAGCTGGCGGCGGCAGACTTTGACAACGTGTACGTCGTCGATTCCAGAAATTTATCCACAGGCCACGGCCTTGTCGTGCTGGAGGCCGAGCGCATGGCGCGCGAGGGCATGGCGCCGGACGATATCGTCGCGGCGCTGCACGATCTGACGGGCCGCGTGGAGGCCAGCTTCATTCTCGACCGGCTGGATTACATGAAAAAGGGCGGCCGGTGCTCCGCCGTGACGCTTCTGGGCGCGAATCTGTTAAGGCTCCGCCCGTGCATCGAGGTCAGAGACGGCAAAATGGGCGTCGGCAAAAAATACCGCGGCAGCTTTGACAAGTGCGTCTGCGAGTATATCACCGATAAAATTGGAAACCGCAGCGATCTGGAACTGCGCCGCGTGTTCATCACGCACTCCGGCGTGTCGGAAGAAACGGTGCAAAAGGCTGTGGAAACTGTGCAAAAGTTACAGCCGTTTGAGGAGATCTGCGTCACGCGGGCCGGCTGCACCGTCAGCAGCCACTGCGGGCCGGGAACGCTCGGCGTGCTGTATATCCGAAAGGCAGATCAATGAGGGAAGCACTGGAAGCGCGCTCCGGCTTATCGCCGGAGCAGATCGACACGCTCTGCGCGTTCGGGCAGGCGCTGATCGAAAAAAACAAGGTCATGAACCTCACGGCCATCACTGAGCCGCAGGCCGTGGCCGAGCTGCATTTTCTCGACTGCATCGCGCTTTTGCGGGCGGAGGACTTTTCCGGAAAGCGCGTGATCGATATCGGCTGCGGTGCGGGCTTTCCCGGCGTTCCGCTGAAGATCGCCGAGCCGTCGATCGAGCTGACGCTTCTGGATTCTCTGGCCAAGCGCATGACATGGCTGCGGGAAATTCTGCCGCAGCTGGGCGTGGAGGCCGAGGTCGTCACTGCCCGGGCGGAAGAATTTGTCCAGACCCGCCGGGAGCAGTATGATATTGCAACGTCCCGCGCCGTGGCGCGGCTGAATATCCTCGCAGAGCTCTGCCTGCCGTATGTAAAGGTAGGCGGCGCGTTTCTGGCGATGAAGGGTGCGCTGGCGGGCGAGGAGATGGAAGAAGCAAAGCGCGCCGTGGCGCTGCTGGGCGGAATGATCGAGCAGGTGTACGAATATCCCATTCAGGACGCGCTGCATAAGGCTGTTGTCATCCGCAAAATCAGGCCCACGCCGACGAAATACCCCCGCGCGTTCGCGAAAATCAAAAAAAGCCCGCTGTAAACCAGATCCCGGCGGAGCAGGAAGGAGCGGGCAGGATGGATATTCTCTCCCTGTGCCGGAGGATGGTCATGCTGTTTTTCTGCATGGCCTGCGGCTTTTGCGCCGCAAAGGGCGGCGTGATGGACACGCAGAGCAACAAAAAGCTCTCGGCGCTCGTCGTAAACGTTGCAAACCCCATGCAGATCCTCGCCTCCGCACTGACGGGGGAGCGCCTGCTCTCGACCGGGCAGACGCTCCGGCTGGCGGGGCTGATCGCGCTGATCTATCTTGCGCTGATCGCCCTGAGCTTCCCGGCCGTGCGGCTGCTGCGCGTCAGGGACGCGGAGCGCGGGCTGTACCGGTTCATGTTCATCTTCTCCAACACCGGCTTTCTCGGCTATCCCGTCGTCGAGTCTCTGCTTGGCAGCGGCGCGGCGTTTTACGTCACGATCTTCGTGCTGTTTTTCCAGCTCTTCTGCTGGAGCTACGGCGCAAGTCTGATGCGCGGCGCGGCGCGCTTCCGGTTTCAGTGGAAGGTGCTGCGGCAGCCGTGCGTCGCGGCGTCGCTTGCGGCATTCGCGGTCTATCTGTCCGGCTGGCAGCCGCCCGCGCTGCTGCACCAGACCGTCAAATATGTCGGCGATATCACAAGCCCCGTCGTCATGCTGATCGTGGGCTGCTCGCTTGCGCAGATGCGCTTTAAGCAGATCTTCGGAAGCTGGCGGATCTACGCGCTGTCCGCGCTCAAGCTGGCGGCCGTGCCGCTGCTGGCGTATGCCGTGCTGCGGCACGTGCTGACGAATGAATTTGCACTGTGCGTGCTGACCGTGCTTCTGTGTATGCCCATCGCCACCAACACGACGATCCTGAGCTACCAATACGGCGCCGACGAGACGGCCGCCTCCTCCGGCGTGTTTGTCAGCACGCTTCTGAGCCTGCTGACGATCCCGCTGATGATGAAGCTGCTGTTCGGAACATAAGCGCAAAGCCTCACCCTGCCGCGGCAGGGTGAGGCTGCGTCTTTATCCGGCCTGATTCGAGCCGGTATTTTGTGCTTCGACAGAAAATATTTCCTAAATGTGGGGTTCCGCGCCCGTTTTCGACACACTTCGCGCGCGGCGTGTGGTATGGTGAGGCTGCATGGAGGCCGGATCGAGCTGAACGATCACCGCGGTCCGGTCATCAGGCTCTGACTCGCTGGCGCACGCGACGACCCCGGCGGCAAGCTCCCTCGGCGAAAGCGGCCCGCACGCGCGCAGATACTGCTCGCAGGCGGCTTCTGGTATGCCGTCGGTGGTAAGCACCAGCTGCTCTCCTCTCTGTAAGGACAGCCCCACACGCTCGGCCCGGTGTTCCTCTCCCACACCCAGCCCCGGCGGAGGCGAGGCTGTCCCTATTTTTTTGACTGTTCCGCCCTTCTTGAGATAGGACGGGGCCGCGCCCCATTTATAAAGCGCCCCCTCGCCCGTGCAAAGGTCCATCTCCAGCAGGTCGACCGTGGAAAAGCACCCGTCGCCCCGCAGCACATACAGCTCGTTCAGCATCGCCGCCGCGTCCATCGCGTCAAAGCCGAGCGTTAAGAGCGATTGCAGGACCGAGATCGCCTCCTGCGCGTCGGACTGCGCGCCGGAGCCGGTGCCCATGCCGTCGCAGAGCAGGACATACTGCGTCACGCCGCACTGGAAGCTTGTCCCGCAGTCGCCGCAGAGCGTATCGCCCCGCAGCCCGACCGCCCGGACGCCGAGCGAGAGCCGATAGCGCGGGACGCCCCCGGCGGGGCGCTTCTGGCCCGCCGCGCGTAAAAAGCGCGCAAGCTGACCGAGCAGCGCGCGGGAAATTTCCCGCGCCTCCTCGCTGCGCCGGAGGGCCAGCAGCTGCGACTGCTGGGCGCGCAGCGCCCGGTTGATGGCCGCGCG
>ERZ835980.3972-NODE-3972-length-10746-cov-13.393415_pt1 | contig 10746 bp, 8 predicted proteins | sample MGYA00519943_ERZ835980 | MGnify/ENA primary metagenome ERZ835980 (study PRJEB31850, sample SAMEA3708791) | human gut metagenome | biome: human gut; feature: human-associated habitat; material: faeces | place: China | collected 2014 ... | reverse complement strand
ACAGGCTCACCGCCAGAAAGCCCTTGATGATATTCATCCCGCACTGCTGGAGATTCCCCCTGCCGGTGGAGTATTCGATACCGCATTCAAAGGCGCAGACCACCACGCTGACCGTAAATAACGCCCACGCGAGGCGGGAGAAAAAGAGGACGATGGCGCTGACCCATTCCAGCTCGAACAGCTCCACGCCCATATTGCCCATGAGGGCAAAGAAGTTGCCGAGAAAGCCCACGATCTGCCCGTAGAACCAATCTACCAACTGATCCAGGACTGTCGCGGCGACAAAATCCCAAATAAATATTGTTCATTCACCTCCGGAGACGCGACAAGGCCGCCGCCCTTTCGGGCGACGGCCTTGACTGCTGTCTTTACTTATTTCATTGTCTGTCCAAAGCTTTGGGTATCTTTGCTTTCCGGTTCATATCCAAGTTTCTGGCAAACAAAGTCTTGAACGAGCCTGCATTCCTTTAACGCGCAGACGGCGTCGGATTCATCCAGTTCTAAATTGGACGGATAGCGAACTTGAACGCCGTATGGCGTCAGTTCAATACAGGAGTCTGCCAGTTGCTCAAATCGCGTGTCTACTTCACAGCACAGCTTACAAAGCTGGATAAGGTCATGCGTTTTGGGCGGCTCTCTGTCGAATTGAACAAGCGTGGCTTTTAGAAATTTTTCGGCAGCCTGTTCACAGTGATAGCAAATAATTTCCACAGGCAGCGGACGCATCGTCAGCAGATGTTCCGCGGCGCTGAGATCCATATAGGCAAAGTCAAGCCATTCGCTGCTCCAGCCGGTGCTCATACAGCAAGACCCCCTCTCTTGCGATTTTCCGCTCCAGAGAAGCGTGTTCCGCTCTCTGATGGAATGCGTTAGAGCGATAAACAATTACATCCAAGGGGACGGACTGCGCTGAAAAGAGCGCACGGCGGATCGCCTTGACCGCGTCTGCCGGACGCATGGAATTTTCCGGGATAATGACGCACAAATCGTAGTCACTATCATCGGTTGGTGTACCATAGGCGTATGAGCCGAAAAGATAGATCTTCTCTGTATCCACAGTCGCGTCAATGATCCGGCAGATATCAGAAAGCTCATTTTTCACAGATTCTGTCATTCGCGCCGCCTCCTTTCCTAATTTCCATTATACCCAGCACACAGAAAATAAGCAACTGATTTTTACCCTTGCACCACTTAGATGCCGATGATGCTCCAAATGTATTTCGGAGCCGTCAGCGTGAAGATGAGGCAGGCAAAGAGGATGGCGGGGCCGGTCCATTCAAATTGACCTCGCTGGCGAAAATCAAAATACGCGCCGCCAAGCTTTACAAAGAACGCGATGGCGAGGATCATATCCAGCGCCGGGAACACCACCTTCTCCACCACGCTTTTAATCTGCGTAGCGGCCTCCTTCCATGTCTGCTCCACAGCACCTGCCACATCGCCGCCCGCGGCAAGGGCAGAGGTGCAGCAGAGCGCGGTCAGAAGCAGGAGCGTCAACGCCAAAATCATGATTTTTTTGTGTTTCAAGATCTCAACCTCCTTAATTTGGGGACGCCGCCCCTCGCGGAGCGGCATCCGGTGTGTTAGTCCTTAATAACCGGTACGGGGCAGAGGCTTGCTGGGGGCATAAACTCTGGTGACCCAGCGGGAGGTGGCCATGATCCACTGCCCGTTGTAGACGCCGCCCGCGTCCGACGTGTTGACAAACTGCGTACCGCCGGTGAGCTTGGCAAGTGCCTTGCAGTCCACGCGAGGGGCTTCCACCTGCCGGAAGTTGGCGGGGACGATGCCGAACGCAGCCATGAACTCCGTCACATACTCGTTGGCGGCAAGCCCCAGCGCTGCGGGGGAAGCATCCAGCACATAATTTTTGGATGTGCTCAGGTTATCCGCCAGTGTGCGCCAGGTATCACCGCTGAGATTGGTTCGGTAGACGATTTTATAGTTGCCGGGAGTATTCCACGTGCCAGTGTAAATTTTTTCAAGGCGCACTGCCTTGACAGGCAAAGTGTCTCTCCAATAAAAAGATTCAAGCGCCGTGGTAGAGTTGTTGGCGATGCCGGTGAAGTTGTAGCGGACGAGCTGCCCCGGCATGACCTCCACATAGCCGGTTTTCTTGATGGAAACGTTGGTGGACAGGCTCTTGTTGGTCATGCTTGCTTTGACGATCTGACCGGCGTGTTCGATCTCCACTTCAATGGGCGTCTTATCCAGCCCATAAAACTCCGCCGCCTTGGATTCCACGATCTTGTACCGCGCCAGCGGCAAAGGCTTGCTCACCGCCAAGCCGTTTTTATCCGTCTTAATGGTATCCACCAGACGGTTGGTGCGGGCGTTGTAGATCTCAAAGACGGTGTTGGGGATCGGCGTTCCGGCGGGCCAGCCATTCATGGCGTTGTAGTCCGCGCTGACCTTTGTCACTTGGATCTGGCCGGTGATGGGGGTATTCTGCCACTCGATTTCCGTGGTTTCGCCAGACTTTACATACACGGTCTTTTTCTGCGTGTCGGGAATATATCCCTCATTTTCCAATTCACGCAGATAGTAGCGGCCAGCAGTTAGGTTTTCAAAACGGACATACCCTCGGTCATCGCTTGTCTCCTGCGCGATGGGATTGTTGCCGCTGTCATAGAGGAGGAAGGACACGCCGGGGATGCCCTCGCCGGTGACGGCGTTGACCTTGTGGAGCAGGATGCCGGAGATGGCCTTGTTGGTGATCTCCAGCGTGGCGGTCTGGCCATCCCTGACCTCGACCCGATGGGGCGTGTCATCCAGACGGTAGCCCTCGGCAGCCTTCAGCTCCGTCACGGTGTACCAGCCGTTTTCCGCTCCGGGGAGATAGATCACGCCGTTTTCATCGGTGGTGAAGGTGCCGACGATCTCGCCATCCATTTTCCGGATCTCGAACTGGACGCCGGGGATGCGCTCTCCGGTTTTTTCGTCCTTCTTAATGACGGTAAGCCCGCCCGCACGGACATTATAAAAGCGAAGGGTCTGCACCTCGCCCGCCTTGATGAGAATGGATTTCGGCGCGCCGTCCAGCACAAAGCCCTCCACGGTCTTGACCTCCCGCGCCGTAACGGTGGTGCCGGGTTCCAGATCATGGATAACGACGCGGCCATTCTCATCGGTGATGAACTCTCCGTTGGAGTTGCCCACCACCGTGCCGGAGCTGTCGGTGACAAGGAAGGTCACGCCCTTCAGCGGCGTCGTGGTGCCCTCGATATACTTCTCAATCACAAGGGTAGTGCTGGGCGTGTTGGTGAAGTGGAGGGTCTGGGTATCGTTGGGATCAACTACCACGGTCTGGGTGCGGCTGGCCTCGTCGATGGTGTAGCCGGGGATGGTGGCCGTTTCCGTCACCACCAGCGTTCCCACCACGCCATGGATGGTGATTTTGCCGTCCTTATCGGTGAAGTACAGGCCGTTGCTGCTGATCTGTCCATTTTCAGCGGGTACAAACTCGCCGGTAGAGGTCGTCACCTTGAAGGTCACGCCCTGCAAGGGCTTCCCGGTGAGGGAATCCCGCTTGTCGATCACCAGGGTTCCGGCCTTGGAGTTTTTCACGATGACCGTCTGCGTATCGCCGTTTTTGCCGATGACCACGTTTGTGGACGCACGATCCATCACATACCCTGTCGGGGCCTTGATCTCGTTGATGACATAAGCGCTGGGGGCCAGATTGGTGATCGTGATCTCGCCCTGCCCATCCGTGGTAAAGATACCGTTCTGCGTCAGGGTGCTGGTGCCGATCACGCCGTCCAGCCCCACCTCGCAGCCAGCGGCAGTGGTCACCCGGAACTCCGCGCCGGAAAGGGGCTGACCGGTGGCGCTGTCCCGCTTCTGGATGATGAGCTTGCCCTTGGGCTGGTTCTTGAAGGTCAGGCTGACCGTGCGGCCTTCCTTGATCTGAACGGTCTGGCTCTGGGTGTCGATCAGATAACCGTCCGGGGCACAAGTTTCTGTTACGATGACGCTCTTGCCGGGTTTCAGGCCGGGGACGCGGATCTCGCCATGCTCATCCGTTCGGAAGATGCCGTTGGCGTCACCGATCAGCGTGCCGTCCGCGTAGGTGATCTTGAATTCCGCGTTGGCGAGGGTCACGCTGGGGTTCACGGAACAGACCTTGCGGACCAGCAGGATGCCGTCCGGGGCGTTGTCAAAGCGGACGGTGACAACACTCTGCTCACCGCTGTCCGCCAGATAGATCGTTTCGGATGCGTTGATGATGGAGTACCCATCGGCGGGGTCAACCTCCTCCACGATATAGGTGCCGCTTTTCAGGCCCGTCCAGATGGCGGTACCGTTCTTGCCGGTGACCTTCTGCCCGATGGTCGTGCCGCCGGTGCCGGAGGTGCCGCCCAAAAACCGCAGCTGGAAGGTGCAGCCGGGAAGCGCCTCATGGGTCACGCTGTCATACTTCTCAACAACAATGGCATTCAGCGGAGTATTCTGGAAGGTCAGGGTCTTGCTCTCACTGCCGTGGAGGATGATCTTCTGGCTGGAGGGTTCCTTCATCTGGAAACCGGGAGCGGGTTCCACTTCCGTCACGGTGTACGCGCCGGGATAGAGCCGCTTGCCCTGCTCATGGAGCCGGATCTCGCCCTTGGCGTCTGTGAGGATCGTTCCGTAATCGATGGTGGCAGGAGCCTCGGCGGATTCGCCGCTGCTGGTGTAAGTGATGTGGAACTTGGCTCCCTCGATGGGCGCGCCAGCCACGCTGTCCTCCTTGTAGATGGTGAGCTGGGGCATTTTCAGGTTTTCAAATACGAGGTTTTGATCGTCGCCGGGGCCGAGATAAATGGTCTGGATCGTCTCGCCGCCCACCACATAGGGGTCAGGGACGGATGTTTCCTTTACCTCATAGCTGTCAACAGGGACAGCGGTGAGAGCCGCCTTGCCGTCCGGCCCGGTGGTGACGTCCTGATGATAGCCGTAATGGATGCCCTTGATCTCAAAGACCGTGCCGGGGATGGGCTGCTTGGTCTGCTTATCCAGCTTCTGGATGGTCAGATTAGGGAGCTTCTGGTCTTTGGCTGTTACAGTCACGGTGCCGCCGCCATTGACGGCAGCCTGATCCACATGGGCGCAGACGGGGGCGGTCAGCTTGGCGTAGGGGGCGGGGGCGCTGACCTCCACAAAGGCGTACATCCCCTCCGTCACATTGGGGACGGTGATCCTGCCGGATGCGTCTGTGACCTCCGTGCCGATCAACTGCCCGTCCCGGAGGATATGGAATACCGCGCCGGGGAGGGGGCTGTTGGCATCGTTCAGCTTGATGAGCTGGATCTTTACCTTCGCGTCATTCTCAAAAACGAGAAATACGTCCGTTTTGCCGTCCCAATAGAATTCCTGACGGACTTTGCCGGCGTCCTTGCTCAGAGAGTAGCCGTTGGGCGGCGTCACTTCCTCGGCGATGTAGCTGCCAATGGGCATGGTATCCCAAGGCACATCCGTGAGCGCGCCGCCAGCGCCGGTGGTATAGGTGCCGGTGAAATTGTTATCCACGCCGGTGATCTTGATGACTGCTCCGGCAAGACCTCTGGTGGGATCGTCCGCGTCCACCTTGCGGATCTTGCCGCTGGCGGTGACGACGGGAGTGTCCGTAAAGGTGATCGTCACGGTGCTGCTGCCGTTGTTCGGCAGGACGACATATTCAGGACCCGCGTTGTCGATCTCGTAGCCGTCCGGAGCTGCCGTTTCCGTTACGGCGTAGGTTCCGGCGTCCAAGGGGGAGAGGGTATAGGTTCCATCCGCGCCGGTAACGATGTCCCTGACGAAGGAGCCGTTGGTGGATTCCACGTGGAACCGCGCCCCGGCAAGACCCTTGGTGGGGTTGGTGGTGTCCACCTTCTTGACCACCAGCTTGTACTGCTCGTTTGTGACGGTAAGGCTGCCGATCATAACGCTCTGGACGGTGCTGGCGGGGTGGGCGGCAGAGCCAGCGCCGGTGAAGGAATACTCTTTTACGTCGCAATCGCCCCAAACATCCTGCTTGCCAAGATCCAGGATATATTTCGCCCGATCCCGGAATGTGGTGCCGTCGCAGGTCTGGTCGATGCTGGTATAGCTCGCGCCCTTCAGCGAATTCCAGACGTACATCAATTCCTCCGCGCAGGCGGTGGCGGGATCGCCCAGGGAGCCGTCCTTATACCGCCACACGATGGCCTGTACCCAGGCGTTCATGTACCAGCTATAACCGGAATCCCAGATGTCATCCACGCCAAGGGCGTGAGCCTTGTCTGTGAAGATGCCGAGGGAGTGGGCGTAGTAATAGGCCATCATCATTTTAACGGTGGGATCGGTGACGGGCTTCGGATCGCCCCAGGTCTGGCCGATCAGAGAGGTGCCCATGCCGCCGCCCTTCGTCCCGCAGAAGCCCACGGAGGTCTTTCCGGCCACGCCGTAATACATCTGGTGCATTGTGCATCTGCCAAGGCTGGCAGACTGATAGGAAACACCGCTCATGCCGAACCGCTCCAGCTTGATGGTGTCAGCCCCTGCCGCCAGCGCGGCAGTGGGGAGCAGGCCGAGGACGCAGATCAGGGCCAGCAGCATCGCGGTCACGCGATTTTTCAATGAATGCCATGTCTTTTTCATCGTTATTTGACCTTTCTTTTTAGATTTGCTCATTAGATTTGCTCATAAGAAATGGCCTTCCGGCAATGCTGGAAGGCCATGTGAGTCTGTCGATAAAGCAGAAGATTCTCCGCGACGGTAAGGAAGGGTGTGCGCGGGAAACCCAAGAAGGGTGTCCCGCGCCATTGAAATCCTAAGTTTTCAGAACTTTTATAATGTTCTGAAAACTTGTTCAGCGGGGAGAAAAAACTTTTTCGACACGCTGAAATGGCCTTCCGGCGATGAAGCTGGAAGGCCATGTGAGCATATTGAGTTGCGGATAGGTTATGCGTAGGGATTGTGCGCGTTGGGATCACCGACGAACAGGAAGCAGATCGTTCCGCCCTCATCAGCTGAGATCCCAACGCCGATGGTGTCGCAATCAGGGTCAACCATCGTCTGGAAGTGGCCGGGAGAATTCCGCCAATTCTCTACCGCCCGCCCTGCGATCTCAGAGGCGGGCACATTTGCGAACGCGGTGATGTTCGATCCAAATCCATGGGGATACCCGGAGGCCGCTACCGCCTCGCACTCCACCTTATTCTGGTGGTATGTGACACGCAGGGACGCGCAATGCTGCGCTGCGTCCATCAGAGCCGCGTTGACCGTCAGCTCCGGCACACCGTTTTCCCGGCGCACCTGGTTGACCAGCCGGACGATCTCCTGCCGTGCCGCGTCTGTCTGACTGGCGCCGGATTCCGGAATGCTCGCGCCTTGCTTGCCGTCAACTACCGTCAGCGTTAAAGCGGCGGTCTGGCCATGCTGATCGGTCACGACCACGTCGGATGTGCCGCTGCTGACCGCGATAGCGGTCCAGAAGCCGGAGATATTCTCAACGCGGATGATGTCGGGCCGTGTGGAGACCACACTTTTTATATCCGCACTGGGACTGATATTCAAGCCGCTGCGGTCTCCGGGGCGGAGGGTGCTGCCCTTGTAGCTGCTGACGCGGATGCCGGATGCGGCAGGGGCGATCCCCGTGTATGGATGCCCGGTGTCGATTTGGACTCCGGCGTTCCAATACACGTTGAAACCGACCTGCTTGCCCATGTCCCGCAGCTTCACATAGTTGTGTCCCGCAATATTGTAGGCTTGCATTTCCACCTGCTGACCATCCACAAAGATGGGCTGCCAGGTGGGTTCCGCCGTGATCCCGGCCGCGACCGCGATAGAGCCGCCGGTCAGTGCCGCGCCGATCACCATGCCTGTGAACATCATACTGACATTCTTTCTCACATTTTTGCTCTCGTTCATCTTTCTGCCTCCATTCTAACTGTGTATGTGGGAAAATCTTCTTCGCAGTTTCACCATATCACAAGTGAGGGGCAGAAGTCGAACAGAACTGATTCGGCAAAAGGGAGAAAGATTCAGACCTCCGCTGCGGTAACGCACCAGCGCTGGTCCCGCTGGTTGCGGACGCAGGTGTAGAGCGTCAGCATATTTTCACCGGAGTCCGCAAGACCACTGCGGTCTGTCTCGCTGACCTTGCTGACGTCCGTCACCTTGTAGGTACGGGTGCCCAGCTTGGTGGTCAGGATGATCTTATCCCCGATGTCCAGCGTGTGGATCTGGCCGAAGTAGCTGTTGGCACCCCGGTTGTGGGCGGCGAGGCAGACGTTGCCGTTCCAGATGGAGGTGTCCTCAAAGTGTCCGATCCCCTTGGCAAGCGTCTTGCTGTCCGTCCCCTGATAAATGCGGACGCTCAGATCCAGCGAGGGGATCTCCAACCTGCCGAGGGAGCCGTTTTTGTAGTAGAGGTCGCCCGTCACCTCTGTGAACAGCACGGCGGGCTGATAGCCGCTGCCGCCATTCACCGTGCTGCCGGGTGTGACAACAGTGGCGGCGCTGCCGCCAATGACCGCGCCGGACGCGGGAATACCACCGGGGGCAAGGTTGGGCGTGAGGTATTCACCGGTGTGGAGGGCGTTCATGCTCTCCGAGCCGAAAGCAGGCGGAATGAGCGCTGCGTTTTTGCTCATGTCGGCGTTTTTCATAGCGCCGCCGTCCGCTGTGTGGATGACCTCAATAGATGTGTCTTTGCCGAAGTCATAATCGTCCGGCGCGGCGATACTGTATTCCAGCGCATACGCCGGAGCCGCCAGAGCTGCTGTCATGCAAAGGCTCAGGCAAAGGGTGATGATCTTTTTCATTCTGTATCCTCCTCATCTGCATTTTCTCTTTTGCGTTTTACCAGCAGCGCGCCGCCGACGCCCGCGCCTGCCGCGGCCACGATCCCAATGGGAATGAGCACATAAGACCAGCGGAACGCGGACGCCGTGGCGGGTGTCTCCGCAGGCTCCGTGGACTGGATGGGCGTTCCCTCAAAGATGGCAACATAGCGGACACGGTTCAGGGCGATCCGGCTGACCGTGCCCACATAATCCGCCGTGACGGTATAGCCTTTCACATAGCTGCTGGTGGCGCTGCCGGAATAGGTGGCAACGGCTGTGTAGCGATCCGCCACGGCGTAGCCGTCCAGACTGGCGGTGTTGTCTGTCTGCCACTGGATGTCCGTGAGCGTCAGGGTCTTGCCATTTTCCGTAATGGTTTTGGGAAGATACTGCGTATCCTGTTCGGCAAGATTGGGGTAGCTGCGCTTGGTGGTGATTTCCTTGGTGGCGCTGCCGTAGCCGGACGGCTCCACCTGCACGGTATCAAGTCGGAGCGTCAGGGTCCCCATGAGGCCGTCATCCGTGATGAATTCCCGCTCCTGCGGCAGCAGCGCCAATACAGATTCCATGTCTTTTTTGGCGCTTTCAACGGAAATGTGCTCCGTGTGCTGGCGGCTCTCGTTTTCCGGAAGTTCCTGTTTCAGCAGGTCCGTCAGGGTGTAGTGGTAGCCGTCCTGACGAAAGTCCGAGCGGGGGATACCGGCAGGATCGTCTTCGGGGCTCAGATCATAGATCTTTTTCAGTTCCGTGCCATCGTCACTGCGGACGATGGCGGTGGGGTAGCAGACCTTGGCGTTCGGTACCGCAGGCTCAAAGTCCGCCGCCAGCGCGGTGGGTGTCAGCGTCAAGGTCAGGCACAGCGCCGCGGCGCAAAGGGAAAGCATTCGTTTCATGTAGTTATCCTCTTTTCTTCATTTTATAGTGATCTCTTGTCTGCTCCAGCAGGAGGTCATATTCCCAAGGCTCCACTTCTAAGGAGAGGTAGGCGCCATCCTTCGTCATGCCGTCCACTCGATAGCGCAGCACCAGAGGAAGCTGCCGCTGCTTTTTCACATCCTGGGGCGAGAGCCAGCCAGCGCCTTCTACAAAAACAGCGCGAATGGCGGAATCGTAGTTTTCTTCATAGCCCTGCCAGAGAAGGGCCTCCCGCAGTTCTTTCCGCAGCTTCTTGCGCTGGGGGACGGGGATCAGACGCTCCGGCTCCAGCAGAAAACGGGGACACAGGCTTTCCAGGCAAATATCCAGCGCGTCTTTCAGGGCAGCGTTCTTTTTCGTCAAGCCGTCGCGCCAGTGATCTGCCGCCAGAACATCCTCGCCCTGGGCATCGCCGGGGAAAAGACGCACACAGCGGATGAGCTCATAGGCGTGGGTGTCATCCGCCATGCCGAGGACGCGGGCCCCATCCATAGGGAGCGACCGGTAATGGGAGATTGCGTCATTCAACGCGGAAAAACGCTTCACACCCCAGCCGGATCTTCCGGGCCGAAGATCGTCTACGGTGTAATAGGTCACGCTCATGCAAGTATCCTCCTCACTTCATTTTCATACCGCCCATTGTGGGGGCGCCCGTCTGTTCCTGTGTCATCAGTTCCTCCAGCTTTTCCCGCGCCCAGTCCGGTAGGTATTTTTCGTCCAGCACACCGGTGAAATCCTCCCGGTTCCATCTGGCTGCTTCACCGTCCGAGAGGCAGGTGGCAAAGACTGCTCGACCACTGGAATGCGGCTCGCAGCCAAAACCGCTCCGAGCATACCAGAGCTGGTCTTTCTGCCCCCAATACTGCTCCCGCAGTGCCTCTGGCGACAGCACCAGCACCTTGCCGGTATAGTCCTGCTCGGCGCGGTCACCAACGCAATGCTCCGCGCCAAAGAGATTTAACGCCTGCACTGCCTTGCGGTAGAAAGTGACGAAGCCATCCAGCACGGCCGGATGGCTTCGGACAACAAAATCGCTGTTGTG
>ERZ835980.3970-NODE-3970-length-10747-cov-5.283202_pt1 | contig 10747 bp, 9 predicted proteins | sample MGYA00519943_ERZ835980 | MGnify/ENA primary metagenome ERZ835980 (study PRJEB31850, sample SAMEA3708791) | human gut metagenome | biome: human gut; feature: human-associated habitat; material: faeces | place: China | collected 2014 ... | reverse complement strand
GCGAGAGCCACGCCGTTGGCGGTGGAATCCCAGTGGTGGAATTCGTGGATGGGAAAGCTCTCCCCGGCCCGGAAGAGCATACTGTCCGAGTCTGCGCTCAGCGTGGCATAGCCGAAGCGGACGAGACGTCCGGCATCTTTTGCTTCGCCCGGCAGAACGCCCACCATCGGCCAGCTCTGCCCCTCGGCGTCCGTGAGGCTCTGCCCCAGATAGAGGAAGCCCCCGCACTCGGCCGCTGTGGGCAGACCGGACTCGATTTTTCGCTTTATCTCACGCAGAAGCGAGGTATTTTCACTCAATTTTCTTGTGTGAAGTTCCGGGTAGCCGCCGGGCAGATACAGCCCGCCGATGTTTTCCGGCAGAGCCGTGTCGCGGAGGGGGCTGAAAAAGACCACCTCTGCCCCGGCGTCCCGGAAGGCTTCCAGCGTCTCGGCGTAGGCGAAGCAGAACGCCTCGTCCTGCGCCACGGCGATGCGGACGCGGGCCGGAGGCGTCTCCGGCTGCACCGGCAGGACGGGCGACTCCTTTTCGCAGAGGGCCAGCAGGCAGGGCCAGTCGATGTGCTCCTCTGCCGCGTCGGCCAGAAGGGCCAGCTTCTGCTGTAAATTTTCCACTTCCGCCGCCGTGTAGAGGCCCAGATGGCGGGAACCGATGACGGCCTCCGGGAGTTTCGGCAGAAAGCCCAGCACCGGAAGACCCGTCTCTTCTTCCAGCATCGGGGCCAGCAGAGCGTGCATCCGTGCCGTGCAGTTGTTCAGCAGGATGCCTGCGATGTGACTGGGAGTGCGGAAGTTTACCAGCCCGTTCAGCTCTGCGGCCAGCGTCAGACTCTGACCCTTTGGCTCCACCACCAGCAGTACCGGCAGACCCAGCGTGTCGGCCAGATGCCACGCACTGGCCCTGTCGCTGACGCCCCCGAGGCCGTCGTAAAAGCCCATAGCCCCCTCGCACACCGCCGCACCGTGTCCGGCGGTACCCTTCGCGTAGAGGGTGCGCACCGTCTCGGGCGCGGAAAAAAAGAGGTCGAGGTTGCAGCTCTCCACCCCCAGCACGGCCCGGTGGAACATGGGGTCGATGTAGTCCGGCCCGCTCTTGAAGGCGCAGGGCGCGCAGCCCCGCCGCTTCAGCGCCATGAGCAGGGCGCAGGTCATGGTGGTCTTGCCACTGCCCGAGCGGGGCGCCGCCAGCAGAAACTGTATCATGTCATTCTCCTGTGATGAGGTAGATGGGGTTCTGGGCCATCATCAGATGCAGCCCGCCCACGACTTTGGCCCGGCTGACGGCGATCTGGCTCACCTGCACGGTCCGGCCTTTGGCCGTCAGCGCGGTCACCGCCGCCGAAAGGCTCTCAAGGGCGATGGCCGATACGCAGATGCGGGCGTCGGGGTTCTTATCCAGCGCGGCATCCACGATGGCGGCAAGGCTGTCCTTGCTGCCGCCGATGAAAACAGCGTCCGGCGCGGGCAGGTCCGAAAGCGCGGCGGGGGCAAGCCCCTCCACGAGGACGAGGTTCCGGGTCCTGAATTTTTCGCGGTTGGCTTTGATGAGCGCACATCCCTCCGGCCTGCACTCCACTGCGTAGACCCGGCCCCGGGGCGCGGCCAATGCCAGCTCCACGCTGACGCTGCCCGTCCCGGCCCCCACGTCCCACAGGATGTCTTCCGGGCGGACGGCCAGCTTCGCCAGCACAGCGGCCCGGACTTCCTGCTTGGTCATGGGAACGTCGCCCCGCTCGAAGGCTTCGTCCGGCAGGCCCGGAGCGCGGCGGGGCAGCACCTCCGCCGCCTCCACGAGAAGGACGCTCAGGCTGTTGAAGCGGCCTGCGGCCAGCTCTTTGACGCTGCCGCGGAAGATCTTCTCTTCCGGCGTGCCGAGGCACTGGCCCACAACAGCCTGCACGTCCCCGAAGCCCTCTGCCGCCAGCTGGGCGCAGAGGGTGGCGGGGTCTTCGCTGCCGCCGGTGAGGAAGAAGGTGGGTCTGCCCTGCATACACTCGGCCACCGGGTCACAGGTGCGGCCATGGGCCGAAACAAGGTTCCACCCCTGCCACGGACGGCCCAGCGCCGCCGCCAGCAGCTGGATGCTGGAAAGGCCGGGCAGCACCCGGGCGCGGACGCCGAGGTTCTCCAGCTTTTCCATCATGGCAGACGCGCCGGAGTAAAAGCCGGTGTCGCCGCTGTAGACCAGCACGGCGTTCTCTGCGCCGGAAGTCTGCAGCAGGTCTGCCACCTCGTCGGGGCGGTAGGCGGCGGCGCGGTTCTCGGTGCAGCCGGCAGGCAGAACTGCCAGCAGACGCCGTGCGCCCAGGATGAGGTCGGCCTGCCGCAGTGCGGCCAGGCCCTGAAGGGTCAGGTTCTCCGGCTGGCCGGAGCCCATGCCGATGAGTGTCACGTTCATCTTATCATCTCCTTGCAGCGTTTCAACACCTCGGAAGCCGTCTCGCCCTGCTCGGGCGGGCGGCGGATGACCACCAGCTGCGCCCCGGCGGCAGAGGCGGCGGCGGCTTTTTCGTCGAAGCCTCCGGCTGCGCCGCCGTCCTTTGTGACGAGCCAGCGAATATGGAACTGCTCCATCATGGCCTGATTGAGGGCAAAGCTGAAGGGGCCCTGCATGGCGATGATGTTGCGGTGGGGGATATTCGCCGCCTCGCAGGCCGCGATGCTTTCCAGCGTGGGCAGGACGCGGGGGTAGAGCCGCTCGGGCGGGATGGCCGCAAACTGCGCCAGCTCCTTGGCCCCGGTGGCCAATAGAAGGTTGCCCTCTTTTGCGGCCAGCGCCTCGGCTGCCTGCTTTGCGCTCTCAAAGACGAGACAGTTTTCCGGCAGCGGACTGGCCGGGCGCAGCAGGCGGAGGTATCCTACCCCGGCCTTCTCTGCCGCTGCTTTGATGTTTTTGGTCGCCTCCACTGCGTAGGGGTGGGTGGCGTCGATGCAGAGGGCGGCATCCCCCAAGAGCGCGGCCATCTCATCGGGCAGGAGCCGCCCGCACCGGACGGTGACGCCGGGGGTGCTCCCCTGCTCTTCCTGTCCCAGCGGGGTGGCCACGCTGACGGTGACTTCGATGCCCAGTGCCGCCAGCTGGCGGGAAAGCTCCCGCCCCTCGGTGGTGCCGCTGAAAACGACGACGTTCATCGGCGGTACCCCCGCGGCGTGACCATCCGCCCGCTCAGCGCGCGGGTGGCGGCGCTGCCCACAAAGACGGTGGTGAACATATCCACCTCGGTGTCCCGGAGCTGGCTGAGAGGCAGGATGTGCTTTTCCTGCCCTTCCCGGCCGATGTTCCGCACATAGCCGCAGAGGGTGTCCGGGGCTTTGCCGTTCGCCAGCAGGACGTCCACGGCCCGGCGCAGATAGTCCGGGCGGCCCTTGGACGAGGGATTGTACAGCGCCAGTGCGAAATCGCCCTGGGCGGCGCAGACCAGCCGCTTTTCGATGACCTCCCACGGCGTGAGACGGTCCGACAGCGAGATGACGCAGAAATCGTGGGCCAGCGGCGCACCCAGCACCGCGCCGCCGCTGAGGGCGGCGGTCAGGCCGGGGACGACCTCCACATTGACATCCGGGTACTCTTCGGCCAGCTCCAGCAGCGGGCTGGCCATGCCATAGACCCCGGCGTCGCCGGAGCAGACCAGCGCCACGTCCCGACCCGCCCGGGCGGTGTCCAGCGCCCAGCGGCAGCGGTCGATCTCCCGGGTCATGCCGGTGGTGTAGCACTCTTTTTCCGGGTAGAGGGGGCGCACAAGGTCGATGTAGACCGTATAGCCGCACAACACCTCGGCCTGCTGCAAGGCGCTCTGCGCCTGCACGGTCAGAAACTGTCCGCCGCCGGGGCCAAGCCCCACGACGAACACGGTCTTTTTACTCTCACTCATTGCTCTGTCCTCCAATCGGGTGCAAAGGGGCGGACGGCCAGCGCCAGCGTCACGCCGCCGCCTGCCGTTTTGGGCAGAAGGAGCATCCCGCCCGAGGCTTTTACCGCCGAGCGCTCACAGACGTTGTCCACGCCGGTGACACTTGCCACAAAGGCCGACGGGGTGAACTGTCCCGGCACGGCCCGCAGTTCGTCGGCCGGATAGAACGTGATGGGCCAGCCGTGGACTTTGCAGAACTCTGCAAGCCCCGGCTCATCTTTTTTCAGGTCGATGCTGGCGGCGGCGCAGACCGCCGCCGGGCTGAGGCCGGACGCGGCACAGAACGCTGCAAAGGCTTCTTCCAGCTGCTGGGCCGTCGTGCCGCGGCGGCACCCCACCCCCAGTACCCCGATGCGGGGTACGAGGTGGAGCGCCTCGCCCTGCGGCGTGAGGGTCAAGGCGAAGTCGGCGGCTTCGGGTGCGTCAGTTTTTTCCACGCCGGCGGGGGCCTCCCCCGCCACCGGCCACGGCGACCAGTACCGGACCGTCTGCCCGGCCAGCAGGGCGCCGCTGACGCGCTTGATGCGCTCCGGTTCAAGGACAGCGCAGTTCTGGGCCTTGGCCCAGAGGTCCACGGCGAAGAGGCCGTTGACGTCGGTGGCCGTCGTGATGACCGGCACCGCGCTGCACGCTTTTGCCAGCGCCCGGGCCAGCGCGTTGGCACCGCCCAGATGGCCCGACAGGAGCGGCACGGCGAAGTTCCCGCCCTCGTCCACGACCACCACCGCCGGGTCGGCGGCCTTGCTCCTGCAGTGGGGCGCGATGGCCCGCACCGCGATGCCCACAGCTCCCACAAAAATCAGGGCCTCATCCTGTGCAAAATGCTCCGCCGTCCAGCCTTTCAGGGTCACGTCTCCGCCGCAGCGGCTCACGCTGCCGGGCAGAGCTTCCGCCAGCCGATGGGCCAGCGCTTCGCCTTTTGCGGTGAAGGCCAGATATGCTCGGCTCACTGCCCGGCCTCCGTCCCCTGCCGGAACTCGGTGGTAAAGGCGGGGTCATAGAGCTTGCTGCGCTCGTAATTTTCGCCCAGAAAGTCGCCCACGACGATGAGGGCGGTCTTGGTGATGCCGTTTTTGCGGGTCTCCTCGGCCAGTGTGGAGACGGTGCAGCGCACCACCTTCTGCTCGGGCCAGGTGGCCTTATAGACCACAGCGGCAGGGGTATCGAGGCGGTAGCCGTCGCTCTCGAGAAGGGCCTGCTGGACTTTGTCCACCAGCCCGATGGAGAGGAAGATGACCATGGTAGCCCCGTGAGCGGCCAGCTTTTCCAGCTGTTCGGCCTCAGGGACAGGAGTGCGGCCCTCCATCCGGGTGATGATGACGGTCTGGCTGACGTTGGGCAGGGTGTACTCGGCACAGAGCGCCGCCGCCGCGCCGCAGAAGCTGGACACGCCCGGCGTGTCGTCATAGGGAATGCCGTCGGCGTCCAGTGCGTCCATCTGCTCCCGGATGGCCCCGTAGAGGCAGGGGTCGCCGGTGTGGAGGCGGACCGTGGTGCCTCCGGCCTTTTCGGTGGCACGGATGGTGTCCAGCACCTGTTCCAGCGTCATCTCGGCGCTGTTATAGAGGACACAGCCGGGCTTCGCCAGCCCCAGCAGGGCCGGGTTGACGAGACTGCCCGCGTAGATGATGCAGTCGGCATCGGCCAGCAGGGCCGCACCCCGCCGGGTGATGAGGTCGGGCGCGCCCGGCCCGGCTCCTACAAAATGGACCATATCTTACCCCTCCTTCACCAAAATCGTTGCAAAATAGCCCGCCGACCGGGCCGGGTCGTAATCGGTCAGGTCGGGCCAGACCTCCTCGTTCGGCAGGCCGCAGTTACAGACCATCGCGCTCCGGCTCAGAAGCCCGGCGTCGGCCAGCGCGGCCAGCGTCTCGGGCAGCTGACGGCCCGATTTCATCAGCACTTTCGCGCCCGGTGCGGCCAGCACCTCAGCGGCGCAGCGCCCCGGGGCGATGGTCAGCGGTTGCTCCATGCCGCCCGTCAGGGACTGGCCCAGCCGGGCCGCAGCGGCACAGAAGCTCGTCACGCCGGGGAGCATCACGGTCTTGCAGCCCTCGGCCTCCAAGATCTCCTGCAGGTAGCCGAAGGTGGCGTAGACGGACACGTCACCGAGGTTGAGCATGGCGACATCCTGCCCGGCGTCGAGATATTCTTTCACGGCCCGGGCCGCCTCGATGTGGGCGGCTTTCTGCACCGCCGGGTCAAGGCTCATGGCGAAGCGCAGCGGCAGGATGGTCTTGCCGCTCAGCTCCACCGCACCTTTTGCGATGTCCAGCGCCAGCATCCCGCCCTTCGGGGTCTGGGGCGCGGCGATGACCGGACAGTTTTCGAGGCGGCGGACAGCCTGCAGGGTCATGAGCTCCGGGTCGCCCGGGCCGACGCTGACGCCGTAAAAAGTGCCTATCCGTTTTTCCATTCGTCCAGCAGCTCCTTTGCAGTTCTGGTCTGGCCCAGCGGGCCATATTGATTCGAGAAGAGCACCGCGCCCACTCGGAACGCCCCGGCGGCGCGGCGGTCGAGGTGGAGCTGGATGGCGTCCAGCAGACTGGACAGCACCGGCTCTCTCATCTCTGCTCCGTCTAATATCTCCATGCAGGCGTCGGTGGTGGCCGCGTTCATCAGGGCCGCGCAGACGTCCCGGGATGCACCGCAGAGAGCGGCGTGGGCGCAGAGCAGCTCGGTGCGGCAGTCGGCTGTGCGGGAGTGGGTGTTCATGACGCCCCCCGCCAGCTTGACCAGCTTGCCGATGTGGCCCACCAGCACCACCTCTTCGAAGTGGGATGCCGCCGCCATATCTATCGTATCCCCGATGAAGTTCGAGGTCTTGACCACCGGGATATTCTTTAGGGCGGGCATCTTCTCGTGGAGATAGTCGAGGCCGTAGTTGCCCGGGGCAAGGATGAGCCGCCGGGGGCTTCCGGCCCGAAGCGCCGCCTGCCCCATTTCCAGCTGGATGGTGTCGAGGATGGCCTGCTGGCTCATGGGCTCGACGATGCCGCTGGTGCCGAGGACGCTGAGGCCTCCTTCCACGCCCATATGGGGGTTGAAGGTGCGCTTCGCCGTTTCGGCCCCGCCCTCGATGGAGATGGTGACGTCAAAACCGCCCGCGTACCCGGCAGATTCGGCCTCTTTTTCCAGCGCTTCCTTTATCATGGCCCGGGGGACGTGGTTGATGGCAGCTTCGCCCACGGGCTGGTCGAGACCGGGCTTTGTTACCCGGCCCACGCCCTCACCGCCGTGGATGCGCACCTCGCCGGCCAGCTCGGGCCGGAGGGCGACACTGGCGATGACCGGCAGACCGGTGGTCACGTCCACATCGTCGCCGCCGTCCTTCCGGATGGCGCACTCAGTCCCCTCGCCGGACAGGCGGCAGAAGATAGGTTCTACCTCCACCACGATGCCCTTCGGGGTGCGGAGGGCCACCGTCTCGGGGGTGTGGCCGGTGAGCAGCAACCGTGCCGCGCCCGCCGCGCCCAGCGCCGCACAGGTGCCGGTGGTATAGCCGCAGCGCAGGAGCTTCTGGCCGCTGCGGACGTAGTGCTCAAAGAGCGGGCGCTTTTCCTCCGGCGCTTTTGCCTCACCGTAGAGGAATGCGTACTGCTCATCGGTCAGAGCATAAATTTTGCAGATGTTTTCCCGGGCAAAGGCCTTTTCCGGCGTCATGACGTCCGAGACGCCCGCCGCCGAGATGCAGACGACCTTGTCGGAAACTTTCTGCGCCAGCTCCAGCTCGTGGAGGCTCAGGATGACGGCCATCTTCTTGTCCCGGGCGAGGCTTTTCAGGATGGCCAGCAATTCGGCCTTTCCCTTGATGTCGAGGAAAGACGTAGGCTCGTCTAATAATATCAGCTCCGGCTGCTGGCAGATGGCCCGGGCCAGCAGCACGCGCTGGCGCTGGCCGTCACTGATGCAGTTGAAGTCCCGTCCCGCCAGCGCTTCGGCCCCCACGAGGGCCAGCGCGGCGTAGACCTGGCGCTTATCTTCCGCCGAGAGGACACCCAGCCGCCCCGTGTAGGGGTAGCGCCCGGCGGACGCCATCTCGAAGCAGGTGGTCAGCTCGGTGCGGCGGGTGTGGGGCACCATCAGGGCCATTTTGCGGGCGCGCTCCGGGCCGGAGCAGTCCGCGAGATCTTTGCCGTCCAGCAGCACAGCGCCCCCCTGGGGGGCCAGCTGCGCTGCCAGCGTCTTGAGCAGGGTGGATTTTCCCGCGCCGTTGGGGCCGATGAGGGTGAGGATGGTCCCCTTCCCGACGCCGAGTCCGATGTGCTCCATCAAGGGCGTTTTGCCGTAGCCGATGGCAAGGTCCTCGGCGCGGCAGTAGAATTTCAGATCGCTCATTCCCGGCCCTCCTGTGTCTGGCGGCGCACCAGCAGCCAGATGACCACCGGCGCACCGAAAACCGCCGTCACCGAGCTGATGGACAGCTCAGTGGGCGCGAACAGGCTGCGGGCGATGAGGTCGCAGAGCAGGCAGAACGCTGCCCCGCCCAGACAGCAGCCCGGCAGGACATAAAGGGGCTTTGCGCTGCCCAGCAGGTTCTTGACCAGATGCGGCACCGCGATGCCCACAAAGGAGATGGGGCCTGCAAAGGCCGTCACGCAGGCGGAAAGCAGGCTGGAAAGCAGCACGAGGGCCGTCGAGAAGGCCCGCACCGGCACGCCGACGCTCCTGGCGTAGCTCTCGCCCATCTGGTAGGCCGCCATGGGCTTCGAGAACAGGAACGCCGCCGCCAGCGCGGGCAGCACCACGCAGGCCGCTGCACCCACGTTGGCCCAGGTCATGCCGGAAAAGCTGCCCATCGACCAGTTGTGGAGATTGACGATGTTGGAGTCCTGAGCGAAAGTCACCACGATGTCGGTGACAGCCGAGCAGATATAACCGATCATGATGCCGCAGATGACGAGGATGCTCATCCGCGGCACCCGCCGGGCTACCACCAACACAAAGGCCATCGCCGCCATCGAGCCTGCAAAGGCTGCGATGATGAGGGTGGCCGAGCCGGTGAGGAGCCCCTGCTGTAAAAACACCACCATTGTCAGGGCCACTGCCAGCTTTGCGCCGCTGGACACGCCCATGACGAAGGGGCCGGCGATGGGGTTGGCGAAGAAGGTCTGCAGGAGGTAGCCTGCAGCCGAGAGGGCCGCGCCCAGCAGCACGACCATGACCGCCCGGGGCAGACGGAGCTGGAGCACGATGCCCACGGCCAGCGCATCTTCGCCCCGGCCCAGCAGAGCCGCCGCCACCGCGCCGGGCGTCAGGGACACACTGCCCCAGAACAGATTGAGTGCAAACAGCACCGCGACCCCCGCCGTAAGGGCGAGGTACGCGAGGCTGAGGCGGCGGGTGGTGGTCATGACAAAGCTCCTTTTATACGATGCGCTGTAAGAAACGGAGAGACGCCGGGTCGGGCGAGTCCTCGGTGAAGACGAGGTTCATATCCGAGATGAGGTCGGCCAGCTCCATACTCTGCTGGAAGAGGCTCTGGGCCGTACACCAGCAGTCGCCGGACTGGACGGCCTTGAAATCTGCCAGCATCGGGCATTTTTCGATGAGTTGGTCACGGGTCTCCATCATGCCCTCGATGGTGCTGTTGTAGATGAGGACGTCGGCGTCCCTGGCCCGGGCGTAGAACGTCTCCAGCGGCAGTTTGATGGTGGACTGGGCCGACGTCTCCCCCTCGAGGTCGTCGAAGATGTAGACGCCGCCGGCCATCCCCACCATCTGGGCCACATAGTCGCTGGTGCGGCGGACGGTGATGAGGTTATTTGTGGTGATGGAGAAGAAGGCCGCGGTCTTGCCGGTGTTCTCCTGCTCGAGGATAGGGGCCACCTGCTCGACCTTCTGGCGAAAGACCTCTTCCGCCATCTCAGTCTTATTCAGCAGGATGCCGTAGAGCTTGAGCCACTCCATCCGGGCCAGCGGGCCGCTCTCGTAACTCGAGCGCTCCACGAGGACCGGCACGCCGAACTTTTCCAGCTGCTCCTTGACCTCGGGGTCGTGGAGCACCATGGTGTTCTCGATGGCGAGGGTGCAGCCGGCGGCAAGGATGCGCTCATAGTCCGGGGCGCTGTACTTGCCCGCGTAGGCGATGCGGCCCTCCTGCATGGCCTGTTTGGCCTCTTCCACATACCAGCCCTCGGCCTTCGTGCCGGAGAGGGCGATGCTGTCCAATGCGTCCAGATGGACGAAGAGGTCCATCACCGAAGTGGAGACGAGATAAATATGATCCAGCGGCTGGCGCAGCACCACGACGTCCTCAGGCAGGTCGTCCACCTCGGCGGCCCCCTCGGGGACGACGAGGAACCGCCCGGCGTCCGGGATGTCGATCATCACATAGCCGCCCTCATAGCAGTCGGCGGAAAATTGGGTAGCATAGTCCAGCGGGTAGCTGTGGTCGAACACGAGGGATGCTGTATTGGCCGGGGCGGTCTTGTGCTGCCCGCAGCCCGCAAGGGTGAGGGCGGCGGCAGGCAGGGCTTTCAGGAAATTGCGGCGTTTCATCGTTACTTTGCCTCGATCAGGGATGCAGAGGCGAAGGTCAGCGTATACTCGATCTCATGCGGGGTGCTCATGGCGACGGTATCGCCCACCACATCCAGCGGGGTGTCGAGAGCCGCGACGGGGATCTCGAAGGTAGAGTTGCCCTCGGTATTGGTGGGCAGATACTTTTCGCCGTCCACCAGCATATAGTCGTAGTTGGGGCTGGACCAGACGATGGTGGCGGTCATCCTGCCGTCGGCCACGGTCAGGGCCGCAGGGCTTTCCACGGTGGCGCGGCCAGAGCCGCCCTCAAGGGTCACGTCACAGGTGTAGGTGCCGTCGGCAAGCGCCTCC
>ERZ835980.3958-NODE-3958-length-10764-cov-2.948735_pt1 | contig 10764 bp, 8 predicted proteins | sample MGYA00519943_ERZ835980 | MGnify/ENA primary metagenome ERZ835980 (study PRJEB31850, sample SAMEA3708791) | human gut metagenome | biome: human gut; feature: human-associated habitat; material: faeces | place: China | collected 2014 ... | reverse complement strand
CTTTGCATCTGCCGCACCTCGCTCGCCGTAGCGGCACTTAGAATTGTGCGGTATTGCCTTAAGTTAATTTTCGCGGCCTGTTGCGCAGGTTTGCTGAAAATTACTAGGTGTCATTCCTGTTTGCTTCTTAAATATATAATTGAAATATTGCGGATTATTAGCACACCCGACAGCTTCTGCGACAGCACTTATTTTCAGGTCTTTATCCTCTGCCAGCATTTGTTTTGCCTTTTCAATTTTTAATTCGTTTAGATATGCAGAAAATCTCTTTCCTGTATATTTGACAAATTGTTTGCTAACATAGTCTACATTCATATAAAGGTGGGTTTCTGCTATATTTTTTAGGGATAAATTCTGGTCAGAAATATGCTCTTTTATGTATTGAATTGTTTTATCTATCGCTTTGTTTGAGGAGGTCGCACTTGAAACGGCATCCTTCATTGTCCCAATCACTTCTTCTGCGATTGGCGTTGCAGGAATTCCTTTTAACGGTAATGGCACATTATGCACAAGAACGCTTACCTGTCCATGAAATTGTATTCGCTGCAACACATATCTTAGCATTTCTTCTAAGTCAGACCTAACCGTTATGTTCTCTGCAATTACACACGGGTTAAGCGTTAGTATTTCTTGATCATTGACATCACACAAAAGATATAGATTGTGCTGCGTTTGAAAAAAGCAAATGACCTTATCTGGGAACTGCTCACGACATGCATTTGTTAGCGAATTTACCACGCCGGACATTTTGTTTTTGTCAATGGTATAGCGGCATAGCAAAAAGTCAGTCTGATGCATTTCAAGAAATTCAGAAAATGTTGAAAGTGAAGCATCGAGGTTTTCTGCAGATAAAGCATCTTCCATAATTGTCCATATGCGACTAGAAAATACATCCGTTTTTGCAGCATATTGCTGACTGGAAAGATCTAGGAAATGTCGTCTATTTTGACAGGTGCGTTTGGCTTCTTCTATCACTCTTATTATTTCATTTTCATTGCATGGTTTTAGTAGATAGTGATCAACGCCTAATTCCATAGCCTTTTTGGCATATTCAAATTCGCCATAGCCGGACAAAATTATAAATTCAATGTTTCCTCCAACATCTTTCAGACGTTGAATCATTTCCAGCCCACTCATCCCGGGCATACGAATGTCAGTAAGCACAATGTCAGGATATTCGTCAAGGATTGCATCATACGCTTCATTTCCGTTTTTACAAACCGCAACAACCTCAATATCCAGACTTTTCCAATCGATGAAGGTGGCTATTGTCTCTCGAATAGCCTTCTCATCATCTGCGATTACAAGTCGATACACGTTTATTTTTCCCCCTTAAACGGAAAATAGGATATGTGAATTTCTACTATAGCCCAATCATCCTCATTATAGAAGCGGATATGGTAAGCATCCCCGAAGTTGATTCGCAGACGCTGATCAATGTTCAGCAATCCTATTCCAAAGCCACGTGATTTATACTGCTTTTCCACCAATCCTTCATAAAAATCATCGGGAAATTGCGAACCGGTATTCGCAACACGAATACAAAGATCTTTTTCTTTTTGTTCGATAGATAGTTTGATGTGGCACACATCATCGCCGCTTTCCATTCCGTAATGTACTGCATTTTCGACCAATGGCTGTATGGTAAGCTTCGGAATCAAAGCGTTCTCTGCTCCGGGTGTAATTTCTTGAGAATAATCGAGCTGATCTTCAAAGCGGATATTTTGAATCGTCATGAAGTAATTCAAAAGCTCGAGTTCGGTTTTTAATGTGTGTATATCTGTACTCTTACTTAGGGTTATGCGCAGCAGATGCCCAAGTGCTTCCGTCATGGCAGATATTTGAGTTTCCCCGATTGCTTTGGCGCGCCAATTTACAGACTCTAGTGTATTATAAAGAAAATGCGGATTGATTTGCTTTTCCAACGCCTCAAGTTCAGCATCCTTACGCAATAACTCGTTGACATAATTTTTGTCAATCAGTTCGCAAATTTGGTGCGCCATATGGTCAAACTGCTCATCAAGGCATCCGATTTCGTCTTTTCCATATTCTCCATCTTCCGGGGGAGCCGATAAATCGTGATGGTCTGCACCGAAGCGCCTCATTTTGTTATTGATGGAGGATACCCGAACTGTAATAGTATCTAAAAGGTAATTTGTGAGTAGTACCATACAGCTCAAAACCAATGCCATAACACAGAAGGATATTAAAGTGGCTGATTTAATAGAATGATTGATTGTATCATAGGGGATAGATATCTCACAATTCCACCCTGTCAACTCAAGGCTCTTCTGAACAAAGAAGTGCGACGCTCCAGAAGACATTTCTACCAAATAGCTATTTTTATGATAATTATGTGGGGTCAAAAACTCCTCTGAAGGATCAGAACTATACACCAGCCTTTGTCCGTCAAAGATAAAAAAGTCGGGGTCGTCATACTGGCTCGTCCACGAAGTCGTATCTTTTACAAGAGAATCCAAATCAATGCATAATACCATAAAGCCAAGGTGCTTTAACGAAAGCTCATTGATTTCCCTGATTTCTCTCACCAAAAAGAGATCGTACTGATCAATATAATCCGTAACAAATACCGGTGCACCACCCCCTGCAGCAGCCTTTATGGATAGGTCTTGTATGATATCATTCGGAAGTGAAGAAATGTAAGGCGATGCGCTATAGGTGGCATAGTAATCATTTATAACGCAAATACAGTCCAGATAATTACCATAAAACTGGTTTTGATAATATTGTACGATGTTGTGCATAGCTTCAAAGCTGCGGCGGTATTGAAAATAGTCAATCTCACGCAACGATGCCTTGGTCAAGGAATCCTGCACGGTGCTGTCTGCTAAAATCATATTAGAAATGTCTTCGAGAGCAGTAAGCTGTCTGGCAATTTGCGCTCCGGCTCCCGATAAGCTGGCGACTGCAGATTCCTGTAGGTTTTTATTTGCAGCATTAGAAACCAGTTCTATTCCAAATGAAAAGCAGATGACGAATGTAAGTGCCAGAATAGAAACCAGCAGCTGCAATTTCTTTTTTAGAGGAACGTCCTGAAAAAATCGACGTAGATGCATACGCTTCCCCCTGTGTTTAGACTGTTGAATTTGTGTTATCTTCCTTATAAAATAGTGTAGCATATACGAAAAGCAAAGAAAAGGACTCTCATTAAAAACCTCGGAAATTCTGAAATACGCATCGGTTTTTCGGATTCATTTTAAAGATCATGTCTGGTACAATGATGGTGTCATCAGGAGAGGGAACCACAGGTTCCCAATGCAACTGAACACGGAAGGAGAACGATTATGAAATTCAAGAAAATCGCGGCCGCAACCATGGCTGGAGCAATGGCTCTCAGCTTGGCTGCTTGCGGCGGAAGCAACACTGCATCTGCCTCCACGGCAGCAGGCGCTGCCACTTCGGAAGCTGCCGCCGATAGCAACACCTCTGGGGAGAAAAAACTCACTGTAACATGGTGGGGAAACCAAACGCGCAATGAGCGCACGATCTCTACGCTGAATCTCTATGCGGAGCAAAACCCCGGCGTCACCTTTGACCCCCAGGTGGCTGAGTGGGCAGATTACTGGAATAAGCTTGCTACTGCCTCTGCCGGAAAGGCTCTCCCTGATGTTATCCAGATGGACTATAAGTACCTGGATCAGTACATCAAGAACGGTCTGCTGACTGATTTGACTCCCTATGTAGAGGATGGTACCCTTGATGTTTCCAATATTGATGAAGGAATTCTGAACACCGGCAAAGGCTCTGACGGTGGTTTGTATGCCATCTGCATCGGTGAAAATGCGCCTGCTCTGGTTTATAACAAAACCTTGCTGGATGAAAACGGCATTACGGTAAAGGATAACATGACCGTCGATGAGTTCAAGGCTCTGTGCAAGGAAGTCTATGAAAAGACTGGTTACAAGAGCAATTACTATTACAATCAGGGCGAAAACAACCTCGAATATGTTCTGCGTGCAAAGGATATCACCCTGTTTGAAAACGGGAAACTCGGCGCAGCATCAGCCGATGACTTCAACCAGTACTTCGGCGTATTTGAGGATGGTATTAAGGAAGGCTGGATGCTTTCTGCAAGTTCTTTTGCCGAGCGTAATATTGGTACCATTGAGCAGGATCCGCTGGTTTATGGTTCTGATCCTGCCAACCGTTCCTGGTGCACTTTCCTTTGGACTAACTCTCTGAGTGCAATTCAGGCAGCTGCACCGGAAGGCATGGAACTGGGTATTACGACATGGCCGAGCGATGATGCGAAAAAGTCCAATTACCTCAAGCCTGGTCAGTTCTTCTGCGTCTCCTCTGACAGCAAAGATCCCGTTGAAGCCGCAAAGGTGATTGATTTCTTTACCAACTCTGTTGACGCAAATAAGATTTTGCTTGCTGAGCGTGGTGTCCCTGCCAGCACTGTAGTTGCCGATGCAATTGCACCTGATCTGGACGCAGGCACTCAAAGTGGCATGACATTTATTAAGAACGTTATTGCTCCTAATTGTTCTCAAATTAACGCCGCTCCTCCGGAGGGTACTTCTGAGGCCATCAACCTGCTGAAGCAGTTGGAAGAGCAGCTTTGCTATGGTCAGATTACCGCACAGGAAGCCTCTGAGCAGTTCTTTACGCAGGGTAACGCATTCCTTGCTGCAAAGGCAGGCTAATTACATCATAGTTTTCTTCTGATTTTGCCGGGCCGGGCAAGAGATGCTCGGCCCGGCATATTTTGTAGTTCAAACTATTTAAGGAGGAATTTCTGCGTGAATAAGTCTTCAAAATCTTTGGCCCAAACTCTTAATCAGGAGCATGTCGCCGGTCTTGTTTGCACTTCACCTTTTATCATTGGTCTTTTCGCTTTCTTGTTGATCCCGATGGGAATGAGTCTGTATTACTCTCTGTGCAACTATAGTGTGCTGTCCACCCCTACTTTCGCAGGTTTTAAAAACTATGTAAATGCTTTTACAGCAGATCCTTTATTTTGGACCTCTATGAAAGTTACGTTTTTCTTTGCACTGGTTTCGGTTCCGCTTCGTCTAGTATTTGCATTGATTGTTGCCCTCCTACTTCAAAAGACCTCTAAGGCAAATGCTTTTTATCGAGCCGCTTATTATCTTCCTTCCATCATCGGCGGTTCTGTGGCAGTTTCTATTTTGTGGAAACGCATGTTCGCAACGGATGGCGTCATCAACCAGATATTAGGAACCAATTATCCTTTCCTCGGTAATACCAGCACCGCCATTTGGACCCTGATTCTGTTGTCCATTTGGCAGTTTGGATCTTCTATGCTGATTTTCCTCTCTGCCTTAAAACAAATCCCTGCTTCTCTGTATGAGGCTGCTGAAATTGATGGCGCAAATAAGGTCCGCACTTTCTTTAAGATCACATTGCCACTGTTAACACCCACCATCTTTTTCAACCTGGTTATGCAGATGATCAATGGTTTTTTGGCATTTACACAGTGCTACATTATCACTCAAGGCAAGCCCATGAATTCTACTTTGTTCTACACGGTTTATATGTATCAGCAGTCGTTTGAGTTCTATAATACAGGTTACGGTGCCGCACTTGCATGGATTATGCTGATGGTTATTGGTACGATTACAGCTATTCTGTTTGCTACCAAAAAGTTCTGGGTTTATGAGGGAGGCATTTGATTATGCATTCAAAAAAAATGCTTGGAAAAGTCTTGTACCATATTATTGTATGTGGTATTGGTCTTATTATGATCTATCCGCTGGTTTGGATGGTTTGCAGTTCGTTCAAGCCGACATCAACCATTTTTCAAACCGCCGGTTCTCTTATACCAGAGCAATTTACGCTTGAAAACTATGCCAACGGATGGCGCGGAATTGGCGCCTTTACTTTTGGGAAGTTTTTCTGCAACTCCTTCTTCCTGGTGATTCTTGCAACAATTGGTACGCTGCTGTCTTCTGCTATCGTTGCATATGGTTTTTCCCGTTGTAATTTCAAATGTAAAGGCATCTTGTTTGCCGCTATGCTTGTAACGATGATGCTGCCCGCACAGGTGTTAATGATCCCTCAATATCTGTGGTATCAAAAATTGGGTTGGGTTGGCACTTATCTTCCCCTGATTGTACCGTTTTTCTTTGCTACCCAGGGATTCTTTACCTACTTGATGAAAAATTTCATTGATGGCATTCCTCGGGAACTTGATGAGGCAGCAGTTATAGATGGTTGCAGCTATTATGGCGTTTTCGGGCGCATCATTTTACCATTGATGGTACCTGCACTTATTACCGGCGCAATTTTCTCTTTTATGTGGCGATGGGACGATTTTCTTTCTGCCCTGTTATACATCAATAGCACGGAAAACTACCCGGTCTGCTTAGCACTTAAGCTGTTCTGTGATCCGAGTTCTTCTTCTGATTATGGTGCAATGTTTGCAATGTCTACGCTCTCCATTCTGCCCGCTGTTCTTATCTTTATCTTCTTCCAGAAATACCTCGTTGAAGGTATTAGCACTTCTGGTTTGAAAGGATAACTTCCATGAATGTTCTGACAACTGTGTTACAACAATATTTGAGTTCATGTGAGAAAACGCAGGAAGCACACGAGAACGATAAATGGCGTTTGCGCCTACATTTAATGCCTCCTACCGGTTTTATGAATGATCCAAACGGTTTGTGTTGGTTCAAAGGTCTGTGGCATGTGTTTTTTCAATATGCGCCTTCCAGCCCGGAGGGCGGACTCAAATATTGGGGTCATTACACAAGCCCGGATATGCTGCATTGGACCTATTGGGGCACTCCGCTGATTCCTGATCAGCCTTTCGACTGCCATGGTGAATATTCTGGATCTGCCATCGTAAAGGATGATGTTTTGCATGTCTTTTATTCGGGAAATCTCTTTTTACAAGGCAACCCTCCGCGTGCATTTTCCGTTATACATGTTACATCAAAGGATGGATTCCATTTTTCCGAAAAGGAAGTTGTGATTTCTTCGGAGGAGTATCCCCAAGCTTGTAGTTGCCAAATTCGTGATCCCAAAGTGTGGAAAGATGGCAGCGAGTATCGCATGGTTCTGGGCGCACAAACCATCAATGAAACCGGAGCCGTATTGATATATCATTCTGCTGATTTGGATCATTGGGATTTTGAGAGAATGATGGTTCCCGGCAAAGATTTTGGTTATATGTGGGAATGCCCTGACGTATTCAAGATCAATGATTCCAATTATCTTTCGTTGTCTCCTCAGGGAATCCCTTCCGAGGAATTCCGTTATGCAAACGTATTCCAATCTGTTTGGACAAATATGCGTGACGAACCCAATTTTACCTATACCGAATGGGATAAAGGCTTTGATTTTTATGCTCCTCAAACCTTTGCTGCGCCCGATGGACGTCGAATTTTATATGGTTGGATGGGTATGGATGCATTGGCCGGATACAGTAACCCAACCATTAAATATGGTTGGCAACACGCGCAAACATTGCCTCGTGTTATCACAGAAAAAAACGGCATTCTGTATCAAATGCCCGTAAAGGAAATCGAACAGCTCCGCATGAGTTCCTTCTCCGTCGAAGAGTCTGCAAAGCTTCTTTTGCCTTGTGAGCTTGCATTGCAGAATCCTGATAACAGTTCGTTTGATCTAATGCTTGGCACCGGTCTTCATTTTGCATTTGAACAAAATGATTCGGTTTTGCGCTTATACTTTACCGATGAGACAGGCTCCGGTCGAACCGAACGCAAAGCCAAAGTCAAGGGAGTAAAAAATGTCAGACTTTGGATCGACACCTCAAGCGTAGAGATATTTGTCAATGATGGCGCAGTTGTATTTTCAACTCGGTTTTATCCTGACAGCGACAAAATCGAGTTATATGTGAGAGCTGATCACCCCTGTGCAATTACAGGGTGGAATCTCAAACCCATAACAATGGAGAGGGGACAAATCTATGTTTGATGTTGTGGCACTTGGTGAACTCTTAGTTGACTTTACCGAGAATGGTCAGTCTCAGCAGGGTAACCCGATTTTTGAGGCCAATCCCGGTGGTGCCCCTTGCAATGTACTGGCCATGCTGGCCAAGCTGGGCAAACGAACTGCCTTTGTGGGCAAGGTTGGCAATGACTTTCATGGTGCTATGTTGAAGAATGTTGCAGAACAGGCTGGCATTGATCTGCGCGGTTTAGCCGTAGATCCGAGAATTCCCACAACCTTAGCGTTTGTACATACAGCCCCTGACGGAGACCGGGACTTCTCCTTCTACCGTTCTCCGGGCGCGGACTGTATGCTGACGGCTGACGAGGTGCCGGAAGATCTTATTCAGGACACAAGAATCTTCCATTTCGGAACCCTCTCGCTGACCAATGAGCCTGTGAGAGAGGCTACCCATAAGGCCATTGCCTGTGCCAAGGCATCCGGGAGACTTATTTCATTTGATCCGAACCTGCGCCCACCATTATGGAACGATTTGACTGAGGCAAAGGCTCAGATAGAGTGGGGACTCGCGCAGTGTGATATTTTGAAAATTGCTGATAATGAAGTAGAGTTCCTAACAGGGGAGACGGATTTGACGAAGGGCGCACAGATGCTGCGCCGGCAGTTTCCGAATATTAAGCTGTTCAATGTTACCCTTGGCCCTGCAGGCAGCGTTTCCTATTACAAGGATATGAGAGTTGAGCGTCCAAGCCTTGGGTCTGGCAAAGTTATCGAAACCACAGGTGCCGGCGATACATACTGCGGTTGTGTATTGGCATATGTTCTTGATCATGGCATCGAAAATTTAAGCGAAGATCAGTTAGCTGAAATGATTACGTTTGCTAGTGCGGCTGCACGTCTCGTCACGACTCGCCGAGGAGCAATTCGATCCATGCCGTCTCGGCATGAAGTCGAAGAACAGCTAAAATAAATTCGGGTTCAAAGCACTATGACCCTGCACAGAAATGTGCAGGGTCTTTACTTTTTGGCTTACTAGTGAAATCTCGTAGACCAAAATAATATAACAGCCTTCCTGTTGCTTGACATATAGCAAAGGAAAGGCTGTTGCTGTATGTGCGTACGGCAATGGGTAATAGGAGGTATAATGGCTTACATCAAGAAAAAATCCGAACGAAAATTCAAAATCACTGTCTGCAACGGCTATAAGGTCAATGGGCAGAAACGCATGAAGGCGCAGACCATCACTGTTCCGACTGAAGTCCCCAAGCGTGAGATTCAGCAGTATGTTATGGCCGAGGCCGAACGCCTTGAGAAAAAGTTCAAATACGGCATTGAGGAAAGCGACCGGACGCACTTTGACCGCTACGCCGAGGCGTGGCTGAACCGGCAGAAACCATATTTCAAAGCCACTACGCTGGCTGGGTATCGCCGCAATCTGGAAATTGTCTATCCAATCATCGGCGGCATTCCGCTTGCCAAAATCCGCCCGCTGACGTTGGAGGAAATGTGCGAGGAGTTGCGCAAGCGGCCGGGTCGAAATGGCTCTGTAAAAGAATGCACCGTGCAGAAGTATCTTGAAACTGTTTCCTCGGTGCTGGAGGACGCCAAGAAAAATGACATCATTCTGTTCAATCCCGCTCACCGAGTCCGCAAGAGATGTGCGGAGAAAGAGAAACAGCACATTTCGCAGAAGTACGAAATGCAGCGACTATTGAAAATTATTATGGACGAACCGATTCTGTACAAAGCCTATTACACAATGGCGATTGCCACCGGGCTGCGGCGCGGTGAACTGTGCGCTCTGCGCTGGGAGGACATTACTGGACCTTTTGAGTTCACAATCCGCCATTCCCGCAGCTATGTAGCCGGGCAGGGAATTGTAGAAAGTGACACTAAGAATCACCGGGAGCGCGTTATCGTAATTCCGGCGCAGGTATGGGAATTCCTGATGAGCTTGCGGCATTGGCAGACAATTCGCAGAGGCAAGCCGGAGAATAATCAGCCTATTTTTACCGACTTGGACGGCCATGTGCCCAACCCTGACACGTTCACGCGCCATCTTCGCAGACTGTATGCCAAGAATGGATTCCCGAAAGAGTATCACCTGCACACCCTGCGGCATTATTATGCGACCTATCTTTTGCAGGAGGGCACCAGCAAACAGGTCGCGACTGACCTACTGGGTCACGCGGACACGGCATTTCTGGAACGTACCTATTGCCACCCGCAGAATATGGCAAAGCGTGAGGTTGCGAATCTGATGGAGAGTTTGCTTTCACCTAAAAATATCTACTATCAGCCTTTCAAGTGGGTTCTTAAAGGTAAAAAAGTAGGATAACATACACGGCACCGTCAGAAATCGCGGTGCCGTTTTTGTCAGTAATAGGTGAATTTTTAGCATAAAGATTGTTGGGTATAGTGATAGCTTTCTGTCGCAGTTGTCGGTATGCTTTGTTGTACCGCAGGTCAATAAAACATACAAAGGAGCGTTGAAAACAATGGCATCTATCAGAAAGCGCGGTAGCAACAGTTACTTGATTGTGGTCTCTCGTGGGTATGATTATGAGGGCAACAGGCTGAAATCCGTACAGAAAACGGTCAAGCCACCCAAGGAATATACACCGAAGCAAGCCGAGAAATGGGTAAAGGAACAGGCGATTCTATTTGAACGCGAGGTACAACATACGCCCGAACCCATCAACCGCAGCATTACGCTGGCAAAGTACATTGAGCATTGGGCGGCTGACATTGGACCGAAAAAGCTGGCGGACTCTACATACCAACGAGATTTGCAGGATATTCGGCGCATACTGCCGGCGCTGGGCAACTATAAACTGACCGATTTGCGTAAAGAGGTTATCC
>ERZ835980.3953-NODE-3953-length-10771-cov-3.146790_pt1 | contig 10771 bp, 7 predicted proteins | sample MGYA00519943_ERZ835980 | MGnify/ENA primary metagenome ERZ835980 (study PRJEB31850, sample SAMEA3708791) | human gut metagenome | biome: human gut; feature: human-associated habitat; material: faeces | place: China | collected 2014 ... | reverse complement strand
CTTGATGCGGATCTGCCCTGAGTGGGCGCCTTCGCTGAGGTCATCGATGCTCAACGAAAGACCGCGCGCGTCACCGCTGGCCACACTGTAGTAATAGCCGGGCTGGCTGGTATCGCGGGTGGCCTCCACCCCGCCCACATAGACGTGCTCTATATTGCCGTCCGCATCCACGGAATAGCTGACGTCATACGTGCCGCCCTTAGTGATGCCGGCCACATGGCTGTTGTAACGAAAGTCTGCGGACGAGCTGGCCCCGGTGCCGCTGGAGCAGAAAAAATCCACCACGGCTTCCAGGTTGTTGTTGATCATGTCCTCATAGTTTTCCTGGTCCAGCTGCTGCAGGGCAGCGAGGCTGGATTCGGGCGCTATGACCAGCAGGCCGTAAGTATCGCTGTTTTCGTCGGTGTCGGTCTTGATGCCCATGTTGGCCAGGTTGGCCAGCACGTCGCCCGAAAGCAGGTCTGTGGCGCTGGTGCGGCTTTGGAAACCTGGCGGAGAGCTGCCCAGAAGGCCGGAAAAGCGCGAGGCGAAAAGCTGCACGCCGTAGTTGCCCTGCAGCAAACCGCCTTTTTCGGAAGTAAGCTGTGAAGCGCTGTAGTTGTCGTTGCCTATATCGTCGGGATCACTGGAGGTGGTTTCCTTGGTTTCATCGTACTTCGTATAATCCTGGATGGTCAGCAAAACGGAGTTTACCGCGTCCAGAAAAGTCTGGATGGATTCCTCCACCGAGGCAATGTCCGTGCTCACGCTGATGCGGGCCGTACCCGTATCCTGAATGCTGAAAACCACGCCCTCAATGACGTCGCTCACGCTGTTGCTGGCGGACTCCATCTCCATGGGCCAGTTGTCCACGGTATAGCGGGCGTTGGCGGCGCGCTGGATGTTCCAGACCGAAGAGGAAGCCACCTGACCGCTGATGCCGGGGCCGCTGACGCTTTGGACATTGCCGACCTGGAGGTAGTAGGAACCGGTGGCGTCCGTGCCGTCCCAGGCATTACCCTCAGCGTCCACCAGGGTGGCCGTGGCGCCGGTGCCGTCCAGCGCTGCGGCAATTTTTTCGTAAATGTCTTTGATGCTGGATCCGCTGGCGATGCCGTCCACGGTCACGGTTTCGCCACCGTTAAGGGTAATGGAATAGCTCAGCTCCGGCTGCGTGGCGTCTATGGTGGCGCTGCCATCCATGCCGGTCAGCCGCGTTGTGGCCTGGACGCTGACGGCAAGGCCGTCCAGGCCCCCGCCCAATCCGCTGCTGAGATAAAAATTCTCCGTGTCGTCCAGGGTGACAACGGTGTTGCCGTCGCTGTCGGTGGACGTTGTGCCGCCCAGTTGCGTCAGCAGATCGTCGTATGTTGCCGTGTTGGCTATGGTAACCTTTTGCGTAGTGCCGTCGGTTTTGATAATGGTATATTCGTAGTCGCTGCCGTCGGCGCTGTCGCCACCCAGCTTCTGGCTCAGCATGTCCTTGTCGAAGGTCAGCTTGACGCTGGCCGAGAGTTCACTGGCGTCGTCCTGCCGCGTCCCAAGGTTGGCGGTCGTTTCACTGTGGGTAATGCCCACATCGGCGCTGAAAGTAAGGTCGCTGACGTTGGCGATCTTCATCTCCCAGCCGCCGGCGCTGTTGAGGGTCATCTCAGCGCTGCTGCTGCCCGCAGCCTGGGCAATCTGCAGCAGGGCTTCCTTCATGGTAGCGCCGGCCTTGAGTTCCAACGTGTGGGTGCTGCTCACCGCGCCGTCGTTGACCGTGAAGCTGACCGTAGTATCCGCGCTCAGCGTGGCTTTGAGGTTGGAACCGATGCCCAGGGTGGTGCTGCCGGAGGTGCGGCTTGCCTGCGCTTCAGTATCGCGCCGGTATACGGCCTTGACATCCTGAAACTGCAGGTTGCCGTCCTGGTCCAGACTGGCTACGCTGCGGCCGGTCTGGGCGTTGATCTGATTGACCAGATCTTCATTGGTTTTGTCGCCGGTGATGCTGACCGTAAACCAGTTGCCGTCCTCCGTAAGCAGATCATAGGCATACTGGTTGGGGTCGGTAATGGTTTTGTTCAGGGCCAGCAGTCCGTTGGTCTGCCAGGAGGAGGTCGCGCCGGCAGAGGTCATGCCCACCAGGTCGGCGTCGTTGATGACCAGGTCGTTGGCTTCGCCCGTGCTCGTGCCGGCCATCTGAAACACATAGCCGGAACCGGTCTGCACCAGGCTGACCTTGACGCCGGGGTTGTCGACATCGCCGTTAATGAGGCTGGCGAAAGATTCCAGGGTGGTTTTGGGGGCTATTTCCAGGGTGTGTGTGGTCCCCGCATAAGTGTAGGAAAACGTCTGGGTTTCCCCGGAAGTATTGATGATTTCCGTTTTGGAATCGTAGATGTGCATATTGGCCCAGACGGCGTTGCTGGCCATCTGGTTTACCGTGATGTTGTGCTGCACGTCCTGCGCCGAGGCGCTGGCCACGGCGGTGACGACATTTTCATCACTGCTGGTAACGTTTTTGCTGACGAAATTATTTTTATTGGCCAGATTGGAGAGCACATTCTGAGCGGTCTGCACCTGCCCGATGATTTCGCCAAAGGCCTCGTAGCGCAGGTTCCAGTCGTCCTTCCAGGCCTCCAGACGGTTGAGCTGGGTGGATTCCACCTCTTTCAGTTTGGCGAGAACCTCGTCAAAATCAGTATCCATGCCGCTCAGGCCGGAAATGGCGTTGGAACCGGAAATGCTGATGGCCATAGGCGCCTCCCCGCACGATGTGCCGCGCATGCCGTCGGCACGGCGCGGTTTGCCAAAAACAATGCAAAAAGCGTGCACGCGCGCCAGGGGAAGATTTTTCCGCCGTAAACGCGTTTGCCTCTGCCCGTATCTTCGGCGGCGTATCGTCCAAGTTTAGGGCCTGAGGCCATTGCTTTCAGGTTTACTTGGAATTATTATTAATAATAACCGATTGTATCGTTACGGTGGACGCCTGTCCGTGCAGTTGCCGGAGCGAGTGCAAAACAAAAAAAGCTCCAGGGAGGATATATGGCGGATTTGCTGGTGTTGCTGCTGGTTTTCGGCGGTGTGGCGGCTTTGTATATTCTGGCCTTGCGGAAAGGCTGGCTGCAGGTAGACCGCATGAGCTGCGGCTGAGTGCCTTTTGACAAGCAGCGTGCTCTGCTTGAAGAAAAAGAACGCCGCAAGCGGCGGCACAAAGAAAAAGCCTGAGGAATTTTCCTGGCGCGGGGCTGCGGCAGCCTCGCGTGGAACGCGCCCTGAGGCAACACACGTAAAGGAAATATGCGCTAACTGCGGTTGCGGGCCAGAACGCAGCCCACGGCCAGAAGGTTAAGCAGACCGAAGATGGTCAGGTCCAGCCGCATGGCGGCCATGAAGGCGTCAATATTTTCAGGACCGGCGGGCTGGTCGCCCAGAAAAAAGCCCAACGTCAGGGTGATGCAGGCCATGTTGATGAGCTGCCCGCCCGTGCGCACCGCGCCGGTGAGGCCTGAGGCCTGCCCCACATGGTCCCGGCCTGCGCTTTCCAGAATGATGGTGGTATTGGGCAGGGCAAAAAGGCTGATGCCCGAACCCAGCAGGCCCATAGCCGCAAACAGCAGCCAGTAGGGCGAATCCAGCCGCAGGAAGCCGCAGACCAGCAGGCCCAGACCGCAGAGGGCCACGCCCACAGCGCTGACCCGGCCCGGAGGAAAGGCGGCGCAGAGCCGGGCGGCCAAGGGGGTGGTCAGGGCCTGGATAAGGGACTGCGCGGCCAAAAAAAGCCCGGCTTGCTCTACACTGCAGCCCCGGCCCAGCTGCAGATAGAGGCTGAAAAAAAACATGACCCCGAAAAACGAGCTGTAGTTGATGAAGGCCGCCAGGGAGGAAAGGGCAAAGACCCTGTTGCGGGCCAAAAGACGCAGGTCCAACAGGGGATGGGGACTGTGGAGCTCCATACGGCAGAACAGGGCCAGCAAAAGGACGAAGCCCGCCAGCAGGCCCCCGGCCAGGGCCGGGGCGTCGGCCAGCTCGGAAGAGCCGAAGGTCAGGGCGGTCATGGCCGCGGCATAGACGCTGCAGCCTTTCCAATCAAAGGACTTGTCTTTGGCGGGGCTCCAGTCCAGGCGCACGGCGCAGCGCATAAGCAGGAACACGCCCACACAGGCCAGGGCATTGCCCCAGAACAGCCAGCGCCAGCTCAGATTGCCGGCCACAAGTCCGGCCAGGGGCGGGCCGCAGGCAATGCCGGCGTAAACGGCCGAACCGCTGTAGCCCAGGTAAGAGGCGCGTTTGCCTTCGGGCGCGGCCGAGGCCAACAGGGCCAGGCCGCAGGCGTTGAACATGGCCCCGCCCACGCCCTGCACAAAACGCAGGGCCAGGAAAGCGGGCACAGAGTTCACAAAGCCGAGCAAAGCGCCGGTGGCGGCAAAAATGCCCACGCCCCAGAGGAAAACGCGGCGGTAGCCCCAGATATCGCCCAGGCTGCCGCCCGCCAGCTGAAATACGGCAAGCCCCATGGCGTAAAAGGCCCCCATGAGGCCCAGTTCGCGCGCGCTGGCGTGCAGACTGAGGCCCAGAGGCGGCAGTACGGCGTTAACCCCTGCCATCATAAAGGGCATACAAAAAAGGGAAGCGCATACGGCCAGGAGCAGACTGCCATGGCCTTTCTGAATGGCACTGGACATGGCGCAACCTACCCTGTGTGACAGCGGGCGGTCAATATGGCTTGTGGTCAGGTGCGGCGCGCTTTACTCGCTTGACATCAAAATGTAACATAAAAAAATGTCCTTCCCGTCGCCCCTGCCCCGGCACGCGCCCGCCGCGCAGCTTGGCTTTCGCCAAGAGCGCAAATACTACCTTACTCCGTCCGACGCGGCCGTGCTGCGGCAAAGGGTGGCCTGGCTGCTGTGTCCGGACGCGTATTCGCAGGACGGCCCCTACCACATCAGCAGCCTGTATTTTGACGATATCTACGACACGGCCCTGCGGCAGAAGCAGTGCGGGGCGCTGGTGCGGGACAAATGGCGGGTACGCTGGTACAACGGCGCCACGGCGCAGGCGCGGCTGGAGCGCAAGCACAAGTGCGGCGATCTTTCCCGCAAGGAGCAGACCTGGCTCAATGCGGCGCAGTTTGAACGGCTGAATCGGGGAGATTGCGCCTGTGCTGCCGGGGAGGATGCGCCGGTGTGGCGGGCGCTGTACGCCGCCTGGCTGCGGTCCTGGCTGCGGCCGGTGGTGCGGGTGGACTACGACCGCGAGGCTTTCAGCTATACGCCGGGCAATGTGCGTGTGACGTTTGACAACAACCTGCGGGCCGCCCGGCCCGGCGCTGCGTTTTCTTTGCCCGTGCAGACGGACGGGCTGGTCATTCTGGAACTGAAATGCGACGGTTTTCTGCCCAGCGTGGTGGCCGGTTTGTTCGCGGGCATGGAGTTCAACCAGTTGGCCATCTCCAAATACGTCATGGCCCGATTCTGCCTCATGGAGCACGGCTGCAGTTAAACGTAATCGCCGTTGTACTCCACCAATGTGGCGGTTTCCACGCCAGGGGCGGCGGCCAGGGTTTCCAGAAAAACGGTCCGGCTGTTTTTGAGCCGGACTTCCAGGGTCAGTTCCGTCAGCCCGTTGCGGCAGCTTTTGTTTTTCAGCTTGCCCTTGAGGGGCGTGAGCAGGGCGGCGACAGCCGCATCGACCTCGGTGGCGTAGCGCAGGATGAGCAGGAAAACGCGCTTTTCCTTGCGCGCGTAATTCATGAGGATGTAGACCAGCCCCAGCACTGCCGTGCCGAAGATGGCCACCGTGTACAGCCGCGCCCCGGCGGTGAGCCCGGCGGCGATGCTCCAATACAGAAAGCCCACATCCAGGGGATCCTTGACCGGCGCGCGGAAGCGGACAATGGAGAGCGCGCCCACCATGCCCAGCGAAAGCACAAAGTTGGTGCCGATAGTAATAATAATAAAGGCCGTGACGCCGCTGACCAGCAAAAGCAGGACGCCGAAATTTTCGCTGTAGACCACGCCGCGGTAAAAATATTTGTAGAGCAGATAGATGGCCAGACCGCAGCCCAGGGCTACGGCCAGGGTGGTGGCCAGGGAAACAAGGCCGAGGCTCTCCTGTTGTGACAGCAGAAGCAGGATCTGGCGGATTTCTTCGGTCATGGGGCACCAGGGCGGGCCCGGAGCGGAGTGGGCGCGTTACCGCACGCGAACGGAGGAAAGGATGTTTCCGGATCCGTCGCGCAGATAGACGGTTTCACCCCGCCTGGGGTTGAAGTTGACGTTGCGCTGCAGCAGCGCTTTGGCATGGTGATGTTTCTTGCCCACAAATCGGACGCGCTCGCCGGGCTGCAGCACCAGATCCTTCACAGAAAATTTACGCGGCCTGTCCAGCCTGTCGCTCAGGTAGAGGCCGTCCGCGCGCTGCGGCGCCGCACTGATGTTATGCAGAACAAAACCGCACAGGACATCCTGGTCGTAGGCGTCCTCCAGCACAAAGGGCACAGGGGCCGGCCGGCTCACCAGCCTGACCTGCACGCGGCCGTCCACGGCGTCTTTGGCGGAAACCGTCAGGGTTGCCCCTCGGCGCACAAGGCCATTGACCTCCCAATGGTCCAGGGCAGTGCCAGGCAACAGCAAAGGTTCTATGATAACGGAGTTTTCTACAAAATACCAGCCCGCGGGGTTTTCTCCCCCCACAGTGTTGCAGCGGGCCCGGCCCTGAACCCTCACCGCATAGAGATCGGTATAGCCGAAGGCGGCGCGCAGCTCGCGCAGCACAGCTTCTGGACGTTTTTCAAAGAAATGCAGGATGTTTTGTCGACCTGTGGTGATGGTTTGCCACAGGCCAGGCGGGCTGTATGCGCCGTATTGGGCCGCGTAACGGACTTCTTTTTGGCTGCGGGCCTCCAGAGCCGTCATACCCTTGCGGACCTTGTCGGGAGTAAAGTGGGCAAAAGCCATGTCACACATATTGTTGGCAAACTGTGCCGCCAACTGGGGCTGCTTAAGCAAGGCGGCAAAAATCGGACTTTTTTCCATGACCCGCGCAAGGCTGGGGTTGTCGGGCTTTTTCATGCCGTGCCAGGGGCTCATGGTGGTGGCGTCCAAGTCGTAGAGCACATAGCGCCAGCGGCCGTCCAGTTCCGGCAGAGGCTGGGGCGCGTCGCCGCTGTAGCGCCAGACTTTGGTGTTGTTCTGGTCGTCGGGCCAGTCCCGGTTGTCCAGATAGATTTCTATGGCGTAGTAGAAAAGCAGATTGTCCACATCTATTTGCCGGGCAACAGCCGCCGGCAGCGTGACGTCCGCAGGACGGTTTGCACAGTCCAGGGCAAGTTCGCGAAACGTTTTTATCTCATAAAGATGCAGCAAACGCGGATACTTATGAGATGCACGCAGCTCCCGCACGCCGCCGCCCAGTACAGTGATGTCCTTTCTGGGCACATCCAGAAGATCGGCCAGAAAGCTGTCGTCCACCCTTGTGGTCAGGAAGGCGTGCCCATAGTAGACGCCGTTGAGGAAGACGGCGGCGGAATCAACCGGGGCCACCCAGGGGTAACCGGCCTCGGCCGCCAGGCGGGAAAGCAGGGGCGTGCGCAGCTGAGCGTCTTCCAGGTCCTGGCCGCCGTTGCTGAGCACCAGCCCGTCAAAGGAAAGAACGGGGCGCGGGGCGGCCGGGTCAGCCAGCTCCGGGAAAAAAGGATAGGGAAACTTGCCACGTCCCCCGGCATAGCTTTTGCGAGCCACAAGCCGCAAGGACTTTTGCGCTGCCGCGCGTGAAACGCCGCCAAAAACCCGCAGCCCGGCCTGCTGCTCCAGAAGACGTGTGCCCTCCGGGCTGAAGACTTCCACATGGACGGGGCGCTCCCATGCGCGCCCACGGCCCTTGTAGTTGGCGTCATGGGCTTCGGGCGGGCGTTCCGGGTATTGCGCCTCGGAGAGCGCGCGCCGTTTGCCCGGCACCAGGATGCCGCGGTCATCGTCGTAGAGGTTGGCCGGGTTTGTGGAAAGGGAAACGACGTAGGACGAAAACCGCTCGGCAATGTGGGAATCAAAAAAATAACTGTGCGTGCTGACGGCACTGGTCCGGCCTTGGGCCACGGCCATGGCCCTGATCGCCACGCAGGTGGTGTTCTGTTGCGGCGTCAGGACAAGAGGCGCGGCGTACACAGGGCTTTGCGGCGTAGGCTCGGAACCGTCAAGGGTGTAGTGAATACGGGTCTGGGCCTGCGGCGTGGACAGGGTTACGGTGACGGGCTCCGCAAAAAAATGCTCTGCGGGATGGAACTGCGGCGCCAGCAGGCTCTGGGCGGCCTGGGTGACCTGGGTGCAAACGCTTTCCCTCTGGGTGGGTTCTGCGCTGGCAGGCGAGCTCTGGCGGGCCGCTTCCGGCGTCAGCGAGGCAACACCCACGCAGGCCAGCAGGGCAACGACAAACAGCGTCAGGAGCGCGTTGCGCATGGCTGTCCGCAGGCCAACCCAGCCTCCTGCGCCAGGCGCAGGCAGAGCTCGGCCTTGTTGAGGGTGTACAAATGGATGCCGGGTGCGCCGCTGTCCAGCAGACGGCGGATCTGTCGCACGGCAAAGTCCAGACCCACGTCGCGCACGGCCTGCGCGCCGCCCCTGGCATCGGCGGCTTCCAGGTCCAGATAAAGTTTGCCGGGGATGTTGGCGCCGCACAGGGAAAGCACCCGGCGTAAGGAGTCAAAGCTCTGGATGGGCAGAATGCCCGGCACAATGGGGATGGCAATGCCCTGGGCGCGCAAATGGGCCACCAGATCTTCATACTCGCGGGCGTCAAAAAAAAGCTGGCTCAAAGCAAAGTCCGCGCCGGCCCGGAGCTTTTCCGCCGTGCGGCGACGGTCTTCGGCAAAGGAGGGGGATTCGGGATGCGGCGCGGGGTAGGCTGCTACCCCTATGCCCATACCCGGTTCGCGCTCGCGCACAAAGGCCACCAGGTCCGCCGCGTGACGAAAGCGCGCCCGGCTCCAGTCCCAGGGCTGGTCGCCGGCCTGGCGGGCGGGCGGATCGCCGCGCAGGGCCAGTACATTATCCACCCCGGCGGCGCGCAGGGCAGCTACAAAGGCCGCGATGGACGCCGCCTCCGCCCCCACGCAGGTGAGGTGGGCCATGGCCGTGAGACCGCGCCGGGCCAGTTCCGTGGTGACGGTGAGGGTGTTCTGCTGCCGTGCGCCGCCCGCGCCGTAGGTTACCGAAACAAACAGCGGGGCCAGGCCGCGCAGACGCTCCACCGTGGCGTAAAATTCCGGCAGCTGGGCCGCATCCGCGGGCGGAAAAAATTCCAGGGAACAAAAAGGCGCGCCGGCGGCGCGGATTTTTCGGCCAATGTTCATACTGCCGTCCTTCTCAAAGATACGATACACCAAGATGGCGTTAGCGGGATACTTAATAACTGCATCAAGATAAGCTGATATGTCAAGGCTGCCGCCATGGTAGAATACGGGCTGAACAAAAACAGGCCGGACCCGGCTTGCCAAAAATGACGTCTGGTCGTAATTCTGAGGCAGCAGGGGCAGTATGGCAGCAAAAAATGCGCACGCAGCAAACCCGGCTTCGGCCGGCAGGCCGACCCGCCCCCACAGGCGGAAGCGGCGGGCATTCTGGTTCGCGGCGGGTTTGTGCAGCATAGCGCTGCTCTGGTTTGCCGCGGCCCATGGACCCACGCGGCCTGGCGCGGACGCGCCGACGGCGGCCATTTCTGCCTCGCAAACGCCGCCCGCGCAAGGGCCTGCGGCCCTGCAGCCTTCACCGGTTCCACCCGCGCCGTCCGCAGCGGCCGTGCCGTCCTCTGCAAGGCTTGCGCCGCCGGCCGAAAACCTCGCCCCGCCCGCGGTACCGCAGCCCCAAGCGGCCACAGGGCCCGCACACTCTGAGGAAGGGGCGGTTGCGCTGCCCGCAGACGCCGCGTTGCCAGCGCCGGAATCTCCGCCGCAGGCCGAAGCGGCCATGCCGCCCGCCGCGCCGCCCCAGGGCGGGGTGGACAGCGCCGGCCGCGCCGCCTGGCGGGAGCTGGAGCCGGGGCTGCTCTTCGGTGAATTTCAGCTCCATGAGAGCGAAGCCCAGCTGACGGCCCTGCGCATTGACCCGCAACGCTTCGACTTTGTACTCTGCGCCCGCTCCCTGGACGGCGGCCCGCCCCGGACATTGAGCCAGTGGGGCGAACAGTACGGCCTTGCCGCCGCCATCAACGCCAGCATGTATCTGCCCGACGGCCTGACCAGCACGGGCTATATGCGGGAGGACGCGCACGTCAACAACGGCCGCCTGGTGCGGCGTTTCGGAGCCTTTTTTGTGGCCGGCCCCCATGCGGCGGATCTGCCGCGCGCCACCATTCTGGACAAGGACGCCCCCGGCTGGGAGGAGCAGCTCAAGCGCTACCGCCTGGTGGTGCAGAACTACCGCATGATCAGCGCGGACCGCCGCATTCTCTGGTCGCCGGGGGGGCCGCTCTATTCCATTTCAGCCGTGGCTGTGGACGGAGAAGGGCAGATTCTTTTTCTGCACTGTCGCCAGCCCGTGGAGGCCTACGCCTTTGCCCAGCAACTGCTGCACCTGCCGCTCAACGTGCGCACGGTCATGTATGTGGAAGGCGGCGGCCAGGCCGGGCTGCTGGTGCGCTTGGCGTTGGAGCAGGCGGCGATCGCATTGCTGAAGGATTCTTCGCGCGAGGCATCTTCCCAGTCCACCGAGCGGTAAGGGCTCTGGGCGGCGCGCAGGATGCGCATGAGGCTATACGCCCCACGTCGGTCAGCTTTACGCCCGAGTCGGTCAAGGAATCACTTACCGCCGAGCAG
>ERZ835980.3933-NODE-3933-length-10823-cov-10.751857_pt1 | contig 10823 bp, 10 predicted proteins | sample MGYA00519943_ERZ835980 | MGnify/ENA primary metagenome ERZ835980 (study PRJEB31850, sample SAMEA3708791) | human gut metagenome | biome: human gut; feature: human-associated habitat; material: faeces | place: China | collected 2014 ... | reverse complement strand
AAGTTCGGCTATATAGCGATCTTCTGTTATAAAGAGGGTATTTTGACACACCCTCATTTCCTTGTAATATTACTTTCTTTTTACTTTACTTGTCACATGGGCTTTTATCCTGTATTTTTGTCATAATCGTATTAATGTTTATATTGATGATGGTAGAAAACGAATGGTGATCTCTATAATCTTATTGATTCTGAAAAGAAATATTTGACTTGTTATTACCATGTTATAATTTTGTCGACAATCTCTTGTTGTTCGGCACTACTACGTCTCAGATAAATTCGGGTAGTTTCTATGCTTTCATGCCCCATTAAATCTGCAAGCAAAGAAATATCGTTGAATTTTTCTAAGAAATTTTTGGCAAAGCGATGTCGGAATGAATGAGGGTAAACTACTTTCTCATTCAAGCCATATTTGATTGCATAGTTTTTTAATTGTTGCGCTATTCCTCTGGTAGTGATACGTTCACCGAAGCGATTAAGAAAAAGATACCCAGTAGCTCGATTGGCTATACCAAGCCATTCTGTGGCTTCTTTACGTAAGGTTTTCGGAATATAGATACGGCGTATTTTGCCACCTTTGGTGTAGATGTCAAAATAACCGATTTGAACGTGTTCCACCTTCATTTGTATTAATTCGCTGACTCTGGCTCCTGTGGCTGCAAGGAAACGAACTACGAAATACCACTCTTTGTTCTCCTCTTTTTTGAGTTTATTCTTGAAAAAAATATAGTCGGCATTGCTGATTACATTTTCCAGATAGCTACGCTGTTGTACCTTGACGGATTTTAATCTCAAACGAGATTTTCCTATGCTTTCAAGATACTTGTTTATTGCCTGAATACGAAGATTTACAGTTTTAGGCTTGAATTTTTCAATAAGGTAAGTTTTATACACAAGTAGGTTACGCTTATTCAGTTCTTTGTGTCGGGAATAGTATTCTCTTACGGTATAGAGATAAGCTGCAATCGTGTTCTCCGCCATATTTCCTTGATGGAGATACATTTCAAAATTTTCAATATTCATGTTTGATACATTATTAGTTAAACAATTCACTATCAATAATAATGTATACTATTTACAAATCAATAATTCCTATTATGAGAAGTTTCTTGCTACTGGGAAGGTGAAATGTATTGATGACGAGATTCCGTTTGAAATTCCCCAGGGGTGGGAATGGACGCGTATCGGTAATATTTTTAATCATACAAGTGGAAAACAGCAAAGTAGTAGCAACAAAAATGGCGGAACTCCACAGAAATTTATTACTACATCCAATCTTTACTGGGGGTATTTTGTCCTTGATAATGTAAAAGTTATGAATTTTACAGAGAAAGAGATAAAAACTAGTTCTGCTACTAAAGGCGATTTACTTGTTTGTGAAGGAGGAGCAGGTTACGGTCGTTCTGCGATTTGGAATTATGATTATGATATTTGTCTTCAAAATCATATTCATAGATTGAGACCGCTTGTTGATGGCACTTGTGAATATGTATATTATTTTATATATCTACAAAAGGAGAGTAATAATCTAGCTTCAGTAGGAACAGCTATGCCAGGACTTTCTGCCAATAGGTTGAAAAATTTACTGATACCACTACCGCCTATAGTAGAACAGAATAGAATTACAAATAAACTTAAAGAAGTATTTACTGTGGTCGAGAAATATGATAAGGTGCAAGAAGAACTAAACCTCTTAAACTCTTCGCTCAATGAAGTTATCAAAAAGAGCATTTTACAAGAGGCAATCCAAGGAAGGCTTGTATCACAAATTATAGAAGAAGGCACAGCGCAAGAATTGGTTGAACAGATACAGCTGGAGAAACAGAATCTTGTTAAAGAAGGCAAGCTTAAAAAGTCAGCTTTGACAGATTCCGTTATCTATAAAGGTGACGATAACAAGTATTATGAGCAGATAGGTAAGGAAATCAAAGAAATCACAGAAGAGATACTTTTTGATTTACCCAACAAATGGCAATGGTGTAGAATAGGAACCATATTCATGCACAATAATGGGAAACAACTTAATAAAGGAAATTCCAAAGGTAAATTAATGAAATATATAACAACATCTAACCTCTATTGGGATGGATTTGTTCTTGACAACCTAAAGGAGATGCCATTTGAAGAAAATGAAATAGAGCGTTGTATGGCTGTCAAAGGAGATTTATTAGTTTGCGAAGGTGGGGATATTGGACGATCTTGCATTTGGAACTACGACTTTCCAATAATGCTACAAAATCACATACACAAGTTGCGTTCATATATTCCGATATGTACAAAATTCTTTTATTATATTTTTAATCTGTACAAATTGACGGGATTAATTGGAGGCAAAGGCATAGGTATTCAAGGTTTTTCGTCTAAAGCTTTACATAATTCTCTTATGCCTTTGCCTCCGTTAAAAGAGCAATATCGTATTGTAGCCCAAATTGAAAAACTATTTGAGCAACTGCGATAATTCATTAATGCGTTCTGCTATACGTTTCTGTTCTGCTAAAGGTGGAATACCAATAGGTAAATTGTAGAATAACTCTTTATATAGGTGCGGAATAGCCGCACCTCTTTTTGAATTTCTTAACTCCTCTTTGTAGTACAGAATGAAAGCCAAAATATATGGTTTCCACATAGCTGAAGAAAGCCATAGCTGTTTGAATGTGCTTCCCATATATCCATCCTGTGGAACAGAGAAAACTTCTCCTGAATTTTCACCATCCACAAGAATGATATTATCTCCAGCATAGACAAATCTGCCTTTTTCTATAATGGTTGCAGATGATTTTCCACGTAAGAACCTTGCATCCAAGCAAATACCTTTTCCGTTTCTCTTTTCACCGTCTATCAACTGGCATATATCTTTCAAACGTAATATAGCCCAACTGTTGGGATATTCAAAAGGAAGCTCAACCTCAAAGATTTGCCCATTTATCCTCTCATAATACTTGCTATTGCTTTTTCATACATTTCTACAATTCTACATTGCTCAGCTAAAGGTGGCAAAGGAAATAATAATGAATTGAGATCTTCTTTATTAAATCCCGCTTGGGCACACCGACTTCGATTGACAATTTCATTTTGATATATAGAACTACAATAATACAGATAAATGTATTTTTGGAATATAAGTGGAGATTCGTATAATGGGATAACTTTTGCTAGAGCTACATTATAAGCTCCGTATTCTGCATAAAATACCTTTCCTAAGGATGCACCATAACGAGCTAATAGAATATCTCCTTTATGAGAAATTTTACTGGCTGTAGAAAGCGGTATATATATAGGTTGTGGGTTAGGTCCATAATCTCTAATTTGAAATAACCGTATATATCCTTCTTTTTCTCGTTCAATAAATTTAGACTTTGGAGGTTGAGAACCACCTGAAATATCAAACAGATCATTATGTCTTACCCATGCCCAAGAATCAGGTATTTCAAATGGTATCTCATCAGTAATATCTTTTTCGGTTTTATCTTTCTTCTCCCAATACTTGTTATCGTCACCTTTATAGATAACGGAATCTGTCAAAGCTGACTTTTTAAGCTTGCCTTCTTTAACAAGTTTCTGTTTCTCCTTCCGTATCTGTTCAAGAAGTTTTTGCGCTGTGCCTTCCTCTGCTATTTGTGGAACTAATTTGCCTTGAATAGCTTCTTGGAGAATAGATTTCTTCAACAACTCAAAGATTGAAATATTTAGTTTACTCAAATCATTCGACAAGGATTCATACCGATTAACAAATGGCATTGTGAGATTGATTGCATTTACAATCCGAAATTGTTCTTTTAGCGGTGGAACAGGTATCAACAAGTTCTGAATCCTCATAATAGCCAATTTGGGTTGACCGACTTTTGTTATAAAAGCTGTAATTTGAGATTGTACTACATCAGAAGACAGACAATACATTAAGAATTTCTTATCTATTTGCCTAAAAACTATTTTATTCGCATTCTCGGTTAGATTTGCATTGTCAAATTCTTCTGGTATTTCACCAATATGTCCAATTGTACCTGCGACAGTAATATATAGGTCTTCTTTGGAAATATAATAAGCTTTGATTTTTTGGTAAATATCTTCTGTAATATAGTGAATATCATTGCTGTTTACAGAATGATTTTTCATATCTGTAACACGAATATACTTATATCCTGTGTTTACTGTAGTTAAAGATTTTCCAACAGGTATTCTTTTTCCACCACATATAATATTTCCTAATTTTTCCCATTCCCATCCTTGGGGAATCTCAAACGGAATCTCCTCGTTAATACACTTCACTTCCCCTGTAGCGAGATACTTCTCATAATAGGAATTGTCATCACCACGGTAAATGATTGATTCGTTTTTATCTTTCTTAATTTTCTTTTCTTTAATTAACTTGGCTTTCTCTGCTCTGATACGCTCAAGGAGTACAGATGCAGGTTCGTCATTAGGGTCTTGCGGTACAAGTTTTCCTTGTATCGCCCACTGTAGTATACTATTTTTTAATTGCTTTCCATTCATCTTATTCTAACAGATTTAGAAGTTTTCGTCTTTCTGTTTTTCCTTCAGGTAGAACTGATATAGCTTTTTCCCTATTTTATCTTTTTTGAAGGTACGTTCATGATTCATAGGTGTCATAGACAAGCGAATTTTCGCCACACCTTCATTCAATATTTCAAATTGCTGTGTAGTAATTCTAAATTGAGCTGTAGAACTTATTTCTGTGATCGGGATTACAATATTTCCACTTATAACACTAGCAGATTGACTTCCATTACCAATTACGGTTCCTTGTAGTTCAAGGTATTTTCCTGTGAATGTTCGAATTTTCATAGTTGGTTCAGCAAGGAAATTCATCCTGTCCGAATGCACTGTAGCTATTATTGAATAAATTGTATCTTGCTTAGCCACACTATACTTCATATTGCAACCTTCGGCTGCAAGTGCTTTATAAGTATAACCTACTGTTTGTGCTTTAGCGTTGAGTCCTAAAATGACACAGAACAGTAATAATATAATCTTTATAGTTTTCATATTTTATCTTGTTCGTAAGCCTCTTCCTGTATTCCTAATTTACCTTTGCTCATTGCATTCGCAATATCTATTTTCAGTTCTTCGTCATAATCTTTACTGGTCATAAAACTATTAACGATGCGTAGCAGCAAGTCTTGGTCGATATTAGATGCAGCCACATGATAAATAATAGATTCCAATGTGCGCATACAGATGCAAGCATGCCAGTAGTAATTATTTTTGTGTAAAAAGTAAGCACCCAAAGTCAACGCAATACGCTTATTTCCATCATTGAAGAAGTGTCCAGAACAGAATCTATACATCAGATAGGTTAGTTTGTCGGCAAAGGTAGGATAGTATAAATCATTTTGCACAAACTCCAATGTTGCACGAATACCACCTTCGTCACGCACTCCTTCAAAACCGCCATCACTGGCATCAATCATTTTGCCATAGATGTTTAAGGCTTCGTTGTAATCTATGTAATTAAATTCCTTACTCATCTTCTGCTTGCTTTAAGCGTTTAAGCACATCTTTGTTATCTGCTAAGATACGGTCAAAATCAATAGACTGGTCGCCGATGAATCGTTCAAATTCTTCAGGAGTAACAGCTTGCAAATAATCTGCTATATTACCATGATACGCATCTCGGAAACTGAAATCCCTTGAAGCCATTTTGGTTCTGGCATCATTTAGATAAGGTTTCTGCATGGGATGTTCGGCAAGTTCATTCACTATACGCTCTACCTCATCAATAGTAAGTTTTCTACTGCCATTTTCCTTGAATCGTTCACTTATAGCAGCCCCTACACCGTTTTCAAAAGAAGAGATTACTAATAGTACTTCTGAATACAACGTGTGCCGAACATTGTCCTTAGAATCCAACCTTAATACTTCTCGATATTCCTTGGCATTCTCCTTGAAAACAGCCTTGTAGATGAAATCTGTAATTTGGGAATACTTGTATGTAGGATGTCCATTCACGTATTGATTGATGGCAGAAGTAAGATTTTTACGGTAGTTTTCTTCTGTGATTGCAGCCGGAAGATAATGCACATCTCTGCGGTTAATATATTTAGTTCCCCCACCTGTCTTTTCGTTGATGGTGGTAATCACAAAATCCAAGATAAGACTACGGACTTTTTTAGCTTTCTCACTCTCTGTAAGTAGCATTCCTATATTTAAGAAAGAGCGGAAATTAAATAATCCGAGCTGTGTTGTTTTGCTCGCCTCATTAATAAGGTGAGCAAATTCTAACTTAAATTCTTTCAGCTGTTTACCTTTACATAAAATATATCCATTATGCTTTAATTCCTCAGAATTTGATTGCAGATAACGGTCTATTGTAGATGTATCAACTTGATAAAAATCGGCAACCATTTTTTTAGTAAAACGGTATTCTCCATCAAAGAGCATTCCTTCTATATCAAAATGTTCCTGTACCTTACTGACCGCAAAACGGTTGTTTAGTACATTTTGTCTTTCTATGTTTGAGATTGTCAAATCCTTCATATCACTTCACAATTATCAGTTACACGATTTTATGTCTATACCGAGAATTTTTTGAATCTCAGAAAGTGTTTTGTCTATTTCATGGTCGAGTGCAGCACGTTTCTCAAAATACTGTTTAAGCAATTCTGCCGGAGGGAGTATTTCTTCTTCTTCCTTTGGGAATTTACATTGGTCGAAATTGCAATCCAAATCAATCAACTGCTGAGCAGTAAACACACGGCTCTTTTCTCCCACTTCATCATTGACTATCTCTTTTCGGTCATTCCACCATTCCTGAATAGGCAGGGTATGCTCTACTTTCATTGGCTTGGTTTTTGAGAAATGCTTGTAGCCTTCCGGCATATCCAAACGATAGAACCATGTCTCTTTAGTTTTGAATCCTTCTTCGCAGCCTTCGGCTTGTTCATTGTTAAAGAAAAGAATGTTGGTGGCAATGGAAGTGTATGGAGAGAATATAGAACCTGGCAAACGGATGATTGTATGCAAATTGAAATTGCGCAGAAGATTCTCTTTAAGTGCAAGCTTTGCTCCGTCAGTACCGAACAGAAAACCGTCAGGAATAATCACTCCACATCTGCCGCCTGCTTTAAGACGGTACATAATAAGGGCTATAAACAAATCGGCAGTTTCGCTTGAGCGGTAACGTAAGGGAAAGTTGCTCTTTATGCTATCGTCCGTGCTGCCTCCATAAGGAGGGTTCATACCGATAACATCAACTTTATCGGTTTCATTGAAATCCGTAACATTTGTACCAAGTGAATCACAGTGTGTTATATTGGGAGCCTCAATATCATGAAGCAACAAATTTGTGATGCTCAAAAGATAGGGTAACGGTTTCCATTCTTGACCAACAACTGCATTTTGCAACTTCTCATCATCTTCGGCAGAACGGACATTCTTAACCATATAGTTGAGCGCAGAGGTAAGGAAGCCTCCTGTACCGCTGGTAAAATCTCCAAAGGTTTCACCCAATTTAGGATCAAGCATCATGACGATAAAATCAGTCAAGGCACGTGGAGTGTAGAATTCACCCGCATTTCCTGCTGATTGCAAATCTTTTAAGATGCCTTCATAAATATCTCCGAATGTGTGGCGGTCTTCTGCATCATCAAATTCAATTTCGTTTACTATGTTGATTACTTGACGCAGAAGCGTTCCGTTTTTCATATACTGGTTCAAGTCGGCAAATGTTTCTTGAACAATACTCTTGGCTCGTGGTGTGTCGGCATTTACAGGAAGGTTTTTTAATGCTGGGAATAGTTTCTCATTAACAAAAGAAAGCAGGGCTTCACCTGTCAATGCTTCACCATCTTTTTCGTCTACTGCCCAATTACGCCAACGCAATTCTTCTGGGATGATAGACTTATAGTTATCATCTTTGTACTCCCATGTTTCTTCCTGCGTGTCATAGACTTTCAAGAAGAACATCCAAGTCATTTGTTCGATTCTCTGTGCGTCACCATTGATACCTGCATCTTGTCGCATGATATTCTGGATTCGCTTTATGATATTGTTTACTGCCATTTTTATGCCATTTTATATATTTGATATTCAAGTTCTTTGACAGCCTTCTCAAATTCATGTTTGCCGCCAAATAATTTCACAATCTTAGTTGGTTTACCAATGCTATTAAATGGTGGTATTTCTAAAATATTCGCCTTTTCAAAGTCAAGAATGCCATTCTCTGCATATTTATCAAGAAGAGTCTCCAAGACTTCACGAGCTTTGCCTTCGTACTTTCCGAAGTAGTTACGCTTCTTTACGTTGTTTGCCCTTTCTTTTCTTGTCAATGGTGGTTGGTCAAAAGCAACGTGGCATATCACATCAAAGATGTCTGCATCCTTCAGTGCCGGATTCGCTTCGCGGACTGCGTCTATCAGAATGGCATATTCCTTTAACTCGTCCATCACAGCTTGCTTACGTTCCGCTTCTGTCCATGTATGTATGAACTCATCAAGGGTCTGATAGTGTCGTAATAATTGCTTTCTTGCAAACGACTGAACACTTTCTGTTCTCATGGTTTTGCCATCTTCTCCTAAAACAGATACTATCTCATGGGCAATGCGAATATCCCTTCCATTGATAAGGTATTTTTCACGACAATCAGATACAGGAGTGGGAACTGGATCTACAGGTGGGTATGGTTTTGGCTTTTTGCCACCTCCTTTGGGCGGTTCCGGATCGCCATCAAATGCAGGGTCTTTGAATTTTGCTGTGGCATTGCGAAAATCAAGGATTTCCAAATGCCACTTACCCTTGTCTTTTCTAAGCCGTGTACCACGTCCGATGATTTGCTTGAATTCAGTCATAGAGCCAATTTCTTTGTCTATAACGATTAAGCCACAAGTCTTACAGTCCACTCCTGTAGATAGGAGTTCGGAGGTTGTAACAATTACCGGGTAGGGCTCATCCACACTGATAAAGTTATCTAATTGTTTTTTCCCTTCTTTATCCTCACCGACAATGCGTGTAACATAATAGGGTGACTTTTTACACAAATCACTGTTCATATTGATAAGTAGTGTTCGCATTTCGGCAGCTTCCTCTATATCAGGGCAGAATACAATCGTTTTTGTCATACGTCCGATGTCGTGTAACATTTTAGTGATTCTTTGTGCTACGACTTTACGTCTTAGCTTGATAGCAAGATCACGTCCTATATTTTGTCTTTGATATAATTTCTGCTCGATTTCTTTACCCAATAAATCCATTTCACCTTCTTCCGGAGTCCATCCTTGTAAATCAACATTGATAAAGTCGGCGGTAACCCGATATGGAGCCAAAAAACCATCTTGGATTCCTTGGAGAAGTGAATAGGTATATACAGGTTCCCCGAAATAATCCAAGTTGTTTGCTCCTTCATCGGCTTTTGGAGTGGCTGTCATACCAATTTGGGTAGCCGAGCTGAAATACTCCAATACTTTACGCCATGCAGAATCGTCTTTCGCACTTCCCCGATGGCACTCATCAACGATAATCAAATCAAAGAAGTTTGGTTGTACCTCCAAAAACGGGTCTGGCTTTCCTTCTTTTCCGACTAGCTGATGATATAAAGCCATATACACCTCGTATGATGAATCTATCTTTTCTTCACCTTCTCCAACAGAAGTTACCTTGGTCATAAACTTCTTGAATGGCTTAAAATCTTGAGCCATTGTTTGATCTATGAGGATATTTCGGTCTGCAAGATATAGGATTTTTTTCTTTGCTCCGCTTTTATGAAGACGATGAATAATCTGAAATGCAGTAAATGTCTTACCTGTACCGGTAGCCATTACGACAAGTACACGTTGTTGTCCTCTGGCTACGGCTTCAATAGTACGGTCAACCGCTATACGTTGATAATATCTTGGCTCATGGCTATGTGCATCATAATAAAACGGCGTTTCTATTATGTTGAGTTCATCCGAAGTATAGTTCTTAGATGCAAGATAACGGTTGTATAGTTCTTCTTCTGTGGGAAAATCCTCTAACTTGATTTCGGTTTCTTTCCCCGTGATAAAGTCATGTTCCAAGAAAGCATCGCCATTACTGGAGTACGCAAATTTCAGGTCAAGGATTTGGGCATAATCTATGGCTTGCTGAATACCACCTCCAACTGCGTGTTTATTGTCTTTGGCTTCAACCACAGCAATGGGCTTGCCATTATGGTATAATAGGTAATCGGCTTTTTTACCCTCTGCTACTGAATGTTGGTTGCCAACAACAAGTACTCGACCATCCGTAAAATAGTACTCTTCACGCATATTTACACTTACTGCCCATCCTTTTTGTTGGAGTGCAGGAGTAATGAACAGAGTGCGTATCTCTTGTTCTTTGAGCTCTTTCTTGTTTACTTCCATAACAATAACTCATTTATGGTTTTACACTGCTGACAATCAAATCCTTTACATCAATATTAAGAACTTTGGCTATATCATTAAGTGTTTTAAGATCTGGTTGAACTGAGTTACTACACCATTTACTTACAGTACAATTAGATTTTCCAATTTGTTCTGCAAGCCATTTTCCTGTCTTCTGTTGTTCGACAAGCACAACTTTTAGTCTGTTTAAATTAGCCATGAAGTAAAATGTTTTAATCCAAAGGCAAATTTATATAAATTGCCTGATAGTATAAGTAACTTCCAATAAAATTATATTATAGGAAGTTGTACAATTAAAATATGACATTGTTTTTTTAATTATTTTCTTTCTCCCTTCTCTCTTTTACCCTTTCCTGTCCCGGCATTTTTTTAGCCAATACACTTTCTCCGGCAGGAAAATAGATAGGAAAAACTTTATATAAGAAACTTACAATATCATTACGCTTCTTTCCCATATTGAAAAAAG
>ERZ835980.3921-NODE-3921-length-10846-cov-4.632193_pt1 | contig 10846 bp, 8 predicted proteins | sample MGYA00519943_ERZ835980 | MGnify/ENA primary metagenome ERZ835980 (study PRJEB31850, sample SAMEA3708791) | human gut metagenome | biome: human gut; feature: human-associated habitat; material: faeces | place: China | collected 2014 ... | reverse complement strand
CAGTTTCGACTGCGAAGCCTATGACTGCGGTTTTGCCGTGCCCAATTTTGCACCGGATTATGCCGAAAGTGTGGAAAATGATACCGCCGAAGCCCATTGCGACACCCTGCGCTGCACCGTGCGCGGCAGGGGAGAGGCGGTGGTCATCGGCTGCGACCCCAACACCAGCCTGTATTTTACCAACGTCCATCTGCCCGCCGTGAAGTACCACATCCCCAAGGGGCACACAGAACTGGACACCGAGGTCTTTGACGAAGCGGACTGATGCCGCTTCTTTCCAGAAAAACAGTCGTTTTGTGCGGCTGTTTTTCTTATATCCTGTGCTATAATAAAAGCAGAAAATGCTGCGAGGTGACATGTATGCCTTTAAATCATCCCATTACCCCGGCACTTCTGGCCGACCCGGAAATTTTCCAGCAGAACCGTCTGCCCTTCCATGCCCATTTTACCGACCAGACCAGCCTGGAACTGCCCCTGACCGTCAGCTTGGACGGCGAGTGGAACTTCTGCTATGCGGAAAACCTGACTGCACCCTTTACGGACTGGGACACCCTGACCGTGCCGGGCTTCATCCAGATGCAGAGCCTGCAAAAGCCCGGCCAGCCCTACGGCGCGCCCCATTATGTCAACACCCAGTACCCGTGGGATGGCCACGAAAAGCTGCACCCCGGTCAGATTCCGCAGGACTATAACCCCATCGGGGAATACCAGCGCAGTTTCACCCTGCCGGAAAGCTGGGCAAGCTGTTACTTGCGCCTGAACGGTGCCGACAGTGCCGCCGCCGTCTGGTGCAACGGCGTTTACATCGGCTACACCGAGGATACCTTCACTCCCGCTGAATTTGACATGACTGCTGCCGTCCACCCCGGCGAAAATACCCTGACGGTACAGGTGTACCGTTTCTCCTCCGGCAGCTGGCTGGAGGATCAGGATTTCTGGCGCATGAGCGGCTTATTCCGCTCCGTGGAGCTGTTCACAAAGCCGGAAATTCACCTCGAGGATGTCTTTGTGAAGCAGGATTTTGCCCCGGACTTTTCCAGTGCCACCGTCACCTTTGATTGCAAGGTCAGCGGCGCGGGAACGGTGTCGGTGGTGTTTGATGGCAAGGAGCAGTCCGCAGAGGTGGGGGAGCCTGCCGAATACGACAGCGGCGTGGTGTTCGGCAAGGGCGAGGCCGACCCGGACGTGGAAGAGGACGTGCAGGACGTTTCTTTCACCTTTGCGGTGGAGCACCCTGCCCTGTGGAGCGCCGAGCAGCCGAACCTGTACGAAGCAGAAATCGCCCTGCTGTGCGAGGGCGTTCTCGTGGAGCGCACCGGGCTGAAAGTCGGTCTGCGCAAATTTGAACGGAAAGACCGCCAGATGCTTTTGAACGGCAAGCGCATCGTGTTCAAGGGCGTCAACCGCCACGAGTGGAGCTGCCGCACCGGCCGCACCGTCAGCCGGGAAGAGATGCTGTGGGATGTAAAGAACCTGAAAGCCCATAACGTCAACGCCGTGCGCACCAGCCACTACCCGGACGACCCGTATTTCCTGCAGCTCTGCGATGAATACGGCCTGTATGTCATCGGGGAGACCAATCTGGAGTCCCACGGCACATGGCAGAAGCTGGGTGCGGACGGTTCGGACGAATGGACGCTGCCCGGTGCCCGCCCGGAGTGGCGGGAAAATGTGCTGGCCCGCGCCGAAGCCATGCTGGAACGGGACAAAAACCACCCGGCCATCCTCATTTGGTCTTGCGGCAACGAGAGCCACGGCGGCAAGACCCTGTGGGAGATGAGCGAGTATTTCCGCCGCACCGACCCCAGCCGCCTTGTGCATTACGAGGGCATTTTCTGGAACCGGGAATACCCCGCCACCTCCGATATGGAAAGCCAGATGTACACCCCGGTGGCAGACATTAAAAAGTTTTTGGCAGAGCACCCGGAAAAGCCTTTCATCATGTGCGAATACAGCCACGCTATGGGCAACAGCTGCGGCGGCATCACCGACTACACCGAGTATGCCTACGAAGAGCCGCTGTATCAGGGCGGGTTTATCTGGGAGTACATGGACCACGGCATTGCAGTGATAAGCCCGGACGGAAAGCCCGGCTTTGCCTACGGCGGCGACTTTGGCGACCGCCCCACCGACCGGGAATTCTGCGTGGACGGCCTTGTGCTGCCCGACCGCCGCAATACTCCCAAGATGGATGCAGTCAAGGCGGCCTACGCACCGCTGAAAATCACCCTGACCGACACCGAAGTCGTGATTGAAAACCGGAACCTCTTTACCGACCTGAGCGCCTACGACCTTGTGTTTGCATCTTCGGTCAACGGCAAGCCGGAACGCCGCGCGGTGCTGCGGGCAGACTGCGCACCCGGCAAGACTGCGCACATCGCGTTCCCGTTCCCTCTGCCGGAGACAGGGCTTGCCTGCATGACCGTTACCGCAGTGCAGCGGGCTGCAAAGCCCGGCATCCCGACGGGCTATGAAGCTGCCTTTGGGCAGGTATGGCACAACTACGCCGCCGCCCGGCTGACCGTTGCCGCGCCGGAATTGGTGGAGATGGACTGCAACATCGGCGTAAAGGGCGATGGCTTCGAGTACATCTTTGGTCGCGGCAAGGGGCTGGTGTCCATCCGCTACAACGGTGTGCAGCTGTTGGACGATACCGTGCGCCCCAACTTCTGGCGTGCGCCCACCAACAACGACGAGGGCTGCGCAGAGCCGTTTGCATTTGCCTTCTGGAAAACCGCCGGTCTCTACGCCCGGTGCGATAACCTGACTGCCGAAGCAAAGGATGAGTTCGTCATCGTCCGCGCAAACTACACCCTACCAGATGGGCAGACGCTGCCCATTGATTTTGCCATCGACGGCGCAGGCCGCTGCGATATCACCATGACATGGCAGGGCGAAAAGACTGAGCTGCCGGAGTTCGGGCTGCTCTTCCCGATGCGCCGGGAGCTGACCAAGGTATCCTATCTGGGTCTTGGCCCCCGGGAGACCACCGCCGACCGCACCGCAGGCGGCAAGATGGGCGCTTGGAGCTACAATGTCCGGCAGGATTTTGCCCAGAACAGCCCGGTCTACCCGCAGGAATGCGGCAGCCGTACCGGCGTGTACAGCGCAGCACTCACCGGCAGCGGATTGAATATAGGCATCGGCTTTGCAGGGGACGGCATGACCTTCTCGGCGCTGCCCTACACGCCCCATGAACTGGAAAACGCCCGCCACCTTTACGAGCTGCCCCGGGACGACAATAAGACGGTCGTCCGCTGCGCTGCTTTCCAGCGCGGCGTGGGCGGCGACAACAGCTGGGGCGCAAAGCCCCATGCAGACGCCTGCTTTGCGGTGGAGAAGGGAACCTCGTTCCGTTTTACGATTCAAAAATAAAAATTTACTTGGCTAAAGTGGTGGGAATCATCGTGATACCCACCACTTTGGTCTTATTGCGAAACCGTAACGAGATAAAAATCAGTGCAACATATAAATAGTATATTGGCGATACGCAATCCAACGATGTAGCTGCTACATTAAAAAGTTGAATTGCGGTATCCATGTTGTAGCGGCAGGAAAGCAGTTCCATCATAGTAGTGTCCTCCTGGACTTGATTTTGGTGTGCGGCCACGCAAATCAATGCCGCCAAGTCGGTGGAGATAAAACGGCAAGGCCGCCTGCTGCCGCCAAGAAGAAAAAGGCTGTAATTCTATAAAAAGGACGGAAATCAGAGGAACCTATCAGGATTCTGTGCTCTGGTGGTCGATATCAAGAGACAAGCCGCCAACTTCACCGTGGATGGCCTTTATGTGGTAAGCGACATATTCGCGCGGATTGACACCGTAATTCTTTTTGAAGGAGCGGTAAAAGGCGTTATAATCAGAAAAACCGCATTTGGCCGGGATGGAAGAGATCGGCTCTTTTTTCATGAGCAGCCGTTTGGCTTCCAGCAGCCGCTGCTGGATGACATACTGGTAAAAGCTGATCTGCATATTCTGCTTGAACATGTGGGAAAAATTGTATTTATCAATGAAAAGTGCCTTTGCCACCGTGTCCAGTGAAAGATCGCCGCTGAGGTTCAGATCGATATAATGCAGGGCGTTGCTCAGGACGCTTGGTTTCTGCGCCTTGGCAAAAACGTGCTCCCGATTATATAAGGAACGGTTGATGCCAATGAGGATGCGGAGAATATCGGCCATGCCCTCACTGTGGTAACACAGGCTTTCCTCCCGGTAAGCGTGGGTCAGGGCTTCAAACTGCCCGAACCGGGCGCGGGAGCTGTCCACGCTATCCCGAATCAAAAATGTTTTTGCATGACCCGGACGGAGAAAGTAATCGATGTCCGGGTCGATCTTTTTCATGGTATCAAAAGCCGGAGGACTGAGCCACAACACATACCGCTCATAGGGGATCTCAAAGTCCCGGAAGATGGGATGGTGCATAATGGCAGGTGGGATGATCAGCAGGTCTCCCGGTTTGAGCCGGAACATTTTGTCGTGGACGACATAATCCGCATTTCCGCTGACAAAGAGAAAAATTTCATAGAATTCATGGTAATGAGAAGCGACCGGAGGATAGCTGGCGTCCTTGTAATGGTCGATCTCAAAATCCGGCTCGGCCATGTAATGTTTATCGGTTTTGATGACTTTCACAGAAAAATACCTCCAGTCAAAAAATTCTTTTGGGCTAGTTCATCATAACACGATGTACCAATATATGCAATGTTTTGACCAATAAATGCCAATAATTTTGCAAAAAAGGTTGGATTATACCAAGAAATGCAAGGTTTTTACCAAAAAAGGCCTGTACATTACAACGTGTTTGCGCTATTTTTATTGACAGAAAGCCTGTTGCACATGGCAGAGCGGAAATGGTAGGGATCGCGCAGCCTGAAGCCCTTTGCGGAAGGGATAAATTTCACTCTGACCGACAGGAGATCAAAACCGGTTTTGTACGCAGTCAATCAAACAAAGAAAACTGGAGATGTCAATCATGATAGGAACAAGACGTATTACTCGCCGCAGCTTTCTGGCTGCTGCAGGTCTTGCTGCCGTAGGCGCAAGCCTGTCGCTCACCGGATGCAGCGGCTCGGTTTCAGACGGCCTGAGCTCCAAGCATCTGCTGGTGGCACACAGCCACAGCGAAGCGCACCCGGTCAACGTTGGACTGCAGAAGATGACGGAAGTTGCTTCTGCTGAATCCGACCTGACCTTCAGCGTTTACCCCAATGGTCAGCTGGGCGACAACGCAGCAATGATCCAGCTGGTCAAGGCCGGCGTTCTGGATATTGCAAAGGTCTCTGCTTCCAGCATGGAGCAGTTCAACAGCGCATACGCCATCTTCTCGATGCCGTATGTGTTCGAGAGCACCGAGCAGTATTTTGCCGTTATGAACCAGAGCGAAGCGGTGCAGGAGATCTTCAAGAGCACCTACGATCAGGGCTTCTTTGCCATCGGCTGGTTCGATTCCGGCTCCCGCAGCATCTACACCACCAAAGACGGCCCCTGTGAAGGCCCCGCAGACCTGAAGGGTCTGAAGATCCGCACCCAGGACAGCCCCACGTCCATTGCCATGATCCGTGCCATGGGCGGCAGTGCAACGCCCATGTCCAGCGGCGAGACCTACACCGGTCTGCAGCAGGGCATTATTGACGGCGCAGAGAACAACGAGACAGTTCTGGTGCAGGACGGTCACGGCGAGGTCTGCAAGAGCTACACCTACACCCAGCACCAGATGGTGCCCGATATCGTGATCATCTCCACCGAGACTTGGGAAAGTCTGGACGAGGCCGAGCAGAGTGCCATCGTAAACGGCATGACCCAGGGCAACGAAGCACACGAGGCCGTATGGCAGGATCTGGTGCAGGAGAACATCGACGGTGCCAAGGAGATGGGCGTTCAGTTCTACACCATCGACAAGACGGCCTTTATCGAGGCTACCCAGTCCCTGCGCGACGAGTTCTGTGCCAAGAGCGCCGACAATGCCCGTTATTACGAGGACTTCCTGTCCTATGTACAGGCTTGATGAGGAGGGAAGCATACCATGTTGATCGTTAAATTCCGTGGCCTGATCGATAAGATCATTCAGGTCCTCAGCACCATTATCATGGGTGTCATGGTCATTGCTGTCTGCTGGCAGGTCATCACCCGCTACATCCTGAACAACCCCAGCACCGTGACCGAAGAAGCGCTGCGTTATCTGCTGATCTGGGTGACCATGGTGGGCGGTGCTTACGCATACGGCCGCCGCAAGCATCTGGCAATCACCGCGCTGAGCAAGCGTCTGTCCTTCAAGGGCCAGAAGATCCTGGATATCTTTGTGCAGGCTATGGTCATCCTGTTCTGCGTTGTTGTCATGATCGGCGGCGGCACGCGCCTTGTCAACACCGCTGCGGATCAGCTGAGCGCTGCGCTGCAGCTGCCCATGCCCCTGATCTACGCCAGCGTCCCTGTGGGTGCCATCCTGTTCATCTTCTACGCGCTCATCTTCATCGGTGAGGATCTGCGCGATATGAAGCAGGGCCCCAAGGCAGAGTCTGCCAAAGAAGCATAAAAAAGGAGGACGAACCTAAAATGGGTACTTTTCAAGTCGGTCTGCTCCTGATCGGCACGTTTGCGCTGCTGCTGGCGCTGAGCGTCCCGGTCTCGGTCAGTATCATCATTTCGTCGGTCGTGACCATGGCCTCCACCCTGTCTCTGGATCTGGGCACCTTCGTTGCCAGCCAGCGCATGGTGGGCGGCGTTGACAGCTTCTCGCTGCTGGCTGTCCCGTTCTACATCCTCTGCGGTGTTCTGATGAACACCGGCGGCATTGCACAGAAACTGATCGATTTCGCAAAAATTCTGGTCGGCCGCATCCCCGGTGGTCTGGCGCACACCAACATTCTGGGCAACACGCTGTTCGGCTCTCTGTCTGGTTCCTCCGTTGCAGCTTCCGTTGCCATCGGCGGCGTTCTGATCCCCATGGAGGAGAAGGAAGGCTACGATAAAAAGTTTGCTGCTGCCGTCAACATCGCTTCCGCACCTACTGGTCTGATCATTCCTCCTTCCGGCATCCTGATCATCTATCCGGTGCTGGCTGGCTGCTCTGTGGTGGGCATGATCATGTCCGGCTACATCCCCGGCCTGATGTGGGCACTGGCCTGCATGGTCGTGGCTTATGTCATTGCAAAGAAGAACCACTATCCCACTGCTGGTAAGGTTCCGGCTTCCGTTTTCTTCAAGTACTTCGTGGACGCCATCCCCAGCCTGCTGCTGATCGTCATCATCGTCGGCGGCGTTATGTCCGGCATCTTTACTGCAACGGAGTCCGCTGCCGTGGCTGTTGCCTACACCCTGTTCCTGTCCATCGTTGTTTACCGCAGCATCAAGATCAAGGATCTGCCCAAGATCCTGCTGGACGCCTGCGAGACCACCGCTGTCATCATGTTCCTGATCGCCGGCTCCAACGTCATGAGCTTTGTTATGAGCTTCACCGGCCTGCCCAGCGCCATCGGCAATGCACTGATCAGCGTTTCCAGCAACAAGTACGTCATCCTGCTCATCATCAACCTTGTCCTGCTGGTGGTTGGCTGCTTCATGGACATCACCCCGGCTGTCCTGATCTTCACCCCGATCTTCCTGCCCGTTGTCCAGTCCTTCGGTATGGACCCCATCCACTTCGGTATCATGATGGTCATGAACCTGGGTATCGGCAACATCACCCCGCCCGTTGGCAGCGCACTGTTCAGCGGCTGCTCGGTGGCAGATATGGATATGGAGGACATGATCAAACCGATCCTGCCGTTCTATGCCGCGATCTTCGTGGCGCTGATGCTGGTAGCTTATGTGCCTTGGTTCTCCATGGCGCTGCCCACCCTGTTCGGCGCAGTCTGATAATGTGAAAAGGAGCAAGTTTTCATGGTTTATTCAGTCACCAAGTATGGCGCTGTCGGCGATGGCGCAACCAATGATGCCGCTGCAATCCAGTCTGCCATTGATGCCTGCAACGCAGCAGGCGGCGGCCGCGTTGTACTGGAGGGCGGTCATACCTACTATTCCAGTTCTATCGAGCTGAAAAGCAACGTAGAGCTGCATCTGGAACAGGGCGCCCTTCTGAAAGCGCACTCCGATATCTCCACCTATTTCAACCCCAACGGCGATGATGCTTCCGTGGCAGCAGTTTCCGGCGCAAAGGCCGTGGATCGTCCGGTGGCAAAACCGGCTTACACCTTTATTCACGCCAAGGATGCAGACAACTTCTCCATCACGGGTCAGGGCGCAGTGGACGGCAACGTGTATGCCTTTATGAAGCGGGCAAGCCGTTACTACTTCAACGGTGATTTTTACCCCCGTCCCACCATGGTGTATGTGGAGCACTGCAACCACATCTCGTTCCATGACGTGACACTGCAGAACTCTCCGTTCTGGACGCTGCACCCTGCCGGATGCAACGATGTGCTGATCTCCAACATCCGGGTGCTGAACCCGCTGGACTGCACCAACTCCGACGGTATCGATCCGGATCACTCCACCAATGTGCGGATCATCGGCTGCCATGTCCAGTGTGCAGATGACTGCATCTGCCTCAAGACCACAGCAGGCAACAACGAGTACGGCCCCACCAAGAACGTCATCATCTCCAACTGCACGCTGACCTCTACCAGTGCCGCGATCAAGATCGGCACAGAGGGCGTGGCAGATTTCGAGAATATTCTGGTGGATAACTGCATCATCACCGGAAGCAACCGGGGTCTGTCCATCCAGATTCGCGACGGCGGCTGTGTGCGGAACGTGAGCTTCTCCAACATCATGATCGAGACCCGCCGCTTTGCCGAGTGCTGGTGGGGCTGCGCGGAGCCTATCGTGATGACGACCCACGACCGGAACGCCAACACCCACAGCGGCAGCATCGAGAATGTTCGCTTCTTCAACGTCACCTGCAAGGGTGAGAACGGTGTGTTCCTCTCCGGCAACGAGGAGAATCACATCAAGAACGTTCTGTTTGAAAATGTCAACGTCTGTCTGGAAGCTACCAGCAAGTGGGAGCGCGGAATGTACGATCTGCGTCCCATTCCGCCTGAAAAGGAAGGCATGCTGCATCAGAAGAGTGCAGCCATGTTCCTGCGCTGGGTGGATGGCGTCACCGTCCGGAACTCCACGCTGGGCTTTGCAGGCGAGGACCGTTCGGACTTCGCACAGGCGCTTCTTACTCAGAACTGCACCAACGTGCAGACCATGGGTCTGACTGCTGAGGCTGCCGCCCCGGAGTACCAGAGCATCGAACTGGGCTGAGCCGCCTATCAATAATGAGCAAGCCGCCGCATCGGCGCTGGCCCCTTTTGCCGGGTCGGGCCGGGCGGCGGCTTCTTTTGAGGGATGAACCAATGAACAAGAAAAAGAACATCATCACGTTTGCCGCGTTCCTGATCCTGATGGTGGGTCTGGGCGCGAACGATGCCATGCGGGGCATTTTTTCCACGATCTTCTCTGCCCACTTCCAGCTGAGTACCGCCCAGTTATCCCAGATCGTCACCGTAAGCTACATCGGCAACCTCGTGTTTCTGGCCGTCGGCGGCTTCGGGGTGGATATTCTGGGCCGCCGCAAGGCCATGCTGCTGTATACCTTTTTGTGGAGCGCAGCCATGCTGCTGTTTGCCACCACGGACTCCTATCTGCTGCTGCTTGTGGGAATGTTTTTTGCCATGGGCACATCCACGCTGCTGAACACCAACATGAACCTGATTACGACCGGTATGTTTGCCGTTGCGCCCGGCTTTTTTGTGAACTTCCTGTTCTTCATTCAGGGCATCGGCACCAGCGGCAGCCAGAGCATCATTGGCAACTGGGCTACGGATATTTCCAGCTGGCACACCGTGGCATGGGGACTGCTGGCCATTGGCGCAGCTGCCATGGTTTTGTTTGTACTGTTTCCGATGCCGGAAGTGCAGGAGCACAAAACGGAGGGGAAGGTATCGCCCAAGGAGATCATGAGCTGTCCGGCATTTCTGTCGTTGGTGCTGATCATCGGCCTGTATTTTATTGCAGAACATGGCATTATGAACTGGCTGGTGAGCTATGCTACCAATGCACTGGAAGTGCCCATGGGACAGGCGGCAAACTTTACCGCTGTTTTCTTCGGCTGTGTGATGGTGGGGCGTCTGGTGCTGAGCAGTCTGGTGGATAAGCTGGGCATCTACCGCTGCCTGCGGCTCTTCGCCACAAGCGCTGCGGTTCTGTACACCGCAGGTGTTCTGCTGGGTGCACCGGGTCTGTGGCTCCTGGCAGTCAGCGGTCTGCTGTTTTCCATCCTGTATCCGACCCTTGTCATGCTGATCCCGCGATACTGGCCTAGTCACGCAGCTTCCTCTGCATCGGGTCTGGTGCTGAGTGTGGCTTCGCTGGCGGATATCCTCTTCAATGCCGTGTTTGGCAGCTTGGTGGATGCCATCGGCTACCGGACCTCCTTCCTCATCATGCCTGCCTGCATGGTGGGATGCACGGCACTGCTCTGGCTGTTCTTTGCAAAAGCTAAAAATCTGGAACGGTGCGATTAACGGACATATACGGCCACGCAAACCAATGCCCTCAAGTTTTAAGCGAGCATAAAAAATACCGCCCACGCAGCGCTGCGTGGGCGGTAAATTTTTTTTCTTACCCAAAGTATAACAGGAGAACCACAGACAGTACGGATGAAAAGTCGTGAAGCAAGATGAATTTTTTGAATTGTCATAAATAGCACGACTTTTTGACTGATAACACAAAATTTTGCACCCTTATTCCGTGGGATTCTCTTTATAATAAGAACAGAAATCAAACGGAAAAAGGAGATGCGGATGATGCAAGCAACAAACCTGAAAACGAATCATCTGACCCAGCCTCTCGGCATA
>ERZ835980.3917-NODE-3917-length-10855-cov-12.845833_pt1 | contig 10855 bp, 8 predicted proteins | sample MGYA00519943_ERZ835980 | MGnify/ENA primary metagenome ERZ835980 (study PRJEB31850, sample SAMEA3708791) | human gut metagenome | biome: human gut; feature: human-associated habitat; material: faeces | place: China | collected 2014 ... | reverse complement strand
TTGTGGCTATTGTAGCCATTATTTTGATGTGGGCTGTTGCTGCTTCTGTTAGTAGTCTGAAATATAAGGAAGAATCCTTTGCACATTATTCCATGTATCGGGTAGTAAAGGAACAACATCAGCACTTAATAGAACAAACAGGGATGAGACTAACTGAAGATACAGAATAGTCATTTGGAGGTAAAGAACAACTACCATTATTAAAAAAAACAGAATCCAGATATAAGAACAAACTTACAGCTGAATCCTGTTTCCATTTACACAAAATATTTTATAGTGTTATAAAAGGTCATATCTGAAAAGATGTGGCCTTTTTTACTTTACATAATACTATGCTGCACATAACCATTGGCGGAACTGTGTTGCACGGACGCTGTTCACGCGATAACCTACACTGATAACTGCATTGAGGTTGTAAAATTAGAGCGAACGGCTTACCTCTCTGGTACCTTCTTGACGAACTACCGAAATTTTCTCGGTAGTTGCTTTTTCGTCCAATTCTCCACTATCATAAATATTCTTTAGATGAAGCCCTATATTGTCCGTTGAACAGTTAAATAACATACTCATAGTTTTTGAGTACACCAAATAGTCTTATCCTTATAATAGACCTCAATGCCTTGTTCCTTACCTTCTATCTGGAATATCAAGAACTCAGCAGTGCTATTTCTTATTTATCTTCGATTTGCCATAAATTGCTTCTCATATGCATGCAACAATACACTAAACAGCAATAGTCAATTTATATATGTTTACCTTTTTGCTTTAATTTGGGTGTTTGGGAATCTGGTACCTTTTGCGGAGCGTTGACTTTTATTGTTAATGGCATTGGAAAATCTACACCGACAAGAAGTGCTTCTCCTTCTCCAAAACTCGGCAAGAAAGACAGACTATTCCTATTTGCAGCAGATGCAGCATTTTCTACTGCCTTTTTATCTTGTTCATTTATCAATCTATGAACAACAAACGTACCCATTTGACTTAGTGTTCCTAACGGAATATCTCTTGGCATTTGTGTAGCTATACACAAAAATAGTCCATACTTGCGTGCCTCTTTTGAAATTTGTTCAAAGGCATCAAGAGGTTTAGCCGAGAAATATTCATCTGCGATACTTTTATTTAAGAACTGATGAGCCTCGTCCATGAATATAATTATTGGATTATCCTTATAAAGTCCCTTTCTTGCTTCATTCAACAGATAATTTCCTATTGCATTAACTAATATTTCTCTTACTTGGTAATCGAAACTTACTTTTGAAAAATTCAATCGCAAAACACTATTCTCCCCATTCAAGAATTCTTGTATGCCTTCTCTTAAGTCTTTTGCATCGGGAATAGTGTCTTTTCTAAAACCGAAAATTTTATTGTATTCAGATGTTGACATGACATTGTTAATTCGAGATATCAAACTTATACAATTTGAAACATCAGTTTCATTCCTATCTCCCCACATTGAAGGATTATTCCTATCCGAATCCCAATTACATTCATTAGTAATCTGTGCAGCAAGAAGATTGAAATCAAAATTACATGATTTGTCTTCTATCTGTACAATATGATTATAATAAAAAACTTCAAATGCGCGCTTTGTCTTCTTGGCTTTGTATATGTTTCCCTTGATTGGATTTCCTCGAGAATCTTGTTTATAATATAAAGATAACTCAGTATTATTGTCAAGTTTGGACATCTTCAAAGATCTAATAGCTTCCATTAGTTTTGGCACTTGCGTCTTTGAAGACGGATGTAGCAAATAATACAATTCGTCAATTGAAAGATTCTTATAATCGAAAATGTATTCACCTGTACCCAGTTCAATATTCTGTATATTCTCATTGATATTATTGTATTCTCCCGTAGCATCAATCAAAATACATTTGTTTTCCGTGTAATCTGATGCAAGTTCTATAAGTTTTGCCACAGTCCAACTTTTTCCTCCTCCTGTCGTCCCCAAAACTGCACAATGACGACCGAAAAGAGAATTAAGAGAAATATTACATAAGGCATTATTGGATGTTAATTTTCCTAAAGGAGCAAATGGAACATCCTTATCATCTGTTTTTGTACCAAATGCAGATATATATGCACCTATTTGTTCGTCAGAACAAGAAAAAACCTTAGAACCAACAGATGGATAACGAGAAACAGTTTTGATTATAGACTCAGGTTTGTAAATATCGAATAGAGCAAGTAATTCAACTTTTGCAATTGGATGGAACTGAGTATCTTCTTCATTTATACTTCTATTTGTTATTTCTGTTCTTTCCCCTTGAGGAAGATTCAGTTCAAACACCCTTCCTAAGAAACCGTATTCTTGACCTTCAATAACAACAAAACTGCCAACAGAGCCACCCGAAAAGATTTCTCCATTAAAATAGAATGTATGTAATAATTTTGCAGAAGGAATCTGCAAACGAACATATTGTGGAGTTACCTCACAAACATATCCAACAAATTTGTTATGGTCGAATGGCTTCATAATTATTGGGATTATCTACCTCATAAGAGCTATTATACGGATAGTTTTCTACAAAGGCTTTAAACTTAGAGAAAATTATTGTTACATTTTGAGTGACAGTTCCATCTTCTGCCACAAAATCAGGAACTAAATTATGTGTTATGCCACTTTCTTCCCATTTATCTGCTTCTCCATCTTTGGCGAAGTTTTTCATGCCAAAACAAACAATAAGCAAATGAAAGTTAGGGTTTTGAAGTGCAGCCTCCTTAATAACATTTTGAATATGCTTGTCTTGAAATCCAAAACCTGCAACAATTAACAGAGTTCCCTCTTTTCGAAGAGTACTCTGTAAATGTGACATCATTTCAAAATATGGTTGTTCATAACTGCTTTCATATTTCTCACTTGCAGGATATATGATGCATGGATGATCTGTTGTTTCTTTTTGATATATTTTACCATCTTTCTTTTCCCAATCTATACTGCCATGCAACTTAAACAGTTGTATTACATTAGGAACAAAACTTTCTTCGTTCTTAATCCTAGTACGTTCCCTATATACAACGTCATGATCAAAGTTACTTCCATTGAACAATCGTGGATAAGAGAATGAAAAACCATCTATAATGGTATAATTCATTCTTTGAGCAGCTTGCTCAAATAATGTATCATAATTTGTCGTATATAGTTGAACTCGTGGTTCTGCGGGCTTACGCGCTGTCAGTTTTCTAATAAAATCCTGATGGTGTCTATTATTCTCGTCAAGAGGCAACTTGCAAGCATCGGCAATCTTCTTTTCTAATTTACATCTTAAAGAATTGCCTTCGTCGTCTTTAATCTCACCATTCAACTTTTCATACAAAATTGTAAAAGACAAAAAGTCTTCAATATTCTTAGATTCAATAATTGACTGGCATTTATCTTTTAAAATACCATCATTTTGTGTTAATACAGAGCTAATAGCATTTATTTCCTCTTCATAGCTTTGCCATAATTCTGTACGAGTTTTCCCTCCATGAGCCCCATTTTCCATAGAAGTGCCAGCTGCTGTCAAAACTGCAATATTTTTAAGATGACTAGTATATTTACTAATATCATTCGCTATTAAACGAAATGCTTCAGAAGTGGCATACTCCTTGAACTGGGCAACTCCATCTCCATCATTTTGTTGTTGAGGATTATTATCAATATACCAATGTTCCTCATCGTAGGCAACAGATTTTGTTACCGTTTTATATAAGAATATCTTTTCCATTATAATATCCAATTTTATTTACACTCTATCAACGATAGTCTCTAAGTCATTCAACTTAACCAACATGAATGCCATTCGCTCGTTTCCCCAGTATTTATTAGGAATGTCTTTGGCATTGAATAGTAACTTTTGCAATTCAGCATCTGTGTCACTCGGCTTTCTTATTCGAATCATGAAATATGATGAGTTGTGTGGCTCACTTGGATAATTCGACTGAATTAGACGCTCTTTCGTCCATACATCATGCTTTGTTCGGACAATCTTGCAGAGGTTACCGACATATATCTCTCCTTTGACATACAAGAGCAAATACTTTGCTTTGTTCCAAGGAGAATCTGCAATTTTATCCAAAGGAATGTTGTACCAAAGATTGTCAAATGTCCATTGACGTTTCTCTTCACTACCAGCAACTGCCACCATTACCAAATCGTCTGGCAACATTCCAACCTTTTCTTCTTCAGTGATATATGCCAATGTGCGTTGTGGCTTGGCTTTAGCCACATGAGTATCAGCTGTCGTGAATTTCATCAAGATGTCATCCAAATGCACTCTCAGCAAGGATTCGCTATTGGGTAAAAGAGGGAATGCACCGATATTCACACTTTCTATACTAGTACTATAGTAACGTCTCTTGATGTATTCATCGTTACCACGACCAGGAAAGAGGATATAGCCACCAATTATTTCTTTGGAGCGATATGGTTCATGCTCTTTGCTATAATAAATAGCGTCACGGTAGCGATGCATCTGATTGATAGCATCAGTTGGGGGGTAATCACCTCCTGGAAAATTTGACATTTCAGCAATATCTTGCTCCTCAAAATCTTTGTCAAGCTTTTTGTCGTTAATGACACGATATTTCGCATCATACAAATATGTCAAGACAACTTCTCCAGATGCCTTGCGAATATTAAGCACAATGTCTGGACGTTGCTCTGTTGTTGCTGTATTAATGCCCATGCAATACTCATCCTTACCGCTTTTTCGGTTAAATGTATGCTGATAATGAAGAGTTACTACGTCTCCTTCATGTGCTGCCAGTTGCGCCTTACGTTCATCCTTATCATCGTTCTCTGCTTTGGGGTAATGATATTCCACAGTATGCTCCAAAGAGGAATTTGTAAATGGATTGAGCAATGTTCCTTTAGGCTCTGTCACCAGTTGTTCATGTGATGGCTTGTTATAGTCAATACCCATGACATCAGCCACCAACTTCTTCATCTTTATGAAGCACCATAGCTCATAAATCTCCCATATTTGTAGAGTTCCAATGTTTGCAGCTCCATTATACAAGTCAATTCCTCGTTTCAATTTCAACCAATCCTTGTAAATTTGCTGATAACCTAATCGATTTTGCAGTACAAGACTGTCTTGTTTTATACCATCGAAACGACCTACTGTTTTGAAGAAAGGGTGTTTCGAAAGTTTTCTCAGAGAATCCTGATAGTCTGTCCACATCTGGCGATGACGTTCTGAAAGTTCTTCTTGAGAGGAACTGAGAACTGTCGTTATTACAGAAGAAAGCCGTTTTCCAATACTTTGAAGAGTATATTTCACGAAACGGTTTTCCATCGTGTCGTGTGTAGAATGTGCTTCATTATAGCCAAAGTAATATTCTTCCAGTTTCCCTTCTTTTTTTACTTCGCTATAGTGTTCTTCCATGGCAGGTGTCCAGAACTTAATCTGTTCTGCCTTTCTTGATGTGCGGAAGTTCACAATTTGTGAATGTGGACTCTGTATCACACATTTTACGTTCTTCACATAGTCATCCACAACGCTTTGAAATGCAGCCATCCATGTGGCATCGGTATTAATCCGTCCTCGACTGAATTGCTGGAGAGTGATGCTCAGATAGCGATAGATGACGTTTTCGTACTCCTCGTTAATCTCCCGTAACAGCGACTTGTAATCGTTTTTTGTGTCAAGTTTGGGTGATACTACATCAAAAGTTACATAGCTATCTTTACGGACACCATTCTTCTGATAGGAGAAATCTAGTTTGAACACTCCAGGCTCATTCAAAAAGTCCAACTCTCCCGTGAGGGATTTTTCTTCCCTTCCATTCAACTCTTCATCAACAAAGAAGCTGTCCTCTATGTCTTTTCGTACATGGCGAATTTCTGGTACAGAGTCTTTATCTACACCATGGAATAGTAAGCGAACTTGATATTTACAAGTTTCAAAGATGACAGGCCATAACTTATCCCAAACCTTGCCCGCTGCAAGTTTTGTTTCTTCTTCGTCTTCAGTTTTCTTCCTTGTAATTGGACTGTATAGGCGAAGTTCACATTCATCTTTTGAGGTATATTGACAATATGTTTCTGGCGCATCAATATCTGGATTGTCTCTCCTTGAATAATTGATGCGACCCTTGAAGCGTTCCCACGAATAGCTTATGTCTTGCGTGCGAACAATTACCTCGTAATCAGGATGAATGAATCTTAAAACCTCTGTCTGCATATGTCCTTTCTATATGATTATGGCCAGAAACGAGTGAACTCTTGATTATTCAATCGGTCAATCATTTCTTGTATCTTCTCTTTGGCTATTTGTTGATGTTCCTTGTCCTTTTCTGCCAGTTCTTCTGCCTCATCATTTTCGGATGTTGTAATGTCGCTTGATATTTCTTTGATGTCTGGAGCCAATTCTTTCAGCCATTCTAAACGATTGTCATAAGGTACATCAACTTTACTTTTATATTCTCTTGACAACGCAAACATCTCTGCATCGCCCTCAATGCGTGGAAGAATCTTCATTAACAGAATGTTATTTACAGATTGTGCAATGGCATCATCCAGTTCCTTGCCTTCATCAAGCATCACACCAACCATAATGGTCAGTTCGTTCAGCACACGATAACTAACCTCAAAAGGAGTGCCTTTCAATGCCTTGTTGATTTCCTCCAACTGTGATGGAAGTTTTTTTACTAATTCTGCTGCGACATCTGAATGCGCCTCCAGAACCTCGTCGGCAGTGACATATCGACGAGCGAAAGCATTCTGCCATTTTTGTTGCTCTTCGCCAGACAAGTACTCCAAGTTTTTGCTACCACCGAACATATTGCGTAGATTACCTCCATTCATTTCTATGGTCATAGCACGGTCAATCACTTTACGAGAGAACTGATGCGTGGTATCATCCATATTGACTGTACCAATTATTACTACATTGTCAGGAAGGGTTAGTCCTTCGGTCGTCAGGTCTGTACGCTTGCCGACCTCTTCATTAATATCACTTTCGGTTTTAATATTAAAGAGTTTAAGGTAGATGTCCCTGTCGGTCAAATTGCTGCTGAAAAGCTCTCCCGTTTGTGCATTCCTTGTGTGGGGTATTTCTGACAATTCACGGAAATACAGCGTATCAATTATTGGCTCTGTTTTAACCATGGTCATATCAACCTCGCCAGTTTCTTCATTCTTTGGATGCTTGCGAGTTTCCAATATACTCAAAATCTCTGCAAAGTATTGTTCTACAGGCGCCAGATTCATTTCATCAAGACAAACAAAGAATGGAACGGTAGGGAACATCTTGGCCTTTACTAAGAACTTGACGAACTTAGTGAACTGATAACCACCCTTCCCTAATCGGCTGTAATATCCCAACAATTCTGTTGAGTCATGCCAATTTGGTTTTACCTCAATCATACAATAGTTGCCAGGCGTTGTGCCAGCCTTGTCTTGCAAGTATTTTGGACATGACTTAAAGGCAAATTCGCGCACAATCCGGCTTTTACCTGTACCAGAAATACCAGCTAGCAAAAGAAATGGTTTGGTTTTGATAGCTGTAATATATTTACGGTATTTATTCGAATATGTAATATCATCTGGTTCTATAATATTTTTTTTTGCATGTTCTTGCAAATATTTTTCTATGAAACTATTATCACCCATTAAATTACCATACGAATCATACATTTGCCAGTTTCCACTTCTATCCAATTCTATGATTAAAAATTGATTTTTATAATTTTTACATAGTTCAGACCACCCTTTAAGATACTTCTCAATAGGTGTTTCTGTGGAATCATCACAAAAAGCAATAATATAATTTGCCATCTTCCAAATAGAATTAGCTCGTGTCCCCAATCCATCCGCTAGTAAAGATGACCTCTTTTGCATTCTATATGTATGCAAATATGTTTGTGATGTAAGTTCTTCTACAAACTCCTCTAATCCTTTTTGTATATCTGATTTTTCCATTTGTTGTAATTGTTAATATTTATTGGAAAAGGAGAAGAAGCCCCTAATGGAAATCCCATCAAATATTCTGCATGCAAAGCTGTTGGCTTACCAAATACCCTTACATATTTAGCACAAGATGGATGTTTCATCATTGACTTATAATGATAATTACCCATCGTTGTTGGAGTATGAATGTATATAGGATCATTTGGATTTTGTGATTGTATCCATGTTACTTGTTTTACAAAAACATTCTCTATTTCCTTTTCAGAAGGGTTGACATCATTATTTTGATTACATATGTGTCTATTTACCAATATTCTAAAAGCTATAGCTGCAGCAATTGGAGCTTGAGCATTTCCTATTCCACGCTTTTGCGGAGCCAAAACTGGAACTTCAGCAGGATATACTAAATCATGAGGATTTTCTTGCCAAAAACCAGCATGAAATCTTCCTAATTTAGAAAGATGCTTAACAATTTTGTCAAATATCAATTTATCCTTGACTGCCAAAAGCCAAAACCTAGGTCTTTTATGATCGGCATGCAAATCCATACATGCCAATCTACATCTTTTTACCTTATATCCTATAGACTCCAAATCTTTCTTAGCTTTTTCAATTGCAATAATTGTCACATTCTCTGCGAAAACAATTGGAGCATCTGAAGCTTTTACAAATTTAAACATATAAGGCCATAGATTTTTTTCCTTTATATTATTACCATGAGCAGCGTAACTGAATGCTTGACATGGAAATCCACCACAGAGTATGTCAAAAGAACCTCTAAAATCCTTACCATCCATTTGAGTGACGTCGTCATAAATTGGAAACTGCGGCATCCATCCATCAAGCTGCCTTTGTCTTAATACTTTTTTACAATAGCTATCAATTTCAACACCTGCACAACATTGATGTCCAAGTAATTCTCCACCATAAATACCTCCACCTATTCCAGCAAATAAATGGAATTCCTTTATATTTTCATTTCCTTTCATTAAGTCTATTTACTATTTTATTCACCACAATAAATCTTTCGTATCCACTTCAAGGACTTTTGCGATTTCAACTAATGTCTCCAAGTTTGGTTGCATAGTGTTAGTACACCATTTCGAAACAGTTCCCGGATCTTTTCCTAATTGTTCCGCTAACCATTTATTGGTACGTTTCTTTTCTGCTAGAACCACCTTCAATCGATTAATATCTTTGTTCATACATTACATAATATATTTTCAAAAACAAAGATAATCATTATAATCGAAAATCTATTCTGACTATAATGATTATCTGACAAATATATGTCGAAAAACGACTTTATATTGGAATATACTTCAATAATACTTTTGGTTCATGTGGATTGTTTTTCTTTATCTCTTCTTTCTTTTACCCTTTCCTGTCCCGGCATTTTTTTAGCCAACACACTTTCTCCTGCAGGAAAATAGATAGGAAAGACTTTATATAAGAAACTTACAATATCATTACGCTTCTTTCCCATATTGAAAAAAGCAGAACAAACAAAATACATAAGGTCTTGCTGACTACAAGTATCTTTTTGCTGAATAGATATTGATGGAGTGATTATCAAGTCATGTTCTGCAAATGCATAGGCACAGGCAAGGATGGCTTTTTGTTCTTCTTCAGTAAACATCTTGATTTTATTTGCCAGCCATTCAAGTTCTCCTTGCAGAAGTGCTTTTTGCTTTTCATTTTGTTCTTTCAATAGAATGGAAACTTTTTCCTGTTCTTTTACAGTAAGGGCTTCTTCTAATTTTTGATTCTTACGTTTTACAATGTTGTACTTTTCCATATATGCTACAGCTATGCAAAAATATCCGACTGCAATAGCAAAGATCAATACTGCATGAAATCTGATTTTAGCCTTTATATCAGTTTGCATATCTATATAATCGCAAGTCATAACAGTTATCAGTATCATAAGCGTTGCACCCACATACATTGTTCTGAATTTAGCCCTAGAACTTATTGGGGCTATACCAAGCAATAAGGTTATTGCTAAGAAAGCCATAAGTAAGGTAAAAACTAATAAGAATATTGCCATGTGATTCTATTGTTGTTTATGGTTTGATAATAATGCGCCAATAGCCAGTCTTATCAGATCCTTCATGGACGAGAATGCCTCTGTCCTTAAGATTCTTTATCTGTTTCTTGACACCTTCCAAAGAGATCCCCAATTCATCTGCCATTTTTTCACGGGTTATCATAGGGTTTGATATAACCATATCAATGATACGTTGAGCCGTTCTACCAACAGGTTTATTGAGATTCTGTTTTACAGGGTACCTTTTGAGTGTACTTTTTTCGTTTACAGGGTACTTTTTCACCGAACTTTCTTCGTTTACAGGGTACTTTTCGAGGGTACTATTTACTCTGTTGGCAACTTCCTCAACAGGTATCCTTCCGTTCTCTCCCCAATTCAAATTATAGAATGTGGTATAGAAAGAAATTGCTTCCGTTTGATATTGTGGTTCTTTGCCCGGCAAGAAATTAGGCAGTTTCTCCGTAAGTTCCCTCATTTTTCTTAAACCCGAACCACGTTTCTCCATATAGTCCAATTGGGTAAACATATCCGCAATGACAGGGTTACGGCGCATGGAAGGCACTTTGTATATGTCTCGGTCTTGAATTTGTGTACCATCAAGCATTGCTCCTGGTGATACCAATTCTACTCGGTCATCATAGATGTCAATATGTACTTCACCACCCATTACTGTGTAATCTCTATGGATAAGATGGTTTACCAACCCTTCAAAGATTGCACGATCGGAATAGTCTGGGAGATTCAGGCGATAGTTCGGCATCTTCACCCATCCGCTCATGGTATAATTCTTGATGAAGTCCATACCATATTTCAAAAGCAATACGAGATTTGCCCGATGCTCTACGGAACTGATGGCATCGTCTTTATAGAGCCCCGTCCAACGGGTGCAGAAAATACGTGATTGGAAT
>ERZ835980.3915-NODE-3915-length-10857-cov-4.474357_pt1 | contig 10857 bp, 7 predicted proteins | sample MGYA00519943_ERZ835980 | MGnify/ENA primary metagenome ERZ835980 (study PRJEB31850, sample SAMEA3708791) | human gut metagenome | biome: human gut; feature: human-associated habitat; material: faeces | place: China | collected 2014 ... | reverse complement strand
CTTTCAACGCAAATTAAAAGCTGTCTGTTTCTGTTGGAAACAGACAGCTTTTGCAGCCTTACGGTTGCCCTGCACACCCGAATCTGTCAGCCAACAGTAAAAATAAGAATTACTTCCTTATCACTGTTAAGCCAATGCTTTCGTGAGCCTTTTTGCGATATTTACTGCTTGTCGCCGCCAAATATCGAAATTTGACTCTCATCGCTCTGGCTGTGCATCTCGGCGATGACGGCAAGACTTTCTTCGCTCGCGCCGCCGGGTTCGACCTGCGGCATCGCGAGGAAGAAGCCCTGCAGAAGGTCGACGCCGAGCGACAGCACGGTGCGTACCTCGTCCGCGGTCTCAAGGCCCTCGGCCACGACCTTCATGCCGCGCTGGTGCGCGTAGGACACGGTGTTCGACACGATCTGGCGCTTGTTGGCGTCGGTGTCGATGTCGCGGATGATGGAAAGGTCGATCTTGATGTAGTTGGGCGAGAGCTCGAGAAGGCTGCGCTCGTTGCTGTAGCCGCTGCCGTAGTCGTCGAGCGCGAACGCACCAGAGCTGCCACGGATCGTCTGCTTGATGCGCAGCGCCTTGGGGTCGAGGCACTCTTCCTCCGTGATCTCAATGACGATGCGCGGCAGGATCGAGGCGTAGCGCGCGGAGTATTCCGAAAGCTCATCGGGCGTTAGATACTGGCTTGCAATCGAATTGACGAACAGCAGCGCGCTGGGCACGACCTTACCGGCGTTTTCAAGCGCCTGATATGCACTTGACGCACAGAAGAACGTGATGCGCTCGACCTCGTGCAGGCAGTTTTCCTCGCGCGCGAGGCGCAGCACGTCAGCAGGGGAGTGCAGCGTGGGAAGATCCACGCGCATGAGCGCTTCATAGGCGAAGACGCTGCCGTCTTTTGCGTCGATAATCGGCTGGAAGTGATAGGAGATGAGCTCTTCGTTGATGAGACGGCGGAACTCCTCATGGCAGCGTCTTTCCTGCAGGCTGGTGCGGTAGACCTCAGGGTCGAATTCCAGCAGCTCGCCCTTGCGCGAGTGCTTGACCTGATACATGGCAAAGTCCGCGTATTTGCGCAGTGTGATGAGATTTGTGCTGCTCTCGGGATACCACGCGATACCGCCGGAGACGCTCACGCGCAGCTCACGTCCGCTGGGAAGCTGGACGACAGAATGCTCAAGGGCGGCTTTCAGCGCGCGGATGTCGGCGCGCAGCGTATCCTGATCGTTGTAGCCGTAGAAGAGTGCATTGAACTCATCGCCGCTGATGCGCGCGCAGACGGTACGCGCGGGAGCGTTCTTGGCAAAGCATTCGCCTGTGCGGCGGATGTACTCGTCGCCCCAGTCGTGGCCGAATGTGTCGTTTATCTGCTTGAGGTTGTCGAGGTCGAACATCAAAAGCGCCGCGTGGCCGAGCTTTTCGGGTGAGCAGAAGAACTCGGCGCAGATGCGGTGGAAGGCACGGCGGTTGTAGAGGTCTGTGAGCGTGTCATAGTCGCACTCGTGCTCAATGCGCAGCTTTTCAAGCGTGTTGGCGGTCACATCCTCGACAAGGCCGACCTGTGTGCCGTCCTCGTGCGTCGTCTCGATGCGAAGGTAGCGCTCTTTGCCGCTTGGCAGACGGATGTGGTAGAGCATCGCGCCGTCGGGCGCGGGGGAGTGGGGGCACGAGCGCTCAAAGCGCTGCAAAAGCTCGCGGAAACTCTGCGCTGTTAAGGCGTCTGCGTCAACGCCGGGCATGCCGAGAAGGTCGAAGAAATTGTCGGTGACATAGATGCTGTCGGGAGCGGAGCGCAGCTCATAGCCGCCGAGCTCCACGCTTGCCATGTCCATGATGCGCAGAAACTTGGTCGAAGTATCGAGTACCTCGCGTCCGAGCTGCGTGAACGCGGAGGAGAACCGGTCGAGCTCGATGATGCCGGTGGCGGAGAGCATGGGGATGGAGCTGCGGCTTTCACGCGCGTGCGCGACCTCGTCGGAAAGGCGCGAAATCGGGCGCGAGAGCTTGCGCGCCAGCACAAGGCTGCTGAAAAGTCCCGCAGTGAGCACGACGAGGACCGCGATGATCAAAAACCGCAGCACATAGCCTGAAAAGGCGTAAAGCGCCGATACCGGCACCGAGCCGATAAGCAGCATCTGCTCATTGGAAAACGGCGCGTTGCGGTTGTAGAGCGTCAGCGGTGCCACGGCGGCGTGACAAAGGCCGAGGGGGGAGTCACTCTGGTAGCCACCGCGCTTTGACGGCTTGAGCAGCAGCGTCTGGTCATAGGATTGCTGCGGCGCATTTGCAGCGGGGGAGGCGGAGATGACGCTGACGGTAAGGTCGTCTTTTCCGATGGCGGAATTCGATGCGACGCCGAGAAGATAGGTGCCCGAGCTGTCGTTCTGCAGCTCGGTGCCCGGCAGCAGGGCTTGCAGGTAGCTTTCAAGAATTTCGACGCCGAGCACGCCGTAGACCGTGCCGTCATCTAAAATAAGCGGGATGGTGTAGGCGATGGCGGAGTGATCGTCGCCGGAGAGCGTGTAGGGCGAGGACGTCCAGTGGCCGTAGTCCGCGGCGTCCAGTTCGCCGTTTCCGTGGTAGGCTGCCTGAAAGACGGGATAGAGAAAGCCACTGCTGCCGTTGGCCCCATAGTTGATCGAGGGCGTCCAGCTCGTGTCGGTCGCAATGTAGAGTGACTGTACGACCTGTGCGGGTGCGCGCACGAGCATAAGATCAGAATTGCGCTGCGAGGGGGAGGAATTCGGGTCAAGGTCGCGCAGATAAAGGCAGGGCAGCGGCTCGCCCTTTTTGCGCGTGTCGAGATCGTGCGTGTTGAGCACGACAAAAATGCCGGTGACGGGGCGATGGCGCATCGAGGAGATCAGGCTGTCGCCGATCGAGAGCAGCAGGGGGGATGCGGCGTCGCTGCCGCTGTCGAGCGTGTCGAGGCTGATCTCGCCGTCGTCGAGCATGGCCTGCGTCACGGCGTTGATCTTGCCCGCAAGCGACGAGAGGTCCTGCGCGTCGAGCATCTGGCCTTGCAGATAGTTTTGGCGGTTTTCCGTCTGTATCTGCAAGATGTCGACAGCATTCTGCTCAAGGTTCGTGTTGATGCGGCAGAGATAGAGAATGCCGACAAGCAGCGCGATCTCGATGAACAGGATCCAGAGCATGGAGCGCAGGATCGTATGGAAGATGGTGACATGCGGCACATGATCCGATGGTTTGCGAAAGAACATAAAACGGCCCCTTTTTTGTCATTGAACAGTCACTCAGCCCTGAAAGGCCTCAAGCGATGCAAGCGTATCCTGATACCAGGCTTCAAAGCATTCGTCGGAAAGGAACTGCGCCGAGGCCTCTTCAAAGCTCTGTCCCTGCGCCATTGCCTCTTTGACCGCGGCGCGGTCAGCGCTTGCCTTATCGCTCATGGAATATTCAAGAATGGCGCGGGCGTTCGTGCCGCCGGAGAAGGCGTGGGGCGTGTAGAGATGGTTTTCGTTGACCGTGTCGACTGCGGCGGAGAGGACTTCGTCCATCTCATCGCTGAGGGCAAGACCGCTTGCGCGGATCGCGTCGATGGAGTTGCCCTCGTGCGTGACGGGGAGGTAGCCTGAGTCGACAGAGAACGTGATGTTGTGCTCGGGCGAGGTGAACCACTTGAGGAAGACAAGGCTTGCCTGAATCTCGGCATCGCTCGCCTTCGTCACGACCATGCCCGCGCCCTGCTGCACGGCGTAGTCCTCGCCGTTCGCAAACTTCGGGCTTTCAAGCGCCTTGCGCGTGATGTCGTGGCTGTCCATGTCGTCGGCGATGACCTGCGTGGGGAAGAACGTTGCGCTCGAAGACGAGCCGACGTAGGCGATGATATTGCCGGTCTTCACATCATCGCTGCGGAAGCGGCCGCTTGCGGAAAAGTAGCCCTTGATGAAGGGTACATAGTAGTTATCCCAGAGGGTGCGCACGGCGTCGTGGTCAAAGTTCAGCGTCATGCTGCCGTCCTGTGCGTCGAAGATCGTGCAGCCGAGCTGCTTGGCGCCGATGAGCATGTAGTTCGCCATCGCGTCGCGGCCGAAGAACGCGCGTCCATCGTTCGGGATGTCGGGCGTCTGCGCGTCGGTCCACTCGTAGTAGCGTTCGGCGACGGAGACGAGGCCTTCGATCGTGGCCAAGTCGTCATAGGTTGCGCCTGTGGCGGCGGCGAACGGCTCCCAGTCCGTTTCATTGAGAAACAGCAGCTCCACCGACTTGGCGACGGGGAAGATCTTGATACTGCCCGAGCCGGAGAAGTCGCCTTCGCTCAGATAGTCCTCAATAAAGGCGGCGCGGTCCTCTTCGCTTAGATAGTCGCTCAGATCGGCAATTTGACCCATCTCATCGAGCGCGTAGGCAGTGTCGGCGTAGGCGGAGAAGATGTTGGGCATCGCCTCGGCACCGACCTTGCCCTCGGCAGAAGCGAGCACGTTGTTCTCAAGATCGGTCACGCTGCCGTGGCTGGAGCTCTCAACCGTGATGCCCTGTTCCTTGCCGACGGTCGAGTTGAACTCGTCGACGAGCGCGTTGAACGCTTCGAGCTGTTCACCGTTGTAGTACGTCCAGATCGTGATATTGACAGGGTTCGCCGGGGAAAATCCGGGGTCTGCCTTGCTGCCGCAGCCTGCGAGCAGCATCATCGCCGCCGCTGCGGCGAGCACGCGAGGGAGAAATTTGTTGTGAGCCATGATGCTTCCTTTCTATTTTGCGCGCCGTTCCGAGATGTGCAGACGAGCTGGCGCAGCAGAATGTCGGTGATGGCGCGCACATGCAGAATGTGCGTGCCGGATTCGAAGTTGCGCGACTCGACGACGTGGCTCAGAATGTTGATGATGGCGCTGTTCGTCTTCTCGTGCTCGTAAACCTGCTCTTCGGCCAGGTGGACAAGGTGCTTCTGGCGCGCGTAGAGCGTGAGTGCGTTGCTCACGCGCCGCTGCGTGACCGTCAGGTTGAACGGGCGGCGGATGTAATCCGTTACGCCGAGCTCGTAGGCCTTCTGGATGAACGATTCGTCATCCTCGGACGAGGTGATGATGACGGGGATCTCCTGCAGCCAGTTGCGCTGCTTCATCACCTCGAGCACGCCGAAGCCGTCGAGGCGGGGCATGTTGATGTCGAGCAGCAGCAGGTCGATGTCGAACTCGGAGTGCAGCAGCTCGAGCGCCTGCATGCCGTCGTCGGCATAAGGTATTCGTAGCGGCCGCCGAGGATTTCGGAAAGGATCTGCTGGTTCATTTTCGAATCGTCCGCGATCAGGATTTTGGCTTCGACCATAGTGTAGACCTCATACGCATTTTAGGGCGCGCTCTTTTGTAGAAATGCCGCCGCGGGGCGGGCGGACAAGAAAATAGGCACCGGAAAAGCCAGTGCCAAACAAAAACTGTTTATGCGTGTTTTTTAGAAACATTTGATACTTAATGTAAACTTAGCACAGAACCACGGAACATTCAAGGGAAATTTTCCCGGTTTTTCCTGCTGTTTTGCCAGAAATGATTGAAAAAAGAGCGGAAAGGGCGAAGCGTTTCCGCAAAAAAACGGGAGAGCCGTCAGCGGACGGTAAAAAATGCACGATAAATTTGAGGAAAAAAGAAATATGGATTGTAAAATATGTGCGAAATGGGGAGAAATACTGAACATTATTGACAATTTTTAGAAAAAAGTTTATAGCAATAGCGCATTTTTCCTGATATACAACGCCGGCTTTATCACGGAGCAGCAGCTCATCGAGGCGCTGGAGATGCAGCTCGGCGTCGAGTTCGTCGACCTGACGGCGGTGTCCATCCCCGTGGAGCTTGCAAGCTATGTGCCGAAGAATATCGCCAAGAAGTTCTGCGTCGTGCCGGTCAAGCTCGTCAAGGATACGCTGTACCCCGCTATGAGCGACCCGCTCGACTTCGTTGCGCAGGCGGAGGTCAAAGTTGCCTCGCGCAAGCGTGTGATCCCGATGATCGCGACCCGCCGCACGACCGAGCACGACATCAGCCTGCTCTACGGCAGCGAGGGCACGGCCGGCGTCATCGAGGAGATGAAGCGCGAGGCGGGCTCTTCGACGCCGGACATCGTCCCCGTGCAGGTTTCACAGGAGGCGATGGACTCCGGCGACAGCGCGCCGACGATCCGCTTTGTCAGCAGCCTCATTGAACGCGCGTTTTCCGAGCGCGCGAGCGATATCCACTTGGAGCCGCAGGACGGCGAAATGGTCGTGCGTATGCGTATCGACGGTCTTTTGCGCCGCGTGCTTACGGTCCCATCCGAATTGCAGAGCACCGTCATCTCGCGCCTCAAGATCATGGGCGCCATGAACATTGCCGATCATATCGCCGCATCTTTGACATTGCGCGGCTGGTCGCCCCCGACGATCTGTGTGGAGCTGACGAAAACGGATGAGGGCTACACGCTTAAAAAGAGCGAGCACTGCTGCGCGGTGTGGAAAAAGAAGCGCCGCTGTGAAAACTGCATTTCGCAGGAGGTGCTGCGCACGCACAAGCCACAGACGAAGATCGAAACGCGCGAGAGCGATATCTATTATGTGCTCGTGTCGTTCATCGAGGTGGACGGCAGGCCGTATTCGCTCGAGCTGGTCAAGCGCATCAAGAGCGACGACATGTTCGAGCGCGAAAATGTGCTCAACCAGCTGCTCGTGCGCAACCGGCAGGTGTATATGGACTCGGTCACCAAGGTCTACAACCGCCGCTATTACGACGAGCGGCTCAAGAATCTGGAGGGCCGGTTCTCGTTCGCCATGATCGACATGGACAACTTCAAGCACATCAACGACCGCTTCGGCCATCAGGCGGGCGACACGACTACGGCGTTCCGCGCGGTGCACACGCTCAAGGGCGTGGCGCTGAACCTTGGCCTCGGCTCGCTCGCCCACGCCAGCTCTCAGATGACGGAAGCGCTGCGCGCGGTCAGGATTCGATGCCTGAAAGCGTACAGCCACTCTATGTGGCGATGCAGAAGGAGCACACTGCCGTGTGCAGCGCGCTCGAGCAGCTCGAAAAGTAATTGAGAATAAAAAAAGTCGAAACCTTTCGGTTTCGACTTTTTTACTTCTTACAGCAGCGGGGCGATGATGCGCATGCCGGGGCCGATGAGCTTTCGCATAAACGGGTCGTTTTTGAGAAGCTCTGCGTCCGCGCGGACACACCGGGCGAGCGTTTGCTGGAAATCCTGCTCAATTTTTGCGACTTCGGGCGATGCATAAAGGTACGTGCCGCATTCGAAGTGGTGGTACAGGCTGCGGTAGTCCAGATTGATCGTGCCGACGGTCGCCTTGCAGTCATCGCTGACGAAGACCTTCGCGTGAACGAAGCCCGGCTCGTACTCATAAATTTGTACACCGTTTTCAAGCAGCCTGCGGTAATACGTGTGCGCAAGCGAGAAGGCGATCTCCTTGTCAGGCACATGCGGCAGGATGAGCTGGACCTCCACGCCGCGGCGCGCGGCGTAGGTCAGCGCCGTGATCATCTCGTTGTCAATGATGAGATACGGCGTCATGATGTGTACGTAACGGTTGGCACGGTTGATGATATCCATATAGACCATCTCGCCGACGAGGTTGCGGTCGAGCGGGCTGTCGCCATAGGGGATGACATAGCCCGCTTCCTTTTCATGCGCCGGCTGCGGCACGTCGAGATACTTGCTGTAGACTTCGGGCGTAAAGTGCACGGAGCTGACGTCCCACATCTGCAAAAACATCAGCGTCAGGCTGCGCACGGCGTCGCCGCGCAGGGCAATGGCTGTGTCCTTCCAGTGGCCGAGGCGCGAGGTGCGGTTGATGTACTCGTCGGAGAGGTTGATGCCGCCTGTGAAGCCGATCTTGCCGTCGATGACCATGATCTTGCGGTGGTCGCGGTAGTTGTAGTGCGTGGAGACGAACGGGCGCAGCGGCGCGAACATCTTGCAGGCAATGCCGAGCTTTTCGAGCTTTTTGGGGTAGGAATAGGGCAGCAGCGCGACCGCGCAGGTGCCGTCGTACAGCACGCGCACCTCGACGCCCGCGTTGACCTTTTCCTTGAGAATTTCAAGGATGCGGCCCCACATGTAGCCCTCCCTGACGATGAAATACTCGAGGAAGATGAAGTGCTCGGCCTTTTGGAGCTCGTCGCACATGACCTCGAACGCATCGTCGCCGAGGGGAAAGTATTGCGCCTGCGTGTTTTGATAGCACGGGAAGCCGCAGGAATTCAGGTAGGAGGCAAGGCTTTGGAGCTCCTCCGGTAATTCCTCCTTGGAACACGCGCTTTCCGAGGGGGCGAAGTGCTCCGTCTGCGACAGGATGTCGTTGTAGCGGCGGATCATCAGCCGGTGGCCGAGGTCGGTCTTGATGTAAACATACAGAATCAAGCCGAACACCGGCAGCACCGCGAGGATGAAAAACCACGTGAGCTTGATGGTCGGGTTGTCGTCGTTGCCGAACAGAAACAGCACGACTGCCGCCGACAGCAGCGTGTTGCCGCCCCAGAAATAGGGCAGAAAGCCCTCGAGCTTGTAAAAGGCGGCAAAGAGAAACAAGATCTGCACGATCAGCGAAACGATGATGATGCCCGTGCGGCCGAAGATGATCTGCACGAGGCCTCGCTTGCCCTTTTCTAAAAGAAGAATGTGATTGTCGTCGTCTTTCATAGATGTCCTTTCTCAAAGATGACCGTGCCCACGCGGGGCAAGGCACCTACATTTAATATATATCTACTTTATTATAACATGACTTTGCCGAAAAGCCAACCCATTTCCGCAGCGAAGCGTGAAGCGCACGCAGAAGGAGGAAATGGGACTTGGCGATTTGATTTTCCTGTGTTAAAATGGCGAAAAAGGCAGAAAGGGGACGAGAAAATGGAGCTTAAGACGCAGGTCCATAATATTCCGCCGCTGTATGACGAAAAGTCGCGCGTGCTGATCCTGGGCTCGTTCCCGTCGGTCAAGTCAAGGGAGGCGGCGTTCTTCTACGCGCACCCGCAGAACCGCTTCTGGCCGACGCTCGCCGCTGTTCTGGGCGAGGAAACGCCGAAGACGGTCGAAGAGAAGAAAGCGATGGTCCTGCGCCGCGGCGTCGCCATGTGGGACACCATCGGCTCATGCGAGATCGTGGGATCGTCGGATGCGAGCATCACGAACGTTGTGCCGAACGATCTGTCCGTCATTTTGGATGCGGCGGACATTCAGGCCATCTTCTGCAACGGCGGCACGTCCTACGCCTGCTATAAAAAATACTGCCGCGCGAAGCTCGGGCGCGAGGCCGTCCAGCTTCCCTCCACCTCGCCGGCCAACGCCAGATGGACGAAGGAAAAACTTGTCGAGGTCTGGGGCGCAGCGCTGAAACCGTATCTTTTTTGACGCGGCGTTGACAAAGAAAGGCAAATAGTTTATGATACAGGCTCAATCGATACAAGGAGTGTGGAACCATGGGCAAACTGGCAGCGCCGGTGCGCGCTGACAAGGAAATGATGTTTACGAACCGCCAGCTCGTCGCGCTGATGTGGCCGCTGCTGCTCGAGCAGCTTCTGGCCATTACGGTGGGTCTTGCCGACTCACTGATGGTTGCGACCGTCGGCGACGCGGCGATCAGCGCGGTGTCGCTCGTCGATTCGATCAGCAATCTGATGATCTACATTTTCTCGGCGATGGCGACCGGCGGCGCAGCCGTTGCGGGCCAGTACATCGGACAAAGACAGAAGGAGGACGCCTGCAACGCGGGCCAGCAGCTCATCGCGCTGCTCGGCGCGGTGTCGATCTTCTTCGTGGCGCTGCTGTACCTCTTCCGCACGCAGATTTTGACCGTAATGTTCGGCCATATCGAGCCCGACGTCATGGCGGCGACGAACACTTATTATTTATATGTGATGGCATCCATTCCGGGCATCGCGCTCTACAACGGCGGCGCGGCGCTGTTCCGCACGATGGGCCACAGCGACGTGTCGCTCAAAGTTTCACTCCTGATGAACAGCATCAATGTGATCGGCAACGCCGTTTTGATCTTTGGCTTCGGTATGGACGTCGCGGGCGTCGCGATCCCGACGCTCGTGTCCCGCACGGTCGCGGCAGTCGTCATCCTTTCGCTGCTCTTCAACCGCGATCTGATGCTGCACCTTTCTGATATCCGCGGCTTTCGTGTCGATATGCGCCTGATGAAGAACATCTTCTACATCGGCGTGCCAAGCGGCGTCGAAAACGGCATGTTCCAGCTGGGGCGTCTCGTGCTTTTCAGCCTGATTTCGACGTTCGGTACGGCATCGATGGTGGCGAACGCCATCGGCAACACCATCTCAAACTTCAACTGCTTTGCCGGTCAGGCCATCAACTTGGGCCTTGCCGCGGTCGTGAGCCAGTGCGTCGGCGCGGGCGAATTCGATCAGGCACGCGCGTATCTCAGAAAAATTGTCAAGTGGACCTACGGCATCATGGCGGCCGTCAACCTGACGATCATCGCGCTGCTGCCGCTCATCATGCGTGTCTACAACGTCTCACCAGAGGCGGAAAAGCTCGCCGTCACGGTCACGCTGATCCACGGCATCTCATCCATCTTCATCTGGGTACCGGCGTTTATGGTGCCGGGCTTCCTGCGTGCGGCGGGCGACGCGAAGTTCACGATGCTCGCCAGTATGCTGACGATGTGGGTCGTGCGCGTGCTGCTTGCGTACGTGCTGGGCAAATACATGGGCTACGGCGTCATCGGCGTGTGGTTCGCGCACGCGATCGTGGACTGGTCGGTGCGCAGTGTCATCTTCTTCCTGCGCTACCGCAGCGGCAAGTGGGAGACGATGGGGATCAAGACGTGATTATTTTTTAAGGATGCCGTTGGCATCCTTAAAAAATAGGGGATGCGCTCCGCTTCATGCCTCGCCGCCC
>ERZ835980.3914-NODE-3914-length-10861-cov-7.233574_pt1 | contig 10861 bp, 8 predicted proteins | sample MGYA00519943_ERZ835980 | MGnify/ENA primary metagenome ERZ835980 (study PRJEB31850, sample SAMEA3708791) | human gut metagenome | biome: human gut; feature: human-associated habitat; material: faeces | place: China | collected 2014 ... | reverse complement strand
CGGACTCACCGGTCTGCACGCCGACGGTGTAGTCGGAGAAGGCGTCACCGATCTCGGCCTCGATGAGGGCGGAGATGCTGGTGCCGGCAGTCTCCTTGTTGATGCCCTCGTCGGTGATGTCATAGCCGTAAGCGGCCACGATGGCAGCCCAGAAATCCTCAACGGTGGCATCCGCAGCCAGCTCGAAGCCCCAGTTGGCAGCCTGTGCGGCCACGGAATCGGTGGCGGCGGCATAGCCGGAGGCGACCACATAGTCCAGGATCTCCTGCGCGAACTTCACGCCGGCGGCGTTGAAGGCAGCCCAGAAGGTGTTGTACTGATCCTCGGTGTAGAAGTCGGTGGCGGTGTAGCCGTCAGGACCGGCAGCCAGGATCAGGTTCATGCGGGAGTCCATACCGGAACGGTAAGCCTCCAGGCCCTTGATGGGGATGGAGTACAGGGTGGACACGCCGTCATAGGTGGGGTCAAGCAGGACGTAGTAGGAGAAGATGACATCGTCGATGGTCATCTCCACGCCGTCGGAGAACTTGACGCCGGGCTTCATGGTGATGTTGTAGTCAACGGTGCCGTCCTCGTTCTCAACGATCTCACAGTCGGCCACACCGTAGTAGGTGTAGTCGGTGCCGTTGTAGGGACGGACGTCGCCTTCGATGCCCTTCAGCACCACGGAGCCCTCACGGTCGGTAGTCAGCAGGCCGTCGAAGACCATGCTCATGACCTGATTCTCATAATCGTTGGTGTAGAAGAAGGGGGAGAACTTACCATCGAAGTTCTGCGTACCGACCACGAGCGTCTTAGTGGTCGGCTCCTGACCCTGATCGCCGCCGTCGGGATTCTTCTGCTCGCCGCAGGCGGTGAACAGACCCACGCACATGATCAGAGACAGGATCAATGCAAGTGCTCTTTTCATTGGATCTAACTCCTTTTCGTTTTTTATTTGCTTCAACGGGTGTTTACCCGTGGCGCACAGTAGGATTTCTGCGCACGATGTGCGCAGAAAAAAGGGAGTACTCCCTTTTTGGCCGTCCCCTGCCGTCTCCGGTAGGGATAGCCATTTTGTGCATTATACCATATTGGCGGGGCACTTGTACAGTCTTTTTTCTTATTCTGCCGTCATTTCGCCGTTTTTGCCAACAGGCTCCCATACGCTGCGCCGCACCAGATGCCGCGCAAACAGAGCCGCCGCAAGGGATACGGCCTTCAGCAGCAGGTAGACCGCCGCCATGGCGCCGCGTCCAGCGCTGCCGGACAAAATCAGGTACATCGTCTCGGCGATGATGCCCGCCCCGGCCAGAACGGCCTCCGCCAGACACCGTCCCGGCAGCGCCCGCACCGTGGCCCTGTAGACGTACTCCCGCATGGGGTACTCCCGTGCCTGCCAGCGGATCATGGCCCACACCACGCTGCCGGTGAGGCCCACCTCCGCCGCGTAGGGCAGCAGCACATAGAAGCACCGGCTCATCCCCGGCGCGGAGATGCACCCGCCGGCCACCACCGCCGCCGCCAGCACCGCCGTCAGCAGCCACAGCCGCCGCAGCAGCGCGGCGCGCTCCCCGTCGGCGGCGCGGCAGACGTAGCAGGTGCCGGTGTAGACGTAGTTGCCCGCCACGTCCCGGTAAAAGTCGTTGAGGTGGGCGCGGCGGCCCTGCCGCTTCTTCTCCCCTGCCATTACCGGATGCCGGTCATGTCAAAGCTGTCCAGCCACTGCTCGGCGGCGGCGCAGACGCCCCGCAGGCAGCTCTCGTCGAAGGGGGACTCCAGCCCGGCGTTCTTCAGCAGATCGGTGAACGTGCGGCTGCCGCCCTGCACGGTGTAGGCCATGTAGTGCTTCCAGGCGTCGCCCAGATCCTTCTGGATCATGGCCCAGAACTCCAGCGCCACGGTCTGCGCCAGGCAGTAGTCGATATAATAGAACGGGCTGGAATAGATGTGGTGCTGCCGCTGCCAGCGGCGGCCCTCGGTGTAGAAGGGCAGGTCACTGTCGTTCATATTGACCCAGGGCATGTAGATGCCGGTCAGCTCCTTCCAGGCGGCGTTGCGCTCCGCCGGGGTCATGTCGGGCTTCTCATACACGATGTGCTGGAAGTGGTCCACCATGGTGCCGTAGGGGATGAACGTCAGAGCGCCGGCCAGATGGCTGTACAGGAACTTGCGGGTATCGGGGCCGAAGAAGCCCTCTGCCCACGGCCACGCAAAGAACTCCATGCTCATGGAGTGTACCTCGCAGGCCTCCAGACTGGGCCACACATAGCTGGTGGGGATGCGCTTGCGGTTGGTCCAGCTGGCGAAGGCGTGACCGGCCTCGTGGGTCACCACCTCCACGTCGTGCTGGGTACCGTTGAAGTTGGCGAAGATGAAGGGCACCTCGTAATCGCCCAGACTGGTGCAGTAGCCGCCGGCCTGCTTGCCCTCGGTGCTCAGCACGTCCAGCAGCTCGTTGTCCAGCATGGTGCGGAAGAACTCCTTCGTCTCGGGGGACAGCTCGCCGTAGAACTTCATGCCCTGGGCCAGGATGTCGTCAGGCGTGCCCACGGGGCAGGGATTGCCGGAGCGGAACTCCAGCGCCATGTCCGCAAAGCTCAGGGGATAGCTCTTGCCCAGACGCTCCGCCTGCTTGCGGTAGATCTTGTCGGCCACCGGCACCAGATACTTCTGCACGGCGGCGCGGAACTTCTCCACGTCCTCCTTGGTGTAGCAGTTGCGGCTCATGCGGTAGTAGCCCAGCGTGGTATAGCCCTCGTAGCCCATCTTTCTGCCCATGGTGTCCCGCAGATGGACCAGCTTGTCGTACAGCTCATCCAGCTCCGCCGCGTGCTCCATGGACCACTTGGCGTCGGCCTGCCACGCCGCCAGACGCCGCGCATCGTCGGGATCGCTCTTCAGCGGTGTCAGCTGGGACAGGGTGTAGGTCTTGCCCTCAAAGGGGATCTGGGCGGAGGCCAGCAGCTTCTCGTACTCCTGCACCAGATCGTTCTCCTGCTGCATCTCCGGGATGATCTCCGGCGTGAAGCATTTGCGGGCGATCTCGGCGTTGAGGAACATCAGGTCGCCGTACTCGGCGGTGAACTCCCTGCGGAACCTGGAATCCAGCATGGCCGCCTTCCACGCCTGCTGATACTCCTCCAGCTCGGGGCCTACGTTGTTCCAGAACTTCTCCTCCCCGTCGTAGAAGGCGTCGCGGGTGTCGATGGAGTGGCGGACGGAGGCCAGCGTGGCCTGGGTCTCCATGGAGCGGGACACCTTCTGCTCCTCCAGGAAGGCCTCCCGGGCCTCCTCATAGGTGGCGGCGTTCTTCAGCCGCTCCGTCAGGGCCGTCAGCTCCTTCTTCAGGGCCTCCGCATCCGGACGCACATAGGGCATTTCGGAAAACTTCATGTTCGGTTCCTCCTTGTACAGTTATAGTCAGTCTATGGTACGGCGGCGGCAGTCAGCACTGCGCCGCATGGGTATACGCATTTATTGCTGGCGGTTGTAGATGGCGCTGACCGCCTTCCGGTTCCCGCCGATGAAGATGACCGCCGCCACGGCCGTCACAGCCATGAACGCCGACAGCACCAGCCGCGTGGGCAGGACCACCGTCAGCGCGCCGGCCACCAGCTGCCCCGTCAGGCTGCCCACGGTGTTCAGCATGTTGAACGCGCCGTTGAACCGTCCCTTCTTCTCATCCGGCACATAGCTCTGGGTGGCGGAGATGCGGATGGTGTAGCTGGTGACGCCCAGCAGGCCGTTGCACAGGCACATGGCCATCATCACCGCCACAGGCATGTACAGGTATGTGCCCTCCAGCACGGAGATGACGATGTACACCGTCAGGGCGATGGCGTACTTCCGGTGGGTGGGCAGCTGCACCTTGTAGTGTACCAGTCCGCCCACGGTGCGGCCCACCACCATCATGCCCCACACCAGCATGTACACATATTCGCCGTTGTCGAAGGTGCTCTTGAAGTATGGCAGTGTGATGACCTGGGACGCGCCGCCGGCCAGCGAGCTGAACGCGAAGTAGCACGCCACCGCCAGCAGACCCTTTTCGCTCCACAGGAATCCGAAGCCCTCCCGGATGTCCCGCAGCAGCCGCCGGGCGGAGGACTCCCCTTCCGTCACCGTGGCCCGCTGCTCCTCGATATACTTCTCCTCCGCCCGGATCTGCGTCTCCGCAATGGCGGCGGTGAGGAAGCACACGGCGTTGATGCCCAGCAGCGGCGCGATGCCCACCTTGTTGTAGACGTAGGTGGAAATGGGGATCATCACCGCCGACAGCGTCTCCAGCACGCTGGCGATGGAGTATGCCTTGGAGTAGTTGCCCTCCGTGATGAGCATGGGATAAAAGCTCTCGTAGGCCACCATGTACACGCTGTTGATGGTGCCGATGACGAAGCAGCCCACCGCCAGCACCGGGAAGCTGAACCAGTCTTGGCTCAGGAGCAGCGCCGCCCCGGTGTAGATGCCCGCGGAGATAAAGTCCAGCGTATAGATGGTGCGCTTCCGGGAGAAGCGGTCCAGGATCGCGCCGGAAAAGATGGGGGCGATGATCTGGGGCGCCGTGAACGCGGCGATGTAGATGGCGTACAGCAGCGGCGAATCGGTATAATCCAGCACCAGCAGGCTCAGGGCGAAGCCGGACATGGCGTTGCCCAGCATGGAGACCACGCTGCCCAGCGTGATGATGGTAAAATCCCGCGTCCACAGGGGAGCGACAGCGGGCTTCAGTTCATTCTGTTCTGACATAAGTACGCGCAGCCCCGCCGTCGGCAGGTGCGCCTCCCTCCTTTCCTGAGATGAAACAGTGTCGTGTGGATACACATTATAACGGATACAGGGCCGCTTGGCAAGCATCTTTCGCCGCCGGGGACACAATGCTTGCCATGTCCGCGGCCCGTGTGCTATAATGGCACACAGCAAAACTGTCCATCTTTCGCGGACAAAGGAGGTTTTTCTCTATGACACAGCATTCCGTCCGGCCCCTGCTGGACTTCATCGCCGACAGCCCCAGCTGCTACCATGTCGTCGCCAACACCGCCGCGGAGCTGACAGCGGCGGGCTACGTCCCCCTGTCCGAGGGGGAGCGCTGGACGCTGGCCCCCGGCGGCAGGTATTTCGTCACCCGGAACAGCTCCAGCCTCATCGCCTTCCGTGTGCCGGAGACCCTTACCGGCGGCTTCATGATGGCCGCCGCCCACAGCGACTCCCCCGCCTTCAAGCTCAAGGAGCACGCGGAGCTGCGGGACAACGGCTATGTGCGCCTGAACACCGAGAAATACGGCGGTATGCTGATGGCCACCTGGTTCGACCGTCCCCTGTCCGCGGCGGGCCGTCTCTTCGTCCGGGAGGACGGTGCCATTGCGGAGAAGCTGGTGAACATCGACCGCGATCTGCTGGTGATCCCCAGCGTGGCCATCCACATGAACCGCAGCGCCAACGATGGCATGAAGTATCAGGCCAACGTGGACACCGTTCCCCTGTTCAGCGGCGAGGATCCCGACGCCGCCATCCTGACCCTGGCCGCCGAGGCTTCCGGCGTCCGCCCGGAGGACGTGCTGGGCCAGGATCTGTTCCTCTACTGCCGGGGCCGGGGCACGGTGGTGGGTGCCCACGGCGAGTACATCCTCTCCCCCAAGCTGGACGATCTGGCCTGTGTCTGGGGCTGCCTGCAGGGCTTCCTGTCCGCCGGTGAGAGCGGCAGCCTGCCGGTGCTGTGCGTCTTTGACAACGAGGAGGTCGGCTCCGCCACCAAGCAGGGCGCGGCCTCCACGTTCCTGCGGGACATCCTGCGCCGCATCAGTCTGGCGCTGGGCCAGGACGAGGAGACATTCCAGACCATGCTGGCCCGCAGCTTCCTGGTTTCCGCCGACAACGCCCACGCCGTCCATCCCGACCACCCGGAGTACGCCGACCAGAACAACTGCCCCCGCATGAACGGCGGCGTGGTCATCAAGTTCAACGCCAACCAGCGCTATGCCACGGACGGCCGCTCCTGCGCCGTGTTCCGCGCCGTCTGCGCCGACGCCGGCGTACCGGTGCAGGTCATGGCCAACCGCTCCGACCTGCCCGGCGGCTCCACCCTGGGCAGCATCGCCGGGACGCTGGTGCCGGTGAGCACCGTGGACATCGGCCTTGCCCAGTTGGCCATGCACTCCGCATGGGAGACCATGGGTTCCCAGGACTGCGGCTACCTGGCCGCCGCCATGGCCCACTGCTTTGAAACGGTGCTGTAAAGCCCTCCCGCACCCTCCGGCCCCGCCGGAGGGCGCTTTTTTCCGCAAAAAAAGTCCCTTTCCCGCAGGAAAGGGGCTTTTTTCGTTCATGCCGCTCAGGAGGGCCAGTCGATAGGTACCAGCTCGCCCATCACCACATAGCGCGCGTTGTCGTAGTCGTAGGCGCAGGTGGACAGGGTCAGGATGTTGCCGGTGGGCGTACCCACACTGGACTTGAAGGTGGAGCTGCTGATGCACTCCTTGATGTAGTCCGAGGTCAGGCTGTAGTTGTACACCGTGGAATCGCCCGGCGTCACCATACCGGCGAACAGGTTCACCTTATACAGCTGATTGGGGGTATACAGGTACATATAGGGGTGCGCATCGTAGAAGGACTGATCTCTGTACTTGACGATAGGCGCAAACATACGGCCGGTCTTCATATTGTGGCCGTACACCAGATTGTTCTGGCTGGTGAACGTAGAGCTGCACCGCCAATCCAGAAAAACAGTGCCGTTCTTGTTGCTGGAGCCGTCAATGTCGCGGTACAGATAGTACTCGCCGCCCTCCTCCGCCGTCTGCACGATGGGGTAGTTCAGGCCGGTGTTGGCGCAGTACAGCCAGCCCACCACATCGGGGTACTTGGCCTGCAGCGTGGCAAAATCCACCGAGATGTACTCCGGCTCGTTGGTGACTGTCGTGCTGCCGTCCGGCTTGTCGGCGTCGCTGTCGGCGTTATCCGGCGTCGTAGGCGTCGCCGGCGTCACCACCTGGTCGATCAGCTCCTGCTGGTTCTTTTCGCTGGACTTCTTCTCCGCCACATAGCTGATGATCTTTACCGAGGAGAACACCAGCACGCTCAGCAGCAGCACCAGCACGCCGTAATACAGCAGCTTGCCGTTCTTGTGCTTTCCGCCGCTGCGTCTGGGTCTGTCGGCATAGTCGGCGGGGCGGTTCTGCGCCCGCTCATCGCGGGAACGTGCGCCGCGCTGCTGGCGGCGTCCATTATTATCATTCATATAACAAGCCTCCTTGTCCTGCGTCATTGTAGCAGGTTTCGCATATCAATGCAAGTTGTATTTGCAACGTGTAACCAATTGTTAATACTTTGTCTTTACTTTACGCCGCATTTACGGTAGAATACCCTTTACATACCATAGGACGGAGCGCCCGTGCGGAACGTTCCGTTTCCATAGAAAAGGAGCTTGACTGCGATGATCTATTTCAACAGCGATTATCTGGAGGGCGCCCACCCCGCCCTGATGGCAAAGCTGAACGAGACGAATATGGTGCAGACCGTGGGCTACGGCGAGGACGAGTACTGCGCCGCCGCGCGGGAAAAGATCAGGGCCGCCTGCGGGGCGCCGGAGGCCGATGTCCACTTCCTGGTGGGCGGTACGCAGACCAACACCACGGTCATTGCCGCCATCCTCCGTCCGTGGCAGGGCGTTCTGTCCGCCGTCAGCGGCCACATCAACTGCCACGAGGCCGGCGCCATCGAGTCCACCGGCCACAAGGTCATCACCCTGCCCACCGACAACGGCAAGATCACGGCCCAGCAGGTGGCGGACTATGTGGACTGGCACCGCAACGACGAATCCACTGAGCATATCGTCCAGCCCGGCATGGTCTACATCTCCCACCCCACCGAGGGAGGCACCCTGTACACCAAGGCGGAGCTGACGGCGCTGTACGACACCTGCCGCCGCTGCGGCCTGCCCCTGTTCATCGACGGCGCCCGCCTGGGCTACGGCCTGATGGCCGACGGCACGGATCTGACCCTGCCGGAGATTGCCCGTCTGTGCGACGTGTTCTACATCGGCGGCACCAAGGTGGGCGCCCTGTTCGGCGAGGCCGTGGTCATCATGAACGAGTCCCTGAAGAAGGACTTCCGCTTCATCATGAAGCAGCGGGGCGGCCGTCTGGCCAAGGGCCGCCTGCTGGGCGTCCAGTTCGACGCCCTGTTCACCGACGACCTGTACTTCAGAATCTCCCGCCACGCCATCGAGATGGCTCACCAGATCCGGGATATCTTCGTCTCCGCCGGCTACCCCCTGCTGTTCGACTCCCCCACCAACCAGCAGTACCCCATCATGCCCGACGCGGAGCTGGCCGAGATCGGCAAGAGCTTCGGCTACGAGTACTGGGAGCGTGTGGACGCCACCCACTCCGGTGTGCGGTTCTGCGCCAGCTGGGCCACCACCCAGGAGAACGTGGACGCCCTCCGCGCCGCCGTGCAGGCCCTGAAAAAGTAAGCGTACATCAAAAGGGTGCCTCTGACCGTTGGTCAGAAGCACCCTTTTTTCATAGCTTTTTCGCCGCGATGTCGCACAGCTGGAGCCTTACGCCGTTTTTCGCCGCCAGCTCCCTGCCCTTCTGCAGCAGCTTGTCCCGGTTTTTGGTGATCAGCTGCACCACCAGCTCGTCCTTCTTGTCCTGGGGCATGGTGTTCAGCAGCGTCCGGGCCACGCCGACGGCCATGTCCGGGTTCCCGGCCAGCATGCCGCCCAGGATGCCGCCCTTGCCGTCCTTTTCCAGCTTCTCCGCCAGCAGCGGCACCAGTAGCTCCGTCAGGCTGTTGTAGTCCACATCGTCGATGAGTATCTTCAGTTCCAGCATACGCTTACGCCTTGGGTCCTGCGGCCGCCACCTCCGCGCTCATGTGGGTGTACTTCTTGAAATTCTCCGCAAAGCTCTGCGCCAGCTTTTTGCAGCTGGCCTCGTAGGCCGCCTTGTCCTCCCATGTGTTGGCGGGGATCAGCAGCTGGTCGGGCACGCCCTCGATATAGGTGGGCACCTCCACGCCGAAGGTGGGGTCGGTGACGAACGTGCTCTTTTCGATGTCGCCGGTGAGGGCGGCGGTGACCATGGCTCTGGTATAGCCCAGCTTCATGCGCTTGCCGGTGCCGTTCCAGCCGGTGTTCACCAGATACACCCTGGCCCCGGCCTTCTCCACCTTCTCCGCCAGCATGGCGGCGTACACAGAGGGATCCAGCGGCAGGAACGGCTCGCCGAAGCAGGTGGAGAACGTAGGCACCGGCTCGGTGACGCCGATCTCCGTGCCCGCCACCTTGGAGGTAAAGCCGGACACGAAGTAGTACATGGCCTGATCGCGGTTCAGCTTGCTGATGGGCGGCAGCACGCCGTAGGCGTCCGCCGTCAGGAAAATCACGGTCTTGGGCACGCTGGGGCTCATGCCGGACAGCTCCGCGTTGGGGATATACTCCACGGGATAGCCCACCCGACTGTTCACCGCCAGCGAGTCGTCGTCAAAGTCGAACTCCCGGGTGTCGGGGTCCATCACCACATTCTCCACCAGTGCGCCGAAGCGGATGGCGTTGTAGATCTCCGGCTCTCCCTCGGGGCTGAGGTTGATGCACTTGGCGTAGCAGCCGCCCTCGAAGTTGAACACGGAGTCGTCGGCCCAGCCGTGCTCGTCGTCGCCGATGAGCTTGCGGGCGGGATCGGCGGACAGGGTGGTCTTGCCGGTGCCGGACAGGCCGAAGAACACGGCAGAGTCGCCGTCCTTGCCGATGTTGGCGGAGCAGTGCATGGGGAACACGCCCTGCTTGGGCAGGACATAGTTCATCACGGAGAACACGGACTTCTTGATCTCGCCGGCGTACTGGGTGCCGCAGATCACCACCAGATGGGCCTCGTAGTCCACCAGGATGGCGGCCTCGGAGCGGGTGCCGTCCACCTCGGGGATGCACTTGAAGCCCGGGGCGGCGATGATGGTGTAATCCTCATGGAAGCTCTCCAGCTGGTCCGCCGTGGGGCGGCGCAGCAGCTGGTGGATGAACAGGTTCTGGCTGGCCAGCTCGTTGACGATGCGGAAGGCCTTGGTATACTTGGGGTCCGCTCCGGCGAAGCCGTCGAAAATGAACACGTCCTTGTTCTGGAGATACGCCGTGACCTTGGCATAGATGGCATCGAACCGGGCCTTGTCCATGGGCCGGTTCACCTTGCCCCAGGCGATGTCGTCATGGACAGCGGGGGTGTCCACAATGAACTTGTCGTTGGCGCTGCGGCCGGTGTATTTCCCGGTCTTGACCACCAGGGCTCCGGTGTTGGACAGGGTGCCCTCCCCCCGGCGCAGAGCGTGCTCCACCAGCTGCGCCGGCGTCAGATTGCGGTACACCGCCCCGGCGTTGATGATGCCCAGCTTTTCCAGTCCGTATGTTTCCATGTGTCGTTCCTCCTCAAATTGTTCCAATTTGTTCCGGTTTTTATTATTTTCGCAGGGCCTGTACGGCGGCCCGCAGGGCGTCCACGTGCTCCTGGGTGGTGGCCCAGCTGGCGCAGAAGCGCACGCCGGAATGGGTCTTATCCACCCGCTCCCAGTATTCATAGCCGAAGCTCTTTCCCAGCTCCGCCAGCTCATCGTCCGGCATAATGGGGTACTGCTGGTTGGTGGGAGAGTCAAACAGCAGCGGATAACCGGCGGACACGAAGATGTCGCGAATCTGATAGGCCATCTCGTCGGCGTGGCGGGAAATCTTAAAGTACAGATCGTCGGTGAACAGGGCATCAAACTGGATGCCCAGCAGACGGCCCTTGGCCATGCGGCCGCCCCGCTGCTTCATGATGAATCGGAAATCCTTCTTCAGCGCCGGGTTCATGATCACCACAGCCTCGCCGAACAGGGCTCCCACCTTGGTGCCGCCGAT
>ERZ835980.3912-NODE-3912-length-10867-cov-2.742231_pt1 | contig 10867 bp, 7 predicted proteins | sample MGYA00519943_ERZ835980 | MGnify/ENA primary metagenome ERZ835980 (study PRJEB31850, sample SAMEA3708791) | human gut metagenome | biome: human gut; feature: human-associated habitat; material: faeces | place: China | collected 2014 ... | reverse complement strand
TTTTATCTGCTATATCGGGCATACCCGTTTACTTTTAAGACACTATCTTCATTAATATCCATTTACTAACTTTCACCAAACATTAGCTCTCTATACTAATAACTGTTTATTACTTTTCTTTTATTATTGTTTTAATTATCTTTTAATTTTTGCATAACTTCTACCTTTTCATCGATGAAGGTGAAGACTACTTTTATTGTTGCAATTACAGGTGTTGCGATAATCATACCTATAATACCAAAGAAATGCTCAAAAATCAATAAGCCAAGCATAATTGTTACAGGGTGAAGACTCATCGCATGTCCCATTATCAACGGTTGATAGAAATTGTTTTCTAATAGTTGTACTACTACAATTGATATGATACAGAATATTCCAACAAGTGGAGAAATTGTAAATCCAACTAGTACTGCTGGTATAGCTCCAATATATGGACCAAAATATGGAATTACATCAGTAATAGCACAGAAGAAAGCAAAGATAAGTGGTGCTTTTAATCCTGCTAAAGTTAGTCCGATACTTTGAGTAATAAATACTAAAAGCATAACAGTAAGTACTCCTGTAACATATCCTCTTAGAGAATGATTAACTCTAGACATTAATTCTTTAGCATCAGATAAATATCTTTTAGGCACAAATTCATAGATAACATCGTTAACTTTATCAAAGTCATATAACATATAGAAACCTATCATTATTCCTAAAATTAAGAACATTCCACCACTAACTATATTCTTACCACAAACAAGAAGCATATTAGGAATTCTAGTAGTTAGACTAGTTCCAAAGTTTTCTAAGTGAGAATATACTTGTTCTTTTACAATATTTGTATCAAAACTACCATTTCCAAATACATTTAAAACATTATTAACAACTTTCTTGAAATCTGCTAAAATACTAGGAATAGTTGTAATAAAGTCTTTTACCTGTTCTATTAAAGATGGCGTTAAAAGTGCAAAGAATAAAACAAGTAGACCTATAAATATAAGATAAACTAATATACAGGCCACTACCCTTGGTATTTTTTTCTTTTGTAAAAACTTAACTACTGGATCAAATAACCAAGCAATAATCAATCCAATAAATACTGGTGAAATAACTATAAATATCTCTTTTAATATTTTTAAAATATTCATCTAATTGCTTTTTAGAAGTTTTAAACCTTTCTCCCATATCTAATAGCCTAACCATATTATTTAAACTCCAATACAATTTTCCTAGCGCTGACATATAAAATAACAAATATGGTAACCCATCTTGCCCATTTTTTACCATTATTATAGTACTTATTAAAACAACTATATATAATAAGTTTATTAATCCTGTAAATACTCCATTAGCATTTGTTTTCTTACTTACATTAACTTTTGTTGCTTCTAAATACTCTTCAGCATTTTCATTAATTTTTTTATTGCAAAAATCTCTTATATTTAATTTTCTAACAGCTATAATATTTTGAATAAAATCTACAAATGTAGCATTATATTTTGACTCTGTTTCATTTGCTTTTTCTTGATATACCTGTTTATTTTTTATCATTTTGAACTTTAACATTACCGCTAATATTGAAACAATAATACATATTATTCCTGTTATTACTGATTGTCTGCATACCATTAATAATATTGATATTCCGCCAATAATCAATGGTATTACACTAGATTCAAATTGCCATGTCATTTCAAAAAAATAAAATGACAAATTAGTTATTAGCTTATGTATATATCCTGTATGTGTATTAGATATTTGTTCCATTGTCATAGATTGTAATTTATTAAAATAATATTTTTGAATTGTCGTTTGAGTTTTTATATTATTTACATTATCAATATATGAAGCTATTTTTCCTGCTAATAGCATTATTATATCTATAATACAAATCCATATTGTTAATTTGGTTATTTTGTCTAATGTTAATGGACTTGTTCCAAAATATGATAAAACATAAGCTTCTCCATAATCAGCTAATGAATAAATTGTGTTAAATATTATTGATAATATGAATAGCTTTTTCACTACAACTTTTAATAACTCTTTCATTAATTTCATCTCCATAAATATTATACCACATCTCCTAAAAAAAAAACTTTCATACCATCAAAGTATAAAAATTTTTTTTATAAATTATATTTCAAATTCTATTATCTCACAATTATTCATTGAAATTTCTGCTAAATTTTGACTTTCTGGCATACCATAAAGATGTGATTTTATAACTTTTGCAATTCCTCCATGTGCTACAATCAAAATAGTTTTGTCATAATATTTTTCTTTTATATCATCAAAAAACTCATTAATTCTATTTTCAAAATCATGTAAATTTTCTCCATTTGGAATGTTATAATTTAACTTATAATCCCAAATATTATTTTCCATTTCTTCTGTTACATCTCTTCCCTCATAGTCACCTAATTTTCTTTCTCTTATTCTCTCATCTGTAATAATTGGTATATCTCTTCCTTCATTTATTATTTCAGCTGTTTGCTTCGCTCTTTTCATTGGAGAACAAATTACAAGATCATATTTTACATTTTTAAGTTCTTTTTTTGTATTATAAGCCTGACTTATACCTGTTTCATTTAATTCTTTTTCTGTTCCTCCACCTTGCATTTTTTGTGATAAATTTAAATCTGTTTGTCCATGTCTTACATAATAAATTTTCATACCAATCATTCCTTTCAAATTAGTTTATTTACTCAATTTTTGTCTTACATATTCATACATAACAACACCTGCTGCAACGGATGCATTAAGGCTCTCAGTTCTACCCAACATTGGAATTTTTGCTTTTTCATCTGCCATATCTTGAATTTCTTTTGAAACTCCATTTGCTTCATTTCCAATAACTATAATCTTTTTATTAAAATCTATATCATAAATACTATTTTTTGTTTGTAAAGATGTTACCATTAATTTAAAATGATGTTTTCTCATTTCTTTTATTGCCTGTGCTAGATTTTCAACTTCTATTATTTTTATTCTAAATATAGCTCCCATTGTTGAACGAACAACTTTAGAATTAAAAGCATCTGCAGTTCCTTTTGACACTATAATTTGATTTAATCCAATACTATCAACTGTTCTTAAAATTGTTCCTAAATTTCCTGGATCTTGTACATCATCTAATACAACTATTATATCTTGTGTATAATCTATTTTTGCATTTTGTGCATTTTTTTCTATTATAGCCATTATTCCTTGTGGATTTGTAACCTGTGTTATTATATTAAAAATTTTATCCGAAACAGATATACATTCATATTTTGCAATTTCAAGCATTATATGTGTTGGAATTTCATATGTTCTTGTTGTATCTTCACATACAATTATTTGTTTTATTTTTGCATTTTCTTTTACCGCTTCTTCAACAAGTTTTACACCTTCAACAACATATTCGTTACTTTCATCACGATATTTTTTGTCTTTTAATTTTCTAATATGTTTTATTAATTCATTATCTTTACTTGTTATTGTTTGCATTTTTTCTCCTTTCTTAAAAAATTATTTATTTTCTTTTATTTTAAAATCATCTATTGTTTTCAAAAATTCTTCTACTTCTTTTAACATCTTCATTCCTGTTGCATTTTGTAGAACATATGTAATTTGTGGTTTTAAACCTTGTGAAAATTTTATTCTATTTCTATAATTTTTTGCTAATTCATTTACATCTATGTTAAATTCACCTAATTCAAATGTAAATACTGCAAAACTACGTTTTCCCTGAACTTTACTTATATTAAGTTTCTTACATAATATTTTTATTCTTGCAATTTCAATTAAATTTTCTATTTCACTTGGCATATTTCCAAATCTATCAATCATTTCATCAATTACATTTTGTATATCTTCTTCATTTTTACATAATGCAATATCTTGATATATTTCAATTTTTTGACTTGAATCTGATATATATTCATCTGGAATATAACATGTCGCATCTAAATCTATTTGAACATCTATTTCTGTTTTTACTTCTTCACCTTGCATTTCTTTTACTACTTCATCTAATAAGTTACAATATGTATCATATCCAACTTGTTCTAGATGTCCACTTTGTATTTCTCCAAGTAGACTTCCTGCCCCTCTTATTTCTAAGTCTCTCATTGCAATTTTAAATCCTGAACCAAATTCTGTAAATTCTTTTATTGCTTTTAATCTCTTATCTGCAATTTCTGATAATAATTTATCTCTTTTATATGTGATATAAGCATATCCCTGTCTATCAGATCTTCCTACTCTTCCTCTTATCTGATATAATTGTGCTAATCCCATTCTGTCTGCATTTTCAACAATTATTGTATTTGCATTTGGAATATCTATTCCAGATTCTAATATTGTTGTACATACTAATACATTTGTCTTTCCTTCGATAAATTCTTCCATTATATTCTCAATTTCATGTCCTGTCATTTGTCCATGTGCATATACAACTTTTGCTTCTGGTACAAGATTTGATATTTCATCTGCTTTTTGAATTATTCTTTCCACATTATTAAATAGATAAAATACTTGACCATTTCTTTCTAGTTCTCTTGTTATAGCTTCTTTTATAACTTCTTGATCATATTCTAATACATATGTTTGAACAGGCTTTCTGTTATATGGTGGCTCATATATTACAGACATATCTCTTACACCAACAATTGACATATGAAGTGTTCTTGGGATTGGTGTTGCAGTCATTGTTAATACATCTATTGTTGCTTTATATTGTTTTATTTTTTCTTTATCTTTTACTCCAAATCTGTGTTCCTCATCTATTATTAATAATCCTAAATCTTTAAATTCAACATCTTTGCTTAATATTCTATGTGTTCCTACTACAATGTCAACTTCTCCTAATTTTAATTTATTAATAATTTCTGTTTGTTGTTTTTTTGTTTTAAATCTATTTAATACTTCTACTCTAATGTCAAAATTAGTCATTCTTTCTTTGAATTCTTTATATTGTTGTTCAGCTAATACTGTTGTTGGAGCTAAATATGCGACCTGCTTTCCTCCCATTACTGCTTTAAATGCTGCTCTAATTGCAACTTCTGTTTTTCCATATCCAACATCTCCACATAGTAGTCTATCCATTGGTTTTGAATTTTCCATGTCTTTTTTTACTTCATCAATACAACGCAATTGATCATCTGTTTCTTGATATGGGAAACTATCTTCAAATTGAGTTTGCCATGGTGTATCTGCTGGAAAAGCATAACCTTTTGATTTTTCTCTTTTTGCATATAATTCTATTAATTCTTTTGCAACTTGTCTTAAATTTTTCTTTACTTTTGCTTTAGTATTTAACCATTCTTTTGTTCCAAGTTTATTTACTTTTAATCCGCCTTCATCTCCACCAACATATTTTCTTACACTATCTAATTGGTTTGTTGGAACATATAATACATCATCACCATAATATTTAAGTTTTATATAATCTTTTGTTGTTCCATCTGCAGTAATAGTATTTACACCTATAAAAATTCCTATTCCATAATTTTTATGAACTACATAATCTCCTATTTTTAAATCTGCATATACTACTTTTTCTCCTTCTTTAAATGCTGATGATTTATATGTTTTTCTTTTTTCTCCTTCAATTAGTTCTTGTGATGTTATTACTAATTGATTTGTATCAAAACATTCAAATCCTGATGATAATTTTCCTACACTAACTGTTACAAGGCTTTCTGTATTTTTTACTATTATTGTTTGATTTAAGTTTTCTTCATATTTGTTTATTATCTCTTTTTCATTTAGTAATGAACATATCTTTTTTGCCTTTTCTTTCGTTTCAGCTAAAATATATATTCTTTTTTTCTCTTCTTGTGCTTTTAATAATTCTTTAAATAATATTTCAATTTCACTTTTTGAGAAATTTCTTTCTTTATATATCCATTTATATTTTTCTGCTTGTATTTTTACTTCATTATCTAATTTTTCTATATAAATTATTTGCTTTCCGTTTAATTTATCTTCAAATTGATTAAAATTACAAATATTTTTTAATGCTTCAGGTACAATTTTTTCTTTATCTATTAATAATTGAATAATATTTTGACTATCTTTGTTTACATTTATTGTTCTTTGCTCTATTTTTGATTGCTCATCTAAAAATAATAAATATTTGTCTGTTATATAATCTAATATTGTATCTTGTTCTGTATAAAATGAATTAAGATATCTATCAATTTTACTTATATAATTACCAGCTTTTATTAATTCTATATCTTGTTCAATTGTTTCTTGTAATTTTTCTGAATAGATTGTGTTTCTTATATTTGTTATTACATCTTCTATATTTGATTCTAATATATATTCATGTGCTGGATATATTGTTATTTTATCAATATTTTCTGTTGAACGTTGACTTACTACATTAAAATATCTAATTGAGTCTATTTCATCTCCCCAAAATTCAAGTCTAACTCCTTCTTTTTCATTAACTGAAATATCAACTATTCCACCTCTAACACTAAATTGTCCTCTTCCTTCTATTAAGTCACATCTTACATATCCTAATTCTACTAGTTTTTGTTTTATTGTTTCAAGATTTTCTGAATCTCCAACTTTAAAATTTAGTGTGTTTTTATATAATGCTTTTTTACTTATCATTTTTTGAAGAACTGCTTCTATTGTTGTTATTACTACTCCTGTTCTCATTTCTTGCATTTTATTTAATGTTTCAATTCTTTCATATGGTAAGTCTTTGCTTTCTGCAACATAATCATATGTTACTATTTCTTTTTTTGGTAAATAATATACTTTATCTGTAAAATATTTTATATCTTTCAATATTTTTTGTGCTTGAATTTCATTATATGTTATTACTAAGATTGGTCTTTTTGCAAATTCTCTTGTTGCAGATATCATTTGTGTCATTCCAACGTCTGTTAAGCCCGATATGGCTATCGGGCTTTTTTTACTTTCTATTGTTTTTATGTACTCACAAAATTTAGGATTTTTACCTAATTCTCCTAATATTGTATTCATTTCTGATTCCTTCCTTGTATTTATCTATCTACCGTTCCTCTGAATAAAGAACAAGCTCATCATTTTCATTTTTTATATATTTTTTTCCATCTTCCAAATCTATATATCTCGGTACAACTTCATAAACAACTTTTTCTTTTCCTTTTTTTATTATTTTTTTCATCTTTTGAAGATGTTTAGGATATCTTCTTGGATCTGCTAAAAAAGCCAAATGATTTATAAAACCACTTCTATAATCTGTTTCTCTTGTATTATCTGCTGTTTTTATTATTGATTTCTCTTGTTCATATGTAATTGGAAATAGATAATTTGTTCCTATATTTTTTCCATTAGACATAAAATCTTCTTTTCCATCATATAATCTTATTATAGAACTTCCTTGTTTTGAATATATAAATTTTAAAAATTCACTTCTGTCTATATGTAATCTTAGTGGCATATTTAATCCAGGAATATCTGCTCCAACTAAAACATATCTTGACTTTTTATTTTCATCTATTATTCCCCAATTTTTAGAAACATTTTCAGTAATTAAAAAATCCATTAATGAATATATAGAATTATCTTTTTGCTTATATGAGAATTCTCGAATATTTTCTAATCTAGAATATAGAGTAATATCTTTTTTTAAATCATTTTCAAAACCTTCTAAACCTCCAACACTCGAAAAATACTCTCTATATTTTTTTCCAAATTTCTTAGCAATTTCAGCTATTTCTTCATCTTGGCATACTACTTCACTTTTTTTGAAATCTGCTCTTTTCATTGCCTTTTCATACATTTCATCATACATTTTTTTTGCTTGTAAATAAACAAAAGCAAACTTTATCCCTAATGCTTTAATTTTTCCTTTTGATACTTCTCTAAAATTTCTGTCATCATCAATTTTATCTTTTGTATCAAGACCTAATTCATACATTATAATATAAGACTTATACATTAATAATACTACTTTTACAAATCTATTTGTCCAAAATGCATATAGCGCTGCCAATTTATGCAAACTCATTTTTTCCAGTTTTTCAGTATTAAATACACTATCACTTGAAATTTGCATTACATTATCAAATCCCATTCTTCTACTTTGTTCATTTTGTCTTTGAACATACTCATTTAATACACCATACAGATTCAAATTTTTTCCAATTATCATTAAAGCATCGATATAACCTTGTTTTAAAGTTTTATCCATCTCATCCATGTTTCTTTTTATTAAAATTTTTGCTCTTTCTAATTCATTTTTTGAATAAATAAAGTCTACATCAAATTGAAGTCCTTGTCTATTTTCTTTTGTTTTTCCCGTTCGAGCTAATATTCTTCTTATCAATTCACTTTTACTAATACTTTTGGTCTGATTAATTAAATCTTTATCAAATTTAGACAAATAACTTCTAGAAGATGCAATTGCATCTTCTAAAAGTTGTGTTCGAGCAGTTTGAGGATTAGCACTATATCTAATACTATCTTTACATTTTAATCTTTTTCCACTCTCTTTTTCTTCTTTAATAATTTCATTATAAGTTTCATTCATTAATTTTTCATCTTTAAGAAGAGTCTCCATCGTATTTCTCTTTAATGTATCACTTCTAAAGGCTGGACATTTAGCAGATTCTTCAATCATCTCATTAATAATATTTTCCATCATGTTTTTAACTTGTTCTTTATTTATATCTGGATATCCATCATATATAGATTTCAAAAAATCTCTAACCATTATAGAATCTTTATAAAAATCTTCTTCATTTAAAACAAAATTACTACCATCTTCTAATTTCATAGCATTATTTAATATAACATAAAATTCATCAACCATTATTTTCTCCTATTTTTTTACAATTAATTTATTAAATTTTGAATTGATATAATTTACTAATTTTGTCATAAATTCATCTGGCTTTATTTCTTTTTTAGCAACTAAATCTAACCCTTTTTCCCAACTTGCTGTAAGTTTTGCATTTAACATATCTGGCATAGAAAAATTCACAACATCATATATTGCTTCACCTTTTTGTGTTGGAGTTACTATTTGTGTTTTTGAATTTATATCAATATATTTTATCTTTTCTAATTTTTTTATTATTTCTCCTCTTGTTGCAGATGTCCCAATTCCTGCACCTTTTATTTGTTCTCTTAATTCTTCATCTTCAATTAGCTTTCCTGCATTTTCCATTGCTAAAATTAATGAACCTGAATTATATCTTGAAGGTGGTGTTGTTTCTGCTTCTTTTATTTCATAATTATTTACAAGTATTTCTTGTCCTTTTTTTAAACTTTTAAATACTTCTAAATTATTTTCAATTCCATCTTCGCTTTCTTTTGAACTTTCACTATTGTTTTCCACATTTTGTGCATTTGATGTGGATTTCTTTGCCTTATTTTGAGGTCTTAAAACTTCTAAATATCCTTGTGATATGCAAACTTTTCCACTTGCTATAAATGTTTCGTTTTCTACGTCAACTACAACATTTACTTTATTATATTCTGCTGGTGGATAAAATATTGCAATAAATCTTTTTACAATAGTATTATACACCTTTTTATGCAATTCTGGCAACTTTTCATAATTTTCATATCCTTGTCCTGTTGGAATTATTGCATAGTGGTCTGTTATTTTGCTATCATTTACATATTTGGTTTTTACTAAATTTGTTGAATATTTTTCATCTACCATTTTTTTTAATAAATTTTGTACTTCTTCGTCTTTATATCCTCTCATTAATCCATTCAAATTTTTTGATATTTCTTTTGCAACTGCTGTTGATAAAACTCTAGCATCTGTTCTTGGATATGTAACTAATTTTTTCTCATATAAATTTTGAATCACATCTAATGTTTCATCTGGTTTTATTTTGAATCTTTTTGTACATTCATTTTGAATTTCTGCTAAATTAAATAATAGTGGTGCATTTTCTTTTTGTTTTGATTTCTTTAGTTCTGATATTATTGCTTTTTTTCCTGCTAAACTTGCAATAAATTCTTTTGCTTCATTTTCCTTTTTAAATCCACTATCATTATATAATTTTGGAGATTCAAATAACTTTGATTTTTCATTTACTCTCCATTCTGCTTTAAATGATCCATCTGTATTTCCAAATTCACCTATTATTTTATAATATTTTGTTTTTACAAAGTTTCTTATTTCTCTTTCTCTTGATACTATCATTCCTAATACACATGTCATTACTCTTCCTACTGAAATTGATATTTTTTCTTCATTTATTTTTGATGCTACTCTTCTTCCATATATTATTGTTAATAGTCTTGAGAAATTTATTCCTATTAAATAATCTTCTTTTGCTCTTAAATATGCAGAGTCTGCTAAACTATCATATTCACTTTGATTTTTTGCTTCTCTTATTCCTCTTTTTATTTCTTCTTCTGTTTGTGAATCTATCCATACTCTTTTTCTATCTTTATTTTTAACACCTATCATCTGCTCGACCAATCTATATATATACTCTCCTTCACGTCCAGAGTCGGTCGCAACATAGATTGTAGATACATCTTCTCTTGTAAGTAGTGATTGAATCGTATTAAACTGCTTCTGTACACTTGGAATTACCTCGTATTTATACTCTTCTGGAATAAAAGGAAGCGTGTCCAATCTCCAGAATTTTAGCTTTTCATCATATTTTTCCGGATATGACATCGTTACCAAATGACCAACACACCATGTCACAATCGTATCTTCCGACTCAAGATATCCGTCTCCCCGTCTTCCATTTACCTTTAATATGCGTGCAAACTCCTGCGCCACACTTGGTTTTTCTGCAATAAAAACTCGTTTTGCCATGCTCTCACTCTCTAGTATCCTAATTCTTCTCCAACCAAAATAACTTTAATTCGATTTTTCACTCCACTGCGCCTTGTCACTACAAACTGACTGCAG
>ERZ835980.3902-NODE-3902-length-10893-cov-4.444824_pt1 | contig 10893 bp, 9 predicted proteins | sample MGYA00519943_ERZ835980 | MGnify/ENA primary metagenome ERZ835980 (study PRJEB31850, sample SAMEA3708791) | human gut metagenome | biome: human gut; feature: human-associated habitat; material: faeces | place: China | collected 2014 ... | reverse complement strand
TCTCCAATGAGGCCGGTATGGGCTCCACGCCCCACGCCCACGCGCAGGCCAACGTCAAGAATCCCCACCAGCAGGGCGTCGTCGCCATGATCGGCGTGTTCATCGACACCTTCGTGGTCCTCACCCTCAACGCCCTCGTCATCATCTCCACCCTCTACACCGAGGGCGGCCCGCTCCACGGCTGCGGCGCGGCTGCGGCGCAGGACGTGCTCAAGAAGACCAACCTCGCCCAGACCGCCTTCGGCGTCGTCTTCGGCGAGAGCGCGGGCGCGATGTTCGTCGCGGTCTGCCTGTTCTTCTTCGCTTTCTCCACCATTCTCGGCTGGAACCTCTTCGGCAAGATCAACATGGCTTACCTCTTCGGTCAGAGGTCCACGGTCGTCTACACCGTCATCGCGCTGGTGTTTATCTTCCTCGGCACGCTGACCTCCAGCGACCTCGTGTGGGAGCTGAGCGATATGTTCAATAACCTCATGGTCATCCCCAACGCCATCGCCCTCTTTGCCCTGACGGGACTGGTCGTCAAGCACGTGAACGGCACGCCCGAGGCGAACCGCTGGGAGTAATTTCTCCCGAAAACAGCAGATAAAGAATCGCTTCCCGATCAGGGAAGCGATTCTTTTGCGTTATTTCACCACGCCGAACTGATAGAGATGATCGCGCCATTGCACATAGTAGGGCGCGCGGACATGAACGCCATCGCCGGAGTAGTCGGCGCGCAGCGCGCCGTTCTCATCGTCGAAGAGCGGATTGAGGTCGAGGTAGAAGATCGTTTTGCCGTCCGCCAGCTGCGCGATGGCGGCGTTGCGCTCGTTGATGACCTCGTTTTTGAAGTAGGAGCTATCCGACTTCTTCTGCGTGGTGTGGAAGATGGACTGGATGAAAATGACCGCGTCGGGCTGCTTTTCGCGCACGAGATCGAGCAGCGATTTGTACTGGGCCGCCCAGTCCGCGGCGGTGTAGGCGCCGATCTCGTTGATGCCGAGAAGGATATAGACCTTGCCGAACTGCCTCGTGCCGAGCGCCTCGGCGAGCGTGACCTTTTTGCCGTCCAGCTCGATGAAGCTCTTTTCCACGACGTCCTTTACCGTCAGACCGTTCTTGGTGAAGTAGGTCGCGTTGCCCAGCCCCGCGTAGTCGTGGAAGCCGTCGGTGTGCGAGTCGCCGAGAAAGAGCGCGTCGTCAAAATAGCTCGCGTCTACCGTGGTAAATTGGCTGACCGGCTCCTCCGGCTCGTCGGGGATCACCGGATCGACCACCTCGGGCGGCTGGGGCAGGAGATCGGGCACAGGGCTTGGGATCGGCTCGGACACGCCGGGGATCGTCCACGGAAAGACGCCGCTCTCGGCGGCATCAAAAAAGGCGGCGATGGCGGGCGTATTCTCGCCCAGCGCGTCGAGATACTGCTCGTAAGCGCCGGTGGGGTCGAGCGCGGTGAAGGAATTGAGCGCCGCGGCGCTCACCGCGCACAGCCACAGCAGGGGAGAAAAGTGGGACATGGAAAGACCTCCTTCGGAAAAATTCAGAAGCGGGCGTAGAGGAACGGGTTGCCCGTGCCGGTCGCGATGAGATAGAGACACAGCCAGAACACCGCGAACAGCGGCAGCCAGACGAGCGGCGTCGCGCGGTACTTTTCATAGAAGCGGCGCGGCCACGGCGTGGCGAGGAGAATGCCGAGAGCAAAGAGCCACCAGTAGCTTTCCAGCTGGCGCAGGAGATCGCCGGCAAACACGCTCTCGCCGCTGCTGAGGAAGGGATAGAGACGGGAGAAGTAGTCCCCCAGCTCGCCGAGATCAGAAATGCGGAACACCACCCACGTCTGCGGAATAAGAAAGAGAAAATAGAGACGCGAGAGGAAGCGGTGACGCTCTAAAAAGCCGCCGATGCAGAACTTTTCCAGCGCGATGAACACAAAGAGCACAAGGCCCCACAGAACGAAATTCCACGCCGCGCCGTGCCAGAGACCCGTGAGCGTCCATACAACGAACAGGCTCAGAAGAAGTCGGCGCTTGCCGTTCCGGCTGCCGCCGAGCGGGATATAGAGGTAGTCGCGGAACCAGATGCCGAGCGTGATGTGCCAGCGCCGCCAGAATTCGGAGATGGAGCGTGAGCAGTAGGGCAGGTCGAAGTTGCGCGGGATCACAAAGCCGAGCATACGGGCAAGCCCCATCGCCATGAGCGAGTAGCCCGCGAAGTCGTAGTAAAGCTGCAGGCTGTAGCCCACCGCGCCGAACCACGCCAGCGGCGCGGAGAGATAGGCGAAGCCAATGCGTTCGAGCGCCGTCCACAGCGAGGCGAGCTGGTCGGCCAGAACGACCTTGCAGCCAAGCCCGACCACAAAAAGCGAAAAGCCGCTCTCGACCGCCGCGCGGGAGAAGGGACGCTTCGTGTGCAGCTCTGCGCTCACATCGCGCAGGCGCAGGATGGGGCCCATGACGAGCTGGGGGAACATCGCCTGAAAGGCGGCATAGTCCAAAAGGCTGCGCTCGGCCTCGGCGTCGCCGCGGTAGACGTCCGCGACGTAGGCAATGCTCTGAAATACATAGAAGCTCACACCGAGCGGCAGGGCGACGCGGAAAAAGGAAAAGTCGGTATTCGTCAGTCTGCCCAGATTTTCCAGAAACCAACCCATGTACTTGAAATAAAAGAGACTGCCCACATCGCACGCGAGCGCGAGGATGAGCCAGGCGCGCCGCTCATCGCCGTGCGCGTCCTCGATCAGCCGCCCTGCGGCAAAGTTGACGAGAATGAGCGCGACCAGCACGAGAAGAGCGCCCGTACCCGCGCCGAGCCAATAGAAGAGCAGGCTCCCCAGTGCGAGCACAGCGTTGCGGAAGCGGGCAGGGACAATATAGTATACCGCCAGAAAGGCGGGCAGAAAATAAAAGAGAAACGGTAAGGTCGAAAAGCTCACGGTGGATGCTCCTACAGTAAAATGAAAAAGGAAGAGTGGTTTACAAACGGCGGAATGCGTGCTACAATATCCGCGCCGCAAGCCGCTGCAATACCTTATTGTAGGTGCTTCGGCGCCGTTCGTCAACAACAAAACGGTTACAAATTTCAGGAAATGAGCAGGAGGCGGGCGAGCCGGTGAGTAAGGAAAAAATTTTTGCGCTGCTCAGCGCGCAGGCGGGAGACTTTGTCTCCGGCGAGGACATCTCCGCGCAGCTCGGCATCTCCCGCGCGGCGGTGTGGAAGGCGGTCGGCGCCCTGCGGCGCGACGGCTACACCATTGAGGCGCAGACGGGGTTGGGCTACCGGCTGGCGGATTCGCCGGACGTGCTCAGCGAGCGCGAGCTGCGCCGCCGCCTCGGCGAGACGAAAATAGTCGGGCGCACACTTGAGTGCTTTGAGAGCGTGGATTCCACGAACAGCTATCTCAAGCGCATTGCCGCGGAGGGCGCGCCGGACGGCGCGGTGGCGGTGGCCGACGAGCAGACTGCGGGGCGCGGACGGCGCGGCCGCAGCTTTTCCAGCGGCCCGGGGCGCGGCGTGTATCTCTCGGCGCTGCTGCGCCCGCAGCTCGCGCCGGAGAAGATACTGCCGCTCACGGCGCTCGGCGCGGTGGCGGCCTGCGATGCGGTGGAGCGCACCTGCGGCGTGCGGCCGCAGATCAAGTGGACGAACGATCTTGTCCTGAACGGCAAGAAGCTCAGCGGCACGCTTACCGAGCTGTCGCTTGAGGGTGAGAGCGGTGCGCTGCAATACGCCGTCATCGGCATCGGTGTCAACTGCAACAATGCGTCGGAGGACTTCCCGCCGGAGATCCGCGATGTGGCGACCTCGCTCTATCTGGAAACAGGGAAGCGCGTGCAGCGCGCGGCGCTGGCCGCCGCGCTCATTGAGGAGCTTGACAAGCTCTACGCCGCGCTGCAAAGCGGCGACACGGCGTCCTACCTCACGTCCTACCGCCGCGACTGTCTGACGCTCGGACGCGAGGTGCAGCTTTTATGGCAGGATGTTAAGGAGAAGGTCACGGCGCTGGACGTGGACGATCAGTTCGGCCTTGTCGTGCGCCGCGCGGACGGAACGGTCGAGACCATCCGCACGGGGGAGGTCTCCGTGCGCGGTCTATACGGCTATGTGGAATAAAAAGGAGACGCTATGGCAAAGAGACTCTGGGAACTGTTTTATACCTTCGCCAAGGTCGGCGTGATGACCTTCGGCGGCGGCTACGCGATGCTGCCCATTTTGCAGCGCGAGGTCGTGGAGAATAAGGGATGGGCGACGGAGGAGGAGCTGGCGGACTGGTTCGCCATCGGCCAGTGTACCCCGGGCGTCATCGCGGTGAACACCGCGACCTTTGCGGGGCGCAAGGTGCTCGGCAATATCGGCGGCGTGGCGGCTACCCTCGGCGTCGTGTTTCCCTCGCTCATTATTATATCCCTCCTCGCCGGCGTTATCACGACCTTTGCCGAGGTCGCGTGGGTCAGGAACGCCTTCGCGGGCATCCGTGTGTGCGTGTGTGTGCTGATCTTCAACGCGGTGGTGAAGCTGTGGAAGAAGTCGGTCGTCGATAAAAAGACGCTGGCGCTCTATGCGGTCATCCTGCTCGCGTCGCTGCTCACCGACCTTTCACCGGTGATCTTCGTGCTGTTCGCGGCGGTCAGCGGCATTGTGCTGCAGGTCGCGCTCAAGAAAGGCGGCGAGGCGGAATGATGCTCTATTTACAGCTCTTCTGGGAATTTTTCAAGACCGGCCTTTTCGCCATCGGCGGCGGCATGGCCACGCTTCCGTTCCTCTACGATATGGCGGATAAGACCGGCTGGTTCCCCCGCGCGCAGCTCGCGGACATGATCGCCGTGTCCGAGTCCACCCCCGGCCCCATCGGCGTCAACATGGCGACCTACGTCGGCTTCCTGACCGGGGGCGTGCCCGGCGCGGTGACGGCGACCGTCGGCCTCATTGCGCCGAGCGTCATTGTGATCCTCATCGTCGCGGCTTTCCTGCAGGCGTTCCGCGACAGTAAGTACGTCGCGGGCGCATTCTACGGCCTGCGTCCCGCGTCCACCGCGCTCATCACGGCGGCGGGACTTGTCGTCGTGCGCGAGACCTTCTGGCTCACCGGCGGCGTGCTCTTCTGGCAGGGGACCGTCCTTGCCGCCGTGCTGCTCGTGCTCACACGCTGGGTCAGGCAGACGAAGAACTGGCACCCCATCGTGTTCATCGGCCTTTCCGCCCTCGTGGGCGTGGTGTTCCGCTTTGCGGGCGCGTAAATGCAAAAAGAAAAAGCAGCCGGCCGGCTGCTTTTTTTGCTGTGTGCCTTGCTCAGTCCTCGCTCGCGATGTGGCTGGCGATGCGCTGCATGATCATGTCGAGCGCGACGAGGTTGTGCCCGCCCTCGAGCACGATGATGTCCGCGTACTTGCGGCTCGGCTCAACGTACTGCTCGTGCATGGGCTTGACGGTCGTGAGGTACTGCGTGATGACGCTCTCGAGCGTGCGGCCGCGGTCGCGGATGTCGCGCAGGGCGCGGCGCAGGATGCGCACGTCGGCGTCAGTCTCGACGAAAATTTTAATGTCGAACATATCGCGCAGGGTCGGGTCCTGGAAAATGAGGATGCCCTCGACGATAATGACCTTGGTGGGGAAGACCTCAACGGTCTCGTCCGTGCGGTTGTGGTCCACATAGGAGTAGACGGGGCATTGAATGCTGCGGCCCGCCTTGAGCGCCTTGAGGTGCTCGACGAGCAGGCTCGTTTCAAAGGCGTCGGGATGGTCGTAGTTGACCTTGGAGCGCTCCTCGTAGGTCTTGCCGTCCTGCCGCTTATAATAGCTGTCGTGTCCGATGACGGTGACGGCGTCGCCGAAATGCTCCTTGAGATGGCGCGTGAGCGTGGTCTTGCCGGAGCCGGTGCCGGTGCCGCCGGCAATGCCGATGAAAATGGTGCTCATAGGCGTGATATCCTCCCCCGTTGTTCGCTTGTCTGTCTCTATTATAAAAAGCGCGGCGGCAAATTGCAAGGGCGATCGACCGCCGGCGAAAAAAATTCCTCGAAAAAAGGGAAGAACGGTTGACGGCGGGGCAAAAAGAAAGTATTATGTAAATAAGTTTTTCGCGCGGGCGCCCTGCGTCCGTGTTTTTCGGGAGGATAATGTATGGACCTCATCAAATGCCCCGTCTGCGGAGAAAAGTATTCCTCAAGCTATCGCCGCTGTCCCTTCTGCGAAGAGGAGGATCGCCCGCGCAAGGTGTCCGGCAAGCGCAGAGGCGGGCATCACGTCGCGGAACGAAAGCACACGCACTCCGCCCGCGGCCCGCTCATCGCGGTGCTGCTGGTGGTGCTGGTCATCTTTTCCTGGTATCTCTTCGGCGGCAAATTCATGGAAAAAATTCAGGAGGACCGCGCGAACGATGTGGAGAACGTCGACCCCGCGCCGGTCGACCCGACGCCCGTCGATCCCACGCCGGTTGACCCGACACCCGATGACCCCGCAGTCACGCCCGACGAGCCTGCCCCGCCGGTGGTGGAGCCGGAGCCGGAGACGCCCACGGTCGATCCCGCGGCGCTGACGGTCGGGACGAACGTCGGCACGACGCTGAAGAAGGACGACAGCGGCCGCTTCGACTGCACGATCCGAATGAGCGATTCCATTCAGCTCATTCTGCGCGGCACTGACGCGGCGGTGACGTGGTCAAGCGAGGACACCTCCGTGGTGACGGTCAGCGCGGACGGCAAGCTCAAGCCGGTCAAGGCCGGCACGGCCAACGTGACGGCGAGCGTCGGCGGCGCCACGGTCCGCTGCGTGGTGCGCATCAACAATTAAAGGCTGACAGAGAACGACCCCTCGGGGTCGTTCTCTGAGGCTGTCGAAAAAGTGGCAAAGCCACTTTTTCGAGAAAGATTCGCTGCGCTCTGCGCCTCGGTTGTCCGCTGACAGCGGACAATTCGACGCTCGCTCCGCGCAAAGTGTTTTCTGCCACGCACAGGTCGCGGCAGAAAACGGATCAAACATCTTTCGCGTCTGCGGACGCGAAACTCTGTGAGGCTTTCCGATAGACTGAGAACGACCCCTCGGGGTCGTTCTGTTTTTTGCTGTGCAAAAGTACAGCAAAAATTGAAATGTGCCCTTTCCTCGCCCCTGTGGGGCAACCGGAAAGGATGCACAAAAGATTCATGCGTCGGCATTTGCGCCGATTTGCGATGCGGTGCGCGTGCATGAAGTTTTATACACTGTCTATTGAAAGTGCGTTGGTTTTGTGATAGGATACCCTTGTACCAATAGTACCTGAAAAATAACGGATGGAAACGATACCATGGATCGACGGAGCTTACTGGACCGCGCGGCGAAAAGCGCGGAGGAGCGTGTGCTTTTGGGGCACATATTGGATAAATATGACCAGTGCCGGCAGCGGAACCTGCCCACGAACACGGCGTTTTTAAGCCCGGCCGAGGCGCAGGGCGCGCGGGACCTGCTCCGCGCCGCCGCGATCCACGAGGGCTTCGCCCTCCTCGGCGGCTACGAGGGCGCGGAGCGCCGGATGCTCTTTTTCCTGCCCGACTGGCAGGAGGAGGCCGACGCGTCCGACGCGATGGCGTTTCTCCGCGCGGCGTGGCACGAGAGCGAGCACCCCACGCACCGCGACCTGCTCGGCAGCCTCATGGCGCTCGGCGTAGAGCGCGAGACGCTCGGCGACATCCTCGTGAGCGAGGGGAGCGCCGACCTCATTGTGAGCGCGGGCGTCGCGCAATATCTGCTCGACAACTGGACGGGCGCGGGGCGTACGGCGCTGCGCCTGACGGCCATCGGCGCGGACGCGCTGCGCGTGCCGGAGCAGAAGGTCAAGGAGATCCGGGACACGGTGGCGACGCTGCGGCTCGACGCCGTGACCGCCGCGGGCTTTTCCATGAGCCGCGGTAAGGCTGCGGAACTGATCGCCGCAGGACGTGTGCAGAAAAACTATCGCGAGGTCACCAAGGGCGACGCGAGCGTGGCACAGGGCGACGTCATTTCCGCGCGGGGACTGGGAAAATTTGAGGTCGCCGAGGTCGGCGGCCTGAGCAAAAAGGGGCGTACGGGCATTCTGCTGCGCCGGTATCTGTAAGGAGAAGCAAGATGGAACAGAAGAAGATCGACCGCATCAACGAGCTTGCCAAGCTCGCGAAGGAGCGGGAGCTGACCGACGAGGAGAAGGTCGAGCGCGCGGCGCTGCGGCAGGAGTATGTGAATTCCGTGCTCGGCGACCTGCGAAATCAGCTCAACAACACCTATGTGATGGACGAAAAGGGCAACAAGACCAAGCTCACCCGGTGGAGCGAGGACCGTAAGCTGGGCAAGTAGATCCGACGTTTTTCGCGCCCGCGGGCGCGTATGCTGAAAAGAGGGAGGACAAGCGCCATGGAGCATTTTGATCTCGCCGCCTTTTACGGCGGCAGCGCAACGGAGCTGTACCGCACGCTCGGCGCGCACCGCACGCCGGACGGCTGGGTGTTCCGCGTCTGGGCGCCGCACGCGGTGAGCGTGAGCGTCGTGGGCGATTTCTGCGCGTGGGACCCCACCGCGCATCCGATGCGCCGTCTCGATGGCGGCATCTGGGAGACGGAGGTCGCGGGCCTTTCAGAGTATGACACCTATAAGTTCGCCGTCACCGCGCAGAGCGGCGCGGTGACCTTCAAGGCCGACCCCTACGCCTTCCACGCCGAGACGCGCCCCGGCACGGCGAGCAAGCTCTACGAGCTTGCGGGCTACGACTGGGGCGACGGCGCGTACCTTGCGGCAAAGCAGCCGGTCTATGACCGTCCGCTCAACATCTACGAGGTCCACCTCGGCTCGTGGCGGCGGCGCGAAAACGGCGATTTTTACGACTACCGCTCGCTCGCGGACGAGCTGAGCGAGTACGCCGCCGACCTCGGCTACAACTGCGTGGAGCTGATGCCCGTGACCGAGTATCCGCTCGACGACTCGTGGGGCTACCAGTGCACCGGCTACTTCGCGCCGACCTCGCGCTACGGCACGCCGCACGACTTCATGTACTTCGTGGACATGATGCACCGAAGGGGCATCTCCGTCATTCTTGACTGGGTGCCCGCGCACTTCTGCAAGGACGAGCACGGCCTCATCGACTTCGACGGCGAGCTGTGCTACGAGTACGCCGACCCAAAAAAGCGCGAGCACGCGGGCTGGGGTACGCGCGTATTCGACTACGGGCGCGGCGAGGTGAAGAGCTTCCTGCTCTCGTCCGCCGCCTACTGGCTGCGGGAATATCACCTTGACGGCCTGCGCGTGGACGCGGTGGCGTCCATGCTCTACCTCGACTACGGGCGCGAAGCGGGCGAGTGGACGCCGAACAAAAACGGCGGCCACGAGAACTTGGAGGCCATCGACTTCCTGCGCGCGCTCAACACCGCTGCCTTTGCCATTGATCCGAACGTGATGATGGTGGCGGAGGAATCGACCGCGTGGCCGCTCGTGACCTATCCGGTCTCGGACGGCGGGCTGGGCTTCAACCTCAAGTGGAACATGGGCTGGATGAACGATATGTGCCACTACCTCAAGCTCGACCCGTGGTTCCGCCAGTTCCATCATAAGGACCTCACCTTCTCGCTGATGTACGCCTTTTCCGAAAACTTTGTGCTGCCCATCTCGCACGACGAGGTGGTGTACATGAAGGGCAGTCTGCGCGGCAAGATGCCGGGCGACGAGTGGCGGCAGCTCGCGGGCGTGCGCAGCTTCATGGTCTATATGCTCACGCACCCGGGCAAGAAGCTCACCTTCATGGGCGCGGAGCTGGGCCAGTGGCACGAGTGGGATTTTGCCGGTCAGCTCGACTGGTATCTGCTCGAAAACGATGCCAACCGCAGGATGCAGGATTTCTTCCGTGCTGTCAACCGGTACTACCTGATGAATCCCGCGCTCTGGCGCATCGACTTTGACTGGGCGGGCTTTGAGTGGCTCGTCGCGGACGACAACGAGGATAACACCGTCGTCTTTGTCCGCCGCGACGGCGCGGGCGAGGAGCTGCTGGTCGCGGTCAACTTCTCGCCCAACGGCTACCGGGACTACCGCTTCGGCGTCCCGCCGCGGAAAACGTGGCGCGAGGAGCTTTCCACGGATGATACCGCGTTCGGCGGCACGGGCGAGTGGCGCAACGAAAAGCCGGTCCGAACGCAGGCGATCCCCTCGCACGGACGCGAGCAGTCTATTGCCATCACCATCCCCCCGCTCGGCGCGGTCATCCTGCGCGGCGCGGGCGAATATAAGAAACCGAAAGCGAAAAAAAGCAAGGCAAGGGAGGAATTACCGGCATGAAAAAAGAGTGCATCGCCATGCTGCTCGCCGGCGGACAGGGCAGCCGCCTTTACGTCCTGACGGAGAACATGGCAAAGCCCGCCGTCCCATTCGGCGGGAAGTTCCGCATCATCGACTTTCCCCTTTCCAACTGCGCGAACTCCGGCATCGACACCATCGGCGTGCTCACGCAGTACCGCCCGCTGGAGCTCAACCGCTACATCGGCAACGGCCAGCCCTGGGACCTTGACCGCTCGGACGGCGGCGTACACATCCTCCCGCCCTACCAGAGCGCGAAGGGCGCGACGTGGTTCAAGGGCACGGCGAACGCCATCTACCAGAACGTCGGCTTCGTGGATATGTACGATCCCGACTATGTGCTCATTCTCTCCGGCGACCACATTTACAAGATGGACTACGCCGCCATGCTCGCGCATCACAAGCGCGTGCACGCCGACTGCACCATCGCCGTGATGGAGGTGCCCTGGGACGAGGCGAGCCGCTTCGGCATCATGAACGTCGACGGCGAGGACACCATCACGGAGTTTGAGGAAAAGCCGAAGCAGCCCAGGAGCAACCTTGCCTCGATGGGCATTTACGTTTTCTCGTGGAGAAAGCTGCGCGCCTACCTCATCGCGGACGAGAACGACGCGGACTCGAGCA
>ERZ835980.3897-NODE-3897-length-10911-cov-8.298452_pt1 | contig 10911 bp, 9 predicted proteins | sample MGYA00519943_ERZ835980 | MGnify/ENA primary metagenome ERZ835980 (study PRJEB31850, sample SAMEA3708791) | human gut metagenome | biome: human gut; feature: human-associated habitat; material: faeces | place: China | collected 2014 ... | reverse complement strand
CAAGCGCCGCCAGTGCATCCTCGCCGCCCTGCGCCACCACAACGGTGTGCTTGACGTTCACACCGTACAGGACGCGGCGGACGAGTTCGGACTGGGTGAGGTGGAGTTCTTTGCAGGCGTATGCGATCCGCAGTTTTTCTTCTGCGGTCACCCTGACTTTGATGATGTGTGTCTTTCGTTTTCGCGGCGTGTCATTGCGGTTCTTCTTTGCGTGTACGTTCGGACTTTTCATTTCAGCCATATTCGACCTCCTGTGAAAATGATAAATGCCCGCTCCGGGATGGAGAGGGCTATGTAATGCGACACACCGAACGAAGTTCCTGCCCCTGTTTTGCAGCGGCGTTATCCGGCTCGCCCATAGAAAGTGTGAGGTCATGGCGCAGTATCTCGTTCAGACGGCTTATGAAGAATTCAAGGTGCAGCTTCCAAAAAGAAAAATACCGCCCTGCAAGACAGGCGAAAAATTTTGTCGGGTGAAACGGCGGCAAAACAAATCGGGTGTGTTGCGGGGCGGTAAAAATCTTCATGGGGAATAAATCCTCGCCGTTCTGTACTTTTCTGAAAGTCCGCGTTTGCGTAGCAATGAAAGCCCCAGTGGGGCTTTTAAGCGGCAGAGCGGTCTTGCGCAGCAAGATGGAGGGGCATTGCCCCGACAAGCTCGGTGGGATTTGCGATAAAGGGTATCATGGATCGCAGGGCACGTCAAGATGGTTTTGCAAATTTTATTGCAGTAAAGCAGTGATAGTAGGACTTATTATTTGATGCAACATAAAATTCAGCAGTTCTGCGATTGATACCATTCATTGAAATAGCGGTTGCTTTCCTCTTCATTGTGAACCCATTTTTTTGATGATTTGAAGGCATTGAATGGAGGACTGTACCCTCTCAGCGGCGTGATTTCCTGCACGTCTTTGACATTCCGATGCTGGATAATTTCAAACTCACTGCGCTCTGGAAGATATGCAATCACCTTGTCGGCGTGAATTGTTCCTTGATATACATGGCAGGGGCAGCGATAAGCAGGGAATACCGCCGTGCGGCGAACTCAATTCCTATATAGAACAATTGCACCGGTGAAATTGCAGAAGAATCTGAGAATAGCGGTCAGCAAAGAGAGAACAGTTGGATGCGCAAAAAAGTTAGCAACCCCTTCCACTTGACAGAAATCAATGGTTGTGCTATTCTAACCATGCTGTGACTGGATTGAAAAATGAGTCACAAGGAGGAAGCACATGCCAATTGCGTTTACTGCGGAGGAACGCACAGTTCTGACCGGACAATTGTTGGAAAGCGCTCGCCGCTTTGTCAAAGAGCAGAGCGCGCGCAAGGTCACGGTCGAACAGCTGACAGACAGCGTCGGCATTTCCAAAGGAGCGTTCTACCTGTTTTATCCGTCCAAGGAACACCTGTTTTATGCGCTGCTGCGCCAGATGCATACCGAATTGTACGGCCCGGCCATGGAGCTGCTGGAACAGCCTAAGGGCACGCCAGCACAGCAGCTGACTTGCGCCATTCTGGAAGGCTGCCGTGCGCTGGATGAAAGCGGACTGTGCCGTTTCTGGGAGCAGGATGCGCCGGAAATTCTGTGCGCCATCCCGTCAGAAGAACGCAGGGCGCAACAGGAGCAGGAATATGCGGTGTTCCGCCGATTTCTGGCGCAGAACAAAGCGGCGGATATCCCGGAGGAACAGGCCATGAACGCCCTGCGCAGCCTGATTTTGACCGTACCCATGCGTAAAAAGCTGGGCGAGGATTATCCGCAGATACTGCTATGGATGGCCCAGGGCATCTGTGCACAGATTTTTGGTTGAAGTGTGCCATGAGAAATCATGGCATTTTTATGCACCTGAAAGTTAGAAACAGCTAACAATAAACGGAGGTACTCTATGAACCTGAATTCCAAAAAACTGACCATCCCGGATCTGATTTCTGTTGGCGTGTTCACCGCCATCTATTTTGTGCTGGCGACTATTGCCACCTTCAGCTGTGCGCTGCTGCCGGGTGTTGGCAACATTTTGCTGCCGGCAGTGGCGGCGTTGATCTCTGGCAGCGTGTATATGCTGCTGGCCGCCAAGCTGCAGAAGTTTGGCGGCATCAGCATCATGGGTCTTGTCATGGGCCTGTTCTTTTTTATGTCTGGTCACTTTGTGTTGTCCTTTGCCGCCAACATCGTTTGCGGCGTGCTGGCAGACTGGGTGGCAAGCCGCAGCCAGTACCGCAGCAAAAAGGTGCTACTGGCCAGCTATGTCATCTTTTCGTATGGTCTCACCGGCCCGATCCTGCCGCTGTGGTTCATGAAGGATGCCTACATTGCTAACCTGACCGCCCGCGGCAAGGATGCCGCCTACATCGATACGCTGTTTGCGCCCATCAACAACGGCAGTTTCGTTGCGGCTATAGCGGCGATTTTGGTCTGCGCCGTGCTGGGCGGGCTGTTCGGCCAGCGCATGATGAAAAAGCACTTTGAGAAAGCGGGGATCGTGGCATGAGATTCCGCATGGACCCACGTGCCAAGCTGTATTTGCTGCTGCTGGCCAACCTGATGCTCTTTTTCCATGTTGGGACTGGGGCCGAGGCGGTAGCGACCGGGTTGTTCCTGCTGCTGTTTTTCCTCTCCGGGCACACTCGCACCGGCATCCGGTTGAGTGTGGTCTACTTTGGCCTGCTGGCCATTGATCTGTTTGTGGTGCCGCTGGCAGGGGATGGCATTCTACTCAATCTGCTGTCGCTGGTGTCGGTGGGCATCCGCATGATGCTGCCCTGCATCATTACCGGTGCGTATGCCTTTTCCACCACCACGGTAGGGGAACTGACCAGTGCCCTGCGGCGGATGCATGTGCCGGAAAGCGTCATCATCCCGTGCGCCGTTGTGGTGCGGTTCTTCCCTACCGTACAGGAGGACTACCACCAGATTCACAACGCCATGGCCCTGCGCGGCATCGCTGAGGGCAAGGGGGCTCTGTTGCTGCACCCGATGCAGTCATTGGAATACATCCTCATGCCGCTGCTGATGAACGGCAACAATGTCGCGCAGGACCTCTCGGTAGCGGCACTGACTAAAGGCATCGGCCTGCCGGGCACCCATACCTGCATGACCGAGCTGCACCTAACTGTGTGGGATTTCATCTACCCGGCACTGTGTACGCTGCCGCTGCTGTGGAATGGGGGTATACTGCTGTGAGAACACTGGTGGAAAGCAACAATGTTTCCTTTGCTTATCAGAACAGCACAGAACCGGCGTTGCAGGATATCTCACTGCGGATTCGGCCCGGTGAGTGCGTGTTGTTCTGTGGTCGAAGCGGCTGCGGTAAAACGACCTTTTCCCGCCTGCTGAATGGCCTTGCCCCGATGTTTTATCCCGGAGAACTGACCGGCAGCTGTACGGTGAGCGGTTTGCTGGCAGGGAGCGCAGCCATTGAGCAGTATGTACCACTGGTGGGCAGCGTGTTTCAGAACCCCAAAACGCAGTATTTCAATGTGGACACCACAGCAGAATTGGCCTTCCCCTGTGAAAACAGCGGGATGCCGCCCACAGCCATCCGTCAGAGAGTACAGGAAGTGGTGGCACAGTTCCATCTGGAAGCTCTCATGGATCGCAGTGTGTTCAAGATCTCCGGCGGCGAAAAGCAGCGGGTGGCCTTTGCAGCGGCCTGTATGCTTGGTCCGAAGCTGTTGGTGCTGGACGAACCCACCAGCAATTTGGATGCCGGGGCCATCCGGCAGCTGCACGATATGATCGCCGCAATGAAGCAGGTGGGCATGACCATTGTGCTGGCCGAGCACCGCCTGGCCTGGGTGCAGGATGTGGTGGACCGCTACTTCTTTTTTGAGGCGGGGCAGCTGACAGCCGTCTGGACGGCTGCGGACTTTGCCGCCCTGCCGGAAACGACCTTGCAGAACGCAGGTCTGCGCGCCCGGGACCTGACTGCGTGTCGGGAGAAGTTGCGGCAAAAAACGACGATGCAATGCACCGGGGTGCCGATATTGGAAGTGCAGAACCTGACCCTTGGTTACCACAGGCGCAGCCTTATCCGGGCGCTTCCAGATATGAGCTTTGCTGCCGGGGAGATCGTGGGCCTGATGGGGCATAACGGCATTGGTAAAAGCACCCTGGCCAAAACTCTCTGCGGCCTGATGGAGCCGCTGGGCGGGCAGATTCTGTGGGAGGGCAAGACGGCCAACGCAAGGACCCGCCTGCACAAAAGCTTTCTGGTCATGCAGGATGTGAACTACCAGCTGTTCAGTGACAGCGTGCGGGAAGAAATTCTGCTGGGGGCAGCCCACCCGAAACTGGTGGATACCGTGATGCAGGCGCTGGGTCTGAACGGCCTTGCCGACCGCCACCCCATGAGCCTTTCCGGCGGGCAGAAGCAGCGGGTCGTAGTGGCAGCAGCCATGCTGAGCGACAAACCACTCATTCTGCTGGACGAACCAACCAGCGGTCTGGACCGTGGCAATATGGAACAGGTCGGGCGGCTATTGCAGCAACTCAAAACACAGGGCAAGACCATTGTGGTCATTACACACGATGAAGAACTGGCCGCCGACTGGTGCGACCGTATTATAGCCCTGCAGGATTGATGGCAAGTTGGCTTTTTCGTGCAACGGCAATAACGCTGAATTGCATGTCGCAAAGATGTTGTTTGAATGCTGCACTATTTTTTGATTTGCGATATAAAGGAGAATGGAAAATGGAATACCATGCAAATGACTGGCTGGGCCGGTGGCAGAATTTTGAAGCCTATCTCACGAGCAGTGATCCGTATCTGACCCGTGCATGGCAGGATGCCGAGACAGCTGCCGCAGCAATGCCCATGTTCTGCGGCGGAGTAAAGGTCTTCTGGCAGAAAGCCTGCGTGACCACTAGTCCGGAAAATCCGCACACCCTCGGCGGTTGGAACATCACTCTGGCGGTAGGGGAGAAACTTTGCATCGAGTGGCTGGACGAAGATGGCGCAAGTCTGGGCAAGGCGGTGTATCATCTGGAAAGCGTGTTGGAAAAAGGTCTGGAAGGCAAGGAAAACGCTCTGTTTATGGCGGAAGATATGCCGGAAAACTGGCCCTTCCGCTGCCTGTTGGCCATGGAACCCATGCCGCCCCGCACAGCCCGCCAGACGGGCGGCCTGCTGAGCCACCTGCACTTCCAGTATGCCAGCCAGCGAAACCTGCTTGTGGACCCGGAGACCCAGAAACTGCACAATCCCATGTGGTATGCCACCGTCTGCGATGGAGATGGTACTTTGCTGGAAAAGTGCAACATTGTGCGTGCGCTGCACCGCCTGCCCCTGTGGGCAGAGCTGCCGGAGAAATAAAAGACGGGGCTGTTGCACAGCCCCCAAAAAGAAAGACCGAAGTAAAAGCCAAAAAAGCTTTTCTTCTTTCTCCTTCATTATAAAAGCGATCCCCACAGTCCGTTTAACTCAGTTTTTGCGGCTGTGGGGATTGCTTTTTCTCAGTAGCGGCAGGAAAGCAGTTTATTCATGGTGAACCTCATTTCTATATCAAACGGTGTCTGTTCGGATGTCCTAAACCCTGCCATAAAACCGGTGGTTGATTTGTCCATTGGGCTTTGTTTTGCCTGTCTGCACATTTTTGCACACTTTTTGCACACCCGAATAGCTGGATAACAGTTGCAAAGCATTCCGCTGTATGCAAATAATGCGGTGTGTGCAAATATGGATCTTGCGATAATGCGAATGAATTTGCGTTTCTTCGTGCTTTTAGGATTCGACGAATGATGCACCTTTGATTCTTTTAATCAGAGGGCCAGGGATTCGAGTTCCCTCGATCGCGCCAAAATCCAACGAAGAATCGTAAGATTCCTCGTTGGATTTTCTTTTTATACGCCATTTGCACGGTCTCTGCACGGTTTTCACATCACCGCCGGAAATCATCAGCTGGTAGGTAGCACTGGAGTGCCGCAGGCCGTGAAACACGATGCGGGTGAACTCCGGGTGCGTATGCAACAGCGTTGAATTGATATCGCAAATAGGCTGTTTGAATGTTTCACTACTTTCTTGCCTTGCGATCAAGAAAGCGCTTCTGCTAAACACTCTACATTGAAAATACAACCGTACACTGCTATAATAAAATTGTGATATTATCACCAAAAATTCAAGATGCAAAGCGTTTGCGATTGGCAAACATTCAGGAGGAACGCATGGTAACAGGAGCCATTAAAAATAAGGTAGACAAAATCTGGACGGACATCTGGGCAGGCGGCATCACCAATCCGCTGACTGTCATTGAACAGCTGACCTATCTCATGTTCATCCGGTCACTGGACGAGAAAGAGCTTGCCACCGAAGATTTTGAGAACATGGCGGGCGAAAAGATGGAGCACATCTTCCCGGCCAGCGCGGCAGGGCAGTCCATGCGGTGGAGCAGGTTCAAGGACAAGGACTCCCGTGAGATTTTCCTCACCATGCAGCAGCGGGTGTTCCCTGCCATCAAAAAGATGAAGTACGGCCGCCTGCCGGACTTTGACGAGAACGGCGAGCTGGTGGAGATCGAGGACGACCCCACCCGCCCGGATGAGGGCAACACCGCCTTTGCGCGGTACATGGACGATGCCATGTTCCTGATTCCCACGCCGCAGGTGCTGCAAAAGATCATCACCGGGCTGGAAGATCTTTACACCCACGATATCGCCGACCTTGATATGCAGGGCGACCTGTACGAGTATATGCTGGGCAAGCTGGCAATTGCAAGAAAAAACGGCCAGTTCCGCACGCCCAAGCACATCCGCGACATGATGGTGGAACTGGTACAGCCCACGCCCGACGACTTTATCTGCGACCCCGCCTGCGGCACGGCGGGCTTTCTGGTGTCCAGTGCGCAGTACCTCCGCGCCCACTACGAGGACAGCATGACCCCGGAGCAGTGGCAGCATTTTTCGGGGCCGATGTTCACCGGCTTTGATATGGATCGCACTATGCTGCGCATTTCGGCCATGAACCTGATGCTCCACTCCATCACGAACCCGGAGATCGACTACAAGGACAGCGTGTCGAAGCAAAACTCCATTTGCAGCAAGTACACCATTTGCCTTGCGAACCCGCCGTTCAAGGGCACTGTGGATGCCGAGAGCATCAACGATGACCTGAAGGCCGTCACCAACACCAAAAAGACGGAGCTTCTGTTCCTTGCGCTCTTCCTGCGGATGCTCAAAACCGGCGGACGCTGCGCCTGCATCGTGCCGGACGGCGTGCTGTTCGGTTCCAGCAAGGCGCACCAGAGCATCCGAAAAGAACTGATTGAAAAACACCAGCTGCGGGCGGTCATTTCCATGCCCTCCGGCGTGTTCAAGCCCTACGCAGGCGTGTCTACGGCGGTGCTGGTGTTTACCAAGACCGGTGCGGGCGGCACCGACAAGGTGTGGTTCTACGATATGAAAGCCGACGGTTTCTCGCTGGATGATAAGCGCACTGAGGTGAAGGATAACGACATCCCGGACATCATCGCCCGGTTCCATAACCTTGATGCCGAAACTGACCGCAAGCGCACCGAGCAGAGCTTCTTTGTGCCCAAAGCGGAGATCGCCGCCAATGGATACGATTTATCCATCAATAAGTACAAAGAGACCGAGTATGTGCCGGTGGAGTATCCCTCGACCACGGAGATCCTGGCCGCCCTGCATGAGCTGGAAATGGAGATCACCAAGGGTCTGGCAGAGTTGGAGGAGATGGTGTGATGGCGAAGTTGGGAGAGGTTTGTCTCTTAAAGGCAGGAAAATTCGTATCAGCGAATGATATTTCACCTGAATATAACAAGGGATTGTATCCTTGTTTCGGAGGAAACGGCATTCGTGGATATGTTGCAGATTATACGCATGATGGAGAGTTTCCGTTGATTGGCAGACAGGGGGCGTTGTGCGGAAATGTTAATTTAGCCTCTGGAAAGTTTCATGCAACAGAGCACGCAGTCGTTGTACAACCAAAAATTGAAATGAATGTGCATTGGCTTTATTATGCACTAAACGCCATGAATTTGGGTCAGTATGCAACAGGTGCGGCACAGCCCGGTCTTGCTGTGAGCAAGCTAGAAACATTATCAATAGAAATTCCGAATATTTCAGAGCAAAACAAAATTGCTCAAACTCTGTACAAAGTTGAACAGCTCGTGAATTTTCGCAAGCAGCAGCTTGCCAAACTGGACGAGCTGGTAAAGGCGCGGTTTGTGGAGATGTTTGGTGACCCAGCAGATAATGTAAACAATCTGACAGTAAGCCCAATGACCGCTATTTGTCAAATCATTGATGGCGACAGAGGAAAAAACTACCCGAAACAAGAAGAGTTTTCAGATAGTGGCTTTTGCTTGTTTTTAAACGCAAAGAATGTCACTGCGCAGGGGTTTTCGTTTGAAAACTGTACATATATAACGGAAGAAAAAGACGCTCTATTGCGTAACGGAAAACTTTGTCGAGGTGATGTCGTTTTAACCACAAGAGGAACAATTGGAAATTTAGCATTTTATGATACAAGTGTTCCTTATGAGAATATTCGAATCAATTCTGGAATGGTCATTCTAAGGATGAATAAACAAGTCGTTTCTGAAATTTTCTTTATTGAGCAATTCAAAATGCAACTTGATTCCATAAAAAGCCGGATTGCAAGCGGGTCTGCACAACCGCAACTTCCAATCTCGACTATGAATAAAATAGAAATGATTTTGCCGCCAATTGAACTTCAAAACCAGTTTTCCGCCTTTGTAGAGCGTGTAGACAAGCAGAAACAGACCGTACAGCAGAGCCTTGAAAAGTTGGAATTGATGAAAAAGGCGCTGATGCAGGAATATTTTGGATGAGATGGAGGATTTATGGACTGGAAAGACAAATTTTTAAAGTTATATATAAGCGCTAACGAGAATGAAATTCAACAGGCCATAGATTTAAAGGAAGAATATATTCCGTGGCATTTATATAGGTATAGACCTGCGAAAAAAGAAGAATTTGTGGCAAGTGAATTAAGAGGTCAAATTTATATGCCACACATCAGTGAGCTGAATGACCCATTCGATTCCTGTGCATTACTTTCAAATGAAAATATAAATTACTATTTTGTAGATAGAGGCTTTAGACAAAGAATTGAGACAATAATAGGTAAAAAAATCCCGGATGATGCCTTACGAAGAGATAATTTGAGGGAAGACATACTGAAATATGCTTTATCACATATTGGATGTGCTGATAGAGATATAGCAGAAAAGTTAAAGAAATATCATGATGAAGACCAGAAGAGTATAGAAGATTCGAATAAATATTTTAACGCTAAAATAAAACGAGATTATAGACTGTGTTGTTTTTCGGAATCTGCATATAATCTGCCAATGTGGAGTCACTATGCAAATAACCACAGTGGTATATGTTTACAATATGATACATTAAGATTTAGATATAATGATTCGTTAAGAAAACGATTGTTTCCGGTTTTTTACACTGAAAAACTTCCGGATGCTCTTAAAATTATAAAAAAATTTCACTTTGAGAACTTGCCAAAGACATTGTTTGAGTATACTTTAATAAGTAAGTTAAAGGATTGGGAGTATGAAAAGGAGTGGCGCCTTATTTTAGATTGTCGGAGAATTATTTCGGAAAATGAAAAGGTTTCAGATGATTATTGGAACACGGGAAAGGTTGAATGGCTTGCAAAGCCATCAAAGGTATACCTAGGAGTAAAGATAAATCAAGAAATGAAATCTCTCATCGTGGACATCTGTAGGAGACTTGATATTAGTGTTTATCAAATGGAGTGTACAGAATACGGATTGAAAGAAGTTTTAACGAAATGAGGTGAATATAATGAGGTTTTTTATCAGTTCAACATATAGCGACTTGAAAAATATTCGCCAAGTTGCAATTAACACCATAGAAAGTCTGACAAACGGCGTTACTGGTCAAGTTGCCGCTATGGAATATTTTGCGGCAAGTCCGGAAGACAGCAAAAGTGTTTGCCTTGAAGAATTGCGCCGTTCAGACATTGTGATTGGCATTTATGCGAACCGGTTTGGGTGGACAAGTGATGATGGACGCTCCATGACAGAAATTGAATTTGATGAAGCCAAAGTTCAAGGAAAACCAATTCTCGCGTTTGTGGAGAACCATATAGACGATAATGCTGAAGAGCAGCAAAAACGATTTTTACATGAAAAAGTACTTCAGCCGGATATTACTTGTGCAAAATTCGATTTGGACAAGCCGGAAGATTTTGCGAAAAGGTTGAATGATACCTTAAAAGAATATTTTAAAGATTTAGAAGGATACAGTTATCATTCCGTCTGGGATGAAATCAATGAAATGAAAGCGAAAATTGAAAAAGACGATGAACTTCCGCGCATGATACCCTTTGGAGAAAATGAGGAATCGCTGGCATTTCAAGAAATCGTAGAGTGCGCGCAAGCACTTGATACAGTTACTACGGATTTGAGCAAAGTAAATGATGCGGTTTATGAATTGGCATATGATTTGTATTATGATAAACAAGAGTACGATGAGCTAGTAGATATTGAGGCCGAGAAGGAGCAAACATTAAAAAATATAGACGAGTGCAAAGAGTCGGCTATCCGGAATTGGGAAACAATCTGTTTGGGGTTGCCCAATATGTCGACACGAATTCTCTTGGCGGTAAATTATTTGAGACTCTGCTGGGTTCAACGAAAACTTGTTACAGAGCCTTGGACGGAAGAACTAAGAGAAGAAATCGTCAAATTGAAAGCAGATTATATGGATCAAGCAGAGAATAAAAGCTATCTAATGGATTAGAAAAAAGGAGCGTGATTTTATGTCCAACTTTGCCTTTTTAGCTACCCGCTCCGAATACTCCATGTTTGCGTCTGCCGCCATCGAAGCCGAGAAAGTGTTCGCCACCTCCCCGGCGATGTGCGCGGTGGGGTGCCGGAAGGCGTTGGAGCTGG
>ERZ835980.3891-NODE-3891-length-10923-cov-5.581708_pt1 | contig 10923 bp, 7 predicted proteins | sample MGYA00519943_ERZ835980 | MGnify/ENA primary metagenome ERZ835980 (study PRJEB31850, sample SAMEA3708791) | human gut metagenome | biome: human gut; feature: human-associated habitat; material: faeces | place: China | collected 2014 ... | reverse complement strand
GGCGCAGCTTGGAGCGGTTGCCGCCGCAGCCGAACACCACCACCAGACGGTGGGGGTTGTAGGCCCGCAGGGTGGTGAGCAGGCTCTCGGTGGACACCTCATTGTGGGCGTAGTCCAGCAGGATGGTGAACTTTTTGCTGATGGGCACCAGCTCCACGCGGCCCTTGACCACGCACTTGCCCAAACCGTCGTGGATGGCCTGATCCGGCAGGCCCAGCACCTTGCCCACGGCCAGCGCAGCCAGTGCGTTGTACACGCTGAACTCGCCGGGCATATTCACCTTCACGTCCATCTCGTCCTTGCCGGTGACGTGAAACTTCACACCCAGGAAATCGTGGGTGCGCAGCAACTCGCAGCCGCTGGCGCGGTAATCGGCCTGCTCGCTGCGGCCATAGGTCACCAGCTTGCAGGTGTGTCCCTCCAGCAGGGCTTCGGTGTTCTCGTCGTCGATGTTCACCACACCCACATCACAGCGCTGGAACAGCTGACCCTTCCAGCTGCGGTATTCCTCAAAGGTCTTGTGCTCACCGGGGCCGATGTGGTCCGGCGAAAGGTTGGTGAACACGCCCACATCGTAGTGCACACCGGCTACGCGGTCCATCATCAGGCCCTGGCTGGACACCTCCATCAGGGCCGTGTCGCAGCCGGCATCCAGGAACTCCCGGAAGGTCTTTTGCAGCTCGTAGCTCTCCGGGGTGGTGTTGGCGGTGTCCTTGTGGCGGCCCATGTAGTAGATGCCGTTGGTGCCGATCATACCCACCTTGCGGCCGGCAGCTTCCAGCACGCTCTTGATCATGTGGGTGGTGGTGGTCTTGCCCTTGGTGCCGGTCACGCCGATCATGGTCATCTTGCGGGAGGGGTTGCCAAAGAGGTTGGCGCTCATCAGAGCCATGGCATAGCGGCTGCTTTCCACCTTCACCACGGTCACGCCCGGCACGGCGCTCAGGTCGATGTCGTGCTGGATGACCAGTGCGCTGACGCCCTTGGCGGCACAGTCTGCGGCAAACTCGTGGCTGTCGCGCTGGGTGCCCACGATGCACACGAACAGCAGGCCCGGGGCCGCCTTGCGGCTGTCATAGATGATGTCGTTGATCTCGGTCTCCGGGCTGCCCTGCACCAGTGTGTAAGGCACACCCTCCATCAGTTGTTCCAATTTCATACAGTCTACGCTCCTCCAAAACATTGATGTGGGGTCACATGGGGTTCTCGTCCTCGTTGGCGGTCATGCGGGCGGGGTCGGTCAATGCAGGCTCCTCCGGCGTCGTGTCCTCCGCCGGGGCGGCCTGCGGGGCCTCTTCGTCGGTCAGGCTGCTGTCCGCAGTCTCCTCCGGCGTTTCCGGCTCCACCTTTTCCGGCACTACATAGCCGGAGGGCAGGACCGGGTCGCCCTGTGCAAAATAGATCTTGCGGGTGCTGCCGGCACTGACATGGCTGAAGTCCAGCCGCCCGGTGTCGGTGGCCGCGCAGCCCTTGCCGTCCTCGTTGTTCAGCATGTAGCGGGCGCGGTCCAGCTTATAATCCAGATCGTTCAGCGTCCCCAGCAGCACGCTGATGCGGTCCTGATACAAAAAGGCGATCTGCTCGGTGTCCGCAAATTCAATGCGGGTCACGTCGCCCAGCATGCCGTACTCGTCCAGCTTGGTCTGCAGGGTCGCCAGCGCGCTCATCTTTGCGTCGGTCTCGTCCACCACGCCGGATGCACTGCTGTCGGATGCGGCACTGGTGCTGGCCGTGCTGTCGGCCTCCGGTGCGGCAAAGCTCAGCTGCTCGCCCGGGGCGGCGGTGGTCGCTTCACCGCCGTACAGGGTGCACAGCCCGTCCGGCTGCGCGGGGTCTGCGGACAGGATCTTGAACTTGTCCGAAAGGGTCAGCCAGCTGCTGCCCGCCTGCACTGCATAGGTGGGGGTGGCTTCGGTCACCTGCACCACCACGGTGTTGGGGTAGTCGCGCACCACGCGGATGGATTCCAGCAGCGGATACTGGCGTTCCAGCTCTGCAGCCTTCGCACCGGAGTCAAAGCTGAAGATGTTTTCCTCCACCTGCACCCCCAGTGTCTGCAGGATGCTGTCGGCGGAGTACCCGGCGATCTCGGTCACCTGGGTGCCGTCCGCCGTCTGCACCTGAATGGCGCTGATGCGGAACAGCATGGTCACCGTGAGGTACATGCCGATCCCGATGACGCACAGCAGCAGCCCAAATGTTGCCAGACGGCGGAGCCTCCGCCGCCGACGGATGGCGGCACGGGTCAGGCGGCGCTTTTTGCGGCCTTCCCGGCGCTGTGCGTCCCGCTGCGGAGCGGGGCGCAGCTTCTGGTTTTTATTGTACCCCTGTCCCTGCTGCTGGCGGGCGGCAGACCGGCTGTTCTGCGCAGGCCGGCCGTTCCGGTTCGCAGGACGCTGGGCCGGGCGGCGGTTCTGCCCGCCGCTGCTGCGGGGCCGCTGCGCGGTGCTCCTCTGCCCGGCAGGGCGGCGGGCGGCGCTGCCGGTGTCCCGCACCGGGCGCGGCTGGGTGGGGAACTCGATACTGTTGTCGGTCCGGGTGCGCCGCACCGTACCGTTGGCCGTGCGGGCCGGCGGGCGGCTCAGCGGCTCCCCGTTGAAGCCATAGCGGCTGGTATCGCTTGCCCCGTCGTTCGGGGGCGTGGTTCTCTGCGAAGACCCAGAGGAACGCAGCGAATCCCGGTTCTGGTCATAGGAACGCCCGTTATTGCCGTATTGCTGCATTGTCTGCACCTTCTTTCCGGTTTCTTTCTACGTTCAGGCCTTCTTCACAAGCTCCAGCAGGGCTGCTGCAATGCGGTCCAGGCTGTCGTCCACCGACAGGCTGCGGGCATTGCGGCCCATCTCGGCCAGCTTGCCGGGCTGGGTCAGCATCTCCGAGACGGTCTGCACCAGCTTTTCGCCGGTCAGGTCCTTTTCTTCGATGACCACAGCGGCCCCGGCCTTCTGCAGCTCCATGGCGTTGTAATACTGGTGGTTCTCGGCCACATTGGGGCTGGGGATGAGCACGGCGGCACGGCCCACAGCCTCCAGCTCAGCCAGCGTCAGGGCACCGGCACGGCTGATGACCAGGTCTGCTGCTGCCAGCAGCTCCGGCATGTTGTTGATGTATTCCTTCACCACAAGGCTGTCGCCCTCAGCAAAGCCCTTCTGCTGTTCCAGGTCCTTGAACAGCTGCACACCGTACTGGCCGGTGGCGTGCAGATGCAGCACCGGCTTGTGCTCGTGCTGCTCCCAGGCGCACAGGTCACCCACCACTTCATTGACCCGGCGGGCACCCAGGCTGCCGCCGAAGGAAAGGATGACCGTGCGGTCCCCTGCCCCCAGCTGGGCGCGGATGGCGTCGCGGTTCTTTGCCTGGATGAACACCTCCGGGCGCACCGGGTTGCCCACTACGATGGTCTTTTGCGGCGCACCCAGCTTTTCCACAGCGGCGGGCACAGCGGCAAACACGATGTCCACATCCGGGGCCAACAGCTTGTTGGTCACACCGGGGAAGGCGTTCTGCTCATGCAGCGCGGTGTGGATGCCCATCTTTGCGGCGCAGCGCACCACCGGGCCGGACACATAGCCGCCGCAGCCGATGACCAGGTCCGGCTGGACCTCCTTCATGATGGCCTTGGCCTTGGGGCCGGAGAGGGCCAGATTCCACAGGGTGACGATGTTGCGCTTGATGTTGTGCAGCGACAGCTTGCGCTGAAAGCCGGTGATCTCGATGTGGTGGAAGGGGTAGCCTGCCTGGGTCACCAGACGGTACTCCATGCCCTCCTTGCGGCCGGCAAAGTGGATCTCGGCGGTGGGGTCTGCTTTTTTCAGGGCACCTGCAATGGCAAGTGCGGGGTTGATATGGCCGGCCGTACCGCCGGCAGCGATCAGAACACGCATGGTGATTCCTCCTGTTTGTCGTTACTGTTCTGCCCGGGCCGCCCGTGCGTCGGCCAGAACGATGGTCTTTTCTCTGCGGGCAGCCTCCTGCTCGGCCTTTGCGGCTTCATGCTGGGCGCGCAGCGCTTCCCGCTGCTGAGCCGCCCGCTCGCCGTTGCGGCCGATGTTCACCATCACGCCCATCTCGGCCAGCAGCAGGATCAGGCTGGTGCCGCCCGACGAGAAGAAGGGCAGGCTGATGCCGGTGTTGGGCAGGGTGTTGGTGACCACCGCGATGTTGCAGAACACCTGCCAGGCGATCTGTGCCATGATGCCGATGCCCACCATCGTGCAGTAGAGGTTTTCGGCCCGGTAGGCGATCCACAGCCCCTGCACGATGAACAGCACAAACAGCACGATGATGAGCACCGCGCCCACAAAGCCCAGCTCCTCACACACCACGCTGAAGATGAAGTCGTTGGTGCTCTCGGGCAGCCAGAGCTGTTTTTCCACGCTGTTGCCCAGCCCCAGGCCGGTCAGCCCGCCGGAACCGATGGCGTACAGGCTCTGCACGGTCTGGTCGGTCATCTTGCTCAGGTCCTGGGTCCAGCCGTCCAGACGGTCCTGCAGATACGGGATGGAGTCCACATGGGACAGCAGCGTTTCCAGCATGAGGCCCGCCGTACCGGCACCCACCCAGGTCAGGATGCCGCCGCTGCCGGACAACAGCAGGATGGTGCCCACCACGGCCACCGTCAGCACGATGCCGGACATGTGCGGTTCCAGCGCCAGCAGCGCGATCACCGGGATCAGCGGCAGCACCGGGATCACCAACTGCTTCCACACCCGGACATGCAGCCACTCCCGGAAGTTCATGATCACCATCTTACCGGGGCTCAGCTTTTCCACCTGCGGTGCCTTGGCCGCGAGACTGGAGCACAGCAGGATCATCTCAAATTTTGCCACCTCCGAGGACTGCAGCGTGAACCCGCCAAAGCGGATCCAGCGGCGGCACCCGTTCAGCGGGGCCATGGTCAGGGTGACCGCCAGCATGGCCAGCACGATGAGGTACCCCGGCACCACCATCCTGCGCAGGAAGCGGTGGTCCACATAGCTCATGGCGAACATGCAGCCCAGACCAATGAGCATGCACAGCGCCTGCTGCTTGATGTAATGGAAGCTGTCGCCCATGCGCAGATAACCGGTGGTGTAGCTGGCACTGAACAGCATGACCAGACCAAACACCATGATCACCGCCAGCGTGGCCAGCCAGTTGATCAGCAGCCGCGACCACGGCCCCGGGTCCCGCTGGAACACCGAGACCGGTTCTTTTCTTTTTTTGCGGATGGTTGCCATCAGCTCGTTTTCTCCCCTTTTTGTCCAATATCCGGCCCTGTGCCCTCAGCGCGCAAAGGCCAGGGCAAGCGCCAGGCCGCATACGCCGAGCGCACACAGCCAGTAAAATACCGTGACCGGGCCCGCGCCCCGGGCTTCCAGCCAGCGGTGCAGCGGAGCCGCCCGGAACAGCGGCCGCCCGGTGATGCGGTGGTACAGGATCTGCAAAAGCACCATGCCGCCCTCTGCCCAGAAGGGCAGAGCCAGCGGGATGCTCAACTCTGCATACCCGATGCACAGCGGCACGCAGCCCAGCACCCCGGCCAGATACAGGCAGCCGCAGCTGCCCGGGCGCAGCTTTGCGGGCGGAAAATTCCACAGCAGAAAGGCCAGCAGTGCCCCGGCCAGTGCTGCCGGCAGCACCGCCAGCGGGAACCAGCCCAGCCGTGTTTCCAGCATCATGAGGCCCAGCATGGCCGCAAAGGCCGTGCCGCACACGGTGCCGTCGGCTCCGTCGGCAGTACGGGCACATTCTGCCAGCGCCACCAGCACAAAGCCCCACAACACCGGGGCTGCGCCGCCCAGCTCCACATAGCCCGCACCGGGCAGCTGCAGGCCGGTGGGCAGGCAGCCGTTCACTGCCAGCAGCACCAGCACCGCTGCCGCAGCGGCGGCTTCCAGTGCAAGGCGGGGCAGACGCCGCAGGCCAAGCTGTGCGCGGCTGCGCAGGCGGGCGGCGTCATCCGCCAGCCCGATGGCCCCGAAAGCCTGTGCACCGAACAGCGCGATCAGCAGCCGGGTCATCAGCTGGCTCTCGCTGCCCAGCAGCGTGGGCTGTGCGATGCAGGCCGCCGTCCAGCCCACGCCTACGGCAGCCAGTGTGCTCACCATCAGGCACAGGCCGCCCAGCGCGGGCACCCGGCTCTGCACCGGGGTCTGCGGCTCCTGCTGTTCCTGCGGCCGGAAGCGTTCCAGCTCCTGCAGCAGCGGTGCCATAAAATTGCCGAGCGCCGCCGTCAGCACAAAGCCCAGTGTTGACGCGACGATCAAGGCGAAACGAATCATTTCTCAGTCTCCAATTTTCGCCAGAATGTTATTCTCTGGCGTCTTTCTGCTCTGCGTAGAAAATTTCCAGTGCCTTTTCCAGCGCCATGCCGCGGCTGGCTTTCACCAGCAGGGCGTCACCGGGCTGGATGCGGTTGAGCAGGGCATCCGCTGCCTCGCGGTAGTTGTTGGCGTGCAGGGTCTTCTGCCCCTTGGCGGCGGCCACCACGGCGGTGCGCTTGGCCTGTTCGCCATAGGTCACCAGACAGTACAGGTCGCTCTCGGCGGCCAGACGGCCCAGCTCCTCGTGGGCCTCGCGGCTCAGGTCGCCCAGCTCCAGCATATCGCCCAGCAGAGCAAAGCGGCGCTTGCAGGGAAACTCCTTGAACATGGCCAGAGCGGCCTTCATGCTGTCGGGGTTGGCGTTGTAGCAGTCCTCAATGACAGTCACACCCTTGCTGTCCACCACCTTCTGGCGGCGGCCGGTCTGCTCAAAGGCGGCCAGGCCCTGGATCACCTTGCGGGGATCGCAGCCCAGACGGGTGGCGGCGCAGTAGGCCGCCAGCGCATTGGCCACATTGTGCTTGCCCATAGCCGGGATCTTGACCACAAAAGTGCCTTCCTCCTGATCCTCCAGCACAAAGCTCATGCCGTCCTTCTCCTGTCGGATGGACAGTGCGCACACATCGGCGCTCTCATCGGCCATGCTGAACCACACCGGCCGCACATGGGTGGGCAGCTTTGCCGCCCGCAGGAACTTGTCGTCGTAGTTCAGCACCAGCGGGGCACCCTCCGGCAGGCCGTTGCAGATCTCCAGCTTGGCCTTGCAGATGTTCTCCTGACTGCCCAGATTGCCGATGTGGGACACGCCGATGCAGGTGATGATGCCCACATCCGGGCGGGCAGCGCGGGCCAGACGGTCGATCTCGCCAGCGTGGCTCATGCCCATCTCGATCACAGCGTATTCGGTGGAAGCGCCGATGCGCATCAGGGTGCGGGGCATGCCCAGCTCGTTGTTCTGGTTGCCCTCGGTCTTGATGGTCTCACCAAAGCCGCACAAGGCCGCGTAGGTCATCTGCTTGGTGGTGGTCTTGCCCACGCTGCCGGTCACGCCCACCACCTTGGGGTGGTACCGGCTGCGGTAGTTGGCACCCATCACCATCATGGCGTGGTAGCTGTCCGGGCAGAGGATGGCTTTTTCGGCCGGGACGCCCTCCACCGGGTGGTTCACCACCACAAAGGCTGCGCCCTCTTCCAGTGCTTTGGCCGCAAAGTCGTGGCCGTCGAACCGCTCGCCGGGAAAGGCCACAAAGATGCAGCCCGGCCGCACCTCACGGCTGTCGGTGGTGACCAGCTCCACTTCCGGGTCGCTGGTGAGGAAGCCGGCAGGCACAAGCCCTGCCAGCAGCTTGCTTGCATGGATCTTTTCCATAGTTCGTTCCCCTCTCTTTTTTCTGGTTCCTTTATCCACAGGTAATGGTAACGATGGTACCGCGCTGGACGCTGGCCCCCACCTCACTGCTCTGGCTCTGGACCACGCCATTGGCGTCACCCTCCACCACGCAGTTCAGCCCGGCGGCCGCCAGCATCTGGCGGGCAAAGTCTGCACTCTTGCCGGACACGTCCGGCACCTCGGTCAGGCTGCCGTCGTAGGTGTCGGTGTACAGATACACGGTGGTGCCGTAGGGCACCTTGGCCCCGGCATGGGGGTACTGGCAGGTCACCAGCGCCGCCGTCTGGTCGGATGCCGACTCCATCAGCTGGTGCTTGAGGCCCTTGATGTTCAGCTGCACCTGCGCATTGCTCCACTCGGTGCTGATCAGGTTGGGCACCGTGACGGTGGTCTGACTGCGGTCCTCGCCGTCGGTGGCGATGCCCAGATAGGGGGCCACCTCGCTGATGATGTTGCCGGCCACAGGAGCGGCCAGAATGGACGAATAGTCGGTGCGGGCGTTGTTGGGGTCATCCAGCATCACATAGACCAGGATCTCCGGGTCGTCGGCGGGCAGGACGGCCGCAAAGGAGGCGACCTTCTTGTAGTCACCGTCGGCGCGGCGGTGCATGTTCAGCTGTTCCGACGTGCCGGACTTGCCGCCGATGCGGTAGCCGGAAACGTAGGCGTTCTTGCCGCCGCCGGTGCCGTTGCCCACCTCGTACTCCATCATCTGGCGGATGACATCGCTGGTGGACTCGCTGATGACCTGACGGCGAATGTTGGTGCCGATCTCCTCCACCACGTTGCCGTTGGTGTCGGTGATCTTATCCACCACATGGGGGGTGACCAGATAGCCGCCGTTGACGGCTGCCGCCACGGCAGTGCACATCTGCAGCGGCGTGATGGCCATGGCCTGGCCGAATGCCGAGGAGGCCAGCTGCACCTCACCCAGCTGATTGGCCGAATAATACTTCATCAGGCCGGTCTCGCTGGGCAGGTCCACGCCGGTGCGCTCGGTAAAGCCAAAGGCGTCAAAATAATTGTAGAACTGCTGGGAGCCCACGCGCTGGCCCAGCTGGATGTAGTAGATGTTGCAGCTCTGGCGCAGAGCGTCGGCCATGTTGATGGTGCCGTGGGCCTTGTGGCCTGCGCAGTGGTAGGTCTCCTTGGCCACGCCGTAGGCACCGGCACAGGTAAAGGTGGTGTTCATGGTCGCCACGCCGGAGTCCAGACCCATGGCCGAGGTGATGACCTTGAACACACTGCCGGGGTAGTACAGCTCGGTGATGGCCTTGTTCTTCCACAGGATATCGCGGTAGGTGCCGGTATAATCCGGGTCCGGGTCCACGATCTTGTTGCCGTTTTCGTCCAGCTTGAACTTCTTCGGGTCATTTTCGTCCCGGAGGTAGATGGTGTACAGCTCCGGCTCTGCGGCCACCTGCTCCTGCAGGTAGGCCAGGTTGGCGCTGTAATCCAGCGGCGTGTTGGGGTCAAAGTCCGGTTTGGAGGCCATGGCCAGGATCGCACCGGTCTTGACGTTCATCACGATGGCACAGCCGCGGTTCTCGACGTTGTTGGCCGCAACGGCCTCCGTCAGGTAGCGTTCCACGATCTCCTGCACGTTCACGTCCAGCGACAGCACCAGATTGGAGCCGTCCTTGGCGGCAAAGGTGGTGGCGTTCTGGTCGGCAATGGCGTTGCCCACCGCGTTGCGCCGGGTGATGGTGCGGCCGTCCACACCGGCCAGCGTGGACTGGTAGGATTTTTCCAAGCCGTAAGTGCCCACGCCCTCGCCGTCGGTAAAGCCCAGCACGGCAGCCGCAAAGGCTCCGTAGGGGTAGTTGCGCTGAGAGCTCTTTTCCGTCGAGACGGACACCCGCCCGATGCGGTCTGCGCCGGAGCCCTTTTTGTGCGCCTTGTTGAAACCGGACACATAATCCTCAATGGACAGCTTGACGGCGTTGTTCACCTTGGTGGCCAGCACCACATAGGAGGAATCAATTTTGGACAGTGCATCGTACACGGTCTGGTATTGCTGGGTGTATTCCTCCGAGGAAGTGTCCACCGCGTCCAGACTCTCGCCGTCGCCGGAGAGCAGCCGCAGGGTGATGCCCTGGCTGACCTCGGCGCACATGGTCGGGTCAAATGTGCGCACCGTCGTTTTATCGTCGTTGGTGCTGGTGGTGTACAGGATGCTGCTGTAGCTGGGGTCAGCCCAGATGTTCCACACCACGCTGGTGGAAGCCAGCGTGATGCCGTTGGCGTCGTAGATCTCGCCGCGGGTGGCCTTGACCGTGGTGTCCAGCAGCTGCTGCTGGGCGGCATACTGTCGGTACTTGGCACCGTCCCGGATCTGGATGACATACAGGCTGTGGACGACCACGGCCGATGCCAGCACGACCGCCGCCAGCCCCAGAATGCTGCACACGCGCCGGGTGCGTCCGTTGAGCCGTTCCCGCGCAAAGGCCGGGCGCACCCGGTAGCCTTTGCCCTTTTTCTTGTTGGAATCTTGTTGCATGCTGTTCTCCCGCAGACAGGGCGGAGCACCCGTTCTGCCTGCTGTTTTCTTCAGGATATCGGCCCGCGCGGCGGCTGCCCCGGACCGGCTAAAAACCGAAAAAGCGTGCGCTGCCGCACGCTTTCCCGTTTTGATGTTATTTTACGGTGCCCAGAATGGTCACGGCACCGTTGTAGATGAAACTGGTCCACTGCCGCACAGGGGACTGCTGACGCTCCAGCGCACCGGACTCGTTCAGCCGGATGTAGGTGATCTGGCTGGGGTCGATCTTCATCAGACCCAGACGGCTGGCCGCTTCTTCCACGCTGGTGATGTTGGTCTTGCTGTTCAGGGTGCTGTTGTAGTAGGTGTACTGGCTCTGGGCGCTCACCAGCTGGGCCTTGGCGTCCTGGATCTGATCATTCAGCTCCACCAGCTGGGCCTCGCTCATCAGCAGGCTGATGGCAAACCCGGTGAGCAGGGCTGCCGCCACCAGATGCATGGCATTGCGCAGCGCTGCCTGCAGCGGCGAAAGACGGCGCTTGCCGCCCTTTTCCACGCGCAATGCGGTCTTGCGCTGTGTCTGCGGCACTTTTCTGCGCCGCGCGGTGTTGTAATCGTATGCTGCCTGACCCATGGTTTCCTCTCCTCCTCACAGGATGCCTGCGGCATCCCTCAGCACTTTTCCAACACACGCAGATGAGCCGACCGGCTGCGCCGGTTTTCTTCCAGCTCCCGCGTGTTCGCCT
>ERZ835980.3890-NODE-3890-length-10925-cov-2.577093_pt1 | contig 10925 bp, 10 predicted proteins | sample MGYA00519943_ERZ835980 | MGnify/ENA primary metagenome ERZ835980 (study PRJEB31850, sample SAMEA3708791) | human gut metagenome | biome: human gut; feature: human-associated habitat; material: faeces | place: China | collected 2014 ... | reverse complement strand
CGCCGTCGCCCTCGGAGGCCCCCTCGGTGCGAGCCGGAGCCTCGGGCTTGTCGAGACGATCGAGCGAGATCTTGCCGCGATCGTCGACCTCGATGACGACGACCTTGACCTCGTCGCCCACGTTGAGGACGTCCTCGACCTTCTCCACGCGGCCCTTGGCAACGCGGGAGATGTGCAACAGGCCGTCCTTACCGGGCAGCAGGTTGACGAAGGCGCCGAAGGGCTGGATGGAGACTACGCGACCGGTGTACTCCTCGCCAGGCTCGGGAACCTTGATGATGAGCTTGATGCGCTCGACGGCCTGGTCGACGGACTCGCCGGTGCCGCCGACAAAGACGGTGCCGTCCTCCTGGATGTCGACCGAAGCGCCGGTCTCGTCCTGGATGCCGCGGATGACCTTGCCGCCGGAACCGATGACGTCGCGGATCTTGTCAGTCGGGACCTGGATGGAAACGATGCGCGGAGCGGTGCTGCGCGTGGTGTGGCGCGGCTCGGGGATCACATCGAGCATCTTCTGCAGGATGAAGGCGCGACCCTCCTTGGCCTGCTGCAGAGCGCGGGCCAGAATGTCGAAGGTAAGGCCAGTGGCCTTATTGTCCATCTGCAGAGCGGTAATGCCCTCGGTGGTGCCGGTGACCTTAAAGTCCATGTCGCCCAGGAAGTCCTCGAGACCCTGGATATCGGACAGGACCACGGTCTTGCCCTCCTCCTGGATCAGGCCCATGGCGATACCGGAGACCGGGCGCTTAATGGGCACGCCGCCGTCCATAAGGGCGAGCGTGGAGCCGCAGGTCGAAGCCATCGAAGAGGAGCCGTTGGACTCCATGACCTCGGAGACGACGCGGATCGCGTAGGGGAACTCGTTCTCGTCGGGGAGCACCGGAAGCAGGGCGCGCTCGGCCAGGTTGCCATGGCCGATCTCGCGGCGCTTGGGGCTGCCCATACGGCCGGTCTCGCCGGTGCAGAACGGCGGGAAGTTGTAGTGGTGCATGTAGCGCTTGCCCTCGGTGGGCTCGATGGTATCCAGACGCTGGCCCTCGTTGAGCATGCCGAGCGACAGGACGGAGAGCACCTGCGTCTGGCCGCGCTGGAACAGGCCGGAGCCGTGAACGAGCGGCAGGTAGTTGTCCTTCACCATGATGGGACGGATCTCATCGGCGGCACGACCGTCAACGCGCTCACCGGTCTCGACGACCATGGTGCGCATAGCCTTCTTCTCGAGCTTCTTGAGCGCCACGGGGATCTCGCGCTCCCAAGCGGCCTGCTCCTCCTCGGTAAACTCGGCACGGATGGACTCCTTCAGAGCCTCGACCTTACCGATGCGGGAAAGCTTGTCGGCGTCGCGCAGGGCAGCGGCCATCTCGTCGTAGTGGGCGAAGATGCGCTCCTGGACCTCCTCGACGGGCTGGTCGAGCGGGTACTCCTTCTTGACGATAGCGCCGTTAACCTGCTCCCACTCGGCGACGAACTCGTCTTGGGCCTGGCAGAAGGCGGCGAGGGCCTCCTGACCAAACTTCATAGCGGCGAGCATGTCGTCCTCGGAGATCTCCTCGGCACCGGCCTCGACCATCGAGATGAAGTCGGCAGAGCCGCCCAGCTCCAGGTCCAGGTCGGAGTTCTCGCGCTCCTCATAGGTGGGGTTGACGATAAACTCGCCGGTCTCCACGTTGCGGCCGATGCGCACGCAGGCAAGCGGACCCTCGAAGGGCACGCCGCCGAGCGTCATAGCCAAAGAGGCGCCCATGACGTTGATGACGTCGAAGGGGTTGACCTGGTCGGCGACGAGCGAGGTGGCGACGATGTGCACCTCGTTGCGGAAGCCGTCCGGGAAGCTCGGGCGGATCGGGCGGTCGATCATGCGGGCCGTGAGCGTGGCCTTCTCGCTGGGACGGCCCTCGCGCTTGAGGTAGCCACCCGGGATACGGCCGGCAGCGTACATCTTCTCGTTGAAGTCGACGGTCAGCGGGAAGAAGTCGTAATTCTTGCGCTCCTTGGAGACGACCACGGTGTCGAGCATCGTGGTGTCGCCCTGCTTGACCAGGCAAGCGCCGGTGGCCTGCTTGGCAAGCTCGCCGGACTCGAAGGTGTAGGTCTTACCGTACAGCTCAAAGGTCTTGGATACGAGTGTCATTGTTCTCCTTTACCCCACAGGCCCCTTGCCTGCGGGCTTCTCATGTGACGCGGGCCCCCTGCCCCCGCCACGCTTCAGAGCGTGATTGTTCACGCCCTTACACAAAAAGAGCGCCCCGCTGCGCAGGACGCTCTTAGCATGTACAAATCCGTTACTGGATGTTGTCGCGGATGCCCAGAGCCTTGATGAGCTCACGGTACTCGACGATGTCGTTCTTCTTGATGTAGGAGAGAAGACGACGACGACGGCCGACGAGCATGAGCAGGCCACGACGGGTGTGGAAGTCCTTCTGGTGGGACTTCATGTGCTCGGTCAGCTCCTTGATGCGCTCGGACAGGATGGCGACCTGAACCTTGGGGTTACCGGTATCGACCGGGGAGTTACCGAACTGGGCGGTCAGCTCCGCCTTGCGCTCTTTGGAAACAGTCATTGTTTCACCTTTCGTTTCGCGTCGCCCGCGGGCGACTCCATTCGCCTCGGACTGGGAAGCCGCCGGTGGAGCGAACATCCAAGGTCGAGGTACCAACAGGTCGGTATGTTATCACAAGCGGCGCGAGCCTGCGCATCATCACCGACCCAACATGAATTCCATCGCACGGAGGCGCTGGTCGGTATGCGTCGCCGCCCACACATGCGAAAGCCCGAGCAAGAACGCCGCCGTATGCGGGTCAATTCGCTCGGCCATGAGTGCATCGAACGTCATGGACATGAGGGCGCGAAGCCATGCAACCTCGCCGGTTGAGACCAACTCAGCGCCCGGAACGCTCGACGCACAAGAGCCGCACATGAGGCCGCCCGCCTGGGCCGAAAAATACGACAGCATGGGGTCTCCGCACAGCACGCAGGCCGAGAAATCGGGTCGGTAACCAACGTGCGACAGCAATTTAAAGACAAAGGCCGCCACGAGCAAATCCATATGTGCCGAGTCGAGCCCGCTGCCGACAAGCGCGAGCGCACGCTGCGTGATGGCAAAGGTAAATGGATCCTCGGCATCCTCGAACGAGCACACGCGCGCAACCTCGGCAATCGCGCTGGCGGCACAGGTCGTCTCGTAATCGGGCGCGGCGCCGAGCGGCGCCTCCATAAGCTCCGCCTGAGAAACCACGTCGAGCGACCGCCCATGCGCGAGCAGCATATCGACGGTACAGAAGAGCTCGCAGCGGGCCGCAAGGCGACCGCCAGGCTTACGCGCGCCCTTAGCCACGGCACGCACCTGCCGTCCCCGTTCGTCGAGCATCGTCAAGATCAGGTCGGTTTCCTTGAGCTTCGTCTTGTCGAGGACGAGCACCTTTGTGCGATATGTGCGAGAGCCTGCCATGAACGCCGAGGCTTAATCTTCGGCATTGTAGCCAAAGCGGCGGATCTGCGCCTCGTCATCGCGCCAGCCGGCCTTGACCTTCACGTCGAGCTCCAAAAAGACCTGAGTGCCAAAGATACGCTCAAGATCGCGACGGGCGTCGATGCCGATATGTTTGATCATCTCGCCGCCCTTGCCGATGATGATGCCCTTTTGGCCCTCACGCTCGACGTAAATGGTGGCGTGCACGCGCAGCACCTTCTTAGTCTGCTCGAGCGCGTCACAGATGACGCCCACGGAGTGAGGAATCTCGTCGCGGGTGCGACGCAGGACCTTCTCGCGCACAAACTCGGCCACGAGGGTCTCGTCGGACGCGTCGGTGCCCATGTCCTCGGGGAACCAGCGCGGGCCCTCGGGCAAAAATCGAGCGACGGTCTCGATAAACGCATCGACGTTGAAGTTCTTGACTGACGACGTCACGATCTCGTCGTCGTATTCCATAAGCTCGTGAGCGGCCTTGAGCTGCTCCATGACCTGTGCGGGGTCGGTCTCATCAGCCTTGGTAAGCACCAGAACCTTCTTGGAACGAGCGCTCTTGACGCGCTCTGCGACCCAGACGTCTCCCCTGCCAATCGGCTTGGTGGCATCAATCAAAAACGCGACAACGTCTACGTCATCGAGCTCAAACAGGGCACTCTTATTAAGCTCGGAACCCAGGCCGTCCTTGGGCTTGTGGATACCCGGCGTGTCAACGAAGACCAGCTGGTAACCGGGGCGGTTGACTACGGCACGCATACGGCGGCGGGTCGTCTGGGCCACCGGAGAGGTGATGGCGACCTTCTTGCCGTAACAAGCGTTGAGCAGCGTGGACTTGCCGGCGTTGGGGCGACCGACCAGGGCCACAAAGCCGCTGCGGAAACCGGGTTCCACGTCGCCAAAACCCGCGAGGCTCTCATCCTCGTCGCACAGGGCATCGAGTTCCTCGTCGCTCATACCCTCAAACGGGTCGAACTCCTCGACCTCGTCAAACGTATCGGCACCTTCAGCCTCATCTAGGACCTCGTCATCCAAAACCTCATCGGTAGGCTGCATATTGTCGGACATGGGAATCCCTTTCTAAATAAGGTCGAGCGCGTGGGCAAAGACAAGCAAGCCCACGATCGCGGCGGTAATGGAAAGAACGTACACAGAGGCAGCGGCGATATCCTTCGCGCGCTTGGCCAGCGGATGCAGCTCCTGGGTCGCCAGGTCGACAATCGCCTCCATGGCGGTATTGCACAACTCGCCGTGAATCACCAGGCCGCAGCAGATGATGACCGTAGCCCACTCGGCAATATCGAGCCCCACGATGCAGCCGGCGATGACGGTGAACACGCCCGCCACGAGCATAACCTTGATATTGCGCTCGGTCTTGACGGCGGTAACGAAGCCCTCCATGGCGTATGAGAACGACTTTAAAAAGGACGGATGGTCCTTGTTCGATCCGGGAATCATAGACGGCTCCTAGTCGTGGGCGTGGTTGGTGATAGGGCCGACGTGGACCAGCTTGGGGTCCTCGCCGCGCTCGAGCGCCAGATCGCGCAGGATGGAATCCTCGCGGGCCTCCATAACCTCGGCCTCGTCGTCCTCGATATGGTCATACCCCAGCAGGTGCAGCATGCCATGCACGAGCATCAGGCGACATTCGTCGGCAGGACTATTGCCAAAGCCGGGGGCCTGGCGGGCAATAACCTGCGGCGCCAGGATAATATCGCCGAGCTCGAGCGTCTCGTCGGTGGGAATGTCCTCGTCAAAGGCCGAGTCGCATTCAAACGAGAGCACGTCGGTCGTGCGATCGACGCCACGCCACTCAAGGTTGAGCTCGTGCATCTCGTCCTCATCGACATACGAAAGGGAAATCTCGACCTCACGCTCAACACCCTCGGCGGCAAGCACAACTGAGCAGATGTGCTCCACCTCTTGCGCGTCGAGCAGCGTATCGAGCTCGGCATCGTTGCTGATCAATACACTCAACGGGACTCCTTTCGGTCGCGCGAGCGCTGCTCACGCACGTCATCATAAGCATCATATGCCTCGACGATACGACCCACTAGGGCATGACGCACCACGTCGGCACGCTCGAGGTGAGAAAATGCCACATCGTCGACACGGCCCAAAATCTTCTCGACATCCGCCAAGCCGCCACGACGACCTACCAGGTCGCGCTGGCTCAGGTCGCCGGTAATCACGAACTTGGAGTTGAAGCCCAGGCGTGTCAGGAACATCTTCATCTGCTCGGGCGTCGTGTTTTGTGCCTCATCGAGCACCACAAAGGCATCACTCAGCGTACGACCGCGCATGTAGGCAAGCGGGGCGATCTCGATCACACCACGCTCCATACGCTCGTCGGTACGCTCACGATCCATCATGTCAAAAAGGGCATCGTAGAGCGGACGCATGTAGGGATCGATCTTTTCCTCGAGGGTACCGGGCAAAAATCCCAGGTTCTCCCCCGCCTCAACAACGGGGCGCGTCAAGATCAAGCGGCCCACCTCGTGGCGCTTGAGCGCAGCGACGGCGAGCGCCATGGCCAGATAGGTCTTACCGGTACCGGCAGGACCCAAACCAAAGGTGATGGTATGCGAACGGATAGCATCCACATAGCGCTTTTGCCCGAGCGTCTTGGGGCGAATGGCACGGCCGCGGTATGAAAGCAGCACGTCATCGCGAAGCAATGTGGCCTCATGCTCGCCGTCGCGCAAGACGGCCAGGCAACGCGAGACATCGTCGGCAGAAAGGGTACGGCCGGCCGCCGCCTCGCGAAAAGCATGTTCGAAAAAGCGAGCCACGAGCTCGACCTCGTCCGGGTCGCCGCTCACGGAGATCCTATCGCCACGGGCGACCACGTGAGCGCGAACCAAGCTCTCGAGCGCACGAAGGACGCCGTCGCCGGCGCCCAAAACACGCGAGGGATCAACTCCCTCGGGAACGGTAAGTCTAATCTTCGAGGCTTCCATGGACCTCCCTGCGCGCATGGACCAAGCCGGAATCATCGACTCCGATGATAGCAACATCGAGCAGGCACGGGGCTGTAAGTCCACAGGTATCGTCAAGACGGGCATGATGGAACGAACCGAGCGTCAGGTTGTCACCATACTCGAGCACGGCACGCTCGACAGTGCCCACGCGACGACGAGCATCGGCAATAGCGAGCTCCTGCGCCGCGTCTCGCATACGGCGGCTGCGCTCGGCCATAACCTCGGGCGGCACCTGGTCGGGCATGTCGGCAGCAAGGGTACCGGGACGCTTACTGTAGCGGAACACGTGCATACGCGAGAACCCCACGCGGCGGCACAGCGCCAGCGACTCCTCGAACTCCTCGTCCGTCTCACCAGGAAAACCGACGATGACGTCGCACGAAAGAGACGCCTGCGGCAGGATGGCGCGAATCATGCGCACCGTGTCCTCAAAGGCCTCGGCACTATAGGGACGACCCATGCGATGCAGCGTCGCCGTACAGCCGGACTGTACGGGCAGGTGCAAAAACGGGGCAATACGCTGCGGATAGCGCGCCATAACCTTAAGCAGGCGCTCAGAGATATCCATGGGTTCGACCGAGGAAATGCGCACATGCGCAATAGTCGTGCGCTCCATGATGGCCTCGAGCAGCTCATCGATTTCGACATGCTCGTCGGTCGCGCTCTTGCCATCGTAGGCACCCAGGTTCACACCGGTCAGCACCACCTCGGGCACGCCGGCCTCCTGGGCCTCGCGAACTTGCTCAAGCACGGACTCGACGGGCACGGAACGCTCGGGACCGCGGGCCTTCCACACGATGCAATAGGTGCAACGGTGGTTGCAGCCATCCTGGATCTTCACGCCCAGCCGCGAACGACCGAGCGCATCGACCACGTCACCATCGCTGCAGGCGGGAACGCTATCGGACTCAACGCCCAGCACATCGCAGACACGTTCGGCGACATCGATCTTAGACGGCTCGGCAATCACGCGATCCGAAAGCTCCAACAGCTCCTCGGGATGCAAATTGACCACGCATCCGGTCACGACCACATAGGGCTCATTTGGATGGGCCAGCGCATGACGGACGGCCTTACGGGTCTTGGCCTCGGCCTCGCCCGTAACGGCACAGGTGTTAATGACGATCAGGTCGGCATCCTGGGGCTCCACCATAGCAAAACCCAGGCGCATAAGATCGGCAGTGATACGGTCAGACTCAACCCGGTTGACACGGCAGCCGAGGTTGACGACGGAAATATGGGGTGCGAGCACGCGGGCTCCTTAATCGAGGATATCGTCGAGGGCACTCTTGATACGGTCGGTCACCGACTTCTTACCGGAAGCGACGTCATCGCCCATCTCATCGGCAAAAGCACGGAGCAGCTCGCGCTGCTTATTGGAAAGATTGGTGGGAACGACCACGCGCAGTTGCACGATCAAGCGGCCACGCGAACCGCCACCGCCAATGCGCGGCATGCCGTAATTATTGACGCTCACGGTGTCGCCGTACTGGGCGCCGACGGGGACGCACACCTTAACGACCTCGTCGGGCATAATGCCCTCGACCTCGATCTCGCAGCCGAGCGCAGCCTGCGCAATCGAGATATCGCTCACCAGGTACAGGTCGTCACCGTTGCGCTTAAAGCGCTCATGGTCGGCAACGCGCACGTTGACAATCAAGTCGCCCGAAGGCTCGCCGCGAAGACCGGCCTCGCCAAAGCCGCTCACACGCAGCTGTCGACCGGTCGAAACGCCGGCGGGAATATCGATGTCAATCTTTTCATGCGAAGGCGTGCGGCCCTGACCATCGCAGGTCTCGCAGGGATGGTCGATAACCGTGCCCTCGCCATGGCAGTCGGGGCAAGGCGAGGAAGACTGAACCTGGCCCAAAAACGATCGCTGAACCGTCGTGACATAGCCCGTGCCGTGGCAGCGGCCGCACTGCTTTTCCTGTGCGCCCTCTGCCCTACCGGTGCCATTGCAGTCCTCGCAAGGAGCAAAGCGGTCATAGCTGATTGTCTTTTTGCAGCCGAGCGCCGCCTCCTCGAGCGTCACCGAAAGCGAGATGGCCATGTCACGACCGCGACGACGCTCGCGACGGCTGCGGGCGCCACCGCCGGCACCGCCGCCAAAAAACGACGAGAACAAGTCGTCCATGCCCATACCACCAAAGATATCGTTGATATCGACGTAGCCCGAACCACCAGGGCCGTCGGCAGTGCCGTAACGGTCGTAGTTAGCACGCTTCTGCTCATCGGAAAGAACGGAATAGGCCTCGTTGAGCTCCTTGAACTTGGCCTCGGCCTCGGGGTCGTCCGAAACGTCCGGGTGTACGGTACGGGCCTTCTTTAGAAACGCGCGCTTAATCGTCCGCGCGTCGGCATCCTTGTCGACGCCAAGTACCTCGTAGTAATCCCTATTTTCCGACACGACCGAATCCTTCCGACTTTCATTATTGTCACAGTGCGTCCTATACCCAAGCTGGGCCAACCGCAAACAGAGGGTTTGATGTTATTGCATTCCGTAAGGCGAAAGCATGGCCCGTTGCGAGCAGCTCGCGAACCAAACCGACACGAGCGCGAACATGAAGCCATTGGCAAAACCGTTGGCAAACTGCATCGCACCGCGCTTCCACCACAGCAGGCTGCGATGAAGCACGCCGTCCGAAAGCACCATGAACAGGCCCATGGTAAACGGAATAAAGCACATCACGGCAAAGGCCGAGAACACGCCCGAGATGGCCGAGAGTACCAAAAACGGCGCCACGATGCCCATCAGGTAAAAGCCAGTACGAGCTTTGCCTTCCAAGCGCTCGGCCTCAACATGGGCGCGGCCGACCAGGTCGCCGCCCGCGGCACCGTTAGTGCCGGCGTGGCCCATGCCGCTAATGCGGACCTCGTCGCCATCGTGCGTGCAGGCAGGAAACTCAATCGTCTGCTCGGAGGTCACACGGGTTCGCCCGCTGCCACCGCAATCGGGGCAGGGGTCGGCCACGACCTTACCGGAACCGCCGCACTCGGGGCAGACCGACTGGAACGTGCCCGCACCAAACAGGAAGGACAGGTCGACGTCGATGTGGCCGCGGCCACCGCAGCTCGGGCAGGTATGGGCATGCTCAGACGAAACGGAGCCCGAGCCGCCGCAGTTGCTACAGGTATCGAAGCGCGTGTAGCGGACGGTCTTGCGGGCACCGCCCCTGGCCTCCTTGGCGTCGAGTTTGATATCGACGACCACGTTGGCGCCGTTCTCGGGATTGTAGGCAGCCTGGCCGCGACGCTGCTGGCCCCAGGCGCCACCAAAGGGAAAGCCGCCCTCAAAGGGATTGCCATAGCCCGTGCTGCCGGCGTAGCCGCCACCATAGGGCGAAGCCGTAGGAGCACCGGCAAAGGGATTGCCAGAACGCATGGCGTCGTAGCGCGCACGTTTTTGCTCATCCGAAAGCACGGCGTAGGCCTCGGAAACCTCTTTAAACTTTTCCTCGGCATCCGGCTCTTTATTGACGTCCGGATGGAGCTTACGGGCCTTTTGCTGGAAGGCCTTTTGAATATCACGCGAGGTGGCGTCCTTGGAGACACCCAGAATCTCGTAGTAATCTTTTTCGTTCATCGTCGCCATGCGCGGCAACCTCCTGCTCACAGCAGCGTATATATTCCGGTAATTCTACCCGAGCGGCCTAAGCTAGATCCCAAAACAGCTCGAACAGAACATTTCCATCGAGCCAGCCCAGATGGGTCGGCGCCAGACGAGCTCGAACATGGCCCGCGATGACATCTGCCGAGGTGAAGGGTCCCTCATGAATCCCGAGCGTCTCGGGCACCCAAGTGGCAAGACCCAATTCGAGCGCACGATCGCAGGCAGCTGCCAGCTCGCCCGTTGGGATGACGCAAGCTGCACGAGCCAACAGGTCGGACGCAACACCGCGCGTCATGCGACAAGCGAGCATCAAGTCTTCGGCGACAGCCTCGCGCTGCGACAGATATTCGGCCTCGAACGCCGTCGCGTCATCGTCACGTTGCACCAGACGCACGCGGTACGCATCGCCTCGAGAAGACACGCCGGGGAACAAACCTGCAAGACGGTCGAATCCTCGTCGTCGAGCATGCCCGCGGCAGAACGACCCAGGCCCAGGTAGCCCTGTCCGGTCCAGTAGGCAATGTTATGGGCGCACTCATGGCCGTCGAGCGCGTAGCTCGCCACCTCATACGGATGATAGCCGGCCGCACCCAGGCGCTCACGCGCCGCGTCCATGCACGAAGCCTGAAAATCCTCATCGGGCTCGAGCGACTCGTCACGGCACGCCATGCGATAAAGGGGCGTCCCCTCCTCAAGCGTGAGCGGGTAGATCGACACATGATGCGGCGCCGCCGCCAGCACGCCATCGAGCGTGCTCCGCCAGCTTGCGGCCGTCTGCCCGGGAAGGCCGCACATCAGGTCGCACGACACATCGAGGCCAACTTCCTTCACCGTCGCGATAGCCGCAAGTGCCCGATTAGCATCGTG
>ERZ835980.3889-NODE-3889-length-10935-cov-3.388511_pt1 | contig 10935 bp, 7 predicted proteins | sample MGYA00519943_ERZ835980 | MGnify/ENA primary metagenome ERZ835980 (study PRJEB31850, sample SAMEA3708791) | human gut metagenome | biome: human gut; feature: human-associated habitat; material: faeces | place: China | collected 2014 ... | reverse complement strand
CGAACCTCACCTACGGGTACATGGGTTCGATGCTCAGCGATACGTTCGGACTGCGCACGGCAGGGTTCCTCACGCAATACGTCCCCTATGAAATCGACTCGGGCTATTTCGGGTTCCGCCCGATCCTCGACTCGGCGATCATCCTGCTTTCCATCTCCAGCTACGGCAGCGACACGCTCACCTCGCAGGAGTACAACGTATACGAGGTCGTCAGCAACAAATACCTCACCGAGAAACCCATAGCGCCCAACAAATCGCAGCGCGACTCGACCTTCTACCTCAATTTCGACCCCGTGGCGGAAGGCGTCTACAACCCCGACGAGCCGCTCTTCACCTTCACGCTCGGCGGCGAGGGCAAATACCCCTCGACCACGTCGGCCGTGACGTTGGAGCCGACCGAAGCGGGTAAAAAATACATCCGCCGCCTGATGCTTCAGGAGGGCGAGTATGCCGGCGACTACTCGATTTACAGCGCCGACAGCCTGAAATACTGGGTCGAGGCGTTCAAGGGACTTTACATCGCCCCGAACCCCGAGAAGCCGCTCACCGAGTACGGCAAGGGAACGATCTTCGCCACGGAACTGACCTATTCGGGCCTGTCGGTCTACGGACGTAACCGCGTGAAGGACGACCCCTCGCTGATCAAGGATACGATCGGCATGGTCTACTACTTCTACGAAGACGGCGCGGAATTCGGCAACGTCTCGGTAAACAACGTCAAGCACGACTACGAGGAGGCCACGATCGCCCGAAGGATAAACATAGAGGAAGCCCGCGAGACGGCCGAGAACCGGCCCGAAAATCCCCTCGTCTATGTCGAGGGCATGGGCGGCGTGGTGACCGAGATGACCTTCAGCCCGGAGTTCTTCGCGGAGCTGGAGGCGGAGATCGCCAAGGGAAATGCCGACGGCAAGAATTTCAAAACACTCGCGTTCAGCCAGGTACGCATGTCGATCTACTTCAACGACAGCGACTACGAGTGGGAGAAGATCGCGGACGGAACGGCCGGCGACATCCTGCGCATGACCGACCAGATGAACGCATACCCGACGCGGCTGGGCATGTACACCAATTACAAGACGCTGACGCCGATTTCGGACTACGCCTACGTCTACGAGCAGAACTACGGTTCTTCGGTAACGCTCGCCTACAACGGCAAGATCAACCGCAGCCGCGGCTGCTACGTAATGGACATCACGGGCTACATGCAGCAGCTCTGGAACAGTTACATGGAAGCCAAGGCGGATGCGGGCGGCGAGGTTGCGAACATCGACTGGGACAAAGTCAAGAACCGCTCGGTATACATCGGACCCGAAGCGTACAGCCTCTACACGACCTCGTTCGGCGTGTTGCAGGGCATGCCGACACAGGCCGGGACTGCCGAACCGAACAACGCCCCGATCCGTTTCAGTATGGCGTACAACCTGATCAAGTAAACAACAGATAACCCCTTTTGCGGAACCTAAGTGTAATGCTTAGGTTTTCGCTTTTCTGAAAAAGCCATCAAAACAGCAATGCAGGAAAATTTAGTAATCGTAGAGTCCCCCGCCAAGGCCAAGACCATCGAGAAGTTTCTCGGCAAGGACTTTATCGTAAAATCGAGCTTCGGACACATCCGCGACCTTGCGAAGAAGGATCTCGGCATCAATATCGGAGAAGGCTACAAGCCCGTATACGAAATCCCCGGCGACAAGAAGAAAGTGGTCGACGAACTCACGAAGCTGGCCAAGTCGAAGACCGTCTGGCTCGCCTCCGATGAGGACCGCGAAGGAGAAGCCATCGCATGGCACCTGACCGAAGTGTTGGGTCTCCCCGTCGACCGGACCAAGCGCATCGTCTTCCACGAAATCACCAAGCGGGCGATTCTGGAAGCCATCGAGAAGCCGCGCACGGTCAATATGGACCTGGTCAACGCCCAGCAGGCACGCCGCATCCTCGACCGGCTGGTCGGCTTCGAGCTGTCGCCGGTGCTGTGGAAGAAGGTACGTCCGGCGCTGTCGGCAGGCCGCGTGCAGTCGGTCGCCGTGCGCCTGATCGTGGAGCGCGAGCGCGAGATCATCGCCTTCCGCTCGGCAGCCTATTTCCGTGTCGTGGCCCAGTTCTACGCCGCCGGAGACCCGGAGAAGACGCTCTTCAAGGCCGAACTTTCGTCGCGTTTCGAAACCGAGGCGCAGGCCGAAACCTTCCTGCAAAGCTGCATCGGCGCCACATTCACGGTGGCCAAGGCCGAGGAGAAACCCGCACAGCGCTACCCCGCGCCGCCGTTCACCACCTCGACGCTCCAGCAGGAGGCGGGCCGCAAGCTGGGCATGTCCGTATCGCAGACGATGTCCGTCGCGCAGCACCTCTACGAGCAGGGTCTGATCACCTACATGCGTACCGACTCGGTGAACCTCTCGCAGCAGGCGCTGGCCCAGTGCAAGGAGGAGATCACGAAACTCTACGGCGAGAAATATTCGCGCTGGTTCAACTACAAGACCAAGACCAAAGGTGCGCAGGAGGCCCACGAGGCCATCCGCCCGTCGTACATCGAGCGTCAGGAGATCGAGGGCACGCCCGCCGAGAAGAAACTCTACGACCTGATCTGGAAGCGCACGGTCGCCTCGCAGATGGTCTGCGCCGAATTGGACCGCACGACCATCACCATCGACATGTCGGGCAGTTCGAACCAGTTCGTCGCACAGGGCGAGGTGGTCCGTTTCGACGGCTTCCTGCGCCTCTACTCCGAATCCACGGACGACGACCAGGCTGCCGAGAGCGGCGAGGGGCTGCTGCCGAAACTCACGGCCGGCGACCGGGTCCTCCCGTCGCAGATCACCGCCACGGAGCGCTTCACCTCGGCTCCGGCGCGCTATAACGAGGCCTCGCTCGTCAAACGCCTCGAAGAGCTGGGCATCGGCCGTCCTTCGACCTACGCCCCGACGATCACCACGATCATCAACCGCGGCTACGTCGTCAAACAGAACAGGGACGGGCAGAAGCGCAACTACGCACAGCTGACGCTCACGGGCGAAAAGATCGCCTCGAAGACCCTCTCGGAAAACTACGGCAAAGAGAAAAACCGACTTTCGCCGACCGACATCGGCATGGTGGTCAACGATTACCTGGAGGAGCAGTTCGGCCCGATCATCGACTACAACTTCACGGCCAGCGTAGAGAAGGAGTTCGACCGCATCGCCGAGGGCGACATCACCTGGGACAAGATGATCGACGAGTTCTACGGTCCCTTCCACAAGATGGTCGATTCGGCCATCACGACGCAGACCGCCAAGACGCGCGAAGTGCGCATTCTGGGCAACGATCCCAAGACGGGGCACATCGTGAAGGCGCGCATCGGCCGTTACGGCCCGATGGTCGAGATCGAAGGGAACGAAGGCGAGAAGGGACGCTTCGCGTCGCTCAAAAAGGGCCAGCTGATCGAGTCGATCACGCTCGAAGAGGCGCTGGAGCTTTTCGCCCTGCCCCGCGACCTGGGACAGCTGGACGGCGAGGAGCTGATGGTCGGCATCGGCAAGTACGGACCCTACGTGCGCTACGGAAAGTCGTTCGCGTCGCTGGCAAAGACCGACGACCCCTACACGATCGGCTACGACCGCGCCGTTGAGATCGTCCGCGCACACCAGGCGGCCGCGGCCGCGGCCAACACGCCGATGAAGAGTTTCCCCGAAGATGCCGACATGCTCGTTAAGAACGGCCGCTACGGACCCTACATCGCCTACAAGGGCAAAAACTACCGCCTGCCGAAGGGAGCGAAGCCCGAGGAACTCACCCTCGACGACTGTCTGAAGATCGTCGCAGGATCGAAAAAGTAACCGCCCCGGACAAGAGGGGAAGGGTCTGGCCGCGAAACGGAAAACCGTACCGGGACTGCGAAACGACCCGCAAGAAAGCAAACACCGAAAACCGAACGATTGATGAAAAAACCGATTCTCGCCGCACTTGCGCTCTGCTACGCACTCGGAGCCGCGGCACAAACGCCCGACACGGCCGCCCCGGAAGGCTACCGTTTCACCGACGTCAAAATCCTGCCCGTCACCCCGGTCAAGGACCAGAGCCGCAGCGGAACCTGCTGGTGTTACTCGACCCTCTCGTTCCTCGAAAGCGAAATCCTCCGCGCCGGAGGTCCCGAACTGGACCTTTCGGAGATGTGGATCGTGCGCAACATCTACTTCGAAAAGGCCGTGAAATACGTCCGCCTGCACGGCTCGCTGAACCTCGCCGTCGGCGGACAGGCCCACGATGTGCTGCACGGCATCGAGGCGTACGGCATCGTCCCCGAGGAGGTCTATCCGGGACTGAACTACGGCTACGACAAGCCCAATTTCGACGAGATCGACGCCGTGATCAAGGCCTACGCCGACGCGGTGATCAAGGCCGGCGGGAAGCGCAGCGACAGCCGCCTCACGACGGCCTGGCAGGCCGGGCTGAACGGCATCCTCGACGCTTATTTCGGCCCGATGCCCGGGAAGTTCACCTACCGGGGCAGGGAGTACACCCCGGCGTCGTTCGCCGCATCGCTGCCGATCGACCTCGGCGACTACATCGAATTCACCTCGTTCACCCACCACCCCTTCTACACGGAGTTCGCCATGGAGGTTCCCGACAACTGGAACTGGGACAAGGTATGGAACGTGCCCCTGGACGAGTTCATGCAGATCATCGACAACTCGCTGGAGAAGGGTTACACGATCTCCTGGGGAACCGACGTGAGCGAGAAGGGGTTCAGCCGCACCAAAGGTCTGGGCATCGTCCCTGAAGCCGACCTCGAAGGCATGCAGGGAACCGAAGCCGAGAAGTGGGGCAAACTCACCCAGAAGGAGAAGGACGAGGCGCTCTACAAGTTCGACAAACCCGGCAGGGAGCGCACCGTCACGCAGGAGCTTCGCCAAAAGGGCTACGACAACTACGAGACCACCGACGACCACGGCATGCAGATCGTGGGCACGGCCACCGACCAGAACGGAACGCCCTACTACAAGGTCAAGAACTCGTGGAACACGACAGGTCCCTACGACGGCTACTGGTATTTCTCGCGCCCGTTCGTCGCCTACAAGACGATGACCGTGCTGGTCAACAAAAACGCCGTTCCGAAGGCGATTCTCAAGAAAATCGGCGTCAAATAGACCGACGATCCCCGCAACGACAAAACAGCCCGGCTTGCAAAAGCCGGGCTGTTCGTTTATCGAAGTTTAAGTTTTTAAGTCTACCGAAAGGGAGATTTTACATCTCGCGCAGTTTGATGCTCTCTCCCAACATAATCAGGGCGGTACGGAACCACTCGTTAATCCTTGCTTTCATACTAAATAATTTTAATTAATTCTTAAAATATTTTATCATTTAAGACAGGACAAAAGTAGTGCGCGGAAACCAAACTTCCAAATATTTTATTAAGATTTTTTATAAAATTTGTAATTTTTTTGAATAAATCTCTATTCTTCGATCTCGACGCCCAGCAGACGGGCCAGCTCAACAGCCTGCAATGGACTAATTTTCAATCCTTTCAATTCAAACGACCCGATCTCGCGAACGCGAATGCCGCGGATGTCCGAATCGGCGAAAGAAAGTCCGCGCAGGCGGGTGCCGAAGAATTCGGCCTGTGTCAGGTCGCACTGCGCAAACTCGACACGTTCGAAACGGCAGTCCCCGAAAGCGGCGCCATGCATCGGACAGCCCGCAAAACGCACCGTGCGCAGCCGCGAAAAGGCGAAATTGGCGAACTCGCCCTTGCAGCGTTCGAACAGCAGGTGGTTGAGCGCGGTTTCGGCGAAATTCGTTCCCGAAAGTTTGCAGTCGGCGAACCGTACGCGGTGGAGACTGCACCCCAGCAGGTCGGCGTTCGAGAAATCGCAGTTGCGGAAAACCACGTCCGAAAACTGCGAACGGGCAAGCTCGCTCCCCGCGAAGAGACAGCCCGTGAAGAGGCATCCCTGCACCGAAAGGTGCTCGCGGTCGAGCGATGCGAAGTCCGCAGCGCGGAACGAAGCGTCGGCGATCTCCTCGTCACGGGTCATCCGAACGGGATCAGCGGACGCTGCTGACTCCCGGAGCAGTTGCGGTGCGGCGATTTCCATGGGCGGCAATTGTTTGAATTGCCGCAAAGGTAGGAATTTTTACTCGTTTCGTTACTACTTCCGGGGGTTGGGATTGTTCATTTTGCGCAACCGGAAATATTGGTTATCTTTGCTGTCGACTCCGAGCTCCAAATTCATGAAAAAGACCTGTTTCCTTCTCCTCACCGTTTTGCTGACGACAGCCGCGCTGCGCGCGTCGGCCCAGAACAAGGACACCTCGAAGGAGAATTTCCCATCGACCGAAACTACGCTTTCACAGATCGGACAGGCCGAGGCGCACCCGAACGCCAGGCACGTCCGGATGGCCGACACTTCAGCCCTCGCCGCTCCGGTGAAACGTCCGGGGCTGATCCGCCGCATCATCGACTATTACAGCCGTTCGAACGTGGACCGCACCTTCGAAAAGAAGATCGACTGGAGCATCGCCCCGGGACCCAACTACTCCTCGGACGTAGGCTTCGGCATCGGATTCCTGCTGGCGGGACTCTACCGGCTCGACCGCACCGACTCGGTCACCGCACCGTCGAACATTTCGATTTACGGCAACTTCACGACCGAGAAATTCGTGCTGCTGCGCTTTTCGGGCGACAACATCTACAACCACAACAAACAGCGGCTGAGCTACTCGGGCGCATTCGTCTACTTCCCCGGCGCCTTCTACGGCGTGGGTTACAACGCCGGCAAGGAGGGTTACGCCCAGGACCTCACCACGACGATGGGCGCCTTCCGCATCTCCTACTGCACCTCGCTCGTGGGCCGCTTCTACATCGGCGTCAGCGGCGGCATCGACTACTCCGGAGCCAAGTACAAAAATTCGGGCATGGCCGACCGCATGAACGGCATCCAGGCCGACGTAGAGTCCGGAAAACCGGTTCCGGGCGGCAAGATGGGCGAGCTTTACAACCTCTGGCAGGAGGGACGCTACGACCCTGCGAAACAGGACCCGTTCTCGAATTACATCGCCACGACGGGCGACAAGCCCAACGCCTTCAACGCCAATGTCGGGCTTTTCGCCCAGTACGACACGCGCGACGTGACGTTCAACGCCTCGAAGGGCATCTTCATCAAGGCCGAGGCCAAATGGTATCCCGAATGGCTGGGAAACACGCGCCGCACGTTCGGACGCTTCACGCTGACCTTCGACTTCTACCAGAAACTCTGGAAAGGGGCCGTGCTGGCCTGCGACCTCTACGCCGACGCCACGACCGGAACCCCCTCGTGGCACATGTACGCCAAAATGGGCGGCATGGAACGCATGCGCGGTTACTACGAGGGACGCTACCGCGACAAAAAACTGGTGGAAACGCAGATCGAACTGCGGCAGAAAATCTACCGCCGTCACGGCATCGTGGGATGGATCGGCGGCGGGCAGGTCTGGGGCACGGAGAAATTCCGCTGGGGAAACACGCTTTGCAGTTTCGGCTGCGGCTACCGCTTCGAATTCAAGAACCGCATGAACATCCGCCTCGATTACGGCTGGGGCAATTTCGGCAACCAGAATCTGCCGTGGGACCGCAAGCGATCCTCGGCGTTCCTGTTCACCGCTTCGGAAGCATTCTAAAGAATATATACGAGGATAAAACCTTCGTCCAGAGAGACGGAGAGCCTGACCGGCTCTCCGTTTCCGATCCGTCCCGCCAGCGTCCCGGCAGCAAGGTCGAGCCGCACGACGTGCAGATCCCTCCGGAAATCCAGCTCCCGGCGTCCGGCATACTTGTAGAGCGTCTCTTTTGCACACCAGACGATCCCCGGCAGAAGCGGGTCGTCGGAAAGGGCCTCCTCTTCAGGCGTCAGGTAGCGGCTCGCGGCGCGTCTGAAATCGCGCGTTGCGGGTTCGATGTCCACGGCGCAACGCTCCGGGGAGGCGCAGACCGCGATGCGGCCGGCGCAATGGGCGACGGAGATATGGACGGCCCGGTTCGTCAGCACCGGGGCGCCCAGCGCATCGTAGGCGATCCCGACGTCGTCCCCCAGTTCGCGGCGCACCACAGCCCGCCACGTAAGGAACTCGGCCCGGCGGCGTTCCGACACGAACCCGGCTGCCGCGGCACGTTCTTCGGAAGTCGTCCACCGGGCGGACTCTTCGGCCGTCAGCGGCGGCGATGTCCACAGGGCCGGAATCATTGGAGGTCGACGCGGATTTTATCGACCCGATGGCCGTCCATCTCCTGCACCGTGAAACGCAGGTCGTGCGAAGTGAACACGTCGCCTTTGCGCGGGAAGTCGCGTTTGAGTTCGAGCATCAGCCCGGCAAGGGTTTCGGCCTCGCCCCGGACGTCGGCGAAAACGTCCTCGCCGATGTCGAGGATACGCTCGAAATCCCCGAGGTGGGTCTTTCCCTCGAAAATATAGCTCTTGGCGTCGAGCCGCGTGTAGAAGCACTCGTCGTTGTCGCTCTCGTCGGAAATCTCGCCGACGATCTCTTCGATGATGTCTTCGAGCGACACCAGCCCCAGCGTCGAACCGTACTCGTCGACGACGATGGCCATGTGGACCTTGTTCGACTGGAAGTCGGCCAGCAGGTCGTTGATCTTTTTGTGCTCGGGGACGAAATAGGGTTTGCGGATCAGCTGCTGCCACGCGAAATCGCCGCCGTTGTTGATGTAGGGCAGCAGGTCCTTGACGTAGAGCGTCCCGCGGATATTGTCCACATCCTCCTCGTAGACCGGGATGCGCGAGAAGCCCGATTCGATGATCGTCCTCTTGACCGTCTCGTAATCGGCCGTCATGGAGAGCGCCGTGATGTCCACACGGGGTTTCATAATCTCCTGCACTTCGGTATTGACGAAGTTGACGATGCCCGAAAGCATCACGTGCTCCTCGGGGCTGGAACTCTGCGTCATGTCGACGGCGTCGGCCAGTTCGTCGAGCGAAATCTCGCTCTTGTGCGCGGCCTTTTCGCTGATGCGGCTGCTCGTGCGGACCAGCGCATAGGAGAGCGGATAGAAAACCCACCGCAGCACCAGCAGCGGACGGGCCACCATCGAGGCGAAGCGCAGGGGAATCGTCTGCGCCAGCACTTTGGGCAGTATCTCGCCGAAAAGCAGCAGCAGGAAAGTCACCAGCACGGTCTTGAACAGGAACTCGAACCGCAGGAAAGTGAAGACCGAGTCGATGATCCCGGCCGTGAGGATGACGATGCAGATATTCACCAGATTGTTGACCACCAGGATCGTGGCCAGCAGCAGGTCGACGTTCGCCAGCAGCCGCAGCATGGCGGCGGCCGATGCGCTTCTGCGGCTCTGCAAATGACGTATATCATTGTGCGAGAGGGAGAAAAAAGAAGTCTCGGCCCCCGAAACGAGCGCCGAAACACACAACAGGCAGAGCGTCACCGCGCAAAGCACGGCGATATGGGGTGAAAACCCGTTGAACGTAATCCAGGAATGCGCGTCTTCCAAATTGAAAATCGGTTAGTTAATCGAATAGCGAGCCGCCCTGCGACTCCTCTTTCTGCGCCTGGGCATCGGTCGTATCGTCCTTCAGCACCTCCTTGCGGCTGCCGGGGACGCGCACGATGAACTTCGAGTTGCGCGACTGGTAGGCGGGTTTGGCCAGCAGGGTGTCGATGTTGCTGTAACGGGTCGGCTTGGCGCCGAGCATCACCAGTTCGGGCTGACGCTGGGCGGGTTTGGGGGGCAGGGGTTTGATCGGCTCCAGCACGGGTGCCGCGGCGGACGTCTCCTTGACGGCCGGTTCGACAGTGCGGGCCGGGGGAATGATCTGCTTCATCACGCCGGGCTGCGCGTCGCCTTCGAATCCCGTGGCCACGACCACCAGCTCGATGAAATTGCCCAGCTGCGGCTTCTCGCTCGTACCCCAAATGATGTTGGCGTTGTGGATCACCCCGTTGTCGTCCTGCACGCTGGCGTGGGCCTGAATATACTCCAGAATCTGCACCACCTCCTCGTACATCAGGGCGTCGGCGTCCGACACCGAAATATTCAGCAGGATGTTCTTGGCGCCCGAAATCAGGTTGTGATCCAGCAGCGGGGAGCGCAGCGACGCTTCGGCCACCGCCTCGGCGCGCTTGTCGCCGTCGGCCGTAGCCACGGCCATATGCGCCCGGCCGCTGTTGCGCATCACCTTCGAGACATCGGCGAAGTCGACGTTTACCAGATCGCTCTCGACGGTGATGATCTCCGCGATGCCCTTGGCCGCGGAGGCCAGAATGTCGTCGGCCTTGCCGAAAGCCTGCTTCAGCGAGAGGCGGCCGTAGATTTCCAGAATGTTTTCGTTGTTGATGATCAGCAGCGAATCGGTGTTCTGGCGCAGCTCCTCGATACCACGGAACGCCTGTTCGTAACGGATCTTGCCCTCGACGGCCAGCGGCGAGGTGACGATACCGACGGTGAGGATGCCCATTTCATGCGCCAGTTTGGCGATTACGGGCGATGCGCCCGTGCCCGTGCCGCCGCCCATACCGGCCGTCACGAAGAGCATCCGCGTGCCGGCCGCTTCGAGCCTGCGGCGGATGTCGTCGAGCGATTCGATGGCCGCCTTGCGTCCGTTTTCGGGATCGTTGCCCGCACCGAGACCTTCACGCCCCAGCTGCACCTTCTCCTCGACGGGACTGTTGTCCAACGCCTGTGCGTCGGTGTTGCAGACCATGAACCCGACATCCTTGATGCCGAGGTTCCACATGTGATTCACGGCGTTGCCGCCGGCACCGCCGACGCCCACCACCATGATTATCGAAGATTTATCTTTTGCCGCAGCAATTTCGTTCATCAGATCGTCACTCATAATTCCTTAACCTCTTTTTCGTCGGGCGTTCGTTCCGGTTGCCGGCCGGTTTTGCGTTTTCTCGTTCGTATTGTTTCGGCTTCCCGCCGCCTTGCCCGGTCGGGCGACTCAGATCTCT
>ERZ835980.3884-NODE-3884-length-10948-cov-3.303589_pt1 | contig 10948 bp, 9 predicted proteins | sample MGYA00519943_ERZ835980 | MGnify/ENA primary metagenome ERZ835980 (study PRJEB31850, sample SAMEA3708791) | human gut metagenome | biome: human gut; feature: human-associated habitat; material: faeces | place: China | collected 2014 ... | reverse complement strand
TTTTCCGTACGCTCAGTGCGAAAGACTGCGCAATTCTCGGTCATACCTATGGCGTGTTCGGCTACTCTTGCATCTCCTTGAATTTGTTTTGGAAACCGGATTCGATTTCCTTCACCCGTAGTTTTGCCGGATGCACAAGCGTTATGAGTGCCAATTTGCGGCGCCGTTTCCATCGTTTGTTCCGTTTTTTTAATTTTTATCAGGTCTGCGGCTCCATCACATGCTGCAGATGCCACACCTGCAGCAGCTGCAGCGGCAGAGTCCCGCCCTGCGGGATCAGACTGACGGGGCGCAGCGGTGCTGTGTCAAAAACATTTACAGACAGACATTTTCCATCTGCAAAAATTTCTGCAGAGCATCGATCCAAAAACACCTGTAGCCGCACCGGCGCGCCCGGCACCAACTGCAGTGTGCCGCAGTCCTGCATTGTCTGTTCACCGGTATCTTTGACATACGCATGCAGCGTCCGGGACACCAGCGTGAGCTCCAGGGCAAAGCAGTTGCCGACCTGCAGCAGCAGCCCGCCGGTCTGCTGCTGCGCCGGAATTTCAAGCAGAATCTCCCACGCCGTCTCTGCCGCATCCGGCAGCGTCCATGGTGCGGTCAGTTCCTTCCGGCCCCACGGAATTGCCTTTTTGCGCAGCGTTTCCAATTGCGGATGCGGCTGGAACCGCGGCAGTTTGTCCGCGCCCTCTGTCACAACGCGCGGCAATGTGAACCAGCCACGCCAGAAGCCCTGCTCCGCCACTCCCCAGCGCCGGAACTGCGGCATCCAGTCCCATCCATTGGCCCAGGCAACCTGCACGCACTGTCCCCGATCATCGACAAACGACTGCGCCGCGTAATAATCCGGCCCCGCGTCCGGGCAGACTGGCTCCACATTCAGAAGCTTCCCCTCTTCGCGTGAAAATGTCCCGACCAGGCACACATTGCGGTACGCCGGGCAATGCATCGGGGAAACGCAGAGCATATGCTTCCTGCCAAGCGGAATCAGATCCGGACACTCCCACATCGTGCCGAAGCGCCCCTCGCTGCGGGCCAGCACGCCCTGATACTGCCACTGGAAAAGATCCTGTGAGGAAAACAGCAGCGCTGCCCCATCCCCTTCCAGGCTTGCGCCGCAGACGAAATAGAATATCCCATCTGCCTCGCGCCAGAGCTTTGGATCGCGGAAATTTGCCGGATCAACGCCCACTGGAGCGCAGACGACCGGATTATTTTCATATTTTTGAAACGTGACGCCATCGTCACTCCAGGCCAGACACTGCGCCTGCACGCAGTGTCCATCCTTCTCACACACGCCCGTGTACAGAAGATACAGCCTCTGCCCTACAACAAGCGCGCTGCCGGAGAAGCAGCCGCCCTGTTCATACATGTCATACGGCTCACTTGGCACAAGCGCCGGCGGCAGCTGCGTCCAATGCAGCAGATCCCGGCTCACCGCGTGGCCCCAGCAGGGCTCGCCCCAGGTGAGGCCAAACGGGTTATACTGATAGAAAAAGTGATACGCGTCCTTGTACCAGACCAGGCCGTTCGGATCGTTGATCCAGCCCGGGCCGCCCATAAAATGATACTGTTGGCGCATATACATCGGATGCGGGCGCTGCTGCTCCTGCAGCAGCTGCGCAAGATACGTTCCGTCGTTTCGCATATGGCTCCTCCTTACACAGCTCTCTGGGCGCGGCCTGCAATCTCCAGCTGCATTTCCCGGCTCAGATCGACAAAACGCGCACTGTAGCCGCAGACGCGGATGACAAGCTGCTGATGGCGCTCCGGATGCTCCAGCGCGTCGGCAATTGCGGCGCTGTCCAGCACGTCAAAATCCACCGCGCTGCCGCCACAGGCCAAAAAGCACCGGATCAGACCTGCACAGATCTGCACGTTGTCGTCCGCTAGTGAAACAGGCATACAGAAATATGCCACCGCAGACTGCGGGAACTGCGCATAATCCACACCGTCCATCGTGTGCAGAATGGCACTGAGCTCTGCGGGTGTCCGCTCTGACGGGTTGAGCCCGCGGGAAAGCGACTGTCCACGCAGACGCCCATCCGGCAGCGCGCCGCAGTGTGCTTTCATCCACTCATACCCATAAAACGACCAGATCGACGCCTCATACCGGCCGCCGCGGCCATTTGGCATCCAGCTGATGCTCTCGGCGATATCCTGCGTGACGCGGCGCACAAACGCGTTCATCTGCGCCGTATCCGCCCCCACCTTGGGAATCTTGTTCTGTAGATAGAGCCGGTCGAGCTCGCAGCCCTCGTAGTTTTTGCGCAGCATGGCGGTCAGCTCTGCAAGCGTGTAGCGTTTTTGCTCATAAACCGCTTCTTTGATCGCGTAGAGCGAATCAATAAAATCTGCAAGACCGACAAGCGCAAAGCCGCTGTTGTTATAGATTGCCCCGCCCTGCGAAACATCCTGCGCCTTTTCGATGCAGCCGGTGATTGTCGAGGAAAAGAACGGGCACGGATTATAAGCTGCCCAGCGCTTTTCAAAGCCGTTATAATGCCAGGCCACAGCGTTGACGATCATAGAGAGGTTCCGCATCACACGGTGATAGAACGTCTCAAAATCCGGCGCAGCCAACACATCGTAGGAAACAATATGCTCCCGATCAAAAAAAACCGTTCCATCCGGCTCCAGCATCATCTCAAGATACCGGCAGGGACTGAGATAGCACGTTGCGCGTGAATTGACCTCCGTATCCGCAAGCAGAACCTCCTGGCAGCCGCCATTGAGATACAATCTGGCGTCAGCCTCCTGTTTGCCCATGCGCATCTGCGCGGCAATGATCGTGCGGTCATTGAACACTGAAAGCACATTCCGGCCACTGGCCGCAAGCTGCGCCACAAGCTGATAGTATTCCTCCGGCGCGTCCGGCGCGAAGCGTGCCTGTACTTTGGGGTTAATCAGTCCGCAGTCCAGATAGCACTGCAGCACCCATCTTGTGATATCGTTGAAAACCGGCGTTCCGTTCTCATCGCAGCCGCCGATGCTCATAGCCGTGTTTGTTCCATAGAGCGCCTGCGACAGATCCCACTTGGCATCTGTCATGGCACAGAACCAATAGACGAGCTCCTGCGCCTGCGCCACGGTCAATCTGCCAAGCTGCACATCGCGCGCGTAATACGGCGCAAGCACCCGGTCGACATGCCCCAGAATTGCAAAGCCCATCGACTCCAGCCCGTTGCCAAGCTCTTTTAAAAGCAGCATTGTATTCAGTGCTTCAAAAAACGTCTCTGCCGGCTCGGCCGGGCAGCGCCGTGCGCTGATTGCAATCCTTGCAAGACGAGCCTGGACAACCGGGTCACGCTCCGTGCCGCACAGGCGCTCCGCTTCATCAGCAAAGCGTGCGCACAGGCGCATCACAGCGTCCTCCGCACGGATCACGCAGCGCAGAAATGTCTGCTTTTCCACGTCCGTCTCCGTCTGCAGGCGTGCCTGCGCCTGCCGCTGCAGTCCGCGCAGACCATAGCGCAACACGTTGCCGACGCCCATCGCGTGGTGCGCGCAGTCCACGTACATCGTCGAGTTCAGCGCATCCTCCTGCACATACGGCGCGATCCAGTTCTGAAACTCCTGCTCCAGCCCGGAGGTGTCGCGGCGCATCAGCCAGCTGCCAAGCCCCGGGATCGGCGGAAAGCACGATCCCGCCAGATTGCGCGGCGCACCGGTGTCTACCTCAAAATAGAACGGGCAGTGCCGGAACAGCTTCACCCGGCATTTTTCGGCTGCCAGCTCATAAATCCACGTTTTTTTCTCCATGGCGCCCGCCTGCGGCTGCAGGCGGCTTTTTTCGTCCAGCTCCTGCTCCAGCGCGCTGACGTCCGTAGGGTAAGCGGCGTAATAGTCGTCCAACTCCTGACGGAATGCGTCATATTCTTTTCCAAATTGCGTTTGTTTCCAGTCGTTCATAGTGCTCCCTCAGAATGTCAGCGCGATCTTGATACCTTCTCTGCCGCGGACGAGCCGTAAGCCCTCCGCGAAGTCCTCCACGGGGATCTTGTGCGTCACGAACTCGCGAAGCGGCAGCCTGCCGCTCGTCACATAGCCGCAGACCTCGTCGTGCACGGCGCTCTCCTGCGCAGCAATGGGCCACTGCACCGTTTGCAGGATGCAGTTGTGCGGCAGCAGTGACCAGTCGATCGCCGCGTCCGCCCGCAGACCGAGACCGTACAGGCCGATCGTGCCCTCCTGCCGGATCAGGCGCATCCCATCCATCAGAAGATTCGGGTTGCCGACCGCATCGATATACAGATCCACACCCTCCGGCATATAGCCGCGCACAGTGTCCGCCAGCGGCTGCTCCCGCGTGAGCCGGGCAGCATCAGCCTTGTCGCCCTTGCCCCGCTGACGAATATTGCCGCCGCGATGCGCGCCGGATGGTGGCCTGCAAGCACGACCTTCCCGGCACCCATGCATTTAGCCAGCGCCGCCATAGCAATGCCGACTGGCCCGCAGCCTGCCACCACAACGTTCTGTCCCGGCTGCAGCCGCAGCCGGTGCAGGGCGCTGGCAACCTCCTTGAGCGTGATGAGCATGGTTGCCTCCACGGGATCTATCCCCGCCGGCACCAGCTGCCGCGTACTCGTCTCAATATCCGCGCCTGCGTGATCGGCCAGACGCGCAGCATAATCATCCGCCACGCCGTACTCAGCAAAACCACCCCAGAAGCTGTGATAGCCAGGCAGACCAGGCAGCGCTGAGCGGAGGATATAGTCCCCCTCTTGGAAGCTGCGCACCTTTTCCCCCACAGCCACAACCTGACCGACAGCCTCATGCCCCAGCACGAACGGATACTGGATAAACGGCATCTGCCCGTTTATGAGCTGCATATCCGTCCCATTGCAGATCCCACAGCCCACATTGCGGCACAGGACCTGATATGCGTCTATCTCCGGCAGCGGCAGATCCTCCCGCAGGCAGATCTTCCCCGCCGCTTCTACTACAAGACCCTTCATTCTATTTCTTATCCTCCTTTTTCTGTGCTCTGCCGGACGTCACCGGCAGACCAAGCATCCGGAGCGTCTGCTCCGCAGTTTCACAGGCAGCCGCATCCGGCACCGGAAACTGCCGCTGTACGCGGTTCAGCTCGGCGCTTTTTTCAGCTCCAAGTGTATGATATGGCAAAATTTCTACCCGCCGCACGCGCGGCAGCTGTGTTAAAAACCTTCCGATGTCCTCAATCTGCTCCGTGTTGACGCCCGGCACAAACGGGATCCGGATCCAGATATCCGCGCGTGCAGCGAGCCGCCGGAGGTTCTCCAGAATCCGCTCGTTCCCCACGCCTGTCCACTGCCGGTGCGTCTGCGGCGAATATGCCTTCACGTCATAAAGAAACAGATCCGTCACCGGCAGCACCTGCTCGAAGGCTTCCCACGGGACATTTCCCGCCGTGTCGACGCACGTATGCAGGCCACGTGCATGCATCCCGCCCAGAAGCTCCGCCACGGCGTCTGCCTGCAGCAGCGGCTCCCCGCCGGAGCATGTCACGCCGCCGGCTGTCGTGCGGAAGATCTTCTCGTCACGCAGCACCAGCTCTGTCAGCTCCTGGCAGGAGATCCTGCGCCCCGCCACATCAATGGCACCGGTGAGACAGGCCTGTGCGCAGCGGCCGCAGCCCACGCAGCGTGCCGTATCCCGCACCGAACCCTCCGGCCCCATCGTCCGCGCACCGGACGCGCAGCTGTGCACGCAGGTTCCGCACCGGACGCAGCGCTGCGCGCGAAAGATCAGCTCCGGCTGCGGATTTTGTGTCTCCGGGTTGTGGCACCAGGCACAGCGGAGATTGCAGCCCTTCAAAAACACGGTGGTCCGCATGCCGGGTCCATCATGGAACGACATGCGCTGGATATTCGTAATGAGCAGCTCCTGCATGGCGCCGCCTCCGTTTCTTCCCCCCGCCGCAGCAGGGTTTCATATTGAAGTTGCAAAAAAAGTATGTTATAATACTATAACAATCGATAATTCATCGGAGAATTGAGGATGAAATATGGTAAAATTAGATGATGTTGCAAAGCTCGCCGGCGTGTCCAAGGGAACCGCCTCGCGCGTGCTCAACAATCGCGGCTACATCTCCCAGCAGACGCGCGAGCGCATCGAGGCCGCTGTCAAGGAGCTCAACTACTACCCCAACGAGAATGCGCGCAACCTGCTCAAGCGCCGCTCCGGCATGATCGGCGTCGTCGTGCCGACCATCACCTATCCCTATTACTCCGAAATGATTTCCTTCCTTGAGAAATTCCTCAAGGCAAGCGGATACAAGATCCTGCTGTGCAACACATCGTTCAGTTCCGGTGCATCGCAGGACTATATCAAGCTCCTCAACAACAATCGTGTCGACGGAGCCATTATTTTCAACTATAAGCTTACCGAACAGGACTACGCCAGCCTCTCCTTCCCGATCGTCTCTATTGACCGCCATATCCGCGACGAGGCGTCGTATGTCGCCTCCGACCATGTGCAGGGCGGCACACTGGCCGCCGATTGTCTGCTGCGCTGCGGCTGCCGGCACGTGATCCAGATCGGCGGCTCATTCGAGGACGACGCACCCTGGAATATCCGCCATCAGGTTTTCCGCGATATCATGGCAAAGCACCAGGTGGACTGCTTTTCCTATGAGCAGGTCCGTGACTCGCACACCTTCCACGATTACCGGCAGATCGTCCTCGGCCTTCTGCGTGAGCATCCGGAAACGGACGGCATTTTCTGCAACGATCTTTGTGCGGCAGCTGTGCTGAACGCCGCCATGTCCCTGCAGCTGCGCGTACCGGAACAGCTGAAAATCATCGGCTATGACGGGACATTTCTCTCAGAAATCGTGACGCCGTCCATCACAACCGTCTGGCAGAACACAGAAAAAATCGCCAGTTCAGCAGCAGATATCATCGTCAAAATGATCGACGATCCCAGCTTTTCTTCGTACCACCTGACGCTTGGCGTCAGGCTCATTGAGCGCGACAGCACACGCTGCGGCTGAAGGATGCATAGACAGGTTTCAGATACACCCTGAACAAAAAGGGGATGTTGCCAAGGCAGCATCCCCTTTGCGTATGTGTTGGGGTTTACCCCTTGACGGCGCCGACGGTCATACCGTCGACCACATGGCGCTGGAAGATCCCGTAGAATACGAGCTCCGGCAGCAGCACCATGACGCTGTAGGCGGCCAGGCCGCCGTAATCGATATTGTACTGCCCCTGGAATGCCGCAATGCCGCGCGAAATGGTGTAATAGGCCGGCTTTTCAATCATAATGGAGGCGAACGGATATTCGTTCCAGATATACAGCAGGTTGAATATGATCACCGTTGCCAGAACCGGCTTTGCAATCGGCACAAGAATCTTCGTCATCAGCTGCCACAGGCTCACGCCGTCCATCAGCGCCGCCTCGTCAAGCTCCTTGGGTACGGTACGGAGATAGGCAGTAAACAGCAGCGTATTGAAGGAAATGGACGTTGCGATATACGGCAGGATCAGCGACAGCTGCTGGCTAAAGCCAAGGAATTTATTGATCTTATAGATCGGAAACAGCAGGATAAACGGGCTGACTGCAAGTCCCAGCTGCAAAAATCCCTGCAGGCCGCTGCGCACACCGTCACTGCGGTAATACAGCCGGGTCAGGCCCACGGCGCTGGAAAACGTAATGACGATCTCCACAGCAAGCGAGCAGACAGCGATAAAAGCCGTATTTTTGTACAGCGTGAACAGATCCAGCGTCTGCAGCGCGGATACATAGTTCCCAAAGTCCAGCGCATTCGGCAGCGAGAGCGGATTGTTCATGATCTCGCTGTTCGGCTTCATAGAGATAAAGACCAGCCAGATGATCGGGATCACAATTGCGATTGTCAGAAGCACCATCAGGACGTAGCACACGCCCAGCTTTTTTCTTACTCTCATGGCAGGCCCTCTCAATCTTTCCCGCGCAGCAGCAGCGTATAGATTCCCATGAGGATCAGCGAAATCAGGAACGTCGCTGTAGCCAGCGCCATGCCGTAGCCGTATTCTCCCCGGGCAAACGTTGTGTTGTACGCGTAGGTCACGAGTGTTTCTGAGTAATGCGTCGGGCCGCCGCCGGTCAACTGCTGCACCGTCTCAAAAATCTTCATCGAGCCAGTGATAATCAGGATGCCGACCGACACAAACGTGTCGCGCAGCGCCGGAATCGTCACATGCAGCAGCCGCTGCCAGAAATTTGTCCCGTCGACAGCTGCCGCCTCCATCATCTCGTTCGGAATCGTCTTGAGCCCGGCAAGATAGATAGCCGCAATATAGCCGGCCTGCTGCCAGAAATAGACGAACGCAATACTGTAGGGCGAGAGCGTTTTGCCGCCGATCCACTCGAGCGCCAGCTTGTCAAGGCCGATGGCCCGCAGGACATTGTTGACAAGGCCCGTCACCGGGTCGAGCAGGTATCCCCAGATAACGCCCGCAATGATGCTTGCGATGATGGCCGGCGCAAAGATCAGCGCCTTGCACACGTTCACGCCGCGCATCGGCTGGTTCAGGAGCATCGCCACAAAGAACGCGCCGATGCCAAGCAGAAGGATGGAGATACCGAGGATAATCGCTGTGTTTTTCAGCGCGATCCAGAAATACGGATCATCCAGCAGACGGATGTAGTTTTTCAGTCCGTACAACCGCGGCTTGCTGATCCCGGAGTATTTGGTAAAGCTGTAGTAAAGCGAAACAAGGATCGGCAGGATGATGTAGACCACATACACCAAGCAGGTCGGCAAAAGCAGTAGCAGCTTATTCTTTTTTGTACTGAGTAATTGCATGTTCTCTCCTTCCGGCGTATCCGCCTGGCGGCCGGTCTGCGATCATCCCGCCATTGGATCCTGCCTTGTTTTACTGTGCGTTCTCGGCAAAGGCAGCGTCGATGGACGCAACCGCCTGCTCTGTGGTGATGTTGCCGAGCATGAGGCTGTTCATCGCGTCATAGAAGGTTTCGCTGACGGATGCAGTCAGGGATGCGACCGGGTTGCTGGCTGTAGTGCTTGCATAGCCGGTAGCCAGTGCCTCAGAGATTGCGGCAAAGGCCGGGTTGGTGTTTTCCATCTGCAGATCCGCATAGGTGGCAATGGGAATGTTGGAGTTGTCAAACAGGATGGACGAGCCTTCCTGGCCAAAGTAGAACGCGAGGAAACGATAAACAGCAGCCTGCTTGGCCTCGTCCTTTGCAACGTCCGCGCTCACAACGAACGGGCAGTTTGCGAACTGGTTGCTGGTTTTCTGCGAATAATCGGAATCCGTATAGGTCGGGCCCCACCAGAAGCCGACGTTCTCGCCGAGTGCTTCGCCGATTTCACCGGCATCCCACTGGCCGGAGGTGAAGATAGCCGCCTGGCCGGTCGTGAACAGGTTCTTGGCCTCGAAATAGTCGATGGTTGCCATGTTCTGCGGATATGCGCCGGCGGCGCCAAGCTCTGCAAGCTTGTCAAACAGCTTGGAGAATACCGCGCTGCTCTGCGAGCCATCGGCGATTGCCGCAATGTTTTCCGCATAGCCATAGCGGTTCAGGCTGCCAAGATAACCCCAGACACTGTAGTTGGTCATAGCGCCCTGTGCGAAGGTCGTTACGCCGTTGTCGTGCAGTGTCTTGACCATGTCCAGAAGCTCCTCGTATGTCGTCTCGTTTGTCAGCTCGGGCAGACCGTTGTCTGCAAAGATAGCCTTATTGTAATAGAAGCCGGTCACAAGCGAGGTGTAAGCCAGACCGTAGATCTCGCCGTTTTCGCCAGCATAGCAGTTCTTGATGGCATCGGGGATTGCGCTGTCAATGTCGGGGTTCTGGCTGAGGAAATCGTTGAGCGGCAGCAGATAGCCGTTCTCGCCATACTCCAGCACGTCGCCCTCCTGGCACCAGAAGATATCCGGCAGTTCCCCGGACTGCGCCCAGAGCTTGAGCTGCTTGTTGTGCTCCTCGGTCAGGTGCTCAACGAGCTCAATCTTCACATCGGGGTTCTCCTGCTGGAAAGCCTGAATCGCCTGATAGACGGCAGGCTCCTGCTCCTGCGTGTTGGACACGTGCATGGCAAGCGTGATGGTGGTCACATCACCATTGGTGTCCGTGGGCTGCTCCGCTTCAGTGTCTGCCGGCTGCTCTGCCGCTGTGTCTGTGGTGGTGGCTGCGTCGGCGGCCGTGTCCGTCGTGGTTGTCTCTGTCTTGGCTGTGCAGGCTGCCAGTGCCAGCAGCATGGTCAGCGCAAGGATGACTGCAATAATCTTTTTCATGGGTTCCTCCTTGATCTTCATGTGATTGATTGTGTGTTTTCCGATATGACAATCGATTATCATATCCGTTGTTATATAGTGTAGTAATTGCGGTCTGTTTTGTCAAGAATGCAAGCGCCAAAAAAAATTTTTTGTCGGTTTCGATAATTTGCAGTCATTCACATTGTGTATTTTGCTGATTAAATTTGATTTTTTCCTGTTTATCTGTAGGTCAATCGGTTTTCTATATGGATATAAATAGACCGCTTCGGATCTGCCGAAGCTGCACGGCCTATAACCATCATATCGGTCCTGGGATTGCCGCTCCGTCAAGCCGCCTGCACAGCGGAGAATCTGCGGTACTGCTCCTGATTTCTGCGGAAAAAGCCGCGGATGGCCAGCAGCACAAACGCTGCAGCAGCGAGATAATAGACAGGCAGTGCAACGCTCCACGCGCGTTCCGGAATCAGCTGCCTGATGGCTGCCGCATCCAGCAGAATGTAAATCAGAAGCTGCTCACTGCCCACAACGAATGGGCGGAGAATGGCGGCGCGGATGGCCATCCGAGCAACACCCAGCGCCAGTTTCGGCGCATCCTTTGCACTGCATACCTCACCTCCAATCGTCACAAAACCGCAGAAATAGATTGAGCCATGGCAGAACATCGAAATATAGATACCCCTGATACCCGTCCGCGTGCAGCCAGCCCGAGAAGCCTTTCAGGAAAGCCTCCGCAT
>ERZ835980.3864-NODE-3864-length-11020-cov-3.675969_pt1 | contig 11020 bp, 9 predicted proteins | sample MGYA00519943_ERZ835980 | MGnify/ENA primary metagenome ERZ835980 (study PRJEB31850, sample SAMEA3708791) | human gut metagenome | biome: human gut; feature: human-associated habitat; material: faeces | place: China | collected 2014 ... | reverse complement strand
TTCCGGTGTTTCGGTTTCCGGCACCGGCGTGGCCTGAGGCGCGTCGCGCTCCGTCGTGATGACGACGGCGGATGCCGGCGCCTGCGCCGTGCGCACGGCGGCAAAGCCGGCGTACCCCACGGTGGCGGCGAGCACGAGCACCAGCTCCACGAACCACCACGTTTTCCAAAGCCGTGTGCCGCGCGGTGCGTACTGCAATGCGAGCAGCAGCACGGCCGCCTCCAGCGCGGTAAGACCCCAGCCGAGCTGCCCGCAGGCGAGCAGGGCGATACCGGCGGCGGTGCACACGCAGCCCAGCAGTACCTTCCAGATACGGCGCCATTCGATCTGCATTCCGTTCTTCCTCCCTTTGGCGGCAAATGTGCGCGCCCATTGCGTCGTTTTGCTCTGTAAATTGTTTATTCTATCCGGTTTCACAAAAAAATCAAGACCTAAATGAAAAAAAGCTTACATTTTCTCAAAATTTGTGTTACACTACTTCAAGGGGGCAGGTTTGCGGCCGCAGTGCGGCCGCATGGCCGCCCGATTTGTTTGTTTTTGAGGCTTGGCGGAGGAAAGGATAGTCAAATGTACGAGATTGGTCAATTGATCGTGTATGGAAACGAGGGCGTCTGCCGCGTGGAGGAGATCGGTACGCCGAAGATCTCCGGTGTGGACAAGCACCGCGATTACTATACGCTTGCGCCCATTTACCGCGAGGGGAAGGTGTTCACGCCCGTGGACAGCAAGGTGTTCATGCGCCCGGTGATCTCGCGCGAGGAGGCGCTGGCGCTCATTGACCGCATCCCGTCGATGACCGCGGAGGTCTATGAAAACGCCAATCTCCGTTTTCTCAATGAGCACTATCAGCACTGCCTCCAGAACTATACCTGTGCTGACCTTCTGCAGCTGATCAAGGACGTGCGCGCCAAGCGCTGCCGGATGATCGAGCGCGGCAAGAAGCTCGGCCTCGTCGATGAGCGCTATATGAAGCGCGCCGAGGAGATGCTCCACGGGGAGCTGGCCGTTGCGCTGGGTATGACGCGCGAACAGGTGCCGCAGTTCATCAGTGATGCGCTCGGTGACGCGGGCGAGCCGGAAGCCGCCCTTGCCTGAATCGAAAGTTGGAAATCCCGCCGGACATTGCGTCCGGCGGGATTTTTGCAGTTTTCCCTTGACAGACGGGCAAAGTGCGTGTATGCTACGGTTTGAATTCGGGACTGATTCCCGATTTGGAGGCGAATCATGCGAAACAGTTATCACACGCAGCAGCGCTGTGCGCTGCTGACGTTTTTGTCTGCGCACGCGGACGAGCAGTTCACGGTCGAGCAGCTGCTCACAGCCATGGGCGACGCTGCGCCCGGCCGCAGCACGGTCTACCGTGCGCTTGACCGGCTGGTCGAGGAGGGCACGGTTCGCCGCTTCGCGCCCGAGAGCGGCGGCAGCGCCGCCTATCAGGCCATGGACCCCGGTCACTGCGATGCGCACCTGCACTTAAAATGCGTCGGCTGCGGGCGGCTGATCCATCTTGACACCGGCGTCTCCGACGCGCTGCAGGCAGACCTGCTGCGCGCGGCGGGCTTCACGGTCGACGGGCGCAGCACGACGATCTACGGCACGTGCGCCGCCTGCGGCGGAAAGCGGGGCGGCCATGCGTAAGATCTTATGTGTGCTGCTCTCGGCTGTGCTGGCGGTGTCGGCGCTGTCCGGCTGCGCGGTGCAGAAAAACCCGGATGCAGACGATGGCAAGCTCCATGTCGTCACGACGATCTTTGCGCCCTATGACTTTGCGCGGCAGGTCGGCGGGGACGATGTGTCGGTCACGATGCTGCTGCGCCCCGGCTGCGAGGTGCACGCCTATGAGCCGACGCCGAAGGACATCATCGCCATCCGCAATGCTGATGTGTTCATCTACGTCGGCGGCGAGTCGGATGCGTGGGTGCAGACGGTGCTCGAGGGAGTGGATAACCCCGATCTGCGTGTCGTGACGCTCATGGACTGCGTTGAGCTGCTGCACGAGGAGACCGTCGAGGGAATGCAGGCCGAACGGCACGGCCACGACCATGATGAGGAGGACGAGGACGAGCTCGATGAGCACGTCTGGACGTCTCCGCGCAACGCCGCGCGCATCTGCCGGAAGCTGTGCGACACGTTCTCGGCGGCGGACAGCGCGCACGCGGCGCAGTATGCGCAGCGCTGTGGGGACTATGTGGAGCAGCTTGACCGTCTTGACGCGGAATTTCAGGATGTGGTGGAGCATGCTGCGCGCAAAACGATGGTTTTTGCAGACCGTTTCCCATTGCGGTATTTTGCCGATGCCTACGGACTGGACTACTATGCGGCCTATCCCGGCTGCGCGGACGCGGCCGAGCCGTCGGCTGCCACAGTGGCATTTCTGATCGATAAGGTGCGCGCGGAGGGCATCCCGGTCGTGTTCACGATCGAGCTCTCGAACGGCAAGCTCGCCGACACGATCTGTGAGGCCACGGGCGCGAAAAAACTGGAATTTGCGACCTGTCACAACGTGACGGCGCAGGCATTTGCAGACGGCGCAACGTATTTGCAGCTCATGGAGCGCAACGTACAGGCGCTGCGGGAGGCATTGAACTGAATGGCACTCATTACTTGTGAACACGTCTGTCTCGGCTATGACGGGCAGACGGTGCTGCGCGACGTGAACTTCACGGTCTCGCGCGGCGATCTGCTGTGTGTGGTCGGCGAAAACGGCTCGGGCAAGTCCACGCTCATCAAGGGACTGCTCGGTCTCAAGGCGCCGGAGCAGGGCAGCATCACGCTCGGCGACGGGCTCGTGCGCAACGAGATCGGCTACCTGCCGCAGCAGACGCAGCTCCAGCGCGACTTTCCGGCAAGCGTGGCGGAGGTCGTGCGCTCGGGCTGCATCAACCAGATGCGCGGCCGCGCGTTTTATTCCCGCGCCGACCGCGCCCGTGCGCAGGAGAACATGGAGCGCATGGGCATCGAGGATCTGGCCAACCGCAGCTATCAGGCGCTCTCCGGCGGCCAGCAGCAGCGCGTTCTACTCGCGCGCGCCCTGTGCGCCACGCGCAAGCTCCTCCTGCTCGACGAACCGGTCACGGGGCTTGACCCCGTGGCGACGGGGGAACTGTATAACCTCATCAAGCTCGTCAACCTCTGCAACGACATCACCGTCATCATGGTCACGCACGACATTGACGCCGCGCTGCGCTATGCCACGCACGTGCTGCACCTCGGGCACCGGCAGCTGTTTTACGGCACGGCGGCGGACTATAAGCAGAGCGATGCCGCGCGCCGGTTTCTGGGAGGGCGGAAGGTATGAAGATCATTCTGGAGATGCTGTCGTATCCGTTTCTCGTGCGCGCGCTCGTCGTGGGCGTGCTGGTGTCTCTGTGCGCGTCGCTTCTGGGCGTGTCGCTCGTGCTCAAGCGCTACTCCATGATCGGCGACGGGCTGAGTCACGTCGGCTTCGGCGCACTTGCGATCGCAACGGCGTTTAATCTCGCGCCGCTGGCGGTGGCGGTGCCGGTCGTGGTCGTGGCGGCGTTTTTGCTGCTGCGCCTGTCGCAGAGCGGCAAGCTCAAGGGTGACGCCGCGATCGCGCTGCTCTCGAGCAGCGCACTGGCCATCGGCGTGATGACCGTATCCGTCACGAGCGGCATGAATACCGACGTGAACAACTATATGTTCGGCAGCATCCTGTCGCTGTCGTCGGCCGACCTGCGCCTGAGCCTGATTTTGTCGGCGGCGGTGCTGGCGCTGTTTGTGCTGTGCTATCCGCGCATTTTCGCCGTCACCTTTGACGAGACGTTCTCGCGCGCGACGGGCGTGCACACGCAGGCGTACAATATGCTCCTTGCGGTGCTCACGGCGGTCACGATCGTGCTCGGTATGCGCATGATGGGCGCGCTGCTCATCTCGAGCCTTATCATCTTCCCGGCGCTGACGGCGATGCGCGTGTTCGGCACGTTCCGCTCGGTCACAATCTGCGCGGCCGTGGTGTCGGTGGTGAACTTCCTGCTGGGCATGGTGCTGTCCTACGTGTTCGAGACGCCGTCCGGCGCGAGCGTCGTGGTGGTCGATCTCGTGGTGTTTCTGCTCTTTAGCGGCGTGCAGCGGATCGTGTGCCGCGTGAAAAAATGACGTCCAAAGCGGCGGCTCTGACCGGAGCCGCCGCTTTGGACGTTTTCAGCACTGCATCTGCCGGAGCATCTCCTGCCGCAGGTGCGCGATGATGCGCTTTTCGAGCCGGCTGATGTAGCTCTGCGAGATGCCGAGCAGGTCTGCGACCTCCTTTTGCGTCGCCTCGTGCGTGCCGCCGATGCCGAAGCGCAGCAGGATGATGCGCCGGTCGCGCTCGCACAGTGTCTCGATGGCGTGCAGGAGCATGGTGCGCTCGGCGTCGTCCTCGAGCGGGCGGCTCACGGCGTCGGCGTCCGTGCCGAGGATGTCCGAGAGCAGCAGCTCGTTGCCGTCCCAGTCGGTGTTGAGCGGCTCGTCGATGCTCACCTCCGTTTTCTGGGCGCTGCATTTGCGCAGATACATGAGGATCTCGTTTTCGATGCAGCGCGAGGCGTAGGTCGCAAGCTTGATGTTCTTGTCCGGCTTGAAGGTGTGGATGGCCTTGACGAGCCCGATCGTGCCGATCGAGATCAGATCCTCGATGTGGATGCCGGTGTTTTCAAACCGGCGCGCGATGTACACCACCAGCCGCAGGTTGTGCTCGATGAGCAGGGACGCGGCGTCCTCGCTCCCGGCGGTGAGTGCGCGGATGGCCTGCTGCTCGGCCTCACGCTCGAGCGGGGCGGGCATGGTGTCGCTCCCGCCGATGTAAAATACCCCCGGCGCACCGCCGCGCAGCCGCAGCCGCAGCGCCGTCCAGAGCATACGCAGTCTTTCCGATAATTTCGGCACGAAAACCCCTCCTCAGCTTTTTGGCGGCAGCACCATGGAAAATGCCCCGTCGGATGTGAGCGCCTGTGCGCTCAGGGCCAGCAGCATCGGCTCCGGCGCACCGTCGATCATCACGCTGTCCGGCCGAAACGCCGGCAGCAGCGCACCCGTCACGCCCACCGCGCGGTACGGCAGCAGCACGACCCGTCCGGTGCATTCCGGCAGCGCGCCGAGCACCGTCAGCGTCTGCACCGCGTCGTCCGGCAGCGCGTGCAGCGCCGGAAACAGCGGCAGCACCGCCGCACGCTCGACCACGGCCGCCGGCAGGCCGGACACCGGGTCATGCAGGTCGTTGCCGCTGTCGCGCAGGGCGCGGACGGTCGCGCTGCGTCCGGCGAGTGTGACCGTCACGGTGCGCACTTCGCGCGCGGCGGTCTTTGCCCGCCGCCGGAACACCGTCGACACGGCCGCATAGCACACGGCAAACGACAGCGCCAGCACCCGGCCGGACACCGTCACGAGCGCACCGCTGCCCGGCGACACGCCCGCGAGCATGCTCGCTGCGTATACCGCGCCGCCGAACGCGGCGGAAACCGCGAAAAACACCACCGCGCACCGCGCCCAGTGCGCCTCGCCGCCGAAGGCGATGAGCGCCATGGCCGCGCCGAGCGCGAGCTTCATCGCGCCGCTGCCGAGCCAGCCGCACCCGGGCAGCACCATGACCGCTGCGTACAGCGCGCCCGTGAGCGCTGCGAGCAGATACCGAGCGCGGCGCAGCACCACACCGCACACGCGCGCGGACGCGAGCATAAGGCAGTAGTCGAGCAGCAGATTGAGCCCGAACAGGCGATCGAGATAGATGACGTCCATGGTGCTATCGTATCACGGCGCGCGCGGGAAAATGCGCAAAAGCCGCCGCAGCAAAGTATCCGGAAAAAAGCACGGTTTCCCGGTGCGGGAAATGTCGCAGAGCGTTGATTTTGCAGTGGGCGGCTGTTATAATGATGCGTGATTTCAAAGCAGGCGCGCGCAGTGCGCTGCGTGCTTTCGATATTCCCTTGGGAGGCAAACGATGAAAGCAGACAAACGATCTTTGGCGCTGCTCCTGGCGCTGGTGCTCATCTGCACGGTGCTGCCGGTCCCGGCGGCACAGGCTGCGGATGTGCAGCCTGTGCTCTCGGCTGCGCTGGCACGGCAGGCTTCCGCCGTCCCGTCGCCGGGCTATGGTGATGAGTGGACGGTGCTCGGTCTCGCGCGCGGCGGCTATTACACCGCGGACAGCGACTATTTTGCGCGCTATTACGCAGACCTCGCGGCCAAAGTGCCGGAGCTGACGGCGGCGTCCGGGCGCGACGGCGCGCTCAACGCCTACAAGTCCACGGACAATTCGCGCGTCATCCTTGCCCTGTCCGCCATCGGGCGCGACGCGGCGCAGGTCGGCGGGTGCGATCTCACCGCGCCGTATGCGGATTTTGCATGGGTGAGCAATCAGGGCATCAACGGGCCCATCTTCGCGCTGCTCGCGCTCGACAGCCGCAATTACCTGCCCGGCAGCGCGGTGCGCCGTCAGTGCGTGGATGCGATCCTGAGCGCCGAGTGCTCCGGCGGCGGCTGGGCGTTCGGCGGCTCTGCTGCCGACCCGGACATGACGGCCATGGTGCTGCAGGCGCTGGCAGCTTACCGCTCCGAGGCGGCGGTCGCGGCTGCCGTGACGCGCGGTCTGGATGTGCTCTCGGCGATGCAGACCGGCGACGGGGACTTCGCTTCATCCGGCGTTGTGAACGCCGAGAGCGCCGCGCAGGTCATCGTCGCGTGCACGGCGCTGGGCATCGATCCGGACACGGACAGCCGCTTTGTCAAGGGCGGCGGCTCGGCGGTCGATGCGCTGCTGACGTTTTATGATGCGGATGCGGCCGCCTTTCGCCACACGGCCTCCGGCAGCGTGAACAGCCTCGCCACCGAGCAGGCGGTGTATGCGCTCGTGGCCGTGTCGCGTCTGCGCCGCGGGCAGAGCAGCCTCTACCAGGAGACGGACGCGCCCACGGTCGAGACACCTGCCGAGCCCGGCGCGTCGATCGCGCGCGTGCTCTGCACGGCGGACGGCAGCGGCCTCATCCCGGCAGGATACCGCACGGTCGCGGTGTGCCCGCCGGATGCGTCGGCGGACAGCACCGTCACGTTTTCCGACGGGACGCAGCTGCTCTACAGCCCCGTTTTGTCCGAGCGCAGCGGCATGCCGACGTGGGTGTGGCTCTTCGCGCCGGACGTGACGGATGACGCGCTCAACGACCCGGCAAGCTACACCGCGGCAAGCGGGAAGCCTGCCGTGCTCACCGTCGGCGATGTCAACGGCGACGGTGTCATCAACGCGCAGGATGCACTGACCATCCGCACGGCCTGTGCCGGGGAGACGACTCCGGCGGCGAACGTGCTGCTGGCGATGGATGCGGATCTCAACGGCTGCGTGGACGCGCAGGATGTGCGCGCGGTGGCCGACAGCTTTGTGTACGATACGGCGCTGCCCGCAGCGCAGGAGGACGAAACATGAAGTCTTTCCGGACAAAAAAGAATCTTGCCGTTGCGCTCAGCGTCCTGCTTGTCGCGGCGATCGTGGTGCTGTGCATCGCGCTGCGGCAAAAGAGTGACGCGGACGTTGACCCCACGCTGACGCTCGTGTGCACGCCGGCGGATGCCGACGGTGTGTGCACAGTCGATGTGGAGCTGACCGGTCTGCCGGACGGCGGACATTACGGGGCGGCGAGCATCGCCGTGGCCTTCGACCCGGCGCAGCTGACCTTTCTCGGCACGGACGACGGGGACATCCCGCTCGTGATGGGAAGCCTCCCAGAGTGGGAGAGCGACCCCGCGCGCGCAAATGAGACCGGAAGCGCGCGTGCGCTGTGTCTGCCGGAGGAGGGGGCTGCGCTGGCCACATCGACCGGCAGCGTGCTCGTGCGCCTGCACTTTCGGCTGGCCGACGGTGTAACGGAGTCGGCGCTGACGGTGACGGACGCGGTGCTTGCCGCCGCGGACGAGACCGAGAGCCTCGCCTCGGCAGCGGCCACGCTCACGGTCGCCGGCGGGACGGTGCGCCGTGGGTAAGCGGCGCGCGCTCGGGCTGCTGCTGTGCCTGCTGCTGTTGCTGTGCACGGCCTGCGGCGGCCGGACGCAAAATGACACCGGTGATCTGCACTGCACGGTGACGATCGAATGCGCCACGGTGCTCGCGCACATGGGCGATCTGAGCCCCGGCAAGGCGGAGATCGTCCCGGCCGACGGCGTGCTCCTGCCGGAGACGGCGGTCGCCTTTTCCGAGGGGGAAACGGTGTTTGACGTGCTGCAGCGGGTCTGCCGGGCGCAGGGCATCCACATGGAGTCGAACTGGACGCCCGCATACAACAGCGCCTACATCGAGGGCATCGGCAACCTCTACGAATTTGACTGCGGCAACCTCTCCGGCTGGATGTACAGTGTCAACGGCGTCTGGCCGGACTATGGCTGCAGCAGCTGCACGCTGCACGACGGCGACGCCGTCGTCTGGAGCTATACCTGTGATCTTGGGCGCGACGTCGGCGCCCGGCAAGGAGAACCATGACCGATTCTTTTTCGGCGCTGCATCCGGCGCTGACCTTTTGCTATTTTGCGGCGGTGCTGCTGCTGACGATGTTCGTGCTGCACCCGGTGTTTCTGGCGCTGAGCCTGCTGGGTGCGCTGGGCTACTGTGCGCTGCTGCGCGGCTGGCGCAGCCTGTGGCGGACACTCGGCCGGCTCGTGCCGTTTCTGGCGCTGATGGCGGCACTCAATGCACTGTTTAACCACGCAGGCGTGACGATGCTGTTTTATCTGCCCAACGGCAACCCCGTCACGCGCGAGGCCCTGTGCTACGGCGCGGCTGCGGCGGCGATGTTCGCGGCCGTGATCCTGTGGTTTCAGTGCTGCAGCGCGGTCATGACGGCAGATAAATATCTGTACGTGTTCGGCAGCGTGCTGCCGGGCGTGTCCCTGCTGCTGAGCATGGCGCTGCGCTTCGTGCCGAAGTTCACGGCGCATATGCGCGCCGTCGCTGCGGCACAGGCGTCGCTCGGCTGCGGCACGCGTGAGGGCGGTGCGTGGCAGCGGCTGCGCAGCGGCGCGCGTGTGCTGTCCGTCACCGTCTCGTGGGCGCTCGAGAGCGGCATCACGGCGGCGGACTCCATGAAGAGCCGGGGCTACGGCGCCGGCAGAAGAACGTATTTCGGCAACTATCGCTTCACCCGGCGCGATGGCCTGCTCGGCGCCGTGCTTGCGCTCGCGCTTGCGGGCGTGTGCGTGGGCATCGGCTGCGGCGCGCTGTATGTGCGCTACTACCCGTCGATCCGCATCGGCAGCGCCGGCGCGCTCGGCGCGGTGTGCGCGGCGTGCTTTGCGCTGCTGTGCTTTTTGCCGCTGCTGCTCGATGGAAAGGAGGCGCTGACATGGCGTCGTTTGCGCTCGAACATCTGACATTTTCCTATCCGGGGCAGACGCGCTCGGCGCTCGACGATCTCACGCTCACGATCCCCGAGGGCGCGGTCACGGTGCTCTGCGGCGAGAGCGGAAGCGGCAAGTCGACCCTCCTGCGCCAGCTCAAGACCTGCCTTACGCCGCACGGCGAGACCGGCGGCACGGTGCGCTTTGGGGACGCGCTTTTGAAAGACATCCCGTTTGCCGAGCAGGCGCGGCGCATCGGCTTCGTGCTCCAGCATCCGGACGATCAGATCGTGACGGACAAGGTGTTTCACGAGCTCGCGTTCGGGCTCGAGAGCCTCGGCTGCGATGAAAAAACCATGCGTCTGCGCGTCGCCGAGATGGCGAGCTATTTCGGCATTGCCGACTGGTTCGAGCGCGACGTGCAGACGCTCTCCGGCGGGCAAAAGCAGATGCTCAACCTCGCCTCCGTCGTGGTCATGCGGCCGGATGTGCTCATTCTGGACGAGCCGACGAGCCAGCTCGACCCCATTGCCGCGTCGGACTTCCTCGCCACCCTCGGCAAGATCAACCGGGAGCTTGGCACGACGATTATTCTGACCGAGCATCGCTTGGAAGAAGCGTTTTCCTTCGCGTCGCGCGTGGCGGTCATGGACGGCGGCAGACTGCTTTGCAGCGGAACGCCTGCCGAGGTGGGCGCGGAATTAAAATCCAGCGGGAACGCGATGTTTTTGGCCATGCCGGCCGCCATGCGAATATGGGCGGCGACGGATTCCAAGGCAGTTTGCCCCATTTCTGTCTGTGACGGGCGAAACTTGCTGCTGGAATATGCAAAAACGCACGAGTTAAAGCCGATTCCGGAAGAAAATAAAAACGCGCCGGACACGGAAACCGTTGTCTCGGCGCGGGAAATCTGGTTCAAATACGATAAGGACTTGCCCGATGTGGTCAAGGGTTTATCCTTGGAACTGCACAAAGGTGAATTTCTGGCCCTGCTCGGCGGCAACGGCACGGGCAAGACCACCACGCTCAAGCTGCTGGCAAGTCTGAAAAAGCCGTATCGCGGGGAGCTGACCATCACCGGCAGCGTCGGAATGCTGCCGCAGAATCCGCAGACGCTGTTTGTAAAAGCCACGGTGCGCGAGGACTTATTGGAGATCATACCAAAATCCGAACGGAAACCTGAGCGTCTCGCACAGGTCGTTTCGCTCTGCAAGCTGGCGGAGCTGCTTGACCGCCATCCCTACGATCTTTCGGGCGGCGAACAGCAGCGCGCGGCGCTGGCGAAAATCCTGCTTCTGAATCCGGACATTCTACTCCTTGACGAACCGACGAAGGGACTTGACGCGGAGTTCAAGCAGACGTTCGGGCAGATTCTGCGGACGCTGCGAGCGTCCGGCGTGGCGATTCTGATGGTCAGCCATGATATCGAATTCTGCGCGAAGTATGCCGAACGCTGCGCCCTGTTTTTTGACGGCAATATCGTCACCGAGGCTGCGCCGCGCGTGTTTTTCTCCGGCAACAGCTTTTATACGACCTCTGCAAACCGTATCGCACGGGATGTGCTGCCGATGGCAGTCACGCCGGAAGATGTGATCGCCGCCTGCGGCGGCGCAGTCGCGCCGGAACCGGCGCTGCCGGAGTATCAGCGTATTCCGCCTGCACCGGAGAAGGAAGCGCAGGTTCTGAAAAAGCTCCCGGTCTG
>ERZ835980.3851-NODE-3851-length-11060-cov-2.656429_pt1 | contig 11060 bp, 6 predicted proteins | sample MGYA00519943_ERZ835980 | MGnify/ENA primary metagenome ERZ835980 (study PRJEB31850, sample SAMEA3708791) | human gut metagenome | biome: human gut; feature: human-associated habitat; material: faeces | place: China | collected 2014 ... | reverse complement strand
TTGCCGGGGATGAACGTGCCGTCGGACACACCTTTGCGGATGTGTTCGATTTTGCGGGTGAGCAGCAGGTTGTCCTGCTCGTTTTCGAGATAGTCCTCAAGCCGGGCGAACTGGCTGGAGTCGAGGAACCGCACGCTGTAGTCCGGGGCGTGGGCGTATTTGAATTCCACCACGGTGGCGGTTTCCGGCGTGGACTCGCGCACCGGGGACAGCTCCTGTCCGATGATCGCGTTGATGAGCGAGCTTTTGCCGCGTTTGCGTTCGCCCACGATGACGATTTTGAACGGCTGGCGGCGCAGCATCTTGCGGAAAATATACAGCTCTTCGCGCAGGTCCATGTCGTCGAGCGTCCACGCGATGCGGTCGAGCGAATTGGCGAAACGCTCCATATCGGCGTTGAACTGGCTTGTTTCGGGCGCGAACCAGCCCGCGATTTCCTTCCGGGAAGGCAGGACGTTGGTTGCCTTGCGGTAGAGTTCGCCGAGGCTTTCCCCGACGTTGAGCCCGAGGCCGATGCCCCGGCCCGCGCTGCGTTCGAGGCGGGACTTGCGGAAGGCCCATTCGATATCGTTGACGAGCGACCGCGCCTTTTCGTCGATCCGTTCCTCCTGCCCCCCGATGCGGGAGAGCGCCTTCAGCATGGTGTCCACGAATGTGGAGGAAACCTTTTGGGCGTCGGCCTGGTTCGCCATGTCGCGGGCGATGTCGGCGGGATCGGACGGCGGGTCCAGGAGCGCGTAGTGGAGCTTGGCTTGCAGTTCGGCATGGAGGGCGCGTTCCCCGAAAATGGCCTGCGCCGCCTCCTGTACGAGCTGGTACTCCCGATAGGTGAGCATGTCGTCCGTCGTGGCGACCGCCGCAAGCAACAGCAGGATGCGGTCGTTGAAGGAGTCGCCGGGGATCGGCTGGATGGGTTGGGGGAGCATGGACAGCATGGAGGCTGAGGTGGGACGGGAGGACATGGGGAGGCTCCTTTGCTGGTCGGTAAACGGCCCGTACCTTTTGTACCTAGCCGCAACGCCTTTTTTTTTCAATGGCCGGGAGGGCGGCCCTGCCGGGCTCTCATCGTCTTGACTGAAATGGGATCCGCTTTACATATGATCAGTTAAGGCCGCGTGAAGAGTGAGGGCGGCCTTGCGCGCACAGACAGGCGTGTCTATGAGGAGGCTAAAGTATGAGTGTCGAATATAAGGATTATTACAAAATATTGGGTGTGGGGCGCGAAGCTTCCAAGGATGAAATCGCAAAAGCCTTCAAGAAGCTCGCCCGCAAGTACCACCCGGATCTCAACCCCGGAAACAAGGAATCCGAGGAAAAGTTCAAGGAAATAAACGAGGCGTACGAAGTTCTCAAAGACGAGCAGAAGCGGAAGATGTATGACCAGCTCGGGCCCAACTGGCAGCAGGGCCAGCAGTTCGGCGGCAATCCGTTCGGCGGGGGCAACCCCTACGGCGGCGGTACGCGCTTCACGTTCAACGGGCAGGAATTCGGCGGTCAGGGGTTTGACGGCTCCGGGTTCAGCGACTTTTTCGAAACCCTGTTCGGCAGCCGTCAGGGCGGGAGCGCCGGCGGCCCGTTCAGCGGCTATACGTCCCGTCCCCAGCGGGGCCGCGACATCGAGGCCGATATTTCCATCACGCTTGAGGACGCCGTGAAGGGCGGCGAGCGCAGCCTTACGCTTGAGGGCGGGGACGGCACCAAAACCCTGAAAGTGAATATCCCCGCCGGGGTGAAGGACGGCGCCAAGCTCCGCCTTGCCGGGCAGGGCTACGATTCGCCCAACGGCGGGCCGAAGGGCGATCTGTATTTGCGGATACGTTTCGCGCCGCATTCGTTGTTCCATGTTGACGGCACGGACCTCACCTACGAGGTGCGGATCGCGCCGTGGGAAGCCGTGCTTGGGGCGAAGGTCAAAGTCCCCACCCTTGACGGGAACGTCGAGCTTTCCATTCCCGCCGGGACCGGAAGCGGGAAGAAGATGCGTCTGCGCGGCAAGGGCCTTGGCCCGGCGAAGTCGCGCGGCGACCTGTATGTGCGGGTCGGCATCGACGCGCCGAAGGATCTCACGCCGAAGCAGCGTGAACTGTGGGAAGCCCTTGCGGCGGAAAAATAGCGCCGCGTTCCGTTTTTGAAGGACAACGTCAGGGGAGATGATTGTATGGAACTTTTGCAGAATACAAAGGATGTGCCGAGCCGCTCGACCCTTATCGTCTGGGGCGAATTCCTGGAACTGACCGGGACGACCCCGGATCGCCTTTCCGAACTGATGGACATCGGGTGGCTCAAACCCACGCGCACGGCGGAAGCCGCATTGTTGTTCCGGCAGGATGACGTATACCGTATCCGCAAGCTTGAGCGGCTGTGCAGCGATTTCGAACTGCACACGCTCGGCGGCTCCATAGTAATGGACCTGCTGGACCGTATCGCAACGTTAGAGTTGCGTATTCGTGAGTTGACAGATCGTTAGTACGCCTTATTGTTAGAGAGAAAGCGATAGTGATATCACTTTTGCAGTTGCGTTGCGTTCGGTCATTTTGTCTCGGGCGCCGCTGCTGCGCTACAACGCAATAGAGGTGAACCATTATGGATATCAACAGATTTACCGAAAAATCCCGTGAAGCGCTGACCACGGCGCAGGGGCTTGCCGCCCAGTACGGTCATCAGGAAGTGGACGCCGAGCATTTGGCGCTCGCTCTGGTGAATCAGGAAGACGGCTTTGTCCCCCGCGTTCTGGAGCGCGTCGGCGTCGCCCCCAAGGCGCTGGTCACGGCGCTGGAGGCGGTTCTGAAGAAGCGTCCTTCCGTGCGCGGGCCGGGCGCGGAAATGGGCACGATCACGATTTCGCAGCGGGTCGCCAAGGCTATCGCCAACGCCGAGGCCCTCGCCAAGCGTCTGCGTGACGAGTACGTCAGCGTGGAGCATATTTTTGCCGAACTGCTGCGCGAACCCGCCTCCACAGGGCTTGGCCAGGTCGCGGCGGGTGCCGGCTTGTCCGCCGATAAGTTCACCGAGACGATGATGGCTGTCCGCGGCCCGCACCGCGTGACCTCCGCCAACCCTGAAGAGAGCTATGAGGCGCTCAGCAAGTACGGGCGCAACCTCGTCGAAGCCGCCAGCAAGGGCAAGCTCGACCCGGTGATCGGTCGTGACGCGGAAATCCGCCGCGTCATCCGCATCCTGTCGCGCCGCACGAAGAACAATCCCGTGCTCATCGGTGAGGCGGGCGTGGGCAAGACCGCCATCGCGGAGGGGCTCGCCTACCGTATCGTCAAGGGCGACGTCCCGGAAGGGCTCAAAAACAAGACCATTTTTGCGCTGGACATGGGCGCGCTCATCGCGGGCGCCAAGTACCGCGGCGAATTTGAGGAACGGCTCAAGGCCGTGCTGTCCGAAGTGCAGAAATCCGAAGGGCAGATTATCCTGTTCATCGACGAGCTGCACACCATCGTGGGCGCGGGCAAGACCGACGGCGCGATGGACGCGGGCAACCTGTTGAAGCCTCTTCTGGCTCGCGGCGAGTTGCACTGCATCGGCGCGACGACCCTTGACGAGTACCGCAAGTACATCGAAAAGGACCCGGCGCTGGAACGGCGTTTCCAGACCGTGCTGGTGGAGGAGCCCTCCGTGGAGGACACCATTTCCATCCTGCGCGGCTTGAAGGAGCGGTTTGAGGTGCACCACGGCGTGCGCATCAGCGACTCCTCCATTGTGGAGGCGGTGGTGCTGTCCAACCGGTACATCACCGACCGCCAGCTTCCCGACAAGGCCATCGACCTGATCGACGAAGCGGCAGCCATGATCCGTACCGAAATCGACTCGCTGCCCACGGAACTGGACGAAGCCAACCGTAAGGTCATGCAGCTCGAAATCGAGCGCGAGGCCCTGCGCAAGGAAACCGACGACGCGTCCCGCGAGCGTCTGGAGAAGCTGGAGAACGAACTCCGCAACCTCCAGATGACGCAGGCCGAGCTCAAGGGCCAGTGGGAAAACGAGAAGGGCGTCATCAACGTTGTGCGCGATCTCAAGGGCGAGATCGAGCAGACGCGCCTTGCCATTGATGATGCGACCCGCCGCGGCGATTTGCAGGCGGCGTCCGAACTCAAGTATGCGAAGCTGCCTGAGCTGGAAAAGCGTCTCCACGAAGCCGAAAACGGTCAGGAAGCGCCGCGCCTGCTCAAGCAGGAAGTGCGCCCCGACGATGTGGCGGATATCGTGGCCCGCTGGACCGGCATTCCGGTCACGCGGCTGCTCCAGTCCGAACGCGACAAGCTCATCCATCTGCCTGACAAGCTCCATGAGCGCGTGATCGGGCAGGATGAGGCCGTGCAGGCCGTGTCCGACGCCGTGCTGCGTACCCGGGCCGGGCTGTCCGACCCCTCGCGTCCGCAGGGCTCGTTCATTTTCCTCGGCCCGACGGGTGTGGGCAAGACGGAGCTGTGCAAGGCCCTGGCCGAAGCGCTCTTTGACAGCGAAGAGAACATCGTGCGCCTCGACATGAGCGAGTACATGGAAAAGCATTCCGTGGCGCGGCTCATCGGTGCGCCTCCCGGCTATGTGGGCTACGAGGAAGGCGGCCAGCTGACCGAAGCCGTGCGCCGCAAGCCCTACAGCGTCATCCTGTTCGACGAAATCGAAAAGGCGCATCCGGACGTGTTCAACACCCTGCTGCAGCTCCTCGACGACGGAAGGTTGACCGACAGCCAGGGCCGCACGGTGGACTTCCGCAACACCATCGTGATCATGACCTCGAACATCGGTTCGTACAGGATGCTCGACGGCATCAATCCGGACGGCTCGTTCGCCTCGGACGTGTACACGGAAGTCATGGGCGAACTGCGCCAGCATTTTAAGCCCGAGTTCCTGAACCGCGTGGACGAGACGGTGCTGTTCAAGCCGCTGCTCCCCGAGCAGATCGGCCAGATCATCGACCTCCAGCTGCGTCGGCTCCAGAAGCGGCTTGAGGAGCGCAAGATCGCGCTGGAACTGACCGAGGCCGCCCACGAGTTCATCGGGGATGCCGCCTACGATCCGCACTACGGGGCCCGTCCGCTCAAGCGGTACCTGCAGTCCCACGTCGAAACGCCGCTTGCCAAGTTCATCATCGGCGGGCAGGTGCGCGACGATCAGCGGGTGGTCATCGACGCCACCGAAGAGGGATTGACCTTCGGCGTGAAGTCGGGCGATACCGTGCAGCCATTGTAACAAGATCGGAAGAGGGCGGAAGCGGAGGCGTTTCCGCCCCTTTCCTTTATGAACCTGAAAGGGCCATCAGCGGCGTTTGTCATGCTGATGGCCCTTTTCTTGACGGCGGTACTCCGCTGGTCGCGGATGCGCCTATTGCTTTTCCACAATCCCGAACGTGCCGTCGTCGTTTGCCGTGACCTGCAGTGAAATGATGCCGCTTGTGTTGCGGGCGATGTAGTCCTTGCAGCCCCTGACCATCACGCTCAACACGCCGGAAATATCCTCGGAGTCGTGCGTATGGTAGATGCTGGTGCTCCAGAGCTCTTTGTTCGTTTTGCTGCTGGCGGCGCTCAGATGAAGGAAGATGTCGCACTCCGTGACTTCCTTGGTTTCATCCTCATACCCGACCGTCCCGTAGGTTGGGGTCGTCGTGGTGGTTTTGGTATAGCGGCCCGTGGCCTTGTCATACGTGCCGTGCGTCTTTTCGACGGTCCCGGTTTGTCCGTAAATCGGCTTTTTGACGGTGATGTGCTTTGTGGATGTTTTGGCGGTGTAATCGATGGAAAGGAGTGCCGTGCCCCGGTTGCGGTCTTGCGTGAGCGAGAAGCCCGCTTCAGACAGGGTGCTTTTTACGTCCTGCTTGAGAAGCTGATAGGTCGGGTCGCTGTTTTGTTTTTTCGATGAGGCGATATAATAGGTATACTGGTCATTGGGGTAGGCGTGCCCGTCGGTTTCGGAAATGACCCGCATGGAGTACTGGGGAGAGCAGCCCGCCAGCAGGAAAAGGGCGGCCAGCAGGAAGAGGCGGGGGCGCGGGGGGATCTTGGCTGTGCACATGGGCTTACTTCCTTTCTTTGAGGCTGAGTGCGCCATCGTCGGATTCGCTGACGTCAAGCCATGTGTCGCCGGGGGTGGTTTGGGCGAGGTAATCCTTGGCGCCCATAACCATCATGTCCAGCATCTTGCGGTTGTCAAACGAGTTCCCGGTGTAGGTGACGATCGTTTCCCACATTTTTTTCTTCGTTTTGAGCGAATCGGCGGCAAGCAGCAGAACGATCTTGTTTTGGGCCACTTCCTTTTGGGTGTTCTTGTAGCCCGTAACGCCGTAGGTGGGGGTTGAAACGGATGTCTTGCTGGTTTTTCCCGTTAACGTGTTGATGTATTCCCCGGTACCTCTGGTTTCGACCCGCGTCACGCCGTAGACGGGTTCGGAAACGGTCGTCTGCCGGGCGACCGTTTGGCTCTTGTACCCCGCGAAAAGCACCGCCGTGGCATGGGGGAGGCTTTTGGTCACTTTCAGGCCCGCTTGGGGCAGGGCGCTTTCGAGGTTCCGCTTGAGTTCCAGAAAGACGAGATCGTCCTCTTGGCCCTTGACCGCCATGATATAGTAGACGTCCCCGATGCCGGCTTGGATGTCGCCGTTGGTGATGGCGTTGATTTTTATGGCGTACTGGTTGGCGACGCAGCCGGGGAGCAAAAGGCACGCCGCAAGCAGGGCGTACAGGCAGGGCCGTGGAAACGTCATGGATATGGCCTCCGGGGGAATGCGGCGTTGCCGCGTTGTCGAGCCTTGGCAGCCTCCGGAATTCCGCCTTGGGCGGGGTTTTGTTCCGGGAGGGATGGGGGTACGCTGCGGGGATGCCTTGGCGTCACCTGCGGCTGGGCGGGGCGCACAGGGCTCCGCCTTTGCGAAAGGCTTTCGCTCCTTACGCTCGGCCCCCTCTATCATCCTCTCATGCCTGTGACAATCAGGCGGGGAGGGCGGCGTTTCCTCCGCGTTCTTTCTTGACAACCGCGCAACCTTGAAGCACAATTTTTCGATTACACTTTGGTGTGGATATATAAGGAGCCTGTCCATGAGCGATTACAAAAAGAGCCTGAATCTTCCCGATACATCCTTTCCCATGAAAGCCAATCTCACCCAGCGTGAACCCGAAATGCTGCGCTGGTGGGAAGAGAACAATATTTACGGAACCATGCTGGAAGCTTCGGGCAGCCGGGGCTCTTTTCGTCTGCACGATGGCCCGCCCTACGCCAACGGCCATCTGCATCTCGGCCATGCCCTGAACAAGATCCTCAAGGACATCACCATCAAGTCCCGCAACATTCAGGGGCAGCAGTCCGTGTATGTGCCCGGCTGGGACTGCCACGGCCTGCCCATCGAATTGAAGGTTGAGCACGAGCTTGGCGAAAAGAAAAAGGAAATGCCGTCGTATGCGGTACGCCGCCGCTGCCGCCAGTATGCGGACAAGTTCATCGATATCCAGCGCAAGGAATTCAAGCGCCTTGGCGTGCTCGGCGACTGGGATCATCCCTACAAGACCATGCTCCCCGAATACGAGTCCGCCACGGCTACCGAGTTGGCGAATTTCGTGGAAAAGGGCAATGTGGTCCGCAGCAAGAAGCCCATCTACTGGTGTTGCTCCTGCCAGACGGCGCTTGCCGAGGCCGAAGTGGAGTATGCCGACCACAAGTCGCCGTCCATTTACGTCCGTTTCCCGCTGACCGACGACAGGCTCAAGACGGTCTTCGAGAACGCCGATCCGTCCCGCGCCTATGTGATCATCTGGACCACGACCCCGTGGACCCTGCCGAGCAACATGGCCGTGGCGCTGCATCCCGAATTCGAATATTCGCTGGTCGAATATGAGGGCAGCCAGTACGTGCTCGCCACGGAACTCGCCGAAAGCGTCGCCAAGGCGTGCGGCTGGGACATGGACGGCGTGAAGGCCGTGGGGACCGCTACCGGGCAGCAGCTTGAACTCGTCAAGGCCCGCCATCCGTTCTACGACCGCGAGTCTCCGTTGATCCTCGGCGGCCATGTGACGCTCGATGCCGGTACCGGCTGTGTCCATACCGCTCCCGGACACGGCCGCGAGGACTACGAAGTCTGCCTCCAGTACGGCATCGACATCTATTCCCCGCTCAACGATCGCGGCGAATACCTCGACAGCGTGGAGTTTTTCGCCGGATTGCAGGTGCAGAAGGCCAACCCCAATGTCATCGAGAAGGTCAAGGAAGTCGGCAACCTGATGGGGCAGGCCGACATCACGCACTCCTATCCGCATTGCTGGCGCTGCAAAAAGCCCGTCATCTTCCGCGCCACGACCCAGTGGTTCGTGAGCATGGAGGCCAACGAACTGCGCCAGAAGGCGTTGAAGGCCATCCGCAACGACGTGGAATGGATTCCGAGCTGGGGCGAGGAACGCATCTACAACATGATCGAGCAGCGCCCCGACTGGTGCATTTCCCGCCAGCGTCTGTGGGGCGTGCCGATTCTGGCCCTGTTGTGCGAAGACTGCGGAGAGGCTTGGAACGATCCCGAATGGATGCGCGACATTGCCGCCCGGTTCGCCAAGCATCCCACCGGCTGCGACTACTGGTATGAAGCCGATATGAAGGACATCGTGCCCGAAGGGTTGAAGTGCCCCAAGTGCGGCGGCCAGCACTGGAAGCGCGAATCCGACATCCTCGACGTATGGTTCGACTCCGGGACCAGCTTCGCGGCGGTGCTCGAAAAGCGCCCCGAACTGGGCTTCCCCGCCGACCTCTACCTTGAAGGCTCGGACCAGCACCGCGGCTGGTTCCATTCCTCGCTGCTCGCTTCCATCGGCACGCGCGGCGTCCCGCCCTACAAGGCGGTGCTCACGCACGGCTACGTGGTCGACGGCGAAGGCCGCAAGATGTCCAAGTCCATCGGCAACGGCATCGAGCTTGACGAGATCATCAGCAAGCACGGCGCGGAAATCATCCGCATGTGGGTGTCTTCCGTGGATTACCGCGAGGATGTGCGCATTTCGGCGGAAATCGTGAACCGCCTTGTGGACGCCTACCGCCGTATCCGCAACCCCTGCCGCTACCTGCTCGGCAACCTAAAGGACGTCACGAAGGCCGACCTCGTGGACGTGAAGGATATGGACCCGCTGGATCGCTATGCCCTCGACGTCGCCGCGCGCACGCACCAGCGCGTGCAGGACGCCTATCGGGACTATGAATTCCATAAGGTCTTCCATTCGCTGCACAACCTGTGCTCCACGGACTTGTCCGCGTTCTATCTGGACATCCTTAAGGATCGCCTGTATTCCTCCGCGCCCGCGAGCCGCGCTCGTCGTTCCGCCCAGACCGCGCTGTACCACATCCTGCTGATGCTCGTGCAGGACATGGCCCCGGTCCTGAGCTTCACGGCTGAGGAAGTGTTCCGCCACATCCCCGAAGCGCTGCATCCCGGCGCGAAGAGCGTGTTCGCCTTCCAGCTCATGGACGCGGATGCCTTCCTGCTGGGCGATGCTGACCGCAAGCGTTGGGAAGCCGTGCTCGCCGCGCGTACCGAAGTGACCCGCGCCATCGAGCCGCTCCGCAAGGCCGGAACCGTGGGCCACGCGCTGGACACCGCCGTGACCCTGTACGCCTCGCCGGAACTGCTGGAAGTGCTCGGCGGCATCGGCACGGACCTGCGCGCCGTGTGCATCGTGTCCCAGCTCCATCTGGCTCCGCTGGCCGACCCGCCGATCTCGCTCAGGCCGACATTGCCGAATGCGGCAAGCTGGCCGTGAGCGTGGCCAAGGCCGTTGGCGAGAAATGCGAGCGCTGCTGGATCTACAGTGACGAACTCGGCTCCGATCCCGAACACCCGACGCTGTGCCCCCGTTGCGCCGCCGTTATGAAGGAACTTGCATAGTGGCAGAGCCGGGTAAGGATACTCGTTATAGAGTTGTTTTGGGCGTCGGCGTCGGCGCGCTTGTGCTCGACCAGCTGACCAAGTTGTGGGTGATGGCGTCACTGCCCTATTATGGGGCGGTGACGGTCATCCCCGGCTTCTTTGATTTGGTGAATATCCGCAATCGCGGGGCCGCGTTCGGGTTCCTCAACCGGTCGGACATCGAATGGCAGTTTTGGCTGTTCTTCGCGGCTACGCTGGTTTCGGCGGGCGTGATCTTCATGCTCGCGCGCTCGGCGCAGCGCGGCGAAAAGCTGCTGTTCTGGGGGCTTGGCATGGTGCTCGGCGGAGCCGTGGGCAACCTTGTGGACCGCATCCGGTTCCGTGCCGTTGTGGATTTTCTGGATTTCTATGTCGGCCAGTGGCATTGGCCCGCGTTCAACGTGGCGGACATCGCCATCTGTTGCGGCGCGCTGCTCGTCTGCCTCAGCATGTGGCTGAAAGGTCCGTCCGGGAGGGCTTCGTGAGTCTGTTTTCGCTTGAATGGTGGCAGATCGCGCTGCTGTTTCTGCCTGCGTTGCTGAATTTGTGGGGCATCTGGCACGCCTTCAACCATACCTTTGAAACGCCGCTCGAGCGGGTGCTGTGGATGGTCGCGTGCGTGTTTGTTCCCGTCCTCGGCGGCGTGGCCTATGTGCTGTTTGGCTGGCGGCGTGCTCACTGACTTGAGTTCTCCCCGCAAAGGGCGTATCTTTATTATCCAAATCCTTCATTTCAGGGTAATACAATGAAAAAGCCGTATATCTTCCCCCTGCTTTTGGGCTCGCTCGTTCTGACCGGCTGTGCCAATGGCCAGATAGACGCCATGCAGATGCGTCTGAACCAGCAGGAGCAGCAGATCCGCCTTCTGAATAGCCAGCTTTCCGGCGTGCAGCCCGCACAGGCCGACACATGGGCGCAGGTTCAGTCCCTGCGTCAGGAAATGAGCGCCGTGAAAGGGCAGATCGACGACTTCAACAATGCGACGGCCGCCGCTGGCGGCCTTCCCGGTCTCGCCCAGCGCGTGAACAACCATGAGGCCGCGTTGCAGGCCATCGCCACGCAGTTCGGCATGGAACTGCCCGTGGCCGCCGTTCCGGGCGCTCCCGGCGCTGCGCCCGGCATGCCCGCCGCCACCGCCGCGGCCCCCGTGCCCGCCGCGCCCGTCATGCAGCCGCAG
>ERZ835980.3845-NODE-3845-length-11075-cov-3.254083_pt1 | contig 11075 bp, 8 predicted proteins | sample MGYA00519943_ERZ835980 | MGnify/ENA primary metagenome ERZ835980 (study PRJEB31850, sample SAMEA3708791) | human gut metagenome | biome: human gut; feature: human-associated habitat; material: faeces | place: China | collected 2014 ... | reverse complement strand
ATATAGTATATCATATCACTGAAATAATTTGAAGCGTTTTATTAAGAAATAGTATTACACACATTTGGATTTTTCCAGTAAGGTCTCGTCTGCAAATGCCATTCCGCCTTGCTACCCTCAAACTCTTCGGGCAGAGCCTATCGGGCAATAAAAAAATTGCTCCGAAGCATAACGCATCGAAGCAATTTTGGTGCAGCAAAGCAATCCAAATCCGAACCGGTATTCTTCTTTACGGCTTCTTTCACATCATCCAGGGTGATGGTTCTGGTGCCGTCCTTGTAGTTGAAGGTGAGAACCAGTTTATCATCGTACAGGTAAATGGCGTTCACAAAGGCATCGATCAGCATTTTGCGATGTGACTGCTGGCGTACATCCAGCTTGCGGAATTTGTGAAGCCAGAAGGTGACGAACTCCGGGCTGATTCTGGGCCTCACAATCTTTTCGTTGGCGATCTTGATTTCCAAATCTTCCTTGGCAGCTTCCAATTCCTCCAAACGGGTCTTGGTGGATTTGGTGAGAATGCCCTGCTGGATAGCGTTTAAGAGATTGTCAATGCCTCGCTGGGCTTCCTGAAGCTGGTGTTCGTACAGGGGAAGGTTGGTGTTCTCTCTGTCCTGCAAATCCATCACCATGGACACGATGGCTTCAATGGTCTGATCGTCCATGACCACCTTCATTACCTCGTTGACCACCAGATCTTCCAGCCATTGCTTTCGCACAGGCTTTTTCTTGCAGTCCGTCCGCTTCTTTTTTACAGATACGCACTTGTAGTAGTGATGAACGGTTCCGTTCCTGCTTTTGCCGCTCTCGCCACAGAGGTAAGCGCCGCAGTAACCGCAGAAGAGTTTCGTGGTCAGCAGGTAATCATCCTCGGCTTTGTGACGGGCCGGGGCTTTTCTGTTTTGCGCCAGCTTTTCTTGAACCCGATCAAACAAATCTTCTGGGACGATGGCAGGGATTCCGTTGGGAACGATAATGTCCCGGTATTTGTACTCTCCAATATAACGACGGTTACTGAGCATGTGCTGAATGCTGTTGAAGTTCAGAGGTTTTCCTAATTTATTGCGGATGCCATTTTCATTTAGCCAGTCACGCAGTTCCTTCATGGTCGCGCCTTTGTCGTATTTCTTGAACACATCCAGAACAAAGGGAGCGGTCAGCGGGTCAATCTGAAAATGCTGTTCCTCGTCGATGATGTATCCGATGGGTAGCGTGCCGCCGTTGAACTTGCACTTCAGCGCATTCTCCGTCCTGCCACGGATGACCTTTTCTGACAGATCCTTTCTGATTAAAATCAAAGATTTTAATCAGAAAATAGTATCAATGTGAAAACACAGAGAATACGACACCCGTTGCTTATCCATAGGGACAATACCGCTTTTCGGTGCAGGCGTATTCTTGAAGGAAGGCGATTTTTCCATCTACAGACCAACGGATCAGAGACAGTCCGTCGAAGCCGGTTGGAGCTTCCCCGGAAATCTGGCATTGAAAGTACCAGCGAACTACGGTGGTATTTTCGGAATTCAGAAATTCCTGGATGTCCCAGCGCAAAACCTGACCGCTCCTGTGCCAGTCCCGGAACCAGCGGGCAATCATCTCCCGCCCGTAATACTCCGGCCCCCAGCTCTCAATGTATGCGGCGTCCTCTGTGAAGAGATCGGAAAGCTCTGCTTCCCGGCTGTCCAGCCAAAGGGAAAACCATTTCCGAATGGTGTCTTCTCTCTGCTTCATTCCGCCAGTCCTTTCAGAAAATCGCCAATTTCTCCGGCGAGAATTTCGTGCCCTGAGTCATTGGGGTGCAGGCCGTCGGTGGTCAGCTTTGCGGCAATTTCCGGATCGTTTGCCCGGATAACGCTGGTTTCAAACAAATCCAGCAGAGGAAGGCCATAAAATGCCGCCGTATCCCGTATGACCCGAACATAATCTCTCAGCAGCCAACCGCGTTCCCCTTTGGGGATATTCTCTCCCATCCGGTGCAGGGGCGTCAGGACGACAATGATTGCGCCCGGAAACTGATTCGGCAGCCGGGAGAAAAGGAAATGACAGGCGCCGATAAAAGTGTCCGGCGTCCGGTCGGTTTCAGTGCCCATGGGAGCATCGCCATGCCCGTGATCGTTGGTTCCGCCGAACACCACAATGATGTCGGCATCGGGGTTCATTTCGGAAAACCGTCCGCAAAAATCCTGGTCAAATTTGGGCTCCCCGGAGGGAATCCGCTGCCGGGCAATTCTGGTGCCGCCGATGCCGTAATTCCGGGCTTCCGTCAGACGGTATTTCCGCTTCATCACGTCCACATAGCCCTTTTCCGGGGAAGTCGCGCAGCAGCCTTCCGTGATGCTGTCCCCTAAAAAGTTGATTTTCTTTCCTGTTAGTTCCATATTCATACGCTTTCGTTATGCGCGGGGCGTGTCTATGCCCCGCGCAAAGTGTTCAACGGATGTCCCAGACGCTGCGTACCGATACGCTGTCCACGCTGCCGCGGAGAATCTTCACGGCCTTTACACCGCCGTCCATGTCAAAGTAGTTGTCGGAAAGCACCACATCGGCACCTGCCTGAATCTCCACGCTCCGGGCATACCTCTTCGCGGTGACAATGATATCGTCATCCTTGACAAAGGCGTTCAGTTCTGGATCAGCAAAGCGGAAGTGCTTGGGAGCGCAGAAGAGGACGCTCCCCTCGCCTACCCCATTGCCCGCCTCATCCAGCAGTTGGTAGGAATAGTAGGTGTCATAAGTGCCGTAATTCGAGAAGTCCTGCTCCGGCAGCCAGACGGCGGACAAAGCGGGGACGGTCACATCGAAGCTGCCTTCCTCGATAACGGAAGCGTCCGGGCGGCGCAGACTCCACTTTGCCTTGCCCCGGAATTCCCGCATGGTCTCGTTGCTTACGTTCAGGTGGGCGGACTTTTTCAGGCCAAAAGGCTCGGCATTGACGTTGGTATTCTGGGAGAGAATGCCCTCCTCATGGCAGGAAATCAGCACAGGGGCAAAGAACCGCTTTTCATAGTAGTGCAGAGCCTTCCAACGGCCAAAGTAGTCGATGCTGGCCCAGCTGGCTACCGGCCAGCAGTCGTTGAGCTGCCAGACCACCGCACCCATGCAGCAGCCCCGGTGCCGCCGCCAGTGCTCGACACCGTACTGCATGGCCTGTGCCTGCAGCAGCTGGGAGGCGTATACCAGCAGCTCCAGACTGCGGGGATACAGGTACATCTGGGATAGATAGAACAGGATGCGCCCGTTGGCAGAGGCGTTGCGCTGGTGCTTCTCCATCACATAGGAGAATACGTTCCGATCCTCGGGCTCGGTAAAGCTTTCGATGGTTTCCATGCAGGGGAATGACTGGAAGCCAAATTCAGAGACATACCGGAACTGATGGTTGCGGTAGTCGGTGAAGGGGAGAAGACCGTGCCAGACCATCCAGTAGTGGACGTCGCCTCGGGTGGGATCCTGGGGATCGTCAAAGCTACCGCCGCTGGAGGGGCTGGCGGGCCAATAGAAGGCCTGGGGATCCTCTGTTTTCAGAACCTTGGGGATGATGTACTCGTACATCTTAATATAGTCGGCCTTCTGACGCATGGAGGTGACCCACTCGCCCTGGGCCACAAACTGCTCCATTTCATTATTGCCGCACCACAGGGCGAGGGATGCGTGGTGGCGCAGACGGCGGACGTTGTCTACAAACTCGGCGGTGATGTTCTCCTCAAACGCGTCCGTCAGATTGTACACGGCGCAGGCGAACATGAAGTCCTGCCATACCAGCAATCCAAGCTCGTCACAGATGTCATAGAAGAAGTCGTCGGGATAGTAGCCGCCGCCCCAGACCCGGATGCAGTTCATGTTGGCAGCCTTTGCGTCCTCCAGCAGACGGCGGGTGCGCTCCGGGTTGACTCTGGGAAGGAGATTGTCCTCGGGGATGTAATCGGCGCCCATGGCAAAGATGTCCACACCGTTGACGCAGTGGCTGAAGCTTTCGCCCCACTGATCCTTACGGCGGCTGACGGTCATGGTGCGAAGGCCGATGCGCCGGCTCCAAACGTCCAGCTCCTTGCCCTTGGCACACAGGGAAACGCTGAGCTGATACAGCGGCTGACCGCCGAAGCCGGCAGGCCACCAGAGCTGGGGATTTTGGACGATCAGCTCGCAGTCGGTGCCGCTGGCAGTGAGGACGGAGCCGTCGGGAGCGGTGACGGAAACGTTGACCCAGACCTCGTCATCGGTATAACGGTTCAGATTGGTATGTATGCGCAGACGAACCGTGCCGTCTTTATGGAACTGATCTACCCGAACGTCCTGAATACGGGCTTTTTCGATGCTGATGATGGAAATGTTCCGCCAGATGCCGGCGTCAGGCAGACGGGGACCCCAGTCCCAGCCGAACATGCAGTGGGCTTTGCGGATGTTAGGGAAGCCCACCATGGCATCAGAGCTGCCGTCTGCCACGGACTTTGCGTATGCTTCCTTAATATACTTAGTAGGAGAGCGGAAGGAGACGGTGATGGTGTTCTCTCCGGGATGGAGAACGGACTTAACGTCGAACTCCCAGATTCTGTGCATATTGCAGGCCTCACCGACGATCTGACCGTTGATATGGACGGCGGCGATGGTGTCCAGTCCCTCTGCCCGGAGCAAAACCTTGTCCCCGGCGAGAAGGGCATCGTCCACCTGGAAGCTGCGGAAATAGACAAAATCGTTGTCCATCAGCTTTAGGGCTTCCATTTCGTTGTCCCGGTAGAATGGATCGGGAATCCGCTCCGCGGCGAGCAGGTCATGGTAAACCGAGCCGGGGACGGTGGCGGGGACAGCAGCAAAGGGGGTGCCCGGAATTTCCAGCGTCCATGCGCCGTTAAGGGTGCGTGTTTTCATTGGCAATACCTCCGAATACGTTTTCGAAATTGACTTATTTACAAAATACACTATAGGACAATCATTCGTCAAAGTCAATAGTTTAATGGCGAAAATTTGACTCAGATTAAGCGTATTCCATAATTTATCAGCGGATTGCATAAAAATTCTTAAATTTCAGAAACCCTCTTGACAAAAAAATAAAATGGTGTTAATATAGCTGTACGAAAACGTTTCAGATATGCGGCCGATTGTTCAAAATGCACATGTCCTTGCGTTCGCAGACAAATTCAGACCCCGGAGGCCATTATGGTGACGATAAAGATGATTGCAAAGGAGTGCGGTTTCTCCATTGCCACTGTCAGTAAGGCGCTGAACGGCGCGCCGGATATCAGCGCAGAGACAAAAGAGACTATCCGCAAAGTGGCTTCCCAAATGGGTTATACACCAAATTCTGCCGCACGGATGCTGAAAACCAGCCGCTCGTATAATTTTGGCGTTCTTTTTGAGGATCAGGCCAACAAGGGGTTGACGCACAACTTCTTCTCCCACATTCTCAACAGCTTCAAGCATCGCGCTGAGGAACTGGGCTACGACATTTCCTTCATCAGTGACCACATGGGCGGTCAGGAAATCAGCTATGTGGATCACGCCCGTTACCGTAACTGTGACGGAGTGGTCATCGCCTCCGTGGATTATACGGAGCACGCCGTGGTGGATCTGGCGAACAGCGGCATCCCCGTTGTGACGATTGACTGTGTGTTTGAAAATTGCGGCAGTGTCCTGTCCGATAACGTGGGCGGGATGACGGAACTGGTGAAATATGCGTATAGTATGGGACACCGGAAGATTGCGTTCGCCTATGGAGAAGATACGCCGGTGACGCGCCGCAGAATCTCCGGCTTCTGCAGAGCCTGCAAGGAACTGGGGCTTTCCTTGCCGGACGAATATTTGGTTCAGAGCATGTATCTGGATCCGGAATCCTCGGCGGCGGCAACCCGGAAGCTGATGGAGCTTCCCGATCCGCCAACGTGCATCCTCTATCCCGACGACATCGCCCACCTTGGGGGCAAAAACGAGCTTGAGAAAATGGGCCTGTCCGTCCCGGACGATGTCAGCATCGTCGGGTATGACGGCATTGATTTCTGTCAGATGCTCCGCCCGAAGCTGACCACCATGCGGCAGGATGCCGAGCGGATGGGAGAGCTGGGAGCCGAGGAGCTGGCCAGAGCAGTGGAAGAGGGAAGATCCTACATCCCGGGACGCCATGTGGTTGGCGGGACCCTGCTCCCGGGCGAAACGGTGAAAAAGCTGACACCGTGATTTCATCCGGCAAAAAGGGATATCCCTTTTTGTGTCTTTCCTTTCAGGAAAGACATGATAAACCATTGTAGTTAATGGCCTTCCCCAAGAAGGTCAATAACAAAAATTAAAGGAGGAAACACAATGAAAAAGCCCATCGCGCTGCTGCTGACTCTGGTCATGGTTATTGGCCTTGCTGTCTGCGGCGGCTCCGCCGCTGCGGAGACGAAAGCACCCGTTACCACCGACCTGCCTCGTGACGAGACCCTGTACTTTGCTGGTCAGCAGTGGGGTACCGTCAACTCCTGGAACATCATCGGAACCAACCAGAATAACGCCATGGCCATCGCCGCTGGTGCCGGCTACCGTACCACCATGTTCGAGACCCTGTACATGTGGAACGTAATGACCGGCGAGCTGATCGGTCTGTTGGCCGACGGCGACTACACCTGGAACGACAACATGACTGAGCTTTCTGTCAATCTGAAGGAAGCCGCCCACTGGTCTGACGGCACGCCTGTCACCGCCGCCGACGTTGTCCGCACCTGGGAAATCAGCGTTGAGATCGGCAACGGCACCGGTTCTTCCTACGGCGCTTTCATCGACAGCATCGAGGCTACCGGTGACAAGAGCCTGGTCATCCACTGCAAGCTTGATGCCAGCGGCGCGCCTGTCAACCCCCTGAAGGTTCTGGACTTCCTGGAACTGGCTCCCATTGCGCAGGCTGCCTGGATCGACAAGGTCGTTGAGCGCTGCAACGGCGACGCCACCGCTATCCTGAACGACCCCGGTGATGATGTCGTTTGGTCCGGCCCCTACACCAAGTACTACTCCGACGATCAGAAGGTCGTTATGATCCGTGACGACAACTACTGGGGTCAGGACGCCTCCATGTGGGGTAAGCTCCCTGTTCCCAAGTACCTGGTTCACGTTATCTACGCTGATAACGCCGCTGGTGAAGTCGCTCTGAAGGCTGGCGAGGTTGACGTTTGCCAGCAGTTCATCGGCAACATTCAGAATCTGTGGCTGGAAGACGGCCTGCCCATCTCCACCTTCTATGACGAAGCTCCCTATGGTGTCTGCCTGACCATGCCTACCGCATGGTACAACATGAACCTCCCCGTTATCGCTGAGAATACCGCCCTTCGCAAGGCCATTGCCATGGCTGTTGACTACGATACCATCATCGCCAACGCCATGACCAATCAGTCCCCCAGCTTCTCTGATGTTCCCCGCTCCCTGATGAACCCCACCGACGGTGAGCAGGCTCTGTACGATCACGACGCCGTTGCCGATCTGCAGTGGGCAGGCAATGACATCGAAGGCGCCAAGGCTCTGCTGGACGAAGCCGGTATCGTGGACAGCGACGGCGACGGATGGCGTGAGTGGAACGGTGAGAAGATCTCCCTGAACGCTGTTTGCCCCAACGGCTGGACTGACTGGCAGGCCTCCATGGAAGTGGTTGCCGCTGCCGGTAAGAACATTGGCGTTGAGATCACCACTCTGTATCCCGAGTACTCCATCTATCAGACCGTGTTTGTCGATCCCGACCAGACTGAGTACGCCATCTTCATGTGGTCTCCCGATGCTTCCACTCCCTCCAATCCCTGGGGTCGTGTGAACCAGTTTATGGGCAAGGACTATGTGGGTATTGCCAACAACTGGTCCGGCAACTGGGGCCAGTACGTCAATGACGAGGCTGAGGCTCTCATCAAGAAGATCCCCACCACCACTGACACTGCTGAGCTGAAGGATCTGTACACCAAGCTGACCGAGATCTACCTGACCGAGGTTCCCAGCTTCTCCCTGATGTATCGTCCTTCCGTGTTCCACTGCGTCAACGAGTCTGTCTGGACCAACTTCCCCGCCGGCGATGACGGCCGGAACATTCCCCCTGCTGACTGCACCGATGGCTACGGTATTGCCGCGCTGTACGAGCTCGAGCTGGTCGGCTAATAGTTAATTCGAAGCGGCCATGCTCCTTCATGGAGCATGGCCCTTCCCGTTTTTATGCTAAAGGGGGAAAAGTAGCATGAAAGGCTACCGTAAATATTTTGGAAAAAAAATAATCTGGTTTCTTATTACTTTTGTCGTTGCAGTATTCCTCAATTTCTTTCTGCCCCGGCTGATGCCTGCCAACCCTGTCGCGGCCATCACCGGTAAAATGGCGAACGGTATGTCCGACGCCTCTGCCGTGCAGGAAATTTACGAGCGTTATGCAGAACAGTTCGGTACGAATAAGCCTATGGCGGAGCAGTTTCTGATCTTCTGCAAGAACGCCATCCACGGCGACTTTGGGCTTTCCTTCAGCCAGTATCCCAGATCCGTCAGCAACATTATTTCCAGCGCCATCATGTGGACGATCTGCCTGCAGTTGCCCGCGATCCTGGTTGGCTGGCTGCTTGGCAACCTGCTTGGTGCCCTGGCGGCGTACATCCGCAAGGGCTTTGACAAGGTTCTGCTCCCGACCTTCCTGTTTTTGGGCAACGTCCCGGCTTTCGGTATGGCAGTGATTCTTCTTGTTCTCTTCGCCGTGAAACTGAAATGGGCTCCCATTTCCGGCGGCTATGGTTTTGATATGATTCCCAATTTCAGCTGGAGGTTTATTTCCTCTGTGATTTCTCACTACCAGCTGCCCTTCTGGAGCATTGTCCTGGTTTCCATCGGCGGTCAGGCCGTGGGTATGCGCTCCATGTCTATCTATGAACTTAATGCCGACTATGTCAAGTATGCCCGGTTCCTTGGCATCAAGGATCGCAAGATCGTCGGTTATGTTTTCCGCAACGCCATGCTGCCCCAGGTCACCGGCCTGGCGCTGTCCATCGGCACCATGATCGGCGGCGCTCTGGTCGCTGAGATCATCTTCTCCTATCCCGGTCTCGGCAGCACCATGTACAGCGCCGTGACCGCGGCGGATTATCCCTTGATTTCTGCTACTACTCTGATTATCACCATCATGGTTCTGATAGTGACGTTCCTGCTGGACATCATCTACGGCTTTATCGATCCCAGAGTCAAAGCCGCCCAGTTTGACAGCTAAGGGAGGAATTAAAAATGAAGAATACACTGCGCCAGATTTTTCATTCCCCCAAATTTGTGGTTGGTTTTGGCATTTTTGTGTTTATCCTTCTGATCATGCTGATCTATCCCATGTTCAACCCCGGAAACCCTCTGGAAATGATTGGCGTTGGCACCTTCGCATCTCCCGGTACTTACGTTTCCCTGTATGACGCCGTGGGCACCGACACCGAGACGCTGCGCCTTTCCGACGCGGACGATAACCGAATCGCGAAGGCTCTGTCCGCTGAGGACAGGGTTGCCATGGTGGAGTGGTTCACCGCTATGGGCATCGACGTGTCCGGACTGGACATTAACGACACCGACGCGTTGGTGGATTTGTGGAACGACAATTACGAGGTTACCGCCAAGCCTGCCGGCATGACCATGGCAAAGCGGAACTATTACAAGCGCCTGAATAACGCTCTGCTGGAGCTGCGCTCCGCTGACGTGCGGATTATCGCCGATGAGAATGATGAGGGCGATCTGGAAAAGGTGAATTCCATCAGCAAAACCGACTATGTCAACATCCGTGCCGTTGCCAACGTCAAGACTCTGCCGCTGGGCACCGACAACTTCGGCCGCGACGTCCTTAAAGAGCTGGTGTCCGCCTGCGGCACCTCCATCAGAATCGGCCTGATCGCCGGTGCCGTTGCCACAATCATTGGCCTGACCCTGGGCCTGCTGGCCGGTTACTTAGGCGGCTTTGCGGACGATCTGATTATGTTCATCACCAACATTTTCACCGTTATCCCCAGCTTCATCCTGCTGATTTTGATTTCCTATTCCATCGGTCAGGAACAGCGCGGCGCGGCGGTGGTCGCGTTGGTTATCGGCTTGACCTGGACCGCTCGTTCCGTCCGTTCTCAGGTCATCAGCCTGCGCAACCGTGACCACGTCAACCTGAGCAAGCTCTCCGGACACAGTCTGGTTCGCATCGTGCTGACGGATATCCTGCCCTACATTGCTTCCTATGTCGTCATGGCTTTCATTCTTCAGGTTTCCTCCGGCATCCTCAGCGAAGCACAGCTGTCACTGCTGGGTCTTGGCCCCAAGACCACCGAGGTGCCTACGCTGGGTCTGATGATGAACTGGGCCATGCTGTATTCCGCGCATACCAACGGTTCCTGGTGGGCTTACTTCCCTGTGATTCTGACCATCACCCTCATCTCTTTCTCTTTGAATCTGATGAACACGGGTCTCGACCAGGTATTCAATCCCACCCTGAGAGACTAAGGAGGACGACGCAATGGGTAAAGTAATGCTGGAGGTCAGAAACCTCAAAACCAAATATGTGACCCGCTTCCACGAGGATGTTTACGCCGTGGACGGCGTCTCCTTCAAAATCGAGGAAGGCAAGTCCCTGGGCATCGCGGGCGAGTCCGGCTGCGGAAAATCCACGCTGGCGCTTTCTATGATGGGCTACTATTTCCCGCCTCTGCACTATATGAGCGGCGATATCGTCATCGACGGCAGAAATATCTCCGGCATGAAGCCGGATGATGTCCGTAAGAGCATCCTCGGCACGGAAATTGCCTACATTCCCCAAGCTGCCATGAACGCCCTGAACCCAACCCAGAGAATCATCCGCTTTATCGAGGACGTGGTGCGGGCACATGACCCCAAGAAAGACAAGAAGCTGATCCGGGAGTTGGCGGAAGCACGGTTTGCGGAACTGGGTCTGCCGCCCGAGGTGCTGGATAAACACGCGGTGGAGCTGTCCGGCGGTATGAAGCAGCGTACCGTCATCGCTGTGTCTACCATTCTGAACCCCAAGGTTCTGATTGCCGACGAACCTTCCTCCGCGCTGGACGTGACCTCTCAGAAGATGGTTATCAAGATGATGCGGGAGCTGATGGAAAAGGGCTATATCA
>ERZ835980.3841-NODE-3841-length-11091-cov-3.206144_pt1 | contig 11091 bp, 10 predicted proteins | sample MGYA00519943_ERZ835980 | MGnify/ENA primary metagenome ERZ835980 (study PRJEB31850, sample SAMEA3708791) | human gut metagenome | biome: human gut; feature: human-associated habitat; material: faeces | place: China | collected 2014 ... | reverse complement strand
CTTTTTTATCTGTTTGTAATGCTAATTCGATATCTTTTGTATCTACATTTTTAGCAACTTCTAATTTTATTTCTTCTTCCATTTTATTTTCTCCAATCTTTTTTATAATTATATTTAAAATTTTATAAACTATTTATTTCCTAAATATGAAATTAATTGTTCATATACATTCATTTTTAGGCTTGATACTGTACTTATTATGCTTTGTGGTATTCCTTTTACATTTACTTGTGTTACATCATAATTTCCACCTGTTACACCTGTTCTAAATCCATATTTTGACCATGCAATTTGTTGTATCTCTTTATCTTCATAAGCTTCATAATACTCATCTCCTGCTTCATCAAATGATGCTATACAATGTGAGTTCCATATTGTTGGTGTTGGATATAATATTCTCATCTTGTCTTTTACTTGTTTCCATCCATCTGGATTTGAATTTGCAAAGTCTATTACACTTTTTTCATAATCAACAATCATTGGCTTTCCTCCAACTCCTGTTTTTAAGTATAATTCAAATAAATCTGCTGGTGTATTGTTCATATATCCTGATTTTGTGTAAAATTCTTTTAGTTTGGGTAAATTTTCTGCAACTGCTTCATCTGTTATTTCTCCATCACACATAATTGAAAGTAATAATCCATAATATGTTGCACCAGGTGATGATGTAACTGGATCTGTTGAGTCTATATTTATACTTCCATATAACATATCTACTCCAATGTCTTTCCATTTCTTTCCTTCAAGTATATATGATATTAATTTTGGCATATCTGTTATATAATATACCCCATCTTTTTCTGTTACTATTTTTTGTTCTATTAATGCATCTACAACTGTATCCCAACTATATATTACAATTGGAGTATTTAATGTTAATCCACCTTTTTGAACTGTATATCTTGCTGATTCTCCTTTTGTTGTATCTGGTGCTAATTTATAATAATCATAAAATCTTTGATCAGAACAGAACATTACATCATATTTTGTTCCATCTTCTCTTACTAATGGATTTTTAATTAGTTTTCCATTACTCCATGAATCATATATAACATTTAGTCCATATTTCTTTTTCATTATTTTATTGACTTCTTCATCTGCTAAGAAATTTTCTTTTCCTCCACCTGTTGCAACATATACTGTTTTTAAGTTTGATTCCATAATTGATTCTCCATTTGTTGAAAAGAATTTTATTCCTATTATGATTAAGACCAATATTATTAAAATTCCAAGTCCTATCCAGACTTCTTTTCTTCCTCTCATATTTTTTATCTTCCTTTCTTTAGGCTTTAATTATCTATATTTAAACTTACTTCCTATTTTTTTATATTTATATCTCCTAAAAATCCATCAGATTTTAACATTTCTTCAAATACTTTTAATTCTGCATCTGTATCTATAATCTCTGCTTGATACATATTATTTAATTGTTCATGAAAAGCTTCTTTTATTTTTGCAATCATATCTCTTACAGACTTCATAAATTTTTGACTTTCTTCTGAATTTAATTTTTGATTTTCAATTTCATCATATCTTTGCAATATTTTTATTGTTACTGGTAAGTAATAATTTATAAAATTATTTACTTGTGATAGTTTTCCTGGATTTTTTGATAAAGTATCAATTATCTTATTTGATGTATTACAAATATCTTGGACATTTGCAATTAATTCTCTGTCTTCTAATTGTTTTGAAATATCAAAAATTTGCGTTGTTTGTGATTTTGCATTTTTTAGTATTTCATATAAATTAGTATTTTTAGTTGAATAATCAATTTTACTTCTATCTTTAAATATTAAGGTTCCGGCTCCATATGCCACTGCACTTATTGCTAATGATGGTACTAATTGAACTCCAAGAGCTAAATATGGTACTGCAAAAAATGTTCCACCTAATATTGCAGAAAAAATATATCCTTTTTTCATTATGTTTTCCTTTCTTTCTAGTTATATCCCCTTACTTGTTTAAATGCTTCTAATAAATTTGTTCTTCCATCAAATACTTTTGCATTTGTTAAATTTGCTATATCTTCTAATTGTGTTTTATCTGCTGATCCAAACATTATGCTAAATATTGGTATATCTTTATTTATTTGTCTATATACTGATTGAAGTTGGGTTAATCTATTATAATTTGATTCACCATCTGTCATTAATACTACTGATGTATTATACTTTTCTAAGTTTTCTTTATTTAATATATTTAATCCTTCAATTGCTGGTATATATATATCTGTTCCACCATTTACTTTTGTTGATGTTATTTGATTTATTAATTCTTCTGTTTTAGTTCCATCTTCTGTTGTATATTCTCCAAGTATTTCATGATTAAATGGTATTATTGTTATTTTGTCTTTATTTGAAAATTGTAATAAATCTTTTGATGCTTCTTCTTCATTTAAGATATATTGCATTGCTTCTATTAATTGTTTGCTTCCACTTCCATACATACTTCCTGAATAATCTAAACAAAATACAATATTTATTGGTTTTCTTAATTCTGTTTGATATATTCCTAGTGCTGTTTTTATTACTGCTGTACTTGGATATTTTACTGGCACAATATATTTTGTTGTATCTATTCCCCAGTTTGGATTAAATACTGTTTTATCTGCATTTTCATTTATTCCACCAAACCAAACTCTTCTTCCTGTTTTCACTAATTCAGCTTGTCCTTCATTACTTAATATGTAATTTTGTATTTTTTTAAATTCTTCTAGCTTAGCATCATCTTTATTATCTATATATGCAAATGGTGAATCTGATATTGAAACCCCATCTTTAGTATATATTGCATATAATGGTTCTTCTCCTTTTTGTTCTAGCTGTTTATTCATATTTATTAATGATGTTTCATAAGTTATTAATGCTTCATAATTACCTTTTAAAAACATTTTTTGTAAAAATTCATCATCTCCTGATGATCTTTTTACTCCTGAATATAATTGAATTAACTGATCTTTTAACTCCTCATTTTGTAAGTTTTCTTCTGTTAATATTTCAGGATTTCCTGCAAGTGTTGTTAAAAATCCTAAATATGCTGTTGCTCCTGTATTTGTTTGAGTTGGTGATGACATATTGAATTTTAGTTTTCCTTGGTTTATTGCCTCTAATATGTCTTTCATATAAACATCTTTTCCTATAAATCCTAATTCTTCAGCTTTTGATTTTTTTATTCCAAATACTACTGGATTTATACTTGTTGATTTTGAATTTGTTGTTTTTATTTTGCTATCTAGCATATATAACCATATTGAATTTGAACACCATACTGCATCATATTTTTCACCATTATTAAGTTTTGACATTATTTCAATTGTTCCTGCATAATCTATGCTTACATCTATATTATTCTTTTTTGCATAATTTTGTATGATTTCTTCTATGTCTTTGTTTTCTGTACTTGATATTATTTTAAATGTATTATCTGAATTCGTTTTCTCTGTGTTTTTTATTGTTGTACCTAATTCTTCCCTCATACCTTCAAAAAAACATATCATAATAATAAAAATAATAAAAATTAAAATAATAGATTTCTTTTGTTTTTTCTCCATATTTTCTCCCCTTTCTTACATATACAACTTTATCATTAATCTCTTAATTTTTCAATAGAAAAAAACTAATAGGCAAAAATTAATAAAACTTTTGCCTATTAGTTATATTTTTACTTTAATTTACTTTTGAAAAATTTTGCTATATTACCACTCATAAAAAATACTATAGCAACTATAACCAATGCTACAATAATATCCCAAAACAAACTTCCTGTTGTAATTTTGATTTTTCTAGGAATACTGTAAAAAAGGAGCATTGTTGTAATAAAGCATATCTCTTCAGATACATTTGAGTCTGAAAAAATCACATACCAAAAATTATTTTTAGAAAATGTTTCTATATCTGTTTTCTTTATTTTTCGAACAATTCTAATAATGATAATAATTGCTAATACTACTAATGCTATTAATACATTAATAATTCTAGGAAAAGTCCCTAAAAGTGTTATTATTGCTAAAACAATACCTGTTATTGTTAAAATTTTTTCAACATTTGTCGTTTTACATAATTCAATAATCCGTTTTTCAAAATCTTTCATAATTTGCCTCCCATAACATTTGTTGGTGTATATTCGTTCTATATGTCAACTCCAAATAGGAGATAAAAAAGTTAATGTTTGTATTTTATCATTTTGCATTGATTTTGTCAATTAATCCACATGATTCTTTGCCTTCACCACAATATTTATCTGTTATACATGTTGGACCAAGTCCTTTTCCTATTAATGGTGCTACATATTTTACTTGTCTTACCATTTCTTGTGTAATAAATCTAATTTGCCATTGTGCCTTATTACAACAACGCATTCTTGAAACCCATTGTAAATTTCTAGCATTCATTGTTGTTATAACATTTAACATTTGTGCCCCAATATAAAAATATATTAAATCTTCTTCTGCAATTCCTTGTTCTTTAAATTCATCAAACATTTTTATATTTTCATTAACAGCTTTTTGATATACATCATTTGCGTTTTTCTTTATTGTTTCTGGTGTTATATAATTTTTCATATCCCATAATGGTACAAATTCTGGTATTAGCAATGGATGCATTCTATGTCTTGTTAAATGTGTTAATATTGATAATGAAATTGGAATTTGAAAACTAAAACTTACTTGTTCTAATTCTCTTTTTTCTTCTTTATGAAGAATATTTTGCATCATTTTTTCTTTTGCATTTTCATCTTTTTCTTCTAATTCTTTTAATATCTCATCAGCCATTTTTTCTGAACATTGATAATGATACATTATATTACTTTCTAGTACAACATCATCTGCATTTGGTGTATAACTTAAAAGTTCTGGCTTTTCTAATATTTTTATTTCTGGTTTTTTAATCATTTTTTCTAAATATTCAAATTGATTATCACTATTCATTTTTGAATTTTCTATACATTCTGTTAAATATGGTACTTTTTCTTTTATAATTTCATATAAGATTTTTCCAAATTCATTTAATTCCTGTATTCTACTTAATCTTCCATATATAAAAGATTCAACCATCTTTTCTAATTCTCTTGCATCTAATCCCATTATTATATTACTATGAAAACAATATGGTAATATAAATCTTGCATCTTCTACGTCAATTCCTTTGTCTACTAATTCGCCATATGTATTAAATAAATATTGCATATGTTTTTGGTATTTCTCTTTTAATTGTTCATTTTGTGGATGTATATTTAAATTTGAATCTCTAAATTCTGGTGTATAAAATCCAGCAGTACGAAAATCTACTTCTCTTCTAGATTTTATTGTAAATGAAGTTAATCTATTTCCAATAATTGTTTGTTCAATAATTGGCGTTACATCTGATATGGCAAATACTAAATAATCATGTTCAATAATTGATTTGTGCCCCATTGAAATAATTCTTTTTATTAATTTTAAATTTTTTTCATAGTCATTACAATTTTCTAATACTTCGAAAACATTTCCTTTAAATCTTGATAATTTTCCTGCTGCAGCTACTTTTTGAATTCTTTTTTCTAATTCTTCTTTTTCACAACTACATAATAATTCTACCTTCATTTTATACCTCTTTTTTTATAATATTTTATCTTTTTAAATATATCATAATGATTTTTTATTTTCAATAATTTTAAATTTTTTTAATTTAGGTATTACATTTCAAAATTTTTTATGCTATAATAGCGCCTGCGAGTAGCTAAGATATATAGCGGAAATCCAGCAAATTGGGTTTCCGCTTTTTTTATGTGCTAGTAATGATCTCTGAACTTCCTAGTATATAAGAGCTACAATAATATTTTATAAAAGGAGGACGTTATGGAAAACGTTAAACAAAACAAAATGGCTGACATGCCAATGAAAAAACTTTTCTGGAAAATGGGATTACCTATGATTATTTCCATGGTTCTACAAGCATTATACAATGTTGTAGATAGCATATTTGTTACAAACATGGGAGAACAAGGTGCTATTGCAAATCAAGCTTTAACATTAGCATTTCCTATTCAAATTTTAATTATTGCTATTGGTGTTGGTACAGGAATTGGGCTAAACACATTACTTTCTAAAAATCTAGGAGAAAATAATAAAGAACAAGTAAATAAAGTTGCTGGTAATGGTATTTTTATTAGTATTTGCATTTTTATATTATTCTTTTTATTTGGAATGTTTGGATCAAAATGGTTCATTTCTTTATTTTCTGCTGGTAATGAAGAAATAATTTCTATGGGAACAACGTATTTAAAAATTTGCTGTTGTTTTTCACTAGGTTCTATTGCATATACAGCATATGAAAGATTTTTACAAGCAACTGGTAAAACTAATTTATCTGCAATAGCACAAATATCTGGTGCAATTGCAAATATTGTATTAGATTATATTTTTATTTTTCCATTAAATATGGGTGTTGCTGGTGCTGCTTGGGCAACAGTAATTGGACAATTTTTATCTTTATTTGTCGCAATAATATTTCATTACACTGTAAATAAAGAAATTGATAAAAATTTAAAATACATAAAACCTGATTTATGTTTAATAAAAGGAATTTATAGTATAGGCCTTTCTGCTGCAATTATGCAATCATTACTTTCTGTTATGATGGCTGGAATGAATGCTATACTAGGAACAGCAAAAGCCGATCCAACAATATTAGTAGGATCTTTTGGTATATATTATAAAATTCAAAATATTGCTGTGCTTGCATGTTTTGGATTATCTAATACTATTATTACAATATTATCATTTAATTATGGTATGAAAGATAAAAAAAGAGCTGATGATTGTATTAAATATGGAATTATAGATACTGCAATTGTCACTTTAATAATCACTGCATTATTTGAAATTTTTGCTAATCCATTATCAAAATTATTTGGATTATCTGGTGGGTCTACAACTCAAATTATTGATGTTTGTTCAACAGCACTTAGAATTTCAAGTATTGGCTTTGTATTTATGGGATTTTCTATTGCTGTTCAAGGTATTTTACAAGCTCTTAGATATGCTGGTAAACCTCTTATAATTTCATTATTAAGATTAGTTATATTTGTATTCCCTATCGCATATTTATTTATATTATCTGACAATGTTATAAATTTAGTTTGGTGGACATTCCCTATTTCTGAAATTCTTACTGCTATAATTTCAGCTTTCATATTGAAAAATGCTTACAAACAAAAAATTGCAGTTTTAGAACCTACTGTTTACAAAGATAATCTAGTTATTTCAATATCTCGTGAACATGGTACAAATGGTAAAGAAATTGCAAGAAATGTTGCAAAACAACTTGGAATTGCATTTTATGGAAAAGAAGAAATTAAAGATTTTGCAATTAAACATTCTTTAGTAGGAAATTATAATGATACTGATAAATTATATAATGATTTCTTATCATTAGAAGCAAATGGTGATTCTATTATCAAACAAGCTAATGTTATAAAAGAAATTGCTAATGCTGAAAGTTGTGTAATTGTTGGAAGATCTGCTGATTATATTTTAAGAGATAACAAGAATTTAATTAAAATATTTCTTTATGCTCCTGAACAATACAAAATAGAGACTATAAAAAGACTTTATAATGATAATGATTCAACAGCAAAATCATATATTAAAAAATCAGATAAAGCAAGATCTACTTATTATGAAGTTATCTCAAATCAAATATGGGGTAATAAAAACAATTATGACATTTGTTTAGACTGTCAAATTGGTAATGATGAAATTGTAAAAATAATTTGTAATTATGTAAAAAATAAAATGAAAAATTAGGAATATTTTTCTGTTGGCATTTTGCCTGATACTATTGATTTAACTTTAAACGTTACTGATGAAGCAAGAAAAATTTTACACTATTGCGAAGAACATTTGATAGATATTCAATCTATTAGAAAACAATTGCAAAGTGTAGATGAAAGAACCAAAGCATTAACAGAACTTGCATTGAACAGATTTGTAGCTAATCATGATGTTGGATGTACATATATTCTTCAATCTGATTTACTTCCTTCTGAAAGAAATTTGGATATTGTAAATCACAAATACATAGAGGTCATACCAATTCTGCTGGATTTAAAATTGCAATTAATTCTGATTTGAAAACAAGTTTAAATTATACTTTTGATTTATTAATTAATGCTATTTTGAATTCATAAAATCCAAGCCATAGTCTTTTTTGACTATGGCTTAATATTTTTCATTTTAGAACATATCATAAAACCAAAAGAGTTCCTCTGAATAAATAGAAGAACTCTTTTGGTTTTTCGGATTTATGAACTTTTTATACTATTTCACTTAACAGTAAAATAGTATTTTTGAATATCATCTCCATTTTCAATACTGACACAGTATGTAACTGTATGGTCATGATCAAAATAACCCACCGCTTCAGGCTTAATCGAATACTGCTCATTTCCTAAAGCAATAATATCCTTATCTTCCCACTCCTTTCGGATTGAATTATAAGTTGAAACTGAAATCTTGCTATATGGTCCTTTCAAGTCAATGACATATTGAGTGTCAGCTGCATATGGCTGAATTGACACCCCTTTCAAACTAGTTACATAATCATTGTAAAGATTCATTGTACAATTATTGGATTCATTGTTAGACATCCGATAAACTTTTAACTTTGTACTTTTATCAGATATCAACTTAGGTGCTAACATAGCGCTCGCATAAATCAAAATGAAAATCAAAGCGCCAATAGCGATTGCACGTAAATAATTCCGGAAACGATAAAAATTCGACTTTTTCATAAAAAATCCTTTCCTCCACACTACAGTGGAAACCCATTAATAATTTGTATAATAGGTTATTGCTCAACAAAGCAACGTGCTATTTAACTTATTTTATCACACTTTACATAATTTGTAAAGTGTAGTAAGCCTTGCTCTAGTCTTTATACATTTTTACAATATCATTAAAACTCATTTTAGTGCCATAATTTAAAATTGCATTTGAATAAATTTTTATAGCTATTTTTGCAATTATAATACCTGTTATTAATAAGATTACAATTGAAATTATAACATCTGTTGGCTTAGCAAGTCCCATCATTATTCTAAATGGCATACAAAATGGTGATGAAATTGGAAACATTGATGCAAAAACATTCAATTCACTCGCTGGATTCATCATCGTAAAATATGATAAATAAAATCCTATTACTGAAAGGATTGCAACTGGTCCATTTGCAGATTGAATATCTTCTGGTTTACTAACTGTTGAACCTGTTAAAGCATATAATAAAGCATATTCAAAATATCCAAATATAAAATAAATTATTGTTATAATTCCTAAATATGGTGTTATTTTTGATACATCTATTATTGAATCCAATATACCTGGCTCTAAAAATGTTTTTGCACTAATTAATGCTGTTCCTACTAATAATATCATTTGTAATAATCCAACAATTCCTATTCCAAGTGTTTTTCCTAATACAATTGTCTTTGGAGATGTAGATGTTACAAGTGTTTCAATTATTTTTGATGTTTTTTCTGTTGTAATTGAACTTGATACTTGATATGCACAAAAATATATTGCATAAAATAACACTAATGAAAGTAACATCATAGCATATACATTTCCACTTGCCTCTTCATCAGTTTGTTCTAATGCAAATTCAAAATTTGGAGTAATAGATTTCAATTGTTCTTCTGTTAATCCCAATTTATTAATTTGAATATTTGTATATAATGTATTTAATGTTGAAATAATGTTCTCTGGTACTCCTGACATCATTGTTGCACTTTTTACTATATATTTAATTTTTATATTTTCATCTTGTTTTTCTACTATTATTGCAGAATCAATTTCTTCATTTTCTATTTTTTCTTTTATTTTTTCATAATCTTCATTTAAAATCTGAATTTCATATCCTGTATCTAAATCTTTTAAACTTTCAAGTGTTCCTTCAAATACATTTCCAGAATCAATTATTTCAATTTTATTTGCATCTGAATCTTTATTTAACATTTTCATAAAATTTGGTATGTTAAATCCAACTACTATCATTATCAAAAATATTATTGTTGTTATTATAAATGATTTTCTTTGTAGCATATCTTTCATTGTAAACTTTGTTACTATAAATAAATCTTTCATTTTATTCACCTACCTTTTCTATGAAAATATCATTTAATGTTGGCTTCATTATTTCAAATTTATTTATTGTTATTCCTTTTATCACTAATTCTTTTAATAATTCATGTGCCTTTTGTTCATCAAATATTTTTACTGTATAACTATAATTTTTTATATTTTCAATTTCAAATCCTAATTTTTTAATATCTGTCTCTATATTCTCATTTGTTTCAATTTGAACTCTGTTTGCTGGATATGTATCTTTTATTTCTTTCAAATTACCTTTTATGACTGTTTTTCCTTTATTTAAAATTAATATATCTGAACAAAATTCCTCAATTGTAGACATTTGATGTGCTGACATTATTATGTATTTTCCATTCTTTATTAAATTAATAATAATATTTTTTAGTATTTCTGTATTAACTGGATCTAGTCCACTAAATGGCTCATCTAATACCACTAATTCTGGATCATGTATAATTGCAGTCATAAATTGTATTTTTTGTTGATTTCCTTTTGATAATTTTTCGGCTGGCATCTGCAAATATTCTTCCACCTTTAGCACTTTAGCCCATTTGTTTATTGAACTAATTGCTTCTTCTTTTTGCATTCCTTTTAATTCTGCAAAATACATTAGTTGGTCAAATATTTTTGTTTTTGGATATACACCTCTTTCTTCTGGTAGATATCCAAATTTGACAGATTTTCTATCTACAGTTTTTCCTTTCCAAGTAATTTCTCCGCTATCCTTTTTTATAATTCCAAGTAGCATTCTGATTGTCGTAGTCTTCCCTGCTCCATTAGTTCCAAGCAAACCATATACACCTGGTTTTGTTAAACTAAAGGAAATATTGTCTACAGCCTTTTTACCAGCAAATGATTTGGATACATTTTTTAATACTAAACTCATTTACTTTTCCCCTTTTCTCTATTTTTAATTATTTTCTTGATACCATTCTGCAAATTTTTCCATAGCAGAATAA
>ERZ835980.3837-NODE-3837-length-11107-cov-3.926801_pt1 | contig 11107 bp, 9 predicted proteins | sample MGYA00519943_ERZ835980 | MGnify/ENA primary metagenome ERZ835980 (study PRJEB31850, sample SAMEA3708791) | human gut metagenome | biome: human gut; feature: human-associated habitat; material: faeces | place: China | collected 2014 ... | reverse complement strand
AAGAAAAGAGGTATAAGATTTATGGACAAGGAATCAGAAGCAAAAAAACAAGAAAGTGAGCTTTTAAGTGAAGTAGGAGAAGACACAACAAAATATGGAGAATTCATATCATCATATTTTGCATGGGTATCATTACCACAACAAAAAGGGAGAGTAAATGAATTAGAAGAAATGACAAAAAAAGAAGAAAAAAATAGATAAAGTTAGAAAAAATAAAATAAACAGAGAAAAAACAATAAAAAGAAGCTTTAAAGGTCAAAGAAAGTCAAAAAACATATTTGCAAAATAACAAATATGGAGTATACTTGTAATGTAAGTCAAAGAAAGTCAAAGTCAAAAAACAAAATAAGAAATGACAAAAAACGACAAAACATGGGACATTTAAGACCTGTCCCCAATGTGTCAAGAAAGGAAAAAATTATGAGAATGTCAGATATAATAGAAGATTTTATAAAAGAGTTATTAGAGGAACAAGATGAAGCAATTGAGATTCAAAGAAATGAGTTAGCAGAACATTTTAATTGTGTACCTTCACAAATTAATTATGTTATTTCAACAAGATTTAAACCATCACAAGGTTATTATGTGGAAAGTAAAAGAGGCGGAGGCGGCCATATTACAATTAAAAAAGTAAATAATAGCAAAGAAGATTATATTATGCATATTATAAATAATGTAGGTAAAGAGTTAACAGCTAATGAAGTTGATATATTGATTAGTGACTTTCTGTCTTATGATATTATCAATAAAAAAGAAGCAAGACTTTTAAAGGTAGCAACTAGCGATAATGTATTACAGTTACAAAAAGATTTAAAAGATAAAGTAAGAGCAAGGATTTTTAAAAATATGCTACTAAATTTAGAATAAGGAGGAATTTATTATGTTGTGTGATAATTGTGGAAAAAGAGAGGCAAATGTAAGATATTCAGAAAATATAAACGGAAGAAGAAAAGAATTAAATTTATGTGAAGAATGTAGTAAAAAATTAGGAATTGGACAAATGGATTTTAGTATGCCAATTGATTTTTCAAGTTTTTTAGGAGGATTTATGGATGGATTTGAAACACCTGAATTAATTCCTATGATAAACCAATTAAAAGCTTTTGAATGTGATAGTTGTGGATATACTTTTGATGATATAGTTAATACAGGAAAATTGGGATGCCAGAATTGTTATGATGTTTTTGAAGATAGATTAGATCCAATAATAAGAAGAATACAAGGTTCTAATCATCATGTAGGTAGAATAGGAAAAATAGTAGACAATAAAATAAATGACAGAGTAGAAAAAAAGGAACATAAAGTTGAAGAAAATAAGAAAAATAAAGAACAATCTAAAATGGATACATTACAAGAAGAGTTGAAAAAAGCAATTAAAGAAGAGAGATATGAAGATGCAGCTAAAATAAGAGACGAAATTAAAAAGCTTGAAAAATAGAAGGAGTGAGTTTTATGAATTGGTACTTACAAAGTAGTGAAGATTGTGATGTCGTAAAAAGTTCTAGAATTAGGTTGGCAAGAAATTTAAATGGTTTTAAATTCAATTTAGAAAATAAAAGTGAAATAGAGCAACTTGAAAATAAGATAAAAGACAATTTGTATTCAATTGGATATGGATTAAAATATTTAAAATTAAAAGATATGGATGATATTACTAAAATGAGTTTAGTGGAAAAGAATTTAATAAGTCCAGAGTTTGCATTAAATAAAAGTGAAACAGGAAGTATCTTAATAAATGATGAAGAAAATATTTGCATTATGATAGGAGGAAAAGACCATATTAATATACAAGTATTTAATTGTGGCTTAGATCTAGAAAATACATTAAATTTAGCTATAGAAATAGATAAAAAAATAGAAGATTTATTAGGATATGCAATAAATAAAAAATATGGATATTTAACAAGTTCATTAGGAGATATTGGAACAGGATTGAAAGCGTCAGTAATGGTACATTTACCAGCATTGGCAAAAACAAAAAATATCAGAAAAGTATTAGAGGCGATTAGTTCTTTTGGAATGAATATTAGAGGCATGTATGGAGAAAATAATCAAGTTCAAGGAGATATTTATCAAATATCTAATAAACAAACATTAGGAATAACTGAACAAGAAATAGTTCAAAATGTAAAAGTAATTGTTCAAAAAATAATAGAACAAGAAAGACAAGCAAGAAAATTATTAGCAAAAGACGAATTAGATTTAGAAGATATAATCTATAGAAGTTATGGAATTCTAACAAATTGCAGGAAAATATCTTATGAAGAAGCTAGAAATTTATTGTCTAATATTAAATTAGGAACAGATTTAGGAATTTTAAGAGAATTAACAGATTTAAAAGTACAAAAATTATATCTATATATAAAACCAGCTAATTTACAAAAGTATTTAGGAGAACAATATGAAGCAATTGAGAGAGACATAAAAAGAGCTGAAGTTATTAAGCAAATTATAACTGAAAAATAATTAAATAAATTTGAAAGGAGTGATAAGTATGACATATAAATTTACAAATAGAGCCAAAAAGGCAATTGAGTTTGCTAATGAGTTAGCATTAGAGTTAGGTCATAATTATATAGGAACAGAACATATTTTATATGGTTTAGTAAAAGAAGGAAGCGGAGTTGCTTCTAAAGTGTTAGAAAATCAAGCTATTACAGCAGATATGATTATTGATAAAATAGTTGAATTAGTAGGACACGAAGAACCGATAGATGGAACATTAGGATTTACACCAAGGACTAAAAGAGTAATTGAAAACGCTTTTATTGAAGCTAGAAAATTAGGATATAACTATATAGGAACAGAACATCTTTTAATAGGAATTCTAAGAGAAGGAGATAGCATTGCTGCTAGAATATTATTAGAATTAGATACGAATATTCCAAAACTTTATAGTGAAATAATAAAAGTAATAAATGAAGGAGAAGATTTTGCAAAAGAAGATAAAAATGGAAAATCTGACAACAAAGTTGGAAGCTATAATTCAACTCCAACATTAAATCAATTTGGAGAAGATTTAACCAAAAAAGCAAAAGAGGGAAAATTAGATCCAGTAATAGGAAGAAAAGAAGAAATAGAAAGAGTTGTACAAATTTTATCAAGAAGAACTAAAAATAATCCATGTTTAATAGGAGAACCAGGAGTTGGTAAAACAGCAGCAGTAGAAGGATTAGCACAAAAAATAGCAACAGGAGATGTTCCAGAAATATTAAAAGATAAAAGAGTAGTAACAATGGATATTTCAGGAATGGTAGCTGGAAGTAAATATAGAGGAGACTTTGAAGAAAGAATTAAAAAAGCATTAGATGAAGTAAAAAAAGCTGGAGATGTTATTTTATTTATTGATGAAATACACACAATAGTAGGAGCAGGTGCAGCAGAAGGAGCAATTGATGCGGCAAATATTTTAAAACCATTACTTGCAAGAGGAGAAATTCAATTAATAGGTGCTACAACACTAAATGAATATAGAAAATATATAGAAAAAGACGCGGCATTAGAAAGAAGATTTAGCCCAGTAACAGTAAATGAACCAAGTGAAAAAGATACAATAAAAATACTAAAAGGAATTAGAGATAAGTATGAGGCACATCATGGAGTAAAAATAACAGATGAAGCAATTGAAGCAGCTGTAAAAATGTCTATAAGATATATTAATGATAGATTTTTACCAGATAAAGCAATTGACTTAATAGATGAAGCGGCATCTCGTGCAAAACTAAAATCTTATACAGAGCCAGATGTTTTAAAACAACTAGAAGAAAAAATAGAAGAAGTAGAAAAAGATAAAGAAGAAGCTGTTCGAATTCAAAAATTTGAAAAAGCAGCAAGCCTAAGAGATAAACAGAAAGAATTAAAAGAAAAATATGAAAAAGAGCAGAAAAAGTGGAAAAATAAAAACAACAAAGAAGTGACTAATATAACAGAAGAAAATATAGCAGAAGTAATTGCAAATTGGACAGGAATCCCAGCTAAAAAAATAACGGAGGATGAAAATATTAGATTAAAAAATCTAGAAAAAAATCTACATGAAAGAGTAATCGGCCAAGATGAAGCTGTAGAAGCAGTAGCAAAAGCAATAAGAAGAGGAAGAGTGGGGCTAAAAGATCCAAAACGTCCAATAGGTTCGTTCTTATTTTTAGGACCAACAGGAGTAGGAAAAACAGAATTATCGAAGGCATTGGCTGAAAGTTTATTTGGTGATGAAAATGCAATGATAAGAGTAGATATGTCAGAATATATGGAACCACATTCTGTTTCAAAATTAATAGGTTCGCCTCCAGGTTATGTTGGATTTGATGAAGGAGGACAATTAACAGAAAAGATAAGAAGAAAACCATATTCAGTTATTCTTTTTGATGAAATTGAAAAAGCACACCCAGATGTTATGAATATGTTACTTCAAATACTTGAGGATGGTAGATTAACAGATTCACAAGGAAGAACAGTAAATTTTAAAAATACAGTAATTATTATGACTTCAAATATTGGTGCTAGACTTATTACAGATAAAAAGATGTTAGGATTTAGCAAAAATGAAATTAATGAAGAAGAAAATAAAAAAGAATACGAGGAAACAAAAAAAGAAGTAATGGAAGCATTGAAAAAAGAACTTAGACCAGAATTTATTAATCGTATTGATGAGATTATTGTGTTCCATAAATTGACAGATACAGAAATTAGTCAAATTATTGATATTATGCTAAAAGAAGTAACAAAAAGATTAGAAGCTCAAAAAATAAAAATAGAGTTAGAACCAGAGGTAAAAGAATTAATTGCAAGCAAAGGTATTGATAAAAATTTCGGAGCAAGACCTTTAAGAAGAACAATTCAAAGTGTTTTAGAGGATAAGCTTGCAGAGGAAATTTTAGATGGTAATTTGAAGAAAAATAAATTGTCTAAAATTGGTGTGAAAGATGAAAAAGTAGTTGTGCTGTAAGCATTTAATAACTATATGTATAAAAAAATTGAAAATTATGTAAAGATATGATAAAATATATATGCATACCATAGATATGGTTTGTATAATATAATTTAAGGAGGTGCTCCTATTATGAATAAGGAGCGGATAGTGAATGCAACTGAAACAGCAGTAATTTTTGAAAAAAAGAGAGCGATGAAAGACAGGGATTTCCAAAAAATATTTCCTGAAGATTTTAAGGGAGATATTATAATCAATGGAGATATATTTTTGGAAGAAGTAAATATGATATCCGGCAATTTAATTGTAACAGGAGATATTAAGTTTTCGAGACACTTAATTGTGAACGGAAACATAATCTGTTATGGAAACATTTCTTCTAAAAACCAAGATGCATTGGATGCAAATGATATTGTATGCTCAAAGAGAGTTTATGTGGGGGACCTCAAATGTACCTCAATTTTCGCACAAGAAATTGACGCGTGTAACATTAAGGCAGTTGACTGCATTATATGTGCAGGAAAAGTTGATGCCTTGAGTATTTATACTTCGGATTTTTTGGTAGCCAAAAGTAGTCTTACAGAACTAAATGCATTGAACGCAAATGCTGATCTGATAGTTGCATATGTAATCAATGTTTATGGTAACTGCGAGGTGAAGAAAATAATTGAAGTAAAGTAATCACTATCAAAAATTAAAACCAAGAAGTACTAATAATTTAGTATTTCTTGGTTTTTTGCATAAAATATAGTTTACAAAATAATTTAAAAATGATATATTAAAGACTACATAAAATAGCAAAGGTGATAATATGATAGAAAAAATAAATTCAGCCGAGGATGTTAAAAAATTAAACATAGAAGAACAAAAACAATTAGCAGAAGAAATTAGAAAATATATATTAGAAATTGTATCAAAAAATGGAGGACATTTAGCTTCAAATCTTGGAGTAGTAGAATTAACAATAGCCTTACATACAATTTTTGATTTGCCAAAAGACAAAATAGTATGGGATGTTGGACATCAAACTTATGTACATAAAATTCTAACAGGAAGAAGAGAGCAATTAAAGACCTTAAGACAACTGAATGGAATAGCAGGATTTCCAAAAACAAATGAATCTGAAACAGATTGTTTTAACACAGGGCATAGTAGTACTTCTATATCAGCAGCATTAGGGATGGCTAGAGCAAGAGACATAAAAGGTGAAAAGAATAATGTAATAGCGGTTATAGGAGATGGTGCTTTAACAGGAGGAATGGCCTTAGAGGCATTAAATGATGCAGGTTCTAGTCAAACAAGGTTGACAGTTATATTAAATGATAATGAAATGAGCATTTCAAAGAACATTGGTGGAGTAAATATGCTTCTAAGTAAATTAAGAACTAAAAAAACGTATACAAAATCCAATGTGTCTATGAAAAATATTATTAATAAAGTGCCAATTATAGGACAACCTTTTGTAAAAATAGTACAAAGACTAAAAAGAAGTATTAAACAATTAATTATTCCAAAAATGTTTTTTGAAGATATTGGATTTCGCTATTTAGGACCAGTTGATGGACATAATATAGAAGAATTAGAAAGAATGTTAAATATTAGTAAACAATTAGAAGGGCCTGTTTTAATTCACGTGTTAACTAAAAAAGGAAAAGGATATAAAATAGCAGAAGAAAATCCAGATAAATTTCATGCAACAGGACCTTTTGAAATAGAGACAGGAAAGCCTAAAAAAGAAAAATCAAAAGATTATTCAAAAGTATTTGGAGATAAGTTGGTAGAATTAGCAAAGAAAAATGACAAAATAGTTGCTATTACAGCATCAATGAAAGATGGTACAGGATTAACAAAATTTGCTAAAGAATTTCCAGATAGATTTTTTGATATTGGAATTGCAGAACAGCACGCATTAGGTTTAGCAGCAGGAATGGCAAAAGAGGGAGTTATACCAGTAGTTCCTATATATTCATCTTTTTATCAAAGAGCATATGATCAAGTTATTCACGATATTGCTATTCAGAATTTGCCAGTTATTATGTGTGTAGATAGAGCTGGTGTAGTAGGAGCAGACCGGAGAAACACATCAAGGTCTTCTAGATATGGCGTTTTTTAGATTAATTCCTAATTTAACAATTATGGCACCAAAAGATTTTAAGGAATTAGAAGATATGATGGAATTTGCAGTAAACGTAGGAAAGCCAGTAGTAATTAGATATCCAAGAGGCGGAGAAGGAAAGGAAAAATTTAACCAACATAAAAAGATAGAATATCAAAAAGCAGAAATTCTAAAAGAAGGAAAAGATGTATCAATTTTTGCAATAGGAAAAACAGTAGAAAGAGCCGTTAGATTATCACAAATGTTAGAAAAAGAAGGTATTGTTTCAGAAGTTATAAATACTAGATTTTTAAAGCCATTTGACAAAGAAAGTGCTATAAAATCTATAGAAAAAACAAAAAATGTAATAACTATAGAAGATGGAACAACTATAAATGGATTATCAACAACAATTAAAGAATTAATTGTAAATGAAAACTTAAAAAATATAAAGATAAATACATATGCATATCCAGATAAATTTATTCAACATGGGACAGTAGAAGAATTAGAAAAAATATATCATCAAGATGCAGAAAGTATTTATAAAGATATAATGACAATAGTAGACAAAAAGCGACAGGAAAATGAGACAATATAGACCTGTCCCCAATGTCTCAAGAAAGGAAAAAATATGAATAAACAAGAGGTTTTAAAAGATTATAAAAAACAAGAAGATAAGTTGTGCTTGTCTCAGGTGTTAGATAAAATAGAGTTTTGTGAATCGAGAGAAAAATTGGAATATACAGATTTTTTAGATATGTATCAGGTTGCACTAGTAGAGAATTTTCTAAGAAGAATTAATTTTAAAAATTATCAATTTTTTGGTGGGTATGAGGATAGCGAAAGAAAAATTTTAATTGTATATCCAGATAAATATAATGATAGTATGATAGAGAAGAATTATAGTAAAATGCTAAAAATTTTAAGAATAGAGTTACCAGAAGAAGAATTTGGAAAATATTCTCATAGAAATTATTTAGGTGGTATTGTTAAATTAGGTTTAAAAAGGGAAAAAGTAGGAGATATTTTAGTTTCTAATCAAGGTGCAGATATTGTTGTGGTTAGTGATTTTGCAGAAGTTTTAAAGAAAGAACTTCCTTCTCTTACTAGATTTGAAAATAGTAAAATTGAGATTAAAGAAATTTCAGATATTATTAAAAAAGAAGTTAAAATAGAAGAAGTAAGTATTATAGTACCATCTTTAAGATTAGATAATATTGTTTCAGATTTAGTTAAAACTTCTAGAAGTAAAGCTAAACAAATAATAGAACAAGAAAGAGTTTTTGTTAATGGACAAAATGAAACAAAGATGGCAAAACAGGTGAAAATAGGAAATATTATAACAATAAGAGGAAAAGGTAGATTTATAGTTAAAGAGCAAACAGGAACTACAAGAAGCGGAAGAGCAGTGTTAAAAATAGAAAAGTATGTCTAACTTGATTATTATGTAAAATTCTGATATAATATAATTAATCAATCTTAGGAGGGATAATAATATGTTACTAAGAACAACGATAGGGCGGAATCAAATAATTCCAATACTGAAAATTACAAAAACTTGTATTGCCAATCCAAGTCTTACCAATTCCATCAAGCAATCAGCTTTACTATCAGAAATAACCAGGACGATAGAAAAGGCAGAAAAGTTTGGAGGAAGGTTATTAGACAAGGTAGAATATCCGAATTTAGAAAAAAGTGAAGAAATTGGTGTGTTGGTAAACATTATATTTAAAAGTGAAGGAGAACTGGAGAGATTTATGGAAGTAGTAACACTAAAATAGGAGCCAAATGGCTCCTATTTTAGTGTTACTACTGTAACGCCCATTTCTCCTTCTCCATAAGTTCCCATTCTATAAGATTTAACATGAGGATTAGTTTTTAAAAAGTTATGAATTCCGGTTTTTAATTTTCCGGTACCTTTACCATGGACAATTCGTACTGTCTGAAGTTTAGCTAAACAACAATCATCTAAAAATTTATCAACTACAAAGACAGCTTCTTCAACATTTAAACCAATTACATTTATTTCTGATTTTACTGTTTTTGATTTTGAAATACTAGTATAGCCAGAAGTTTGGATTTGTTTATCTGATTTTTTAGTTTTATCGACATGTGCTTTTTCTATGTTATTTATATGTACATTCATTTTTATAATACCAACTTTAACTTGTACTTCATTTGATTTTGAAATATGAGATACAATAATACCATTTTGACCAAGAGTTTTCACAAAAACTTCTGTATTAGGTTTTAAATCTTCAACATTTAATTTTTCTACTGAATTTGAAGAAAAATTAGCAGTATCCTTGGTTAACGAAGAATTCTTTATTTTAGTGTTTAATTTATTCCTTAGATTTTCTAAATCTTTAATATTTACATTTGAATTTTTTATTTCATTCATTTGCTTTATAATAGAATTTGCATCTTCTTTAGCATTTAGAAATATATCTCTTGCTTTTATCTTTGCGTTATCAATTAATTCTTTTTCTTTTTGTTTTAATTCTATATTATCTTTTTTTAGATTATTTTCAAGAATAGATATATTTTGAAGTTTTAAATCAATTTCTTTACGTTCTTTTTCAATAATACTTTTGTTATCATATATATTTTTTAATAATTCTTCAATATTAATTTGATCTTTTGACATTAGAGATTTTGCATTATTTATTATTTCAGAATTAAGTCCTAAACTTTTACTAATTTCAAAAGCATTACTTTTTCCTGGTATACCAACTAATAATTTATATGTAGGCATTAAAGTTTTTATATCAAATTCTACAGAAGCATTCTCAAATCTATTTGTTACTAAAGCATAATTTTTTAATTCTTGATAATGAGTTGTTGCTATTGTTAGAATATCTTTTTGATTAAAATAATCTAAAATACTTATAGCAAGATTAGCACCTTCAATTGGATCTGTACCTGAACCTAATTCATCAACTAAGATTAAAGAGTTTTTACTTGAATCTTTTATAATTTCAACAATATTTGTCATATGAGATGAAAAAGTACTTAGAGATTCACTAATACTTTGATTATCACCAATATCAGCAAAAATTTTATCAAAAACATATATTGATGAATTTTCATCTGCTGGAATATTAAGGCCACTGCAAGCCATTGCACATAATAAGCCAACTGTTTTTAAAGTAACTGTTTTTCCACCAGTATTAGGACCAGTTATAACTAAAGTAGAAAAGTCATTTCCTAAATTAATAGAAATGGGAACAACTTTATTAAAGTCAATTAAAGGATGGCGTGCATTTATAAGATTAATTTCTTTTTTTAGATTTATTTTAGGAGTTATACCTTTGATTTCGCGAGAATATTTTGCTTTAGCAAAAATAAAATCTAAATTACCTATTAAATTAATATCTTTTTTTATTTCTTCAATATATGGAAAAAATAGAGAAGATAATTTCATCAATATTTTTTCTATTTCAATTTCTTCATCAATTTTTAATTTGCTAAGATTATTATTTAATTCGAATATTGAAATAGGTTCAATAAACACCGTTGAACCAGCATTAGATATATCATGAACAAATCCTTTTATTTCTGAACGATACTCATCTTTAACAGGTATTACAAAACGATTATTTCTCATTGTTATAATATTTTCCTGAATATATTTTGAATATTTAGAAGAATGTATAAAATTATTTAAGGTATCTCTAATATTTTGTTCAGTATTTCTAATATTTTTTCTAATTAATTTTAACGTAGAAGACGCTTTATCATCTATAGTGTTTTCGTCAATAATAGCAGTCTCAATAGCTGTTACAATGTCTTTATTAGTATAAAGTTCATAAAATAAAGGTGATAAAGAAGGATATTCAGAACTATCTAAAAAATCTTTTGAGAAGTATTCTTTTAATTCCTGAGAAAGTTTAAATATATTTTTTAGATTTATTAAAGATTTGCAAGAAAGGGTATTATTAACTTCAAGATTTTTTAGTTCTATTTCCACATTTGATATTTCATAAAATCCAGGCATAGAATTTCTATATGATAAATTTACAGCATCAAAAGTTTCTTTTAACATATTTTCTACATCTGATTTGTTATTATTGGGCATTAAACTA
>ERZ835980.3833-NODE-3833-length-11128-cov-2.174298_pt1 | contig 11128 bp, 10 predicted proteins | sample MGYA00519943_ERZ835980 | MGnify/ENA primary metagenome ERZ835980 (study PRJEB31850, sample SAMEA3708791) | human gut metagenome | biome: human gut; feature: human-associated habitat; material: faeces | place: China | collected 2014 ... | reverse complement strand
CGGTCATCTCCAGATGCGCCTGACCACCCGGGAACAGCATGGCGAAGATCTCACGGAAGTTCGCATCGACCTTCTCGAAGGTCACCAAGAAGGCTTTACGCATCTTACGGTCGATGGCCACGGTAATCTTGGTGAGCGCCTTGCGCGCGCTCTCCAGATCGGCCAGCTGCTCCTCGATGTAATCGGCGCGGCGCTTGAGCTGCTCGTACTCCTCCATGGCAACTTGGTTCACGGGACCAAGGTTGTTGATCTGGCGCACAAGCTGGTTGAGCTCGCGCTCGGCGGCATCGCGGTCCGTGGGCGCGGGAAGCATGAGCGCTTCCTCGAGTACCGTGTTGCCATCGGCGGTAATGGCCTTAATGGCGGCCTCTACCTGCACCTCGAGCTTGCCACGCGCGACCTTAAACTCGTTTTGCGTGGCGGTGGCGGTATCGACCTTCTCCTTAGCGCGGGCAACCTCTGCCTTGGCATCCTCGATGGTCTTCTTGAGCGAAGCGGAGTCCGCCTCCTCCAGAGAGGCCTGGTCACGCAGACGCGCTGCCCAATCCGACGCGCGCTCCAGCAGGGCCGAATAGCGCTCGTGCATGGGATCGACGCGCAGGCGCAGCAGCTCGAGTGAGCGCGAGGCCTGGCGTGTTCCGCGGATACGGCGGTCGATGCCCTCGAGTCGATGCTCCAAGTCGGGCACACGGCCCTTCAGCGAACGCAGACGCTCGCTCGTCTGAGCCAGGCGGACCTTGGCATCGGCGAGCTTGCCGGCTGCCTCGGAATCGTCACGACGCACGCGATCGAGCTCGTCGTTGGCTTCGGCAATCTGGAGACCCAGGTCGCCTGCCTGCGCGCGGGCCTCGTCGCGCGAACGGGTGAGTTCGTCAACGCGCGGGCGCGCAGCGCGAACGGCCTCGGCGGCCTGCTCGCGGCGCTTGGAGATGCGCACGCGCTCGACCTCGGCGTTGTTGGCGCTTTGCTCCAGGCGGCCAATCTCGGAGAGCAGCGAGCGGCGCTCGCCCTCAAGACGGGCGATCTCGCCGGCGGCATCGCCCTCGGCGGCACGCGCCTCCTCAACGGCCGCATTGGCCTCGACGACCTGATCCGACACATGCTCAAACACAGCAGCCAGATCGGGTTCCAGGCCCTCGAGCTCACGGATGCGGCGCTTGCGCTCCAAGGCACCCGAAGCCTCGCCGGCATCGAGCCCCACGCGCACCAGACCACCACAGCTCACGCGGGCGCCATCGGGAGTCACGTAGGTCACACCGTCAACAACAGGGGCAGCCAACGCGGCAGCCAAGTCATCGACCACGTAATAGCCGCCGAGAAGGGCCTCGACAACCGGGCCATAACCGGAGCGCACGGACAGACGATCGACCAGACGCGTACCGGCAGCGCCATTGGCAGCAGCACCACCGCTCACGCCGCGCGCCACCAACAGCGCCTCGCCCGAAGCCTTCTTTTGGTCCAAAGCCGCACGACCGGCGCGCTCAAGCGTAGCGGCATCATCAAACAAAAGAGCATCGATATCGCCGGCGAGCAATTGCTCAGCTAGGCCCTCAAGCTCGCGCGGGGCTTCGAGCACATCGCCCAGGCGACCCGTTACGTCATCGCCCAGCGCACCCACCAGACGGCTCACGAGCGGTGAGCTGTCGGCCATGCGGGCATCGAGTTTCTTTTGGCTGGCAAGCTCCGAGCGCACCTCGGATAACTTGTTGCGCGCCTCGCTCTCGCGGGCACGCAAGTCCTTAAGGGCTGCACGGGCGACCTCGGTAGCCTCGCGCGCATCAATCTGGGCTTGACGGGCCTGATCGAGTGCACCCTCAAGCTCCTCGGCGCGGTCGCGACGGCTCTCGAGTGAGGCCGTGACTTCCTCGAGCTGGTCATCGATCTGCTCCAGGCGCGAGGCATACATGTTGTCCTCGACCTCGGCGTTGCTCAAGGAATCCTTCACCTTGGCGAGCTCGAGCGCGGCGTTATCGGCTACGCGCTGCACATCGCGTTGCTCACGCGTAAGCTGCGAAATCTGATTGTCGAGCGTCACGCGCCGCTCGTGGAGCTCGGCGGCGGCAGGTCCGGCGGCGTCAACGTCCTCCTGGGCCTGCATGTGCGCACCGGTCACTTCCTCAAGCTGCGCACGCGAGTCCTCGAGCTCCTCGACCACGCGACGTCGCTGATGCTCGGAGCTCGAAATCTGCCCGCGCATGTCAGACAGGCGCGACACCATGTTGTGGCCCTTTTCTTCGAGCAGGCGCATGTCGGAGTTAATGCGGCCGACCACATCTTGCATATGACGGCGCTGCTCACCCAGGTCGCCCACAAACAGGCCCTTTTCCTCGAGCATGACCTGAAGCTTCTCGAGCTCGCGCTCCTTTTCGCCCAAGCGGTACTGCGCAAGCTCCAGCTCGGCGGCACCTTCCTTGGAGCGGCTCTCCAGGTCGTTCCACTGCGACTGCAGCGAACGCAGCTCGTCGACGGCCAGCATCTGCGTAAGCTCGTTCGCGCGCGAGGACAGCTCTTTGTACTTGCGCGCGCGATCGACCTGACGCTCCAGCGGTCGCAGCTGACGGGCGATTTCCTTATTGATGTCGCGAGCACGCGTCAGATGCTCGTCCATCGACTTAATCTTTTTGAGCGCACGCTCCTTGCGATGCCGGCGGCCTCCTCGATGAGAGCGCGGCGCTCCTCGGGGCGGCTCTGCAAAATGGCGTCGAGCTTGCCCTGGCTGATGATGGAATGCGTATCCTTGCCCAGGCCCGAATCGTGCAGGATGTCCTGAATGTCCATCAGGCGGCACGGACTCGAGTTGATGAGGTACTCGCTTTCGCCCGAGCGATACATACGACGGGTGATGGCGACCTCGTCAAAGTCGACGGGCAGCATATGGTCCGAATTATCGAGCACCAGCGTGACCTCGGCGACACCCACCGGCTTGCGCGCTGACGAGCCCGAAAAGATGACATCCTCCATGGCCTGGCCGCGCAGCTGCTTGGCGCTCTGCTCACCCAGGACCCACAGGATGGAGTCGGAGATGTTCGATTTTCCCGAGCCGTTGGGACCGACGATGACGGTCAGGCCCGGCTCAAACGTCATATGGGCGCGATCGGCAAACGACTTGAACCCTTTGAGCGTGAGGGACTTGAGATACACGGTTCCTCGCTTACACGTGCTTCTTGTTGAGAATCACGCCGTTGGTGGTGTAACCCATGCGGTCGAGCGCTTCGAGCGCGGCGGCTCCCTCGGCTTCCTTCTTTGAGGAGCCGGAGCCACGACCCTGGCGAATACCATCGATCAAAACCACGGCGGTAAAGGTGGGCGCATGCGCCGGGCCCTCGGAGCCAACGAGCTTATACGCCGGGGGTTCGTGACCGTCGGCTTGCACGCACTCCTGCAAGAACGATTTGGGGTTCGCGGGGTGCTCGGCACGCTCGGAGGCCAGGTGCGGTTTGAGCGTACGATGGATAAAGTCCGCCGCAACATCCCAGCCGGCATCCAGGTACAGCGCACCCACGAGCGACTCGTAGACGTTCTCGAGCGCCGAGTGCAGGCCGCGCGCGCCGGTACCGGTCTCGGAGGCACCAAAGATGATGATGTCGTCGATGCCCAGCTCATGCGACACCTCGGATAGCGTAGCGCCCGAGACAAGCGACACCTTCAGGCGCGTGAGCTTGCCCTCGTCAAACTCGGGATAGGACTCAAAGAGCGAACGGGCGACGACGGCGCCCAAAATGGAATCGCCCAAGAACTCAAGGCGCTCATAGCTGGCAGAAACCGGCTGGCCCTCGACGGCCGAGGGATGCGTAAGCGCCGCGCGCAGAAGCACCTTATTATTGAACTCGTGGCCCAGAATTTCCTGGGCACGCGTAAGTCGTTCAGACAAAGCCAAGACCTAGGCCTCCCTGGCGTTTTCAATCGCGTCGACGGCGTCGGCGACAGAGTTGAGCGAGAGCAGAGTCTCGTCATCGATCTCGAGGTTGAACTCGTCCTCGATAGCCGTAACCAGCTGCAGGCGCTCGAGCGAGTTGGCATCGAGATCGTCAAAGGTGGTCTCATCGCTAATTTCGGCAACATCGACGCCCAGAACGTCAGCAGCGACCTCGGCGATCTTGTCGAAGATTTCGGAGCGGTCCATAGCGCTTCCTCTCATAGTGCATGAATACCAAAAGAATGGTACCGCCCGGGCGGTACCAAGACACGGTTCTGATTCTACCCCACGAAGCAGGCCGCGAGGCACATAACAGCGCTCTAACTCGCTCTTACAAAACGATGCCGTCCATGGAGTTGGCGACATTCTCGACCAGCCCGGCGCGCACGGCTTCGGCCGCCGCAAGCGTACCGTTTTTAACAGCTTCGACCGAGGTGGCGCCATGGCCGATCAGAACCACGCCGCGCAGGCCCAAAAGAATCGCGCCGCCCTTGGCGTCGCCAGAGAGCTTGGCCTTTATCTCACGCATCTGCTTTTTAATGAGCAGCGCGGCGATCTTGGTGCCAAGCGAAGACATAAAGACGCCCTTGAGCTCCTGCAACAAAAACTTGGCAGCGCCCTCGGTGGCCTTGAGCGCAATGTTGCCCGACATGCCGTCGGCGACCACGACGTCAAAATTGCCCGACGTAAGATCGGTGCCTTCGCAGTTACCCACAAAGCCGGGAACGGCGGCTTTCATGGCCGGGAAGCAGGCCTTGGTAAAGTTGGAACCCTTCTCATCCTCGGTGCCATTGGCAAGCAGGCCCACGCGAGGATGCTCGATGCCCAGGACAACGCGGGCATAGGCGCTACCCATCTGGGCAAAACGCACCATGTCGTCGACCTCGACATCGGGGTTGGCGCCCATATCGCACAGCACCGTCAGACCGCCGGCGCGATTGGGCAGTGCATTGGTCAGACAGGGGCGCACCGGCTGCTTCTTGCCTTCGGCCTGATACCTAAACGGCGTCACATAGGCGGTAGCGGCAGCGGTCATGGCACCGGTCGAACCGGCAGAGAAGAACGCGTCAGCATTGCCCTTCTTGATAGCGCGGCACGACAGCACGATCGACGATTTACGCTTGGTCATCACGGCGCGAATGGGATCGTCATTCATGGCGATAACGTCGGGTGCCTCAAGGGCCTCAACACGTGCGTGGGAAGCAGCAAAGGGATTGACGATTTCGGCGGGGCCAGCTGCCAAGACCTCGATATCGGGATCGGCGGCAAGCGCAGCCTCGATACCATCGAGAACAACCTGAGGTTTCTCGTCTCCGCCCACAACGTCTACACAAACGCGAACGTTACTCATATACATGCTCCTTATACAAAAATGGCCGACTCATTGAGCCGGCCATTGTGGTTCCATTTGGAACGGCATCGCATCCAGAGTATAGCGTTACTCGGTAACGATAACCTCACGGTCCTTATAGAAACCGCAGCTGGGGCACACGTGGTGCGGAAGCTTGACAGCGCCGCAACGGGGGCACGTGGACTGAGCCGCAGCCGAGATCTTCATGTTGGCGGAACGACGGGTGTGAGTGCGGATACGACCCTGCTTTTGTTTAGGTACGGGCATAGTGACCTTCCTTATGAACTATCCAGTGTGGCGATTACGCGCAAGTAGCGATACTACCACAGTTTTACTCATCGAGCTTGAGATTCTTCAATGCTGCAAATGGATTTTCCGTGGCAGCGGCCCATTCTGCCTCTGCCTGGGCGGCGCAATCGCATTGCTCGACGTTGAGATTACAACCGCAAGTGGGGCACAGACCGCGGCAATCGGGCTTGCACAGAACGACAAACGGCGTGTCCATGACGACCGCGTCGTTGATGGGCTCACCCAAATCGACGATGCGGTCCTCACCCAGGAGCTCGTAGCCGTCCTCGTAGGCCTCGGGATCCTCGGGCTCCTCGAAGAGGTAGAACTCCTCGATCTCGCCGGCGATATCAAACGAGGCGGGCTCCAGACAACGGTCGCACTCGCCGGTGGCGTGCGCGCGAACCATGCCCGTGAGCAAGACACCGGTACCGGCATTGGTAAAGACAACGTCGTAGTCGATGCCGTCCTGTAGCTGATACTCCTTCTCGCCCACCATGTAGGTGGCGACGTCGACCTTACCGGTCAGCGGATACGAATCACCAGGAAACTCGAGCTGCTCGGAAAGATCGACGGTAACGCTCGGGAACTCAGCCATTACCACTGACCATTCTGCTGGGCGGCACCCTCGTTGAGCTGCTGACGGCAACGGGTAACGGTGCCGGTCAGGCTCTTGAGGTTCTCCTCCAGGTGCGTAAAGACCTGCTCTGCGTAGTCCTCGGCAGCATAACGCGTCTCGCGCTCGTACTGCTGGGCACGATCACGGATGTCGTCGGCCTGCTGCTGCGCTAAGCGGACGATCTCCTGCTCACCGGCAATGGTGAGGGCCTGCTGCTGAGCGTCGGCGATGATGGAATCGGCCTGAGCGGCGGCGGAAGCCATAAGCTCCTCGCGCTCCTTAAGGATACGGCGGGACTTCTGCCACTCCTCGGGATAGCTCATGCGGATCTCGTCGAGGATGTTGAAGAACACGTCGGCGTCGATGACCTTGAACTGAGCGTTCTTGCCGAAAGGCGGCTTGGCTTCCTCGATCAGCCCTTCGAGCTCATCGACCAAGCTGACGATCCTATCGCCAGGAAAATTCTCGCCCGGCATCCGGTCTCCTTTCATAGGTAACATATCATCGTGCTAGTTTACCACATGCCACCAGGCAATAAAAAACGTCACGAAAAGCGATGTCTGAGCGCTTCGACCACGTTGGGCGGGACAAACGTCGATACATCGCTGCCGAGCGAGGCGATCTGGCGAACGACCGAGCTCGAGATATAGCCGTACTGCGGCGCACTCATGACAAAGATGGACTCCAGCTCGTTATCCAAGCGGTAGTTGAGGTCTGCCTGCTGCAGCTCGTACTCAAAGTCGGTCATGGCGCGCAGGCCCTTGACAACGGCCCCCGCCCCCTGCTCGCGAGCGAAGTCGACCAAGAGGCCGGTAAAGGGCAGGACCTCGACGCCGTCGATATCACCGAGCGCCTCGCGAGCCAGCGCCACGCGCTCATCGAGCATAAACGTGGTGCCCACACCGTTTTTACCCTGCGACTCGGCAACAGCGACGATCACGCTGGGAAAGATGCGGCGGGCACGGCGGATGACGTCGATATGGCCAAATGTGATGGGATCGAAGGTGCCCGGGACGATCACGCGGTTGATGGTGTCATTCATGGTCGTCCTCCTGAAACGTCGTGGCATCGTTGTTGTGAGCATCGGTGCCAGCGCAATCTTCCTCACCATCGTCATCGCCGACCCAACGAAGCAGGTCGACCGAGGTAATGCCGTAGCGCTTCTCGCGCACGATCTCAAAGCCTGCCGGATGCGCGCCCGCATCGGCGGCGGCATGCTCAAACAGGGCATAAGCGCCAGGTGCAAGCAGACCCTGCTGAGCCAGGTTCTGCAGCAGTTCCTCGACCGGCTCGGCGCCAAAAGCATAGGGCGGGTCGAGCAGGACCAGATCAAAGGGGCCGCCCGGCACACGACCGCGCGAGGCGCTCGCCAGCATGTCGCCCGTTACCACGCGCCAACGCGCACGGTCACGGCAGAGCGACTCGATATTCTTGGTAATGAGCCGCGCGGCATTCCGATCGATCTCGAACGTCGTGAGTGAGCGGGCACCACGTGAGAGCATCTCTAACCCTAAGGCACCGGAGCCGCCAAAGGCGTCCAGCACGCGGACCTCGTCCAGATCGAAGTCAAATGCCGACATGACCATAGATGCGCATGCCTCGCGCACGCGATCGGTCGTGGGGCGGGTGACATCGCGACCACGGGGCTCCTCGATCTTACGACCGCGCCATTCGCCGCCGATGATTCTCATCCTCCGCTGACCTCCTTAAAAATGTGTCGATATCGCATGGCGACCGCATCGCGCAGGGGGCGCGTCGCCACGGAGTCAAGGTTGCAAGCATACCGCAAGAGCTCGACCGCGTCCAAATGGGCCCACTCGATCAGCTCCTCGTCGGCATCCAGGTCGACAAAGCGCAGGGTCACACCGCCATGCTGGCGGTACCCCAGAATTTCGCCCTCGTGGCGCAGACGCAGGTCCATCTGGGCGAGCGTAAAGCCGTCCGAGGTCTTTTCGAGCGACTGGAGACGGTCTTGCGCCGCCGAAGCGCCGCCGTTGCCCTTGGAGTGCGTCATGACCAGGCAGGTGCCCGACACGCTGCCGCGGCCCACGCGGCCGCGCAGCTGGTGCAGGGCCGCCAAGCCAAAGCGCTCACCGTTCTCGATGACCATGACGGTGGCGTTGGGCACGTCGACGCCCACCTCGACCACCGTAGTCGAGACGAGCACGTCAATCTCGCCGCGCTTGAAGGCATCGATAACCTGGTCCTTCTCCCCCGCTGGCATGCGGCCGTGAAGGCGCTCGATGGCAAGACCCGGCAACGCCAGACGCAGGCGATCGAGCTCGGTCGCCGTATCGTGCAGCGGCACGGGGACCGTCACGCGGCCCTCGCCGTCGCGGGCGATACCGGGCACGTCCTCCAGCTCATCGGCCGAGTCGCTCGGCTCCACGAGCGGGCAAATCACGTAGGCCTGCTGACCCTTTTCATGCGCCTCGCGGATGGCGCCATAGGCAAGGTCGCGGCTCGACTCGGTAAGCACGCGTGTCGTCACGCCAGCGCCAGGGACGGGCCGATGGCGGATGATGCTCGTGTCCAGATCGCCGTAGACCGAAAGTGCCAGCGTACGTGGGATGGGCGTTGCCGTCATAACGAGCAGATCGGCACCAGGGCCCTTCGCACGCAGGGCGTTGCGTTGGCCGACGCCAAACCGGTGCTGCTCATCGATGACCACGAGCGACAGATGCTTGAACGCAACGTTATCCGAAAGCACCGCGTGGGTGCCAAAGAGGACATCGAGCTCGCCCGATTCCAGCTGCGCATGGATCCGCTCGCGCTCGGCCGCCGGCGTGGCGCCCGTCAGGAGCGCCCAGGTCATGCCAGCCTGCGAAAGCAAGGGGCCGGTCTTATCGGCATATTGACGCGCCAGCACGCCCGTGGGCGCCATAACGCAGGCCTGCGTGCCGCTATCGGCAGCCACAGCCAGCGCGCAGGCGGCAACAGCGGTCTTGCCGGTACCGACATCGCCCAGCAGCAGGCGGTTCATCACGCGCCCGCCATCGCACATATCGCGCAGGATATCTTGGAACGCGGCCTCCTGCTCGTCGCTCAGCGAAAACGGCAGGGCCTGCTTAAGCGCGGCCAGGTGCTCGCCCGCGGCGTGGGCATAGGGCACCACATCGACCAGGCCGCCGTCGTTGCGCAGGCGCAGCGCCAGCTGCAGGTAGAGGCACTCCTCGTAGGCAAGCCGTGCGCGCGCGATATCGCGCTCAGCCATGCTCGAAGGAAAGTGGATCGATCGAAGCGCACGGGCATTGCTCATCAGGCGACGTTTAACGCGCAAGCGTGCGGGAATCGGGTCGAAGGGATTGCCGACGACCTCGAGCGCGCCACTTACGATGCGGCGCATCCATGCCTGGCTCACGCCGTCACTCACATAATGGACCGGCAAAATGGTGCCCGCAGCACGCCCCTCATCGAGCTTTTCAAAGTGCGGCGAGGCCATCTGCTTAAAGCCGTAGCCAAACTCGACCTTGCCCATCACGGCCAGGCGGTCGCCCTGCTTAAGCTGCTGGGCAATCCAAGGCTGACGGAAAAAGGCGACCTGCAGCACGCCCGTCTCATCAACGAGTGAGACCTCGGTCACCTGCATGCGCGGACGCGGCTTCTTTTGAACGATACGGTCGACCGTGGCGATGATAGTGCACACGGTACCGATGGGCGCCATCTCGATGGACCAGGAGCGCGTAAAGTCCAGGTATCGATGAGGGATATGGAGAAGGAGGTCCCCCACCGTCCGAATTCCCAGACGGCGAAGGGCCTCCTCACGTTTACCTGAAACATATTTGAGTCGCGCGATATCTTCGTCGAGCGCATTGCTCTGGGCAAAGCGCTCCGAGACGCGCGGCACGGAGCACAGCTCGGACATGGGCAGAGCCTACTCGATCGAGAAGATCACGGGATAGAGCGGCTGCTCGCCACGATGGGCGTCGATCTCCAGGTCGGGTTGAGCCTCCTCGATAGCGTCGACGATCTCCTGGAAGGCCTCATCGGACAGTTCCTCGCCGGCCAGAATCGTCAGCGCGTCGCCCTCCTCTTCCTCCTGCATACGGTTGATGCAATCGAGCGTGACCTGCTTCACGTCGGAGCCGACCACGTCGATGGAGCCGGCGATGATACCCATGACGTCACCGGAGTGAATCGGCGAGCCGTCGGAGGCGCTGGAATCGCGCACGGCACGGGTGACCTCGCCATCGCGAACCTCGCTGATGGCGTCGACCATAGCGGCGACGGCATCCTCGAGCTCGGAATCGGGCAGGACCGCGAACAGCGCGGAGAAGGCCTGCGGGACGGTCTTGGTGGGAACGACGGCTACCTTCTTGTCGGTGCAGGCTGAGGCAGCGGCCTCGGCAGCCATGCGGATGTTGCCGTTGTTGGGCAGGATGATGACCGAGGTCGCGTTGACCTGGTCAACGGCGCCCAGCAAGTCTGCAGTCGAGGGGTTCATGGTCTGACCACCCGACACGATCACGTCGACGCCGAGGGACTTGAGGATGTCTGCCTCGCCGGAACCGGCGGCAACGGCGACAAAGCCCAGGGCCTTCGCGGGCTCGGCGGCCGTGGCCTTCCTCGGCTGGCGGCTTTCGGTGGTGCGCGGCGCCTCCAGCCCGCGGCGGCTGTTGCTCATCGGCGTCGCTTTGGCCACGGGGCTCTCCAGTGCCACGTCGCTGCTCATGCTGCGCATGTCCGATGGTGACTACGCCTTCGTGCAGAACTGGCTCGCCGGCAGCATCTGGGGTGCCAGTTGGGAAAACGTGGCCATTCTCGCCGTGGGGCTGGCGTTGCTCGTGGCCGGTGCCCTCTATGCCTCGCGCACACTGAACGTGTTGGGGCTCGGCGAGGCGGCCGCCACGGGCCTCGGCGTGAACGTGCCGCGGGCCACGGCCGCTCTCACCGCCGTGGCCGTGGGGGCCTCGGGACTCGCCTGCGCCGTAGGCGGTGGTCTCACCTTCGTGGG